>Ga0308389_1000012_pt1 | contig 163285 bp, 142 predicted proteins | sample Hotspr2Sample148_FD_202362 | JGI IMG/M metagenome (GOLD analysis project Ga0308389, IMG submission 202362) | Hot spring phototrophic mat microbial communities from Mushroom Spring, Yellowstone National Park, Wyoming, United States - 20040719_148 ... | reverse complement strand
TAGCGATGAGCGTAAGCGATTTGCCAAGCGGAGTGTACACATTGATAGTGAAGATAGGTAACACGACGGTAACACGAACACTGAACATAGTGAAATAAGAGCGTACGAACAAAGATAGAGCGCAGCAAGCAGGCGGCTTTGCCGCCTGCTTGTTTTTTTGGGGAAAGAGCATAATGTATGATAAAAAATTGAATCTGAAAATATCGTAAATTCGTGTTTGTTTTGCTTGCATAAATGAAATTGTTATTATTAGTAAACGGAAACGCAAAAAGGATTTTCGAAGCCCAGTCGATGAAGCAGGAGGACTTCGAAATAATCAAGATAAACGAGAAATTGCTTGCAAAACCACGAAAAATGTTAAACTATCTCCGCCAGAACCATTCTGAAATCTATTTTGGATGTTTATCGATTGAATTCCAAAGGTTTATACCTTTTATGTTGATATACATTTTATTAAGCAAGCCAAAAAAGGGTGGCATTATTGACGAAGAAGGAGCAAAAATTAAGTTCAATGCAATCAAGACAATTCTAATCACTATACCATTGTTAATAGTTGAAGCTGTAGGAAGCTTTTTCATTGTTGTCTACTCGTTTATATACTACTTTGTATGGAGAAAATGGAAGATAAAAAGTTAAGAGCACTGTTCTGGAGGATAGACTACACAGGAGCCTTGGTTGATGGTGGTGTTAGTACTACTGTAAGAAGTTTGATAAAAGAAATATTAAAAGAAGGACACGATGTTTTTTACTTTTCTGGAAGCAGAGCAAAATTACCTTCGAATGTAAAAATATATTATTTCCCATTTAATCGATTTTACCGAAATTTCCCCGAAATATTTGCTTTGAACTACAATTTTCGTTCTTTTAAATTTGCTAAAAAAGTTTTGCCCCAAATCCAACCTATAAATTTTATCTATCATCCTGTGCACGATTTCAACTTTTCTGCTGGAATGTTAAAAAGGGAATATGGAATTCCATTGTTTCTACAAGCAGATGGCGTTCAGTACTGGATAAAAAGGAATTGGGGCAAACTTTACTTTTCAAAATTGGTGCTTTGGGCAGAAGAAATTCTTTGGGCTTTATCCGATAAAATCTTCACCTTTTCAACACAATTAAAAAATTTATTAATAGAATTTGGGGCTCCGGGCGAAAAAATTTGCATTAATCCTTGCGGTTTCGACCCGGAAATTTTTCACCCTCAAATCGATGCTCGTGGTTTAAAAGAAAGCCTTGGGCTTGAAGGAAAATTTATTATTGGCTTTTCAGGTACTTTCGAACTTTACCATGGTATTTCTTTCCTTGCAAAATCGATTAAAATGGTAGTTCGTCGAATTCCCCAAGCTGTGTTCCTCTTTGTGGGCGATGGTTCATTTCGTGCACAGCTCGACGAAATCGTGAAACAGGACAATGTGCAGAAAAATACCATTATAACTGGCTTCTTGCCTTTCGAAGAAGTACCCAAATACCTTTCGATTTGCGATGTCCTTGTTTCCCCAGGAATCAACAACCCTGACGGAACAGAATTTTTCAATAGCCCGATTAAGAATTTCGAGTATATGGGTTTAAAGAAACCAATCTTAGCAACTGCAGTAGGTCAACAAAAAGAAATTTTCAAAGACCGATGGAATGCATTGCTTGTAGAAGAAAAGAACCCAGAAGCCATTGCCGAAGCAATTTGGGAATTATATCGAAATCCTGAGCTTGCCCAAACTATTGCCACAAACGCATATCAGGATGGTATCGCCAAGCATACTTGGTCACATCGTGCTAAAACTTTGCTCGACGCTTATTTCAGCCTCATCAAAAAATAAGGACTCATTTTTTCCGTTTCTAATTTTTAAATTTTGGAGGGACTATGGACTTAAATTTTTCTCCACAAACACTATATCGCCTTCCTTGGAATCTTGCCGACAATGCTGTTTCGTGGTTAGAACCTACTTATGCTTGTAATCTTTACTGCGACGGCTGTTACAGGGAAAACCGAAAATCGAGCCACAAACCATTGAGCGAAATTGAGCGTGAACTCGACCTTTTCGCTCGCTTGCGAAAAACCGATAGCGTCTCGATTGCCGGAGGCGACCCTTTAATGCATCCTCAAATTGTCGAAATTGTTCGAATGATTAAACAACGCGGATGGAAGCCTATTATTAACACAAATGGTCAAGCACTAACCGAAGATTTACTTTTAAAACTGAAAGAAGCAGGCGTTTGGGGCTTTACATTCCATATCGACAGCTTTCAAGGTCGTCCTCATTGGAAAGGTAAAACCGAAGTCGAATTAAACGAACTTCGCCTGCATTATGCTAAAATGCTCGCAAAGGTTGGGGGAATTACTTGCTCATTTAATGCAACTATTTACCCCGAAACAATTAAATATGTTCCTGAACTGGTGAAATGGGCTCAAGAACATATTGATATTGTTCATATTATGGTATTTATCATTTACAGAATCGCAACACTCGAAGGTCTATACGATTATTACATTGGTGACCAAAAAGTTGATTTTGGAAATATTACATATGTCAAAGAAACCGAAACTAGACGCACCGACGTTAAATCCCAAGAAATTGTAGAAGAAATTCGAAAGGCATATCCCGACTTTATGCCTTGTGCCTTTTTAAATGGAACCCATCTCCCCGACTCTTACAAATGGCTCCTCACTGGAAGAATAGGAAATAAACACCAGATTTTTGGTTACGTCGGACCACGTTTTATGGAATTGGTTCAAACAATCAAACACTTTTTCACTGGAACCTACTTGGCTTACGCAAAACCCAGCGCCCAAAAATTGGGACGATTATATTTCCTACTTTCTCCCTTTGACCGAGGAATAAGAGAAGCAGCGAAAAACTACTTCCGTTCGTTCTTCGCCAATCCCAAAGCATTTTTCAGCCGTGTTCATTATCAATCGATTATGATTATTCAGCCAATCGATATCTTGCCCGATGGCGAAACCAATATGTGCGATGGATGCCCGGATATTACTGTTTGGAAAGACCGCTTGGTTTGGTCCTGTCGGCTGGAAGAACAATTAAAATGGGGGCAACAGGCTCGCGTAGTTCCAAAAGCAAAGCCGAAAGAATTCGTTGAACTCGAAGTGCTTGAAAATTCAAATTCCAAATAGAAAATTTTACAGCAAGTCTAAACATCCACTGACTTGCTATTGCTGAATTAAATTGCAACCTTCCGAAGTTTTTTTGAGCTTCGGAAGGTTTTCATTTTTGCAATGATTATGCTTATCCCGAATTATGCATTAGAGATATCCAAAGGGAAAAAAAATTATCGATATTTTCAACGCAAACAATCCTGATATTAATCTTAATCTTCCCCACGGACGTACTTGTTTATCTGTAAACTCATACTCTAACTGCTAAACTTTTTTAGTTAATTCTTTCATCCCGGCAACCTATTATTTTTGTTAAAATTATGAAAAATTAAATTTCTTTATTGCATATTTCGGGCTTATTGTAAATCACCCATTGTCTATTACGGTGCATTCAGTAGCAACCCGAAAACCCTCCAACTCAGGTTCTTCCAAAAAAGGAATTGCATCCCATTATACATAAAGACATCCGATGTTTTTAAAACATCGGATGTCTGCTATTTCAGAGATATACAAGTTGAACTCCTTGTTCAGATTTGTGAGAAAAGCTGCAGGAATGGTTAAGCAAAGGTCTGTTCTTTGCGAAAATTGTTGCGTTGTCACTCCAAAGTAAAAATAGGCATCGGATGTTTACAAAACATCCGATTTCTTCATAGCATCAGGTTTTACGAAATTATGTACTAACCATTCTTTTTTTCAATTCAGAATGATAATCCCTTAACTTAAATATGTTAACTTTGATTTTTGAGAACATTGATTTTACAAAAAATATTTTTTTTGAAAAATTTATTTATTTAATATCTAATTTTAAATTTGTTTATAGTAGGATGTCGAAAATGGAACGAGAAGTTGTTTATCTCGAGGATGTAACAATCCGATTTGCAGGGGATTCTGGCGATGGTATGCAATTGACAGGTTCCCGATTTTCTGACACAACAGCATTTGTTGGTACCGATGTTAGCACTTTCCCCGATTATCCTTCGGAGATTCGAGCACCCGAAGGCACTCTTTACGGCGTAAGCGCCTACCAGATACATTTTGGTTCAAAGGGTGTTTATACTCCCGGCGACCAAATTGATGTTCTGGTGGCAATGAACCCAGCCTCGCTCAAAGTCAATTTACCTTTTCTTCGAAAGCGCGGAATTTTGATTGTTAACACAGCCAATTTTACCGAAAAAAATCTTAAACTTGCGAAATACGAAACAAATCCACTCGAAGATGGCTCTTTAAAGGATTATCAAGTTTTTAAAATTAACTTTAATGAAATTGTTAATGAATTGCTTAAAGATTCGGGGCTGACTCCAAAGCAAATTGAACGGACAAAAAACATTTTTGCATTGGGACTCGCTTATTGGCTTTTCGATTTACCCTTAAAGTCCACAGAAGAGTGGATATTGAAGAAATTTGGTAAGCGACCGCAAATTGCTCAAGCAAATCTTAAAGTTTTACGAGCGGGCTATGAATATGGCGAAACAAACGAACTTTTTGCAATCCGGTATAAAATTGTTCCAAAGAAACTTGAACCCGGCGTTTATCGGAATATTACAGGGAACGAAGCAGTTGCTTTAGGTTTAGTTGTTGCTGCCGAAAAAGCGAAATTACCACTCTTCCTTGGTTCCTATCCAATTACTCCTGCAAGCGAGATTCTTCACTTTATTTCCAGCTACAAGCCCTATGGAGTTTTGCACCTTCAAGCCGAAGATGAAATTGGCGGAATTACAAGTGCAATAGGCGCCGCTTATGGTGGTGCTCTTGCTGCCACTTCCACTTCGGGTCCGGGTCTTTCGCTCAAAGTCGAGGCTTTGGGCTTGGCGGTCATTCTCGAGCTTCCCCTTGTTGTCATCGATGTTCAACGAGCTGGTCCAAGCACAGGAATGCCGACCAAAATGGAGCAAGCCGATTTGTTCATCGCTATGTTTGGGCGCCACGGCGAGGCTCCTCTTCCCATCCTTGCAGCATCGACCCCAACTGATTGCTTCGATATGACACTCGAAGCAGCGAGAATTGCTATAAAGTATATGACCCCTGTGATTCTCCTTACCGATGGCTATTTGGGTCAAAGTTCCGAAGAATGGAAAATTCCCGATTTGAACTCAATACCCGAAATCCCCGTCAAAATCTACACCGAGCCCGATTACCTTCCCTATAAGCGCGACCCAGTAACGCTCGCTCGACTCTGGGCACTCCCCGGAACTCCCGGTCTCGAGCATCGTATCGGTGGACTTGAGAAAGAGGATATAACAGGAATTGTTAGCCAAGACCCATTGAACCACCAAAGAATGGTTGAATTGCGGGCAGAAAAAATAAAGAGAGTCCAGCAAGACATTCCTGATGTTGAACTTTTGGGTAGCGAAGATGCAGATTTGCTCATCATTGGTTGGGGAAGCACTTATGGTGCAATCAAAGCTGCCTTCGATAGATTAACAGAAAAAGGGATTAAGCTTGCCTATGTGCATTTGAAATATCTAAATCCATTTCCAAAAAATCTTGGCTCAATTATTGAAAAGTTCGATAAAATCCTTGTCCCCGAAAACAATCTTGGTCAACTTGCCTTCATTTTACAAGGGACATATTTAAAACCTGTAATAGGTCTTCACAAAATCCAAGGCAGGATTTTCCTTTCCTCTGAAATAGAAAATAAAATCTTGGAAATTTTAAAACAAAAGTGAGGTTAAAATGACAACGCTAATTGATGATTTAATAAAAAGCAAGCCGATTCAAACAATTGAATACACCCCGAAGGACTTTAAGTCTCCTTTGGAAGTAAGGTGGTGTGCTGGATGTGGGAGTTATTCTATCCTTGCACAAGTGCAAAAAATTCTTGCGGGGTTAAAAATTCCACGGGAAAAATATGCATTTATTTCTGGTATCGGTTGCAGTAGCCGTTTCCCCTATTACATCCAAACCTATGGTATTCACGGTATTCACGGGCGTGCAATTGCAATTGCAACGGGCTTAAAAATTGCCCGCCCCGACCTTTCTGTTTGGGTTGCAACAGGCGACGGCGATTGTATGAGCATTGGTGGCAATCATTTAATCCACGCCGCTCGGAGAAATATCGGGCTCAAGGTTTTAATGTTCAACAACGAAATTTACAGCTTGACCAAAGGCCAGGTTTCGCCCACAACTCAGCACGGTCAGCCAACTAAATCATCTCCTTTTGGAAACATCGACTATCCTTTCAATCCAGCTTCATTGGCGCTTGGTTCGGGGGCATCTTTCGTTGCCCGAACATTCGACCGCGACCCAAAACATATGCAAGCAATTTTGGAACGCGCCGCTCGCCACAATGGCTTTGCTTTTGTCGAGATATACACTAATTGTGTGATTTACAATGATGGGGCATTCGACTTGTACACCGTTGCCGAAACACGCAAAGAACACTCAGTTATGCTTGAACACGGCAAGCCATTAATTTTCGGTGCTAATAATGACAAAGGTATTCGCTTGGATGGATTCACCCCAACTGTTGTTTCTTTGGCAGATGGAAAATGGTCTGTCGACGACCTTTTGGTGCACAACGAAAATGACTCAACGCTTGCTTTCATCCTTGCGAATATGACATATAATCCCGAATTGCCGCGGCCATTCGGTATTTTCCAAGCTATTCAAAAGCCAAGCTACGAAGAATTAGTTTTGCAACAAATCGAGGATGCAAAGAAAAAGCACCCCGACGCAAACCTAATCACTTTGTTGCGAGGCGAAGATTATTGGGAAATTAAAGAATAAAATGTTGTGGTGATTACTTAATTTGTTCCACCAAACTTTTTGGGGCGACCGGCCGGTCGCCCCTACATTTTTGCCAACATCGATAAAATTATTTCGGGGCAGACACATAGGTATGCCCCTACAATGACGATGATGTCGTGGAAAGGGTAAGGAATTGTGTTTTGTTTTTAGGGGCAAATAATTATTTGCCACTACAAGATATTTAATTATTTGATGTTTACCCGAAAACCCGTGTTCGTGACCCTCATAGGATTAATTCCGGTAAGACATCGGATGTTTTTAAAACATCCGATGTCTGAAATAACTCGTATAGACTAACCTTTGTATTCGCACCTTGTTCCAGCGTGTTCGCCACTTAAACCAGTATCTCGTAGGAGCTACCAGCCGGTCGAACTTTCAGAATAATTCTGAAATGATTAATTAACAATTTGCACTTGCCGGGCTGGAACGAATTAAATTATTACCAAATTTTTAAATTCAAAAACATTGTGTATTGTGTGATTAATTTCCACAAAATATTTTCACAGTTTCATTGAGAGAAAAGAAACTCAATTAATTAATCAGATTCTCGTTTATTAAAAAATTATGCGTTACAAAGATACGAATCAAAAGAAAATTGTTGATAGAAACCTTTTTGGGAAGCGGGTTTTCTTTCTTGTTTCTGGATTTGTTTCCCTTGGTTTAGCCATTCTTGGAATTTTTTTACCTGTACTACCAACGACGCCTTTTCTTTTGCTTTCTGCATACTGTTTTTCCCGTTCCTCGAAGAAGTGGCACCAGTGGTTGATTAAACACAAGCATTTTGGAAAAATTATCCGCGATTACAACGAAAGGCGTGGTGTTTCATTAAAAATAAAAATTTTCGCAATATCTTTCCTCTGGATAACTATTTTATTCAGTGTTGTTGTAGTTGTAGAACCAATTGTGCTCGACTTTCTTTTAATCACAATTGCTACTTTTGTGACAATTCACATATTAAAATTGCAAACACTCAGAGATTGATTTTCAATTCCATCTCGGCGAAGGCAATAAATCGTAGAAATAAACATCCTCGATAATTACTTTTCCGTTGATTGGCTCAACATAAATGTATTCAGAAAGTGGGATTTTCGTTCGTCCCTGCAAAACAGTGTCGATACCAACAATAACGTGGAACACTTCACCTTCGTTCTGGATAAATATCCTGCTTACTTTTTCGTTGCTCAATTTCACAGAATCAACTGCCGCAAGAAGCCTACGATTTTCGAAAACTTTGCTTCCCTGTTTAGTAAATTCAAATATAAGCTTTGGACTAATTTCGAAATCCTTGCCCGAAGCACGGAAGTAAAAGCGAACACCATCGCCGTAAGGGACTTTGACATAAAAGTCTGCATCCATTGTGTTCAAACCTGGGCAAACAAGGGACACACGATTGCCTTCCCCAATAATTAACATATTGTTGGGAACAACCGCAGAATCAGGATTCCCAAATATTTCGCCAAGAATATTATTTTCGTAAAAACAATTCAACAGGAAAAACTCTGGAGCAGAACCAACATATCCCCGAAAATTCGGCGTCAACAACGGTAAACTCTCGTTCCCTCTTGGTGAGCAACAAGAGTAAAGAAAAAACAGGACAAGCATCCACAAAACAGAAACCTTTTTCATTTGTTCAAACCTTTTTTGTTATACCGAAGCTCTTCGGGCTGGAAAATTCTATCGAGGAAGCCAATGGAAATTCCAATGTAATATCGAGAGAAAGTGAGATATGGAGTAAAATCGATATAATCAGACTTGTTCAGAAGATTTGCAAAACGGTCATTATTCCCGTTCACATAGCCGAAAACCACGGAAAGATTAAAACTCTCGCTCATTTTTAAATTGAAACGATTGCCAAAATGAATAAAGCTCGATGGATAATAGTTATACTCAACAAAGGGCTCAATGGAAAGTTCATCGGGCAGAATCAACTGCCAGTAGCCAAGCCGAGCAGGTAAAATCCCTATCCCAATATCCCTTAAACCAAATATGAAAGCATTCAACAAGGATGTTCCCAAATAAAATCCATTATTCAAAATAGGTATGGCTATTGAAGCAGGAAATAATCTAAAATGGACTCCTTTCACCAAAGTTTTTGTAGAACGACCTAAACTTGTGTCTGAATTTGTGTTAAGAAGTGCGAACTGAAAAAGCCCAATATTCCACGAAGAATGCGGATGGTCTTTCCATTCTGTGTAAAGTTCTGGGACAACGTTGACGAAATCCAAAAACGAGATGCCCAAACCAACATAAGGCGTTGTAATAGTTTGTGCAGTTGGAGGGTCTAAGTCTTGAACGAACGGCGAAAATTTTGGATTCTGGCCCAGAGCAACACCAGCATAGGCACGGAAATTAAGACCCCCGAGCGACCCAATTTCCAATGCAATATTTGGATTTATGTATTGGGATGGATACAAACCAAAGCCAAACGAAGGCGATATAGCTACATAAGGAATTTTATCGAAAAGGAAAAACCGTTTCTTTATATAAATTGGAAAAAACGAAGCAAGGTTGTGCTCAATAGTGTTGTCTTTCGAAAATATTTCAAAAATACTGGTGCCAATAGTCCAGTTGCGGGAATCTCTGAACCAACGAAGCCGCCACTCGCCAATACCAAAACGATAATAGCCGCCCGAGAAAAGCTTGTCTTTGTAGCCTCTTTGATTTTGGGGATATCTTTCGATTTCAGGGAAGATTCCAAAAATTCCATTCCCAAGTTGATTTTCTTTGCTTGTGCCAATCAGACCAACACTTTCGAACAAGCCCAGACGAATGAAGTTCGGATAGTAACGCTCCACGATACTATCGCGAGTGGTAATTGTTCTGGTTGATTCCAAAACCTTCGAAGAAGGATAGACAATGCCGTTATCTCTCCGCCCCGGAGCATTTTTGACCTCAATTTGCGTCAAAGTGTCGCGAACGACGATTGTATATGTTTCGGTCTCGGTTCGAGTGTGAAAAGTTCCACAACTATACATTGCCAATATTAAAACTATACCAAAACAAAATAGAAGGAACCTTCTCATATATTCTCACCTTTAATAATTAACAACAGAACAATTCAAAGTAACAAAGCCGGAAAGTTCTGCATAAAGGTTATCGCCGGGAACAATTTTCCCAACTCCTTCTGGAGTTCCAGTAAAAATACAATCGCCAGCGCTCAACGAAAAAACACGGGAAATAAAAGAGACAAGCGATTCCACAGAGCGTTCCATTTCCCTTGTGTTTGCTTTTTGGCGAATTTCCCCATTTACTTTCAACAACAGCTCGAAGAAGGGAATTTTGCCATTGAACTGCTTCGAATCGACAATCTTAGAAATTGGAGCAGAAGTGTAAAACCCTTTTGCAATTCCCCAAGGTTTCCCCTCGGCTTTTGCTTTGGCTTGGATGTCTCGCAAAGTAACATCAATTCCAACAGCATAACCGGCGATGTAATCAACAGCCTCGTTCGGCTCGATATTACGCCCATCTTTTCCAATCACTACAACCAACTCGACTTCGTGGTGAACATTATTTGAAAAGGATGGCAAAAAGATAGTGCCTCCATCGGGTACGTAAGCAGAAGTGGGCTTCAAAAAAACAACAGGGTCTTCGGGAATCTTTGTTCCCATTTCCTCAGCATGCTTTGAATAATTGCTGGCAATACAATAGATATTTGCAAGTTCAATTTTTTCGCCATTCAACAATTCAAGAAACTTTTTCATAAAATTTCTAATTTATTGTTGAGAAATTTTCAGTGAATCTGCAAGACCAAAGTTGCGTTGTTTGTATGGCAAAGTTGGGTCGTTGTATATTTTAGCCATCAAGCGTCCCCAAATTGGAACAGCAGCCTTTGCAGCATAGCCGTAACCCCCTGTAAAAGTAATTCTTCGGTCGTCGAAGCCAATCCAAACTCCGGCACACAACTGCGGCGTAAAACCAATGAACCAAGCATCGGCAAAGTCGTTTGTTGTTCCGGTCTTGCCCGCCGCTTCACAGTTTTTTAGATAATTTCGAACCTCGTAGCCAGTGCCAAAGTTTACGACACCCATCATCATCTTAATCATAGTTTTTGCAACATTTGGGTCAATTGCATCGATAACTTCCTCGTCTCTTTGGTAATCAACAATCACATTCCCTCGATTGTCCTGAATATATTTCAATACTTTTGGTTTCACTCTAATACCTTCTCGAGCGAAAGTAGAAAAAGCAACGGTCATTTCCAAAGGTGAAACTTCGCCACCAGCACCCAAAGCAAGAGCGGGAACATTTTGCAAGGGAGATTCAATACCCATCTTATGGGCAATTTCGATAACACGCAATGGGTTGGTATATTGCGTAATCAATCGAGCTGCAACGGAGTTGATTGATTTGGCAAGTGCTTCGTAGAGCGTAACTTTTTCGCCCGGCTCACAATTTCCAAAACCTTGCGGAGTCCAAACCTCGCCGCTCGGCAAAGTATAGGAATAAGGTCCGCATTCAACGAGGGAATTTGGGGTCATACTATCTGAAATAACTGCTGTATAAACAAAAGGCTTAAACGCAGAGCCCGGCTGCCGGCGAATTTGCGTCGCATGGTTTAATGAATGCTTTGCGAAAGGATTTTCGTTGATAAACTTTGGCGACGCCCCAACCATTGCTACAATTTCACCCGTCTGAACATCAATCATTATTAAACCAACTTGAATCGTTGTAACAGCATTTTTTATTGAATCGATAAAGTGTTGGTCTGTGCGTAATCTTTTTGCAACAGATTCTTTGTCATCGGGTGTCGCGTTAACATAGTCGGGATGCTTTCGGATTGATTCATCAATTAACTTGTTCAACAACGACTGTTTCGCTTTCCAATTCCAAGAAGCATTAAAAATCTTCTGATACTCCGAAAGATGCTCTTCGACTGCCTGCTTGGCATACATTTGAATTCTTGAATTCAGCGTTGTATAAATTGTTAACCCATCGCGGTAAATGTCGTATTCCGAAAGCCTTTTATCAGCAGATACAGTTCGGCGAACATACTCAACAAAATGTGGTGCAAGCAGAAATTCATTCTTATCTTTAATTTTCACTTTTGCAAGACGAATTGGCTCGTTGAGTGCTTTCAAATATTGCGAACTATTAAGATACCCTTGCTCATACATCAATCGAAGGACCAAATTTCGGCGTTCAATTCCTTTGTCGTAATCAACAATTGCGTTGTAGTGCTCGGGTGCTTTCAACAACCCTACAAGGAATGCACATTCCGAAGTTGTCAACTCCAAAGGCGACTTATCGAAATAAATTTTCGATGCGACAGAAATACCATAAGCCCCACGACCAAAAGAAACCGTATTTATATACATTTCCAAAATTTCTTCTTTGGTGAATTGCTTTTCAATTTGAATCGAAGTCAACGCTTCGTGAATTTTTCGTACAAATGAAACATCCTGACTAAAATACAAATTGCGTGCAAGTTGCATTGTAATTGTTGAGCCACCCTCTTTAAAACGCATCGCAAATAAATTTTTTACCATCGCTTTGAAAATACGACCAAGATGTATTCCCCAATGGTCGAAAAATTTTCGGTCCTCGGTAGCAATCAAAGCATTGATAAAATCTTTGGGTATACTATCGAGCGGAAGCGGTACTCTCCTTTCGACATAGAAGTAATCAATTAATACACCGTCGCTGCTGAAAATTTGGGTAGCATAATTTTGCGGTGGGTTCTCCAATTGCTCAAGCGAAGGCAAATTGTACGACGCCACCTCGTAGACATAAATAGCAATCGATGCAAGAAGCAATAAAGTTCCCAGAACAAGTATCAGTAAAAATCTAAATGATGTCAATTTCATCCCCATTTCTCAATAAATTTTGGAAATTTCCACACGACGTAAACGCTTGCGATATATTTCTATATTTTCCCCGGGCCGTTGTGGAAGAAGCTGTGTCTTGCCAGCCGATTTTCCTTCGAGTAAATCCTTTGAAACACCACGCTTAACTAACTCATTTATGACAAAATTGACCCGATTTTGGCCCAAACGAAAATTATATTCAAGTGTCCCAACGTCATCGGTATGACCAACCAGCTCAATTTTTTTAATGTACTTACTCGAATTAATTATGTTTAAAGCAAGCATATCGAGAGCCTCTTCCCAAGTTAAATTTGTTTCAACTCCATTTGAATCAAGAACAAATTTATAGGGCTTGTCATAGACATCGAAGGGGAAATTTATCCGAAGAGTAAGTTTAAATGGCAGATAGAAATCCACGCGGTATTCTTTTGCAGGGTCGGTAATTTCTAACCTAATCTTTCGCGAGTCGTAAAAAAAGTTTGGCGACTCAGCAAAAATTTGATAATCTATATTTTTCAACAAATTAAACTCAAAATAGCCATCGGCATTTGTTTGAGATTGATAAAGAGGAGGGATTTTAGTAACATCGGGAAATGTTTGCGTAATTGTATCGAATTGATAAACATACACATTTGCAGAATTAATTGGAAGCTGGCTTTCTTGACTGTAAACATATCCGTAAAGTTTAAATTTAGGGTCAAATGAAATAGTTTGCTGGTTCAATTTTGGTTCAACTTCTTTGATTTCGAGCTTCGGCTCGGTGGTTTGCTTCTTTTCGGCAACTACTTTGGGTTTTGTCACTTTGTAACGGCAATAAATATCGAAACCACCACGACGGAACAAGCCCGGTTGTTGGTCAAATTGATTCGATGAGTAGTAAAGTAATTCGTTTGGGTCGGTTGGTGTCGATGGGAAAATCTCGTCAAAAGGCGTATTTGTTGGGGGACGTAAATTCTTTGCTTTGCTAAAGTATTTGCCAAAGTCAATATTTCCTTTAGTTAAATAATTTTTGACATTTTCCCAGAATTCATCGGAAATGGATGAAATAAATAGGTCGTAACCTCCCACGTTGTCGTGCCCAGTCGAGGCAAAAAGCAGATATTTGCCATCTTTTGTAACAAATGGTGTAATTTCGTCACACTCGGTGTTAATCGAATCTCCGCAATTAATTGGGTCGCTCCAAGTATTATTGGGCAAAAGAATTGTGAAAAAAATGTCCAGACCCTTGTAGGGAATTCTATCAGACGAAAAGAACAATACCCTCCCATCTGGTGAAATCGATGGATGCGACTCCCAACTTGCAAAGTATGTGTTTATATTGCTTGGCAATGGTTCAATGTTGGAAACAACATTCCGGTTAATTCTGGCTCGATATAAATCCGAATTTCCTGTAATTCCAGTAACTTCCAAACCAACAGGGCTACGGGAAAAGTAAACTTGGTTGTTCGAAACAGAAAAACCTCCAAGATGACCGTCGATTGGTATGCTCAACCCCGATGATATTTTGGCTTTGTTTTTGCTCGTGAAATTGACAATAATAGGCACTTGTTGATTGTTGTCGTTATAGGTAAGGATAGCAGTTTTTTCGTCCAAGAAAGAAACAGACCACTCATCTGTCAAAGTGTTTATTTCGCCGACAGGTTCAAAAACATAATAACTTTCGGCAACGTTTCGATATTCAGCACTTGTGTCGATTGGAATACCCGTCCACCGATTAGGACTGCACTTTTGCTCCCGCACATACTTAATCACTGGCTTTTGAATTTTAATAATATTTGTACAAGAGAAAAATAATAACAAAGCTAACGAGATACAAACTGTTCTAATCACTTTCATTGCAAATATACGATTCAACAGATACAAATTAGTAAAATTTAAACAAAAATAGAAACATCCAAACACAAAATAGATTAAGAAACAACCCATTGTCCATTCCAAAGCCAACAATTAGGAATAAATAAGTTGTAATTAGACCACAGCAAGAGGCTTCAGCACCTTACAAGTTTTCCAGACATCGGATGTTTTTTGAAACATCCTATGTCTTTTGAACGGGAAAAAAGCAACACCTCGTTCGCTTTTTCACTCTAATACTTAACATCCCTCTGAACAAAATGTTTTAAACCCTTGCAGATTTCACCAGACATCGGATTTTTCGGAAACATCCGATGTCTTCTGCACGGTCCAATGAAATCCACTCGAAATATCTTGGCAATGGCAATATTTTGTAATTTTGTGATTCAAAAAAGAATGAGTTGCGGAATGAGTGTTCGAGTTCGATTTGCACCTTCTCCAACAGGATACCTTCACGTTGGTGGATTGAGAACTGCTTTATATAACTACTTTTTCGCTCGCCACAACAACGGGAAATTAATTCTGAGAATCGAAGATACCGACAGAACCCGTTATGTCGAAAACTCGGTCGAAAACTTAATTAAAACTTTGACTTGGGCAGGGATTGAGTTCGACGAAGGACCTCACGTTGGCGGACCCTATGGTCCCTATGTTCAATCGCAAAGACTTCATATTTATCGTGAATATGCTAAAATTCTGGTTGAAAATGGATGGGGATATTACGCTTTCGACACTTCCGAAGAACTCGAAAATGCCCGAAAAAGTTCACCCCACCACGAATTCAAATACGACCGCTACAAAATGCGTAACCAATTCACTCTTGGCGAAGAGGAAACAAAAAGGCTGATTGAAAGCGGCGCCCCCTATGTAATTCGACTAAAAGTGCCAGAAAATCAAGATATAAAATTCATTGATATAATTCGCGGCGAAATCGTTGTAAATACAAAGGATATAGACGACCAGGTTCTACTAAAATCCGATGGCTATCCTACTTACCATCTCGCAAATGTTGTCGACGACCACCTGATGAAAATCACACACATAATTCGCGGAGAGGAATGGCTACCTTCGGTTCCGAAACACATTCTACTCTACAACGCTTTCGGATGGGAAGTTCCTGCAATGGCACATCTGCCTTTGTTGTTGAACCCCGACAGAACAAAATTGAGCAAGCGACAAGGGGATGTTGCAGTCGAAGATTATATCGAAAAAGGATACTTTCGCGATGCTTTCGTGAACTTTATAGCTTTGTTGGGATGGAACCCCAGTGGCGACCGAGAAATTTTCACAGTTGAAGAATTAATCGAAAAGTTTCAACTCGAAAAAGTTAACAAAGCTGGTGCAATTTTCGACATTGTGAAACTCGATGCAATAAATGCAAAGTATTTATATTCCAAACCAATTGATGAGCTTGCGGAAATGTTCGCTTATTGGGTCGAAAAGCGAGGCTACAAGGGCTTTTCCAAAGATTACCTTGCCCGAGTTGTTGCTCTATTGCGCGAAAGGGTGAAAAAGCTTCCAGATATAATCGACTTTGCTCCTTATATGTTCGAACGACCCAAAGAATACGACAGAGAATACTTTGCAAAACATTGGTCTGGCGAAGTTGAACAACATTTGAAGAACCTTTTGAATATTTTCAAAAACATCGAGGTTTTTTCGCACCAAAATCTGCACGACGAGGTTATGAAATATCTGAACGAAAGAAACTTAAAGCTTAAAGAAGTCATTCATCCACTTCGACTTGCAATTACTGGGCTTTCCTATGGAGCTGGTATGTTCGAAACTATGGAAGTTTTGGGAAAAGAAGAAGTTATTGCTCGGCTCGAAGACTTTTTGACACGAATTTTGCCTACATTGGTCGAAAAGAAATAAATGAAAAAGCATATAGCACTAATTTTGCTTTTGTTGCCCATCCTCGTTGGATGCTCGACACGAATACCAACTTGCATTGGCAAAGAAGACAAAGCATTAAAGATTAGTTGGGGCGTGGAATACACCAAAAAGAAGACCATAGAAAAATTCGTTTTGACTACTAACAGAAAAATTATTTTCATTGTCAACGATTCAAGCAAATCCAAGCCAAGCAGGCTTTCGGAAGAAGAATATTGCAATGTTTTGGACAAAGTTCAACAAACAATTCTGCAAACACAAGTTATCAACGAAATTGGGGATACACTCAATTTTGTGGAATATGAAAATCCCGCTCGAAACATTTTCGTTAGAGCTCGATGGAACCCTCGATTCAAAACCAAAAATAGTGTTCACTTTCGTCAACTATTCGATACATTGCAGGTTATTTCTTTGAAAATAAAGCATTAAATTTGTAATGATAAATTTGTTTAACGGGTGTAAAAATGCAAATACTTATATCGGACGACAATTTTGAGTTTTGTTCAACAGTAGCAGAAATTGTTCAAGGCTTTGGTTACGATACACATATGGTTCATACGCCCGAAGATACCATTCAATATATCGACAAGTTCAGCCGTAAGATAGGTGCTTTGCTGCTGGATATTGAATTCGGTCCCGACACCAATATGAATGGAATTGATGTGCTCGAATACTGCCGTCGGAATCATCCATTTGTGCCAGTAATAATGATAACAGGCAAAGGCACAATCGAAACAGCAGTGAAAGCCACCAAACTTGGAGCTGTGAATTTCATCGAAAAGAGCCTTGTTAGCGCCGAAAAACTGAAGGAAGTTCTTTCCAGTGCAGTTAGCGCAGCGGAGCATCGCGACAAAGCCGAAATAATCCAATTTTTACGCGCCAATGGAATCATTGGCTCTTCTGAAAAAATTTTAGACCTTGGCTACAGCATAATTCGATTCGGTCGAACAGACCTAAATGTTTTAATCACAGGCGAAACTGGAACTGGAAAAAAACTTGTTGCCCAAGCCCTTCACAATGCTAGCCGTCGCTCCAAACGAGGCTTTATCGTCGTTGATATCCCGAATATACCTAAAGAATTGTTCCAAAGCGAATTGTTCGGGCACGTGAAAGGTGCATTTACGGGCGCCGCACTGAACAAGGAAGGACTTTTCCAAAGAGCCAACGGGGGAACACTATTTTTGGACGAAATTGGCGAGCTCAACCTTGAACTACAAGCTTCTTTGTTAAATCCAATCGAAGAAAAAATAATTCGTAAAATTGGAAGCAGCGAAAACGAAGAAGTTGATGTCCGCATCATTTCCGCAACCGATAAAGACCTTGCAACGATGGTCTCCCAAGGCTTGTTCCGTAGCCAACTTTACCACCGTTTACGAGAATGCGAAATCTTCGTTCCCCCACTTCGCGAAAGAAAAGAAGATATCCCCGACCTTGTGCAGTATTATGTTACCAAATATAACCTTGAAACGGGAAAATCGAAATTCTTTTCCCCATCAGTAATTGAATTTATGCAGGAACAAACTTGGCCCGGAAACATCAGGGAACTCATCAACACAATTCGTATTGTGTGTGAATATACAGAGAAAGATACCATCGAAATTGTCGACTTGCGCCGCTTCCTTGGAAAGGATACCGGTGCCGAGCAAGAAACAATGCTCCCCCCAATTACAAGCGGTGGCGATATAAAAAGCGATGTGGAACGCGTTGAAAAACTGAAAATCGAAAGAACACTGGAAGCCTGCAACGGAAATGTTAGCAAAGCTGCTGCTTCGCTTGGCGTTAGCCGAGAAACTCTGCACAACAAAATTCGTAAATATGGCATAAATCCAAATCTATACAGAAAAAGAAGTTAAAATTATATGAGGTTTATGATGAAAAAATTTTCTTTTTTCTTTTTAATTATTTTGGGTTCTATTATGTTAATGAATTCATCGAACAAAAAAGGCTTTTTCCCATTCGATTATCGCAGCGAAACTCTCGAAAATGGCTTGAAGGTAATCTTAATTAAGACACCGTCGAATGGTTTAGTTTCTTACTACACAATTGTCCGAACTGGTAGCCGCGACGAATACGAACCCGGACACACTGGTTTCGCCCACTTTTTTGAACATATGATGTTCCGCGGAACAAAGAAATACCCCGGCAATGTTTACGATAAAATAGTTACCGAAATGGGCTCCAATGCAAATGCTTATACAACGGACGATTACACTTGCTACCATTTGAACTTTACAAAGGAAAATTTGGAAAAAGTCATAGACCTCGAAAGCGACCGTTTCCAAAACCTTTGGTATACTGAACAAGACTTCCAAACCGAATCCGGAGCAGTTTACGGCGAATATCGAAAAGGCAAAACCAGTCCATTTTTCTGGATTTGGGAAGCCTTGTGCAACACTGCTTTCGAACGACATACTTATAAGCACACTACAATTGGCTTCGAACAGGACATCAAAGCAATGCCAACAATGTATGAATACAGCCTTTCGTTTTTCCACCGATACTATCGCCCTGATAATTGTATCCTGCTGATTGTTGGCGATATTGATTATGACCAAACAATGAATTTGGTCAAAAAGTATTATTCCAACTGGCAAAAAGGCTATACCCCTCCAAAAATTGAAACCGAACCCGAACAAACAAAACCCAAAAGAGCCACAGTTAATTATCCCGGTAAAACCTCTCCAATTTTTGTGGTCGCCTACAAAGGTCTTCCATTTAACCCACAGGACAAAAACTATGTAGCTACCATTCTTTTTGGTAAACTTGCCTTTGGACCTAACAGCGAAATCTATAAACAATTATACATACGCGAGCAAAAGGTCCTGTTCCTCGAAGAGGAATTCAATTACAATCGGGACCCATTCCTCTGGATGATTTGGGCTCAGGTTAAAGATGAAAAGGATATCGATTATGTTGAAAAAATGATTCAAAACACTATTCAACATTACCAGAATAACCCGCCCGACAGTTCTAAACTCGAGGATTTGAAAAAGAATCTCCGGTACAGTTTCCTGATGAATCTGGATACACCCAACAAAATTGCTTCCGTGTTGGCTCGACCGCTTGCCCTCACAGCCGATTTGAATTCGATTGACCAATTTTATAACACACTTCAAAATATAACTCCTTCGGATATCCAAAACGTTGCAAAATCCTACTTCGTTCCCGAAAAAAGCACAGTTGTAATTTTAAAAGGGAGACAATAAATGAAAAAGTTAATTGTTTTTGCCTTGATTTTTAGTTTTTCTTTTTTGTTTTTCACAAATTGTAAGAAAAATGCAATGGAATATTCCAAAATAATCACTTTAAAAGTCGCCGAAGACCCAACAGTTTCAATTCGCATTTGGTTCAATGTTGGCTCTCAATTCGACCCGAAGGGCAAAGAAGGGCTTGCAATGTTAACTGCTCGATTGCTTGCCGAAGGTAGCACCCAAAAGTATTCTTACGAAGAAATACTCGACAAACTTTTCCCTATTGCATCTTCCTATTCCGTGAAGGTGGACAAAGAGATGACGGTCTTCTATGGCCGCACACACATAGATAACATAAGCACTTTTGTTCCTCTGCTAATCGATGCAGTTTCTACTCCTGCATTTAAACAAGAGGATTTCGACAGAATCCGGAGCGAAATGCTGAATTTCCTCGAAAAGGATTTAAGATATTCGAATGATGAAGAATTGGGCAAGGCATCACTCTATGAATTTATTTTCGATGGTACACCTTACCGACACATTTCCGAAGGAACTATCGAAGGTTTGAAAAATATTACTCTCGACGATGTAAAAAGCTTTTACAAGCAATATTTCAATAAAAACAATTTCGTTGTTGCCGTAGGGGGAAACTATCCCGAAAATTTGCCTAATGAAATCAAACAAAATCTTGAAGCTAAACTTGGAGATGGAATTAAAGCCTCTGCACCCGAGATTAAACCCAAGCCAATTGACGGCTGGGAATTCCTTTTGGTCGACAAGGACTGCGATGCCACTGCAATCAGCTTTGGCTTCCCAATCGATGTCGTTCGCAGCGAAGAAGATTTCTTCCCGCTTTGGGTTTTTGCCTCCTGGTTTGGTGAGCATAGGAATTCTTCGAGCCATCTTTATCAGGTCATACGCGAAAAACGGGGCTTGAACTACGGAGATTACGCATACATCGAGGCTTTCTTGAATGGTGGAGCTTTGAACTTCCCAGAACCAAACAATCCGCGAAGGAAGCAAATATTCGAAGTCTGGTTAAGGCCTGTACCGCACGAAGCTCGATTGTTTACTTTGCGAGCTGCACTGCGTGAATTGAAAAAAGTTGTCGACAGTGGCTTAACCCGCGAAGAGTTCGAAACCACTAAAAAATTCCTTTTGAACTATTGCCTTTTCTATGCCCAAACAACTATGCAAAGGCTCGGCTACCAAATCGACAGCAGATTTTATAACATTCCCAACAACGGAAATTATATAGAATATTTCCGAAACAAAATCAAGAACCTAACACTTGAACAAGTAAATAACGCAATTCGTAAGCATATTCAATACAAAAACATCAAGTTCGCAATAGTAACAAAGGACGCCAATAAACTGAAACAGGATTTGCTCGGCAACGTCCCAAGTCCTATCACCTATCCAACACCAAAACCAGCCGAAATTCTCGAAGAAGACAAAGAAATTTCAATTTTTCCAATAATTACCACACCAGATAAAATTAAAATCATACCAGTTGAAGAAATGTTTTTGAAATAAAGGTTGTTCTGAGCCTAAAGGTAAAATCTAAATGCATCAAAATTTAAAACTTCGTAGGGGTAATTCAAGAATTGCCCCTACAAAATCTATCGCTGAACCCCTCAAAATATCGTCGTAGAATGTGGGAAAAAGAATTTTACAAAATAAGGATAAAAATTGCATACTAACTCATAATCACCATAGCAGTTCAATTTGTTAAAACATTGTGATTCTTCAAATCCCAGTGTTTATTTTTACCATTTGCGCGCATAACAGCGAATGCCTGTTCGAAGAAGCATCATCGATGGGTTAGAACTATGCGTCTGCCCCGATAATGTTGAAAATCCAGACCTACGGGTATGTCCCAATACAATTTTATTGATTTTGCCAACGTTGTAGGGTTGACCGGACGGTCGCTTCTACGGAACCATCGAGAAAAGTGGATTTAATGATTTTCACTTGCTTGAATGGAACAAATTTCGTAGTTACTAAGATTTTAAAAACCAAAAAGATAAAGAATATTTGACAACATTATGATTATAGATTTATTTTCCTTTTTTAAAATTTTTATATGGATTTTATATAGAAAAAAATTTTTAGTAATTTACATTTTCAAATTACATTTTTCTTTTGAATATGAAAAAAATAAGTATTAGTAATACAATTCTTGAAACAACAAAATCCAGGGTTTTTTCTAAAAACAAAAGGAGTTATTGAAATGGAAGAACAAAAGAATTTGAACCAGACTCAGAATTACGGGGACAAGCGAGCCGACCTTGCTGGTCCCGGCGTTAGCACTTACGAAGAAGTCGAGAAAATCTTACCAAACGATTACGAGCCACTTCTACCACCGCTGGAGCGAATGAAAGCCCTTTTCGCTGTGAAAGAGTATATCGAAAAGAACCTGTGCAAGGAGCTGAACCTAACTATGGTGCAAGTGCCTCTAATAGTTACAAAAGAAAGCGGAGTGAATGATTACCTCGACCGTGATGGCTCGAGAACACCAATTGAATTCGACTGCGGACTCGGATTGGATGAACCAATTAAAGCCCAAGTGGTTCAGGCTGCTACCAAATGGAAAAGAATGGCTCTGAAACAATTTGGTTGTAAGCCCGGCGAAGGAATATTAACCGATATGCGTGCAGTTCGCAAAGATTATTTCCTCGACCACGACCATTCCGCCTACGTTGACCAATGGGACTGGGAACGCGTGATTACACCCGAAGAAAGGAATCTTAATTTCTTGAAAGACATTGTTCGCAAAATTTGGAAGGTCATTTACAATGCAGGTAAGTTTGCACAAGAAAATTGGCCAGAACTGAAAAATCCAAAATATCCAGATTTCCCCGAAGAAATCACATTCTTGCACGCCGAAGATATTCTGGATATGTATCCGAACTTACCAAGGAAGCAACGCGAAACAATGATTTTGCAAAAATACCCAGCTGTCTTTATTATTGGAATCGGTTGGACATTAAAAGATGGCTATCCACACGAAATGCGCGCCGCTGATTATGATGACTGGGTAACCGAAACAGTTTCCGAAGATGGGCGACCAATGCATGGCTTGAACGGCGACATTCTCGTATGGAATCCTGTTACTCGCCGTCGCCACGAACTTTCTTCTATGGGAATTCGCGTAACAAAAGAAACTCTTGTCAAACAACTTGAAATAACAGGTCAACTCGATTTCCTTAAGTTACCATACCACCAAGCTATCCTAAATGATGAAATTCCTCTTTCTATCGGTGGTGGAATTGGTCAATCGCGAACATATATGTATCTACTTCGCACTGCTCACCTCGGCGAAGTTAGCGTTAGCGTTTGGCCCAAGGTTCTCAAAGAAATATGCGCCAAAAGAAATATCCACGTTCTTGAATAATAAGAAATTTCTCTTTCATCAAGATGTCCGGCTTACTTCGGGAAGTCGGACATCTTCTTTTAATAATATTAATTCAAATTACGAAACTTATCTTTTTGCTTTTTCATTCAATTTTGTTAAAGCATTGTCGTCAATGAAATTTTAAAAGATTCGGGATTATGGAGAATAAAGACAGAGACCTTGAACTTTTAGAATCGTTTGCCACTGCAATAAAGAAAATACAGGATGAAGTTGCAAAAGTAATAGTTGGACAAAAGGAAATAATCAATCAATTGCTAATTGCATTGTTTTCGCGAGGCAATTGCCTCTTAATTGGTGTTCCCGGGCTTGCCAAAACGCTTATGATTCGAACACTTGCCTCGGCTTTGGACCTTAAATTTAGCCGTATACAATTTACTCCCGATTTGATGCCTTCGGACATCACAGGCACGGAAATTATCGAAGAAAACATAACTACTGGTGAAAAAAGCTTTAAATTTGTCAAAGGTCCTATTTTTGCCAATATCATCCTTGCTGATGAAATTAATAGAACTCCACCAAAAACCCAATCGGCACTGCTCGAAGCAATGCAAGAACATGAAGTTACTGCTGCTGGAGTTACCTACAAACTTGCCGAGCCGTTCTTTGTTCTGGCTACTCAAAATCCTATCGAACAAGAAGGAACTTATCCACTTCCCGAGGCTCAACTCGACCGCTTTATGTTCAACCTTTGGCTGGATTATCCAAGTTTCGACGAAGAGGTTGAAATTGTGAATTCCACCACAACAGCCCATACTCCCAAAGTTTCGAAGGTTCTAACAGCACAAGAAATTATTGAATTTCAGGATTTAGTTCGAAAAATTCCCGTCGCCCCAAACGTTGTCAACTACGCTGTTCAACTTGCAAGAGCAACACGACCCAATGGCGAGGCACCAAAAATAGTAAAGGATTACGTCCGTTACGGTGCTGGTCCCCGTGCATCGCAATTCTTAATTCTTGGAGCCAAAGCCCGAGCAGCACTAACTGGAAGATTTACGCCCGAAATCGAGGACATAAAAGCAGTCGCTTTGCCAGTCCTTCGCCATAGAATTGTTACCAACTTCAATGCAGAAGCCGAGAATGTTTCACCTGTTCAGATTATCGAAAAAATCCTTGAAGAGGTAAAAATTTGATAAATATGGACATCGAATTGTCGAAAGATAAAATTTTTTTTACAAATGGTCATATCGAGCACAGTTTTACCGTTCGTGTCCGCTATGCTGATGTCGATAAAATGGGCGTCGTTTACAATGGCAACTACCTTAGGTTTTTCGAAATCGGCAGAACAGAACTAATGCGAAGTATAGGGCTTCCCTACTCCGAAGTTGAAAGCAAAGGTTATATTCTTCCACTAATCGAAGCGAAAATCAGTTGGAAAGGAGCTGCTCGCTACGACGATTTAGTAGAAATTGTAACCTTGTATAAACCCGATACCCCTTCGCCAAAAATTAGATTCGACTACAAAATACTTGTTGGCAAAAAGGAAATTGCAAGCGGCTACACAATTCATTCTTTCGTTCGAATTGATAATTTCAAAGCGGTTCGTCCGCCGAAATTCTTCTTCGAAGTTCTTGAGAAATTAAAATAAACATTGTAAAATGAAAAATTTGATTTTCGGTTTAATATTTCTATTAACTTTCACTCTTTTTGCAAAAGAAACTACTTTCAACTTTCTGCGGTATACTGGAAGTGCTCGCTCTTCGGGGCTTGCAGGTGCCTTTGTTTCGATTAGCGACGACCCCTCGGCACTATTTTTCAATCCCGCAAGCGTTGCTACAAATTCGGATAAGAACTTCTCGGCTACATTTTTCAAACACGTTCTTGATGTCAACTCTGGCTCGGTTTCATACCACAGAAAATGGAAAGATATCGGCAACTTCGCCCTTTCTGCAGTTTACACTAATTACGGTTCTTTCGACAAGACCGACCCTAACGGACAAGTTATCGGCACATTTAGTGCGAACGATTTCTCTTTCGGAATCACCTATGCTAATATTCTCGATACAAATCTGTACTATGGTGGAACTCTTAAAATTCTTTCATCGAACATTGATAATTACAGTTCTCTCGCATTTGCAATCGATGCAGGTTTATTGTATTTAATTCCCGAAAAAAGAACTTCTATTGGGTTTTCAATATTACACTTCGGGACACAACTTTCAACCTTTGACGGAACACGAGAAAGTTTGCCTTTGGACATTAGAATTGGGGTTTCGCATCGGCTTCGCGGTTTGCCCTTGCTTCTGAACTTCTCTTTCTACAATCTTGCTGACCAAACGAGCAAATTCTTCGACCGCTTCTTAAAGTTTTCCATTGGCGGGGAATTCTATTTTGGTGAATATGTCAATCTTCGTCTGGGCTACGATAACAACATCCGTAAATACTCAAGCTCCTCGAAAGACAAGAAATTCACAGGATTCTGTGGAGGAATTGGCTTAAAATTCAAGGAATTAAATTTTGACTACGGAATTTCGCAAGTCGGTGCTTCGGCTCTCTTCCACCGATTTAGTATATATTACGATTTTGGCGAATAAGTTCATTTATTTTCAATTTTGAACAAATAAACCCCCCTTTTCATTTCTTTTACATTTCTAATTTTACGAAATTGGTCAGGAGGGAAAGACATCGGATGTTTCAAAACCATCCGATGTCTGATAATTATTCATTATCTAATGCAAAACCTAAATCTTTACTACTTTAACAAAAACTTTTTGGTTTGGAGTTGATACTTCGACCACATAAATTCCTTGTGGAAATGCGGAAAAGTTAAGTCGGATTGGCTCCGAAAGATTCTGCTGTTCTAACAAAACACGACCGAGAGCGTTAATAATTCGCACTGAGCACGGGGATGATATATCGGGAATGTTCAAATAAGCAAAGTCGTGAACTGGATTTGGATAAACCAATTGCTCGTAGTAAACAGGGTCGGGCTCAACCCCGCGAGTGGGGTCGGGGGGTGTTGGGCAAACATACCAAGAAAGCAATTCGTGAGTCTCGTATGCACATCCCGTTGCAGAGGTAAATCCCAAATACGCTCGGTAACCTCGTTCTAATTTCAATAGATTGAATAAGTCGAAATTATTGACAACAAGGACAGGTTCCGAAAATTCCCTCGTTGTATCGAGATAAATCTCCAAAGTTTTTGTTTTTTCAGTGTAAATAATCATTGAATAATAAACAGTGCCATCAGTTTTAAGCTGAATAATATTCGTATTAATTCCCAAAGTAGTTTTGGGGGTGTGCTTCGAAGAATTTTCGAGGCGTCCGTTCGATTGCACAGCAAGATGATTTCCATTTGGGTCGAAAAAGTTCTCAATTTGAGTGGAGTCGTTCGAAAATGTATCGAATTCAATTGCAACACTATTGGGAATGCCATCGTATCCAATACCACCACCTATGTTCCCAATAGCATAAGGCATAAAGTTCTGTATTACAAAAGCCAAACCATCGGCGCCGGGAATTGAATTATCCTCGCAAGTATTGTTCGAACCCGAACGAATTCGGAAAGAAAATTCGGTCTTGAAACCCGAAATTACAGGTAGTGGGTCGGCATACCAAATCGCTCCCGCACGATTAACAATTGCCGAAGTAAGTTGAATATAATTTCCAACACGCACAGCATTGTCGACAAAGATAATTTTTAAGGGGTTTTCGAAAGTTGGGAATTCGAATTCGGTTATATCGCAATTGCTTTTAGAAAAGACCAAAGCAACAAATTTCCCTTCGATGCATTCATTTGCAAGACTGATGAAAATTGTGTCGGTTCGGGTCGGATTATCATTCAACACAAAACGAAGCGAATCGATAGAATTCGCTCTAACCACAAATGGCAATGTATTTAGGCTTTGAAAATTAACTGTGGTCTTGATATTTATTGCTGTAACTTTAATATCTGTTGAGCCATAATTTTGCACTGGTAAAACAATCGTATCAGCAGTATTGGGTATATAATTTGTCTGAATAACTTGGTATTTATTTGGTGCTCCACTGGGATGCTTCAAGGTGAATCCCGGAATTGTTCCATTAAAGTACAATTGATTTTGTAGGGAATCGGTCACGGTTAAAAAGAAAATCCCATCCTGATATGGATCATCCAATCGTAATGTTACATTTACTTTTTTATCGTGTGGTTTAAATTTGGGGTCGATTTCGAGAAGAACATTTTTGGAATTTGAACCTAAATTTATGCTTTCGATTCCTGTGTCGAAATCACCATTGTCGGCGAAAGTAAGATAGCGTTCAAAACAATAAGTTGAATCGAAAACAACTTTTGGTATCGACCAATCTCTTCCTTGAAACGACATTCCACCAATATACCCATAAGAATTTGCCGGACCATAGCCAAAAGCATAAACCCCAATCGGCACAGTAGAACTAACAGAGTGCTTCCCTTCGGATACAGAGACGTGGGCATAGTAGTAATTTGAATTTGGTATTTTCACAAAAAGATTAGGCGCAACAGCCGCACCATCAATTTTTGTTGTTGTTAATGCATTTGAAGGAACAATCAAAGTAATATAATGCTCTTGATAAACTTTTTGGAACTGCAAATTCTCCTGAATCTCGTAAGCCTGAATGTTAATAAGCTTACAACTATCGATAAATTGCTCTTCGGGGGGGATAATCATCATAAACGGGTCGCTGATGTAGCTCGAACCAGCGTCGTTCGAAGTTTTCTTGTAAACAGCAACCAAAATTGGTCCAGTGGCACTCACAGTTCCAGCCTCTTCAATTCGTTTTTCGAGGTATTGTCCACGATTAAGATTCCCGATGAATTGCCCATTGAAAAAAACCTGCGTCGAATCGTTAGCAGCAAGAACTCGATATAGGTCACTTCCGCGATTTGTAATCAATTTAGGTTGTGGGAAAGGCACAATATAAGCACTTTTCCCCCAAGCTTGAATTGGTGGCAGTTGCTCACAAAGGAAATCTCGCGATGGGTTAGCTGAAGTTTGGAAGCTTTCGACAGGAACAGTAGCTCGCTGATGCCCTGCAAAAACAGCAATTGGTTTATCTGCCGAGACATATGTCCCCGTTAAATCATTCAAAGGCAAGTTGTCTTCTATCAAAGCTTGAACCAAATAAACTTGTCCTTTGTTCAAAGTGATTCGTTGCCCAACAACACCATTGGCAAAAGTAGGTCCCGAAGGGTCAATGTTCACAGTTGTATTGTCTTCGGTTGCAACAATGGCAAATTGCGAAGGAGTTCGACCTCCTGCGGAATTAAAATAGCCGTCGCTTTTATATGCAAGAACGAAATACTCCTTGCCAAGTGATGGCGTGGGAAGGACCAGAAAAGCATCGCTGGATTTATTACCTTGGCTGTGGGCATATACATTCACAAATTTGTCGGTAGTCAAATGGAAAGACAATTTTGTCGGAATTTCGTCCATATTTTGTCGCCATTCAATGCCCATATCGTTGAATCCAAGTATTTCGAAATTATTAAAAGGCAATTTGAAAACATAAATTTTCGATGGGTCGGTAATCGAAAAGTTAGTAGTATAATTATTGCCCATAATGTCGAAATACTCGATTGTGCCATTTGTTGGTTCTTCGGCAGAGATGAAGATATATATGGAGTCGCTTTGACTGAACAAAGGATTAGCATTATACTTGTAAATATGATAATTCGGCATAAAAGTAATCCAAAAGTCCTTTCCCCGACTATCAATTACTTGCCCATTGGCATTCAAGATTGCTAACATTATTAGCAGAAAGAATAATAAATGCTTTTTCATAACATTTCTCCCCATTTTCCCAATTTTTCAATGTTTTAAATTAAAAAAATTTATTCAACAAGTTGGTGTAGGAAAATTAAATTTAAACAAAACTTTTCATAAAAAGTTCATAAAAAACAAAAAAAATGTGAACAATTCTTTACATTGCAAAAATTTTTTGATAAACTTCTTCAATTTAATTGATAAAAATTTAAAGCGGAAAGTTATTTTTTAAACTTCAACATTGATTAAATTTGCTTTTTGAAAAAGTGCAATATGCAGAAAAGTTTTATCGATAAACCAAAAAGTAATTGTGGTGTAGTTGGTGTTTTCAACCATCCCGAGGCATCTATAATAACATACTATGCTCTCCATTCTTTGCAACATCGAGGTCAGGAAGCTGCTGGAATAGTTAGCTTTTACTACGATGAGAAAAGCAAAAAGAAAAAATATGCACTCCACAAGGGCGAAGGGCTGGTGCTCGATGTATTCTCCGACCCAAAAATCCTGACTGATGTTCTGAAAGGGGATTCTGCTGTTGGACACAACCGTTATTCCACAACTGGCAGCGCCCGCCGTGTCAATATCCAGCCTTTCGTTATGAGCTACCACAGCGGAATTTTGGCTATCTCCCACAATGGTAATTTGACAAATACATTAGAATTACGGCAGAAACTTGGCGACAGTGGTGCAATTTTCCAAACCACCACCGACACCGAAATTTTCCTGCACCTGATTGCACACAATAGGAAACGAAACCTCATAGACCAGATTCTCGAAGCTTTACGAATTGTCCGAGGGGCTTATTCGCTTGCAATTCTTACGGAAGATGCATTGATAGCTGCACGAGACCCATACGGTTTTCGTCCGCTTAGCATCGGAAAAATCAAAACACAAAATGGAGATGCCTACATTGTTGCATCCGAAACCTGTGCCTTCGATATTGTGAATGCTGAATACATTCGTTCGCTCGAACACAATGAGTTAGTTGTGATAGACAAAGAAACAATTCGCACAGGCGAAATTAAATCATATAAAATTCAAGAAGTTACACCTGTGGCTCGCCACTGCATATTTGAATACATCTACTTTTCTCGCCCCGACAGCAAGATTTTCAATCACAATGTTGATAAGGTCCGTCGGAAATTAGGGAAAAATCTTGCTCTTGAATCGCCTTTGTTTAAAGACAACAACGAAAAGGTTATTGTAATATCTGTACCCGACAGCGGGAATACTGCCGCCTTGGGTTATTCGAGAGTAAATTCCGAACTTGGCCAGGCAACTGCCTTCGAAATTGGATTGATTCGAAGCCATTACGTTGGAAGAACCTTCATCGCACCAAGCCAAGACAAAAGAGAATTCCGAGTAAAAGTTAAGTTTAACACAGTCAAGGGTGTGCTTCAAAATCGTGTTGTTGTGGTGGTGGACGATTCAATTGTTCGGGGAACAACTTCAAAGGCATTGATAAAGCTGATACGGGAGGCACGACCAAAAGAAGTTCATCTTCGGATAACATCTCCGCCGATTCGTTTCCCGTGCTATTATGGAATGGATTTCCCAAGCAAAGAGGAATTAATTGCGAACTATTATTCATCGGAAGAGGAAATAGGTAAAGCAATTGGTGCCGACTCTTTGCATTATCTTTCTTTAACAAAATTGTTGGATTCTGTTCCCAAAGACGAAAATGTTGACTATTGCACAGCTTGTTTTACAGGAGATTATCCCGTACCAATTTTAGAAAATCACAACAAATTTTCTATTGAAATATAAAATTCAAATTTTTTTTGTAAATTGCAAATCTTGTTTTAGTAAATTTTGATAAACTATGTTTGCAGTTGTAGAAATACAAGGTTTTCAGTACGAAGTTGAACCGAATGCTGTCATAAAGACACAGCTTTTGGATAAGCAACCAGAAGAAACAATTGAGTTCGACAAGGTGCTCTTCGTCGAAAAAGACGGCGAAGCAATTGTTGGTACACCATATGTAAATGCAAAAGTCAAAGCAAAGGTACTTTCACACGGAAAAGACCCAAAGGTTATCGTGTTCAAAAAGAAAAGAAGAAAAAATTATCGCCGTTTGAAAGGGCATCGCCAACACTACACTCTTTTAGAAATTCAAGAGATTAGTTTATCATAATATAGAGGGATAAAATGGCACATAAAAAAGGTGGCGGCTCCTCGAAAAATGGACGAGACTCAATAGGTCAAAGGCGAGGAGTCAAAAAATTCGGTGGCGAGTTTGTTAAAGCAGGGAACATAATTGTTCGACAACTGGGGACAAAATTCCACCCCGGAAAAAATGTTGGCTTGGGAAAAGATTATACAATTTTCGCACTGATTGATGGCATAGTGAAATTTGAAAGGAAAGACAAGAAACGGCTAAAAGTTTCGGTTTATCCTGTGCAAAACAACTAATTTTTGTTCCGTTATTTTATTAACACATTCACCGCTTGCCGTCCGGCTTTCCAGCCGGGTGTTATTTTTTAAAAAGCCAAATGGAACAATTTCGTTTGAAACGGGTTTAATTTTAAAACTTGGTATTAGCCCAATACAACCATCCTTTATTTACACTTTAAAATTTAGCATAATTTGCTATATTGTTGGGGAAATGTATGAGTTGCTTCAAAAAAACTTTTTCAGACATCGGATATTTCAAAAACATCCGATGTCTTTTTGTAATGAATTCCATTAGGGTAATGTACGAGAGTTTTTGGTAAAACCACCAAAAAATTAACATTTTGTAGGGGCGAATAATTATTCGCCCCTACAAAAAAACACAATTTCCAACCTTTCAAAAAACATTACATTTGTGAAATTAAACAAAAAGGCTTCCTCGATTTTCGAGGAAGCCCCAAAGTTTAACCCGTTGAAGCAATCTATTTCGAGACTAAAAGGGCGTGTCGGATGGACATATAGCCAACAGTTCCAAAGCCAAGTAAGAAAAGCAACTGGAACGGAATGGCTGCAATTTCCAAATAATAAATCGAAATGCCTATGCCAATGACATAATAAATTGCAAGAAGTATTTCGAACAGAACAGTTGGGCTAATCTTTCGTTGAACGTATTTTTTGAAACGCCAATCGTCTTTGTTCGAAACTATTCGATATTTCGGTGTTCGAGTGAAGCCCGATTTTTTCCCAATCAATGCCTCGATTACTGCCTTAGTGTTGTTTATCGCTAATCCCATACTGCCAGCAAGGAAGACAGGGAACAGCAGAATCCGATTTCGCCAATCGATATGTATAGCCTTTTGCGAATACAAATAGAAAAGGAATGAAGCAATAGAACCAAGCACAAATATAGACATTGCATTATAATAAACATCAAAAGTGTCGAAAGTATTTTTAATTACAACAAGAGGAATATTAAGCAATGCAACAACAAGGATAAACGGGAAAACAATGTTGCTCGTAAGATGAACAATGGCTTCGAGCTTGACTTTCCAGTTGAGCTTGGATTTCAGAACAAGGGGGAGAATTTTCTTTGCAGTTTCGACAGCACCTTTAGTCCAGCGGAACTGCTGTGTTTTTAAACCGTTAATATCGGCAGGGAGCTCCGCGGGCGATACAACATCGTTGAGGAAAACGAATTTCCATCCTTTCAGCTGAGCCCGATAGCTAAGGTCGAGGTCCTCGGTTAGAGTATCAGGTTGCCAGTTCCCTGCGTCGATTATTGTTTCCTTCCGCCAAATGCCGGCGGTTCCATTGAAATTAATGAAGAAACCGGCTCGATTACGAACCTGTTGCTCCATTACAAAATGACCATCAAGAGCTAACGCCAATGCCTTTGTTAAGAATGAGTAATCCTCGTTAAGATGCCCCCACCGAGTTTGAACCATACCGACCTGCGGGTTTTGGAAGTAAGGCAAAGTTTTTTCGAGAAAATCTTCTGGTGGAACAAAATCCGCATCGAAAATAGCGATAAATTCACCCTTTGCTAATTCGAGACCATTCTTCAAAGCACCAGCCTTGAAACCTTCGCGATTGTCACGATGAATGTAGTGGATGTCGTAACCTTGTGCACGATAGTCTTCGACAAGTTTTTTAGCTACTTCCTGAGTTTCATCGGTCGAATCGTCCAACACTTGAATTTCCAGCTTGTCCTTTGGATAACGAATTTTGCAAACGTGGCGAATCAAACGCTCGACAACGTAAAGCTCATTGAAAATTGGTAATTGAATCGTAACTCGCGGAAGTTCTTTGGGCAACTCGTATTGGGGCAACGAGATTTTTTGAGTTTTGTGATAATAATAAAGCAAAACAAGTCCATGAACCCCAAAAAGAAAGAGCACGGTCAAAGAAAGAAAGTAGAAAATAAGTATAGCATATTCCATAGATTTTAAAACCTCGCATTTATGGACATACCAATTGTTTCCATTTAATTTTTCAAAAATTTACACATTTAAGAAAGAAAATGACGATTGGAGTAAATTATATTGCATATTACCAACCCGAGACTGTGGCTAATAAAATATCATCTGTAAGCTTATCAATAACTTCGGCAATCGCACGGTCGCGTGTTGCTGGTATTCCAGCAACGCTATAAATTGCAAAGTTCGAAAAGTTCCTTTTCCAAAAGCTCTTGTTTTTAACTGCATCAAAAAATTCCACAGATACTTCCATTGTAATTTTTCTTTCTTTTTCAACTTCGCCTGGCTTAACAAATGCAGTTTCGTCCCGGATTGAATTTATAATAAGTGATAACTTGCTATCGCCCCCATATTCAACAACTTTTAAGCTATTATCTTTTCTAAATTTATTTACCAACTCGCTAAATAACATATCTCGATAATTCGGATTCCCATAATTACTATTGTCAATAACGGGCGTGAACGATATCGTATTTATATGCTTCGGTAAACTTCCTCCTTTAAATGAATAACAGCCAACTATCAAAAAAAAGAAAAACAAACTTATGAACTTTTTTCTAACAAAATTGTGAAATAAAAATGAAAAAAAATTCATAATTCTCCCCTTCGCCAATATTAGATTGAAACTAAAAAGGGATTGAAGCTTTTTTCGAAACCAACAGTAGTTTCCTGGTAATGTCCAACGAATAATCTGTAATCGTCGGGAAGCTCATTAAGCAGGCGGAAAAGACTTTCTTGCAGCTGGTTTGCATCTCCACCCGGCAAATCCGTTCGACCAACCGAAAGATAGAAAATTGTATCGCCAGCAAAAGCCGCTTTCAAGCTGTCGACAACATACACAACACTACCTTCGGTATGCCCCGGAGTATGTAGAACTCTGACATCCGCAGTTTTGAACTTTAAAGTTTCCTCGTCTTTTATCAGATAATCAGGCTTGCAAGGCTCAATATTGAAATCGAGAGGTATAATAGTGTGTTCCATTGGATTTTCGAGACGATAACTATCCAAAATATGAACATAAACTGGAGCAGAAGTCCTTTCTTTGATTGTCGATAAATCGGCACAATGGTCCCAGTGGGTATGGGTTAGCAAAATTGCCTCGAGTTGCGAATTCTCGTTGCTTAAAATCTCGAACAATATTTCGGATGATTCAGGTGGAGCATCTATCAAAAGACTTGTTTGGCTTTGAGGATTTACTACAAGGTAACAATTTGTTTCCAACAAACCAGCAACAACTGGTATAATTCTCATAAAATTTTAAACTACCTAAAAAATCGACTGCAAAATTACAATAATTTTAAATAATTTAGTACTTGTTTTTTTTAATTTATTTCATTATGAAAAACACATTTTTAAAGGAATTTTTAGTCTGTATTTTCCTTTGTTCTTTTTTCAATCTCCACGCACAAAATCCAATCTCATTTCCGCTTGAATTCAAACCGCAACCCTACGATATTTTACATTACGATGCTTATATCGACTTACGCCAAGGAATGGACAAATTTGTCTCGGGCATCTGCGAAATCAAATCCATTTGGACACAAAACGTTACTTCCAGCAACTTTTACTTTCATCTTCGAGAGTTATCTATTGACTCTGTCTTTTACAACGACTCCCCTATCGATTATATATTCCACGAAGAAGACACATTGGATTACTCTTACTATTTAATTCCAAATCTACAAGGGAACTCTAACGACACTTTCCGTGTGAAGATATACTATTCTGGAACTATGACAAACGAAGGAGGCAGTAAACCATTTGGTGGAGTTTTTCTTGCCGATTCTATTCTCTTCGCTATTGGCGTTGGGATGCACAATCAGTATGTTTCGACCACACAACACTGGCTCCCTTGTTACGACCATCCCTCGGACAAAGCAACTTTTCATTTTCAATTTATTACACCAAAAGACTTTACCATAGCAACGAATGGAATAACCCGGCTTGCTGGCTTTACAAACGACGGCTACCCAATCTGGGAATCCTACTCGACTTTCCCAATCGCCACTTATCTAATGACATTTGCAATGGGCAAATTCAACACGATGAAATTGGACGAATGGAATTTGCCAAGTAATATTGAATCCATTGTTTATTACCCTCCGCAAGACGAAGAGGCAGTTCGGTTTGCTTTCAACAACTTCGCCAAATATTTTTATGCAATGCAAAACCGATTTGGAAGATATCCATTCGAAAAAATTGGCTATGTAATCGTTCCTTTTTCCGAAGGTGCTATGGAACACCAAACGATGATTACTTTCCCCAAAAGCGTAGTCCACGACATTTACAATTCGAAAGATACAAACAATATAATGGCATTGCATGAATTTTCGCACCAATGGTTTGGAAATTCCGTCAGCCCTTTGGATTTTCGAGATGCTTGGTTCAACGAGTCGTTTGCAACCTATTCAGAAGCAGAATTCCTCGAACTCATTTCGGGCAAAGACGCCTACCTAAAAGACCTCTTGCAAAAAAAGAATTATTACATCAACTATTCTACAAAATATGAAGGAATTCTCCCCATCTATGGATTTTCCCGCAAGCCGCCTTCATCAAATTATCCATCGACTATCTATTGGAAAGGTGCAGTTGTTGTTGGAATGCTTCGTTACTATCTCGGCGATGAAAAATTCTTCGACTTAATTCGAACCTACCTCGACCAATTTGCATATCAGTCCCGTTCTACATTTGATTTCATTAACTTCTGCAATTATTATTTAATCGAGAATATCAATTGGTTTTTCGACCAATGGATTTTTGGCAAAGGTTATCCAATTTTGAACATAAATGTAATTCAACATCCATTGTCCGATACCTTAAGTTCGATTGAAATTAAGCTCAGCCAAGTCCAACCAAAAGATTACGGGCTCTATATTCATTTACCTATCGAATTTAACTTCAAACTTGCAGAAAATCGTTCTATCGACACTGTTTTAGAAATGAACCAAATTGAACAGACTTTCGTGTTGGATTCATTCCCACGAATCCTTAACTTAAGTGTAAATCAGGGGAAAAAAGTAGTCTCGCTTTTTTCGGCAAATTTCTTTTTATCAACTGAAGAAGACCGACAAGAGAACACCCCGCAAATTGAAATCACACCAAAAGAAATAATAATTAAATCATCGGATGGAGTACAAACGCTAAACTATGCGATTTACGACATTTTTGGAAACGAAATTATTCGCCAAACAGTTATGCAATCGGAAGAAGTAGTTCCGCTCGACATAATTTCGCTTGCAAATGGTGTGTATTTTATAACTGTTGATACCAAAATTGGGAAAATCCACAAAAGCTTTATCTTTTGTCGATAAAAGCATCTAAATGCAATCCAATGAAGTTCCCCTGTTTCATTTTTATTAATTTTGACTTTTTATATGTAGCAAAATATGGAAACACAAATAGCAAGGTTATCGATTAAAGGAGCCCAATTTTATGCGTATCACGGCGTTAAAGCCGAAGAGAAAGACCTTGGCGGGCGTTACGAAGTCGATTTGGATTTGTGGTACGATGCTACCCAAGCCATACAAAGCGATAGCGTTGCCTTCGCTTTGAACTACGAGGAAGCGATGAACAGCATCGAAGAATCCTTTGCAGATGAATCATACAACCTAATCGAAACCGTTGCAAGCAAGATTTTAGACCTTGTGTTCCAAAAGTTTCCAGACCTCATCAAAGCAACTATTCGCATTAGGAAAATGAATGTTCCAATCCACAATGTCGTGGCTTATATCGAAACTGAACTTTCGAGGGAAAAGAATCTTGATAAATAAATCGGTACAGAAAAAAGAAAAATCCGAAGTTGTTCTTCTTTCGCTTGGCTCAAATTTGGGCTCAAAGAGTGAGAACATTAAAAAAGCAATAGAATTTTTAAAGGAACGGCAAATCCTCGAAGACATTCAAGTTTCTTCATTTTACGAGACTGAACCTGTTGGTTTCAAAAATCAACCAGATTTCTTGAATGTTGCAATTATTGGACGAACAAACCTTACTGCCGATGAATTGCTTCACGAATGTAAAAATATCGAAAAGGAATTGGGCAGAAAAGAAAGACCACGCTGGCACGAACGAGAAATTGACCTCGACATTATACTTTATGGCAAACATCAAATACGCTCCGAAACTCTCTCTGTTCCCCATCCACAAGCCGAAAATCGAAAGTTTGTCCTTCTCCCAGCAAACGAAATTGCACCGAAAATGGTCTTCCCAAATAAAAATAAAACTGTGGGCGAATTGTTGGCGGATTGCAAAGACAATGCAAAAGTTACAAAACTCCCCATTTACCCAGATTGATTCAATCCGCTTCGTCCAAAAAGTTGGATAACTCAATGTCATCTCCAATGTTCCAAATATCGAGCGGTTCCTTTTCTTTACCTTTGTTGGTTTTCTTCCCATCCAAAAGGATAATATTTTCGGCAACAACTTCAACTTTTTGAACTTTCTCGCCACTGCGAAACTGAATAGTTCGACTTCGCAAAACTCCTTCGACAAACACTTTCGAGCCTTTTTTAAAAATCTTATTCGAAACATCGCAAGATTTCGCCATGCAACAATCGTAAACCAATCATCTCGGTCGACAATCCGCCCATCCGATGTTTTGAACGACTCCGAAAGGGCAATCCGAAAAGTCAATATCGAAGTTCCATTGCTCGCTTTCCTGAAATCAGGTTCGGATGCAACAAACCCAATTAAAATAACTTTGTTAAAACACCTTGACATTGTTTAAACCATATAAGGCAACTCAAAAAACTTACTTACTAAATCTAACAACTAAACAAAAAAGTTTGGATAAAAATGAAAAATAATTAAAACTTTTAAAAGATAAAAAATAAATTTTGTAAAATTGATGTTGTTTAGTAATTTTGATTTTTTAAATGTAAGTAATTATGAAACATAATGAAAATAGAACTTGCATATATTGCCGAAGCAACAAAGTAATCCGCCACGGGAAAACTTCAACGGGAAATCGGCGCTACCGATGTCGAAACTGTGGACGAACTTGGGTGATAGAAAAAGCCGAAATTGTTCGACCCGACATAGGCAGTTTAACCGAAGCCTATCTTAGCGGTAAAACTTTTCGAGACCTCGTCGATATTTACCACAGTTCTCCATTAAGAATAAACAAAAAAGTCAGAGAATTTCTCGAAGGTTGTCCCGATTGGGAAGAATATTTGGATTTATGTTCACCAAAGCACAACGTTCGATTAGCATACTTGGTTGGAAGGACTTTCTCGGCGGCGACATCCGATAAGCCCGACCATACGATGTTTGCTGCTATGGCTATTGATGCCCTTTCAAATATTGTCCTTGGTTTCGAATTGTCCGAGGCCGATGATTTCGATACTTGGTTTATGCTTCTGGTAAGAATGCGCCGTAGGGGCATAGACGTTCCAACCTTTATGTCGAATGGTTCTATACACATAGAAGAAGCAGTTCAGTCTGTATATCCCAATTCAGCTGTTCGTCTGTTTTACCACCGTACATACCGCGATAAAGAAGTGCAATGCTGCCTTTCCCGCGCCCCAATAAATACGAAGCTAATCAACGATGCCATCCACGCTTATGAAATTTGCAATAACCACAATCTATCCCGTTATCTAAAAATTACAAACGATAAATTCTTCCACGAGATTTTGAAAAGTTCGCCCGATTACTTCTGCCGACGCTTGCGTGAGCGACTCGACAACAAGCCCAAAATTAGAATCGAAGGTCTATCGAACGCCTTTCAAGCACGTTTCGAAAAGTTCCATATGCTGAAAAGCGACCCGTATCCATTGGTTAACGGATGGATAGCCAAGTGGATGCTTCAGCCTCTCGATATTGGCTTTTCGCGTTTAGCAATTTATATGCAACTGCCAGTAATCACTTCCTTCCGTCAATTTGCTTGCGGGCCAGTTCCACAAGTTCATCTTTTGAGTGCCGATAGCCCTCGCCTTAGAACATTTATTGTCGAAATCGCAGCTCGTGCCTTACAAATACCAATTTTCTACAACCGCTGCGAAATGAAACTCGACAAATGCAGTTTGTTCTAAGCATTTAATAAGTATATTCATAATTCAAAATAATTTATTAATTTTGCATTTGGTGTGCACCCGTAGCTCAATTGGATAGAGCTTCTGACTACGGATCAGAAGGTTGGGGGTTCGAGTCCCTCCGGGTGTGCAAAATTTCTTTTTCGGTGCACCCGTAGCTCAGCTGGATAGAGCATCTGATTCCGGTTCAGAGGGTCGGGGGTTCGAATCCCTCCGGGTGTGCTGCTGAGAGAATTTGTAACTTTTTTAGACATCGGATGTTTCAAAAACATCCGATGTCTTTTTGGTAATGAACTTCGTTAAGGTCGAAAACGAGGGTTTTCGGTTATGCTTTCAAATAATTTAATATCTCGTAGGGGCGAATAATTATTCGCCCCTACATAACAAAACACAATTCCCAAACATAGTTGCATCCTCATTACCATTTTAGAGGCAGAGCCATATGTTTGCTGAAACAATGCTTTAATGAAATAAATTGAGTAAGTCCCTTTTAAAAAAATTTTTACTTAAAATACCTTTTAACCACACAAACCCTTTTGAATAGAAGCATCCGATTAACTATTTTTAAAATTTTGTTAACTTAAATTTTTAAAAATATAAATATGCAATTAGAAATTTCAAATTTGCGTAGCAAAGTTTTTAAGCCGCTTCTTGTGGTTTACATAATTTTATACATTGTTGGAATCTTTGGTCTTTCCAATCCTACCACTTACCAATTGTTTGCAAAAACAATTTCTTTTGTTCTTTTGTTAACTTTTTTCGGAGCTTTTTTCTTTCATTCTTTTCGTCCAAATCTAACCAAAAGTCTCATAATTTTTTCTGTAATATATTTCTTTTCTCTCGCAATAGAAATAATAGGTGTCAACTATGGTATTCCTTTCGGAAAGTATCACTATGGGAATTCTTTGGGATTCAAAGTTTTCTCAACTCCGTTGATAATTGGGCTAAATTGGTTATTCGTCGCCTATTCAACATCTTCGATTTTCTTTGATTCGAAACTTAAGCCCATATTTAAAGTTTTGCTTCCATCGATTTTGATGGTTATTTACGACATCTTGCTCGAGTTTAACGCCCCAAAGCTCAATATGTGGTATTTTGAAAACAACGAACCACCCTTGCAAAATTACATCGCTTGGTTTTTTCTTGCAATAATTATTCATTCTGCTTTTAGTTACTTCAAAATCAACACCAAAAACAGATTTGCTTCGTTTCTGTTCATTGTCCAATTTTTATTTCATCTAATACTGGCGATTGCTGGAATAGGTAATGATTAAACCAAAACACAATTTTTTTATCGAAAAGTTTTTTGAATTTTACACATTCCGATTGATTAGGAAAAATTTCCATAGTGTTCAAATACTTGGTGAATATAATTTAACCAATCTGCCCATTCTCCTCCTTTCTAATCATATCAGCTGGTGGGATGGATTCTGGTCGAAATATTTAAATACCAAAATCTTCAAACATAAGTTCCATTTTCTTATGCTCGAGCATCAGTTGAAAAAATATTGGTATTTTCAATATACTGGTGGATTTTCTATTAAACAAAATTCTAAAAGCGTGTTTGAATCGCTGGATTATACAATTGAATTACTTAAAGATAAAACGAACCTAGTGCTCTTCTTTCCACAAGGTCAGATAGAATCTCAATACAATGACCATATTGTTTTTCGCAGTGGTTTAAAGAGAATCCTTTCGAACATACAAAACCCTGTGAACCTCGTTTTTCAAGTAAATTTAATTGATTACTTAAATCATAAAAAGCCAAGTCTATTTATTTATTTTCTCGAAAATCTTATGGAAAAGACAACAATTGATGAAATTGAAACCAAATACAACAACTTTTTGAAAAATTCAATTTCTATCCAAAAATTGATTCACGTTTAATATGGATTTATTGTCTTTCCTAATAATTTCATTTTCAACAATTCAATTGATAATTGCATTAGTTAATTACCTGTATCTTAAATTCTTTGTCGCATCAGCATCAAAAAACGTTCCGAAAGATAACAATCCATTTGTTTCAATTTTAATTCCCGCAAGGAACGAGGAAAAGAATATCCCAAAAACATTGAAAGCAATAATTTCCCAGAACTACACAAACATCGAAATTATAGTTTACGATGACAACTCGAATGATAGAACCAAAGACATTGTTGCATCCTTTCAGTCGAACGATAGCAGAATCAAACCTTTAGAAGCCCAAATCTTGCCAAGTGATTGGAAAGGCAAAAATTATGCTTGCCACACTCTGGCTCAACACGCCAAAGGCGACTACCTTTTGTTTCTCGATGCCGATGTAACAATTCACAATGATTTTGTTTTTAAAATTGTTTCTCTTGCAAAGAAAGAAAAGTATGCACTAATTTCCTGCTTCCCTGAACCTATTACATTATCTTTTGGCGAGAAAATAACAGTTACAACTGTTTACTACATTTTGCTTTCCCTACTTCCTCTTGCTTTAGTTTCAAAAACAAAGTATCCATCGATTTCTGCAGCAAATGGACAATGTATGTTTTTCGAAACGGATACTTATCGAAAGATACAACCTCATAAAGTATTTAAAAGCAGTTTTGTCGAAGACATTGATATTGCCCGATACTTCAAAAAAAATCAATTGCGAGTGCTATGCCTAACAGGCTTGTCTGATATTAAATGCCGAATGTACGATAATTTAAAAGATGCCATCATTGGCTTCTCTAAAAATATTGTCAAAATTCTTGGTAATAATTTCCTTACCGCTATTGTGTTTTGGCTTATCACCACATTTGGTTTCGTATCATTTATTTTAACGAAGAACTACGAATTACTCAACTTGTGGATTTTTCAATTTTTTTTAACAAGGGCTTTTATCTCGTTAACCATTGGTAAAAGTTTAATCTCTAATCTGCTTCTATCTCCAATACAACAATTTTTTATTGGGGTTTTCATCTATAAATCTTTTATAAACAAAATCACTAAAAAACAAATATGGAAAGGAAGAAACTTATACTTTTTTTAGTATTCATTTTACAGAGCTTTGTTTCTTTTGCTTCATTCAAAGAAGAAATTTATTATGCATATATTTCGAACAAAATGGAATTATGGCAAGAAGTGATTGATAAAATCAATAAAATACCAGATAAAAGCAATGAAACAATCTTAGAGCAGTTGAACTATTGCTATGGCTTCGTTGGATGGTGTTTAGGACACAAAAAGAAAGACATTGCAAAGAAATATTTGCAACTTGGAAACGAGCTTATCACCAAACTTGAGCAGAAAAAGTATAAACTCTCCGTGATTTATGCTTACAAGTCAGCCTTCATTGGCTACGAAATTGGAATTAGCCCCTACAAAGCCCCATTTATTGGTTCAAAAAGTATTGAATATGCTTACCAATCCATTAAATTCGACAGTTCAAACTACTTTGCATATATTCAACTTGGAAATGCAGAATACTACAAGCCTGCTATTTTTGGTGGCTCAAAAAAGGAAGCTATTAAGTACTTTCTGAAAGCTCTAAAATTTTACAACTCCAAACGCAATGAAATAAATAAAGACTGGAACTTACTTCATCTACTTGCAACTATTGGTAAAATTTATTTGGAAATCAACGATTACAACAATGCAAAATTATATTTTGACAAGGCATTGAAAATCGAACCCAATTTTCATTGGGTCAAGAATGAATTATACCCTTTATTATCCACAAAAATTAGGTAACAATGAAACAAAAGGTAATAATCATAGGTTCTGGAATTGGAGGGCTATCGACAGCACTCCGCCTTTCGCAAAGGGGCTACGAAGTTGAAATCCTCGAGAAGAACGCCCAAGCTGGGGGTCGATTAAATCAAATTAAAATGGATGGCTTTACCTACGACACTGGACCAAGTTTCTTCAGTATGTCCTGCGAATTCCAGGAACTCGCTCGGGATTGCGGAATTAAGCTACCTTTCGACATTGTCGAACTCGACCCGCTTTACGCAGTTAACTTTTCTGGGAATCCCAAATTCTTTCAAATTTACAAAGACCCAAAACAACTTGCTCAGGAATTCGAAAAATTCGAACCCGACTTTGAACAGAAAATGCGGAACTATCTTAAAAAAGCAAGTCGGGTATTCAACGACACGGTCGACATTGTTATCAAACGCAACTTCGATTCGATTTTAGATTACATACTTGCCTTGATGAAAGTTAATCCCGTTCACCTGCCCCTTTTGTTCAGAAATTTCTGGCAGGAAGTCAGCCTGAACTTCTCGTCGAAAGAAGTTCGGCAAATTCTTTCGCTGGTTGCTTTCTTTCTGGGGCGCACACCTTTCGACACTATGGCTGTATATACTCTTCTGTCCTACACCGAATTCCAACACGACGGGTATTACAATGTCAAAGGTGGAATGTATAAAATTGTCGAAGGTTTCGTTTCGGAATTAATTAATAGAGGAGTTAAAATTAACTACAATGTGGAAATTGTGGACTTCCTGCCGAATAATGGCAAATTGCAAAGTGTTGTCGATAAAGACAATCGGGTTTGGAATGGTGATATTTTTGTTGTAAATGCCGATGCAGCGGTTTTCCGCAGCAAAGTTTTCAAAAGAAAAAAATATTCCGAAGAAAACCTTGCCAAAATGGCCTGGACAATGGGTTATCTAACACTCTACCTTGGTTTAAAAACAAAATTGCCCAACGTCCACCATCATAATTATTTCCTTGGCTCGAATTACGAAGAATATTCAAAAAACATTTTAACCAGCGACTTACAACTCGAAAAACCATATTATTATGTTAATGTAATTTCTCGTTCAAATCCTGAATGCGCTCCCGAAGGTTGCGAAGCCTTGTTTTTTGTCTGCCCTGTCCCAAACTTGCTTTTCAAACAAGACTGGTCCGACAAGGACAAAATTGTCGATAGCATCATAAAGGACTTTTCGAAGAGAATAGGCAAAGATATAGAACCCGATATCATCTCGAAAACCGTTTTTACCCCCATTGATTGGCAAAATAAGTTTAATCTTTTCAAAGGTTCCGGTTTAGGATTGGCACATAATTTTCGACAAATTGGCGGATTGAGACCCAAAAATTTTGACGAGGAGTTTAGTAACGTCTTTTACGTTGGAGCTTCAACAGTTCCGGGAGCCGGGCTACCTATGGGAATAATTAGTTCAAAACTCGTAACCGAAAGAGTAGAAAGATACTCCAAGCAAACTATTTAAAATTGAAAACTTAAAATGCTTTAAATTTAAACCATTCCGCCTGTAATTTCGGGGCAGACACAGAGCTTTTCCCCTACGATTGTGATGGTAATCATAATGCAATGGTTGGAAATTGTGTTTTGTTGTAGGGGCAGATAATTATTCGCCCCTACAAGATATCGAACTATTAGGTGGCTTGAACGAAAACACTCTTTCCTAAGTGTAACGGAGTTCTTTTCAAAAAGACATCGGATGTTTGCAAAACATCCGATGTCTGAAAAAATGACAAAGTCTTGTAGAGTCGAACCTGTGTGTTCAAGCCCTGTCCCCTGGTGTTTACCCTTGAATAGGGCAATTAATTCAATTTATGCATAGCACTGAATGAGGAGTTCAAAACACTTATTCAAATTTGGTCTCAATTAATGTAAGTCAACTTCTCAGAATTGATTAAAAAGGTTTGCGATTACTTTTGCACGATAATCAAAAATATGATTCAGCCGTCGACGAATCATCACTGAATTCATCAATCTACCAGCGATACCCAGCGGAAGCAAATAATGAACTAAATCCACAATTTTCACCCTATTCTCGTCCACCACCTCGAAAGTATGAAGATGGTGCCAAAACTTATAGGGACCAAATCTTTGCTCATCGATGAAGTATTCGTTCTTTTTCAAAGCAGTGATTTCTGTAATCCAATGGAAATCGATATTCAAAAAAGGCGAAACTTTATATTCAATTATTAAGCCATGAAAAATTTCCGAAGGCAAATCCTTGGTTAAAATTCGGAAATTTAAGTACTCTGGGGTGATTTTACTTAAATTTCTTGGGTCTGAAAAGAATTTCCAAACAGTTTCGATGTTGGAAACAACAATTTGTTCTCTATAAATTTTATTCAACTGCCTCATATTTTCACTCCTGCATTTTTAGATTTTTCATCATCTCTAAATATTTCTTTCTTCGCTCTTCGAAATCTACCATTGGAGGGAGATATTTGCCCGAAATTGCTTCGGGAACCCATCTTTTTATGTACTCACCCTCGGGGTCGAATTTTTTCCGTTGAAGTTCGGGATTGAAAATGCGAAAATAAGGAGCAGCGTCGACTCCTGTTCCAGCAGCCCATTGCCAGTTGCCTACATTCGATGCCATTTCGTAATCCAAGAGTTTCTCCCTAAAATATGCTTCCCCTAATCGCCAATCCATCATCAAAATTTTTGTTAAAAAGTTTGCAACTACCATACGAACCCTATTGTGCATATAGCCCGTTTCGTTCAATTCTCTCATTCCAGCATCCACCAGCGGAAACCCAGTTTCGCCCAATTTCCATTTCTCAAATGCTTTCTCGTCGAAGTTCCATTCGACTATGTCGAACTTCGAGTTAAAATTTTTCGAAACCATCCAAGGAAAATGAAAAAGCACCGATTGGTAAAATTCCCTCCAAATTAATTCATTCAAAAGCTTTTCGTTGTATTGCTTGGCTAATAAAGCAATTTTCCTAACGCTTAAAGTTCCAAATCTTAAATGCAAACTTAAACGAGTAGTTCCTTTTTCGATGTAAGGGAAATCTCGTGTCTTATGGTAATTAATCAATGTAACCTCATCCAAATTTGGATGGGGAAAGCCTAAACTACCCTCGTAAAGAAAACCCAATTCATTATATGAAATTATTTTCGGTGGGGTTTGAAATTTATAAAGTCTATTCAGAAGCTGTTCAGATGGATTTAAACGAATCTTTTGAGGGTCGAAATTCCTTTTCCATTCTTTCGAATATGGTGTATAAACTTTATAAGGGGCTCCCGATGGTGTTAAGATTTCTTGTGGTTCAAAAACAACTATATCTTTAAAATCAAAACACTTAATATTATTTTCTTTCAAAAATTTCATTACACCTTCGTCTCTTTGGTTTGCCGATGGTTCGTAATCCCTGTTGAAATAAACTCCTGTTATTTCAAAATTATCTATTAACTCTCGAAAAACTTCAATCGGAGTGGAATGGAAAACGAGAATTCCCGAGCCAAAATTTCGTTGGAAGTGATTGTGAATTTCAACCAAACGTTCATAAATAAACTGCACTCTTCTATCCTTTGGTGGCGTTGCAATTTCGCTTAAGATATTCTTATCGAAAATAAAAATTGGTATAACTGGGAAGTTTGAATTAAGGGAATAATACAGCCCCGTGTTGTCTTCCCATCTTAAATCTCTGCGAAACCAAAAGATTGCAACTTTATCTTTGCTCATACTTCTCGACAAATTGGTCCGATTTAGAATTTTTAGAGACGAAATAAGTAAAAGAAGCAAGCAAAATCATATCGAAATTATAAATTAAATCATCGAGTGGTATTGAGAAAAATCTAATCGAAAGATTTTTTGTATCATCATAAAGGACAACAGGTTCAGACGACCAAAGCCCCGTCAATGCCCCATTAACAATGAAAAATGGTACAAGCGAAATTAGATAAGAAATTAAAAAGTATACCCGAAAAGGCCCCAATCTTGACACTTTTACAATTAATGCAAGTAAAATCCCAACAAGACTTGCAGTGAAAGTATAAGACTTTTCGGGAACGGAAATGATAAGGCAAAAGAAAAGAATTAAAATTGCAAAATAGAAAAATGCTTCCGAAGCTAACTTTAACGCCATTCCAACTTTTAAATTTATTTCTATTAAATGAAAGATGAAAAGAGTAGAAAAATTAACCACTACGAAAAAAAGCCACTCTTCCAATGGAAGCGAAAGCAGATATATACCCAAAACATAATCAGAATTGAAGCCCCAGACTTTATTCAGAGTAAAAAACACATCCCAAGGTATGAACACCACCAACACAAATACTATCGAAAGGAAAACATATTTAAAATTCTTGTAAAATGGATTTTTGGGATAAAACGACAAAACTAAAGGGAAAAATACCGAACAAGCTAAAATGAACAAATAGTAGAGATTGCTCATTTAATAGTTTTTTTCGCTTCAACATAATACTTTAAAGGGAAAAGGAGAAGTCCGAAGTTCTCGCCAGGAGTTTTTTGAATGTATTTATGGTGAACTCTATGGGCTTTGCGTAAGGCAACAAAATAAGGATGGTCTATATTTTTCAGCCAATTGAAACGACGATGGATGTAAACTTCGTGAAGAAGAAAATAGGTCAATCCATAAAAAGTAATTCCCAAGCCTGCCCAAAAAAGAAGATTAAAAGTATGTAAAGCCCCCCAAATCGTTAAAAATGCACCGGGAAGGGCAAAAATCAAAAAGAATGTATCGTTTTTCTGAATAAATCCTTTGTTTTCGTTGGTGTGATGGTCTTTGTGCAAAATCCAAAGAAAACCGTGCATAATATATTTATGCGTAAACCAAGCAACAAATTCCATTGCGAAATAAGAACAAACAAATACAAGGAAACTTAATAAGACATCCATATAACAAAATTCAATATTTATTGAAAAATTTTTTCAATATCACTTTGAAAAGTAAAATGAACTTTATAAAGTTGTTAATCCTAATCCTTTTCTTCAGAACTTCCTCTGCTGGTAATTTTCTGATTTTTTCGAGCAATTTTCTGTAATATTCGTAAGCAACAAGTACACCAAGTTTCGAACTTTTGGGAAGTTTTCTTATACCAATCAACGCTGTCTGGAAATCTTTTTCTATATCCTCGATAATCTTTGCTCTATCGTTTTCGGTCAAATTCGCGAAATCGACATCGGGGAAATAAGTACGATTTAGAACCTCAAAATCATTTTTAACATCACGCAAAAAATTAACTTTTTGAAAAGCAGAACCCAGCGCCTGTGCATAGGGCTTTAGTTCCTTGTACAAACTTTCATCTCCATTAACAAAAACCTTCAAGCACATCAATCCAACTACTTCTGCACTCCCATAAATGTAATTTCTATATTCGATTTCGTTGTATTTCCTCTTATATAAATCCATAAACATACTATCGAAAAACGGTTCTATCAAATCCTCACCAATATTGAACTTTTGGGCTGTAATTCTAAAAGCATTAACTACAGGATTAGTCGAAAATCCATTTTTTATATCTTCAAAAGTTTGTTCTCGAAATTTTTCAAGATAAGTTCTCTGCTCGATATTATGCATTGTATCCACGATTTCGTCTGCAATACGAACCAAGCCATAAATTGCGTAAATATGTTTTCTCAACTCTTTGTTCAAAAATAGTATTCCTATTGAAAAACTTGTCGAATAAGCTTTGGTTATGACTTCTGAATTTTTATAAGAAATTTTTTCGAACAAACTTATCATAAATTAAAGCATTATTAATAAAAAATTTATAAAAATTAATAAACGAAACAAAGTTCATCTTATTTAAAGACAACCCTTTATCCCAAACTCTTAACCAGTTCCAAACAAAATATCATCTTACTATTTAATTAAGGTAAACACTTTAAATCCACCCTATTTTTGAACTTAAAATTTATCATAATTTATTCTATTGTTGGGGCAATTTATAAATTGCCACTAAAAACATAAATACCCTACAAAACTTATCGTCAGAGGTTTTAGCATTGTTAGCATACCCATAGGGATAAGAAGCGAACATTCAGGTTAGCCCCTGTAAGCATTTGTAACTTTTTCGGAAGTCGGATGTTTCAAAAACAACCGATGTCTTTTGGTATTGAACTTCGTTAAGGTCGCAAACGAGGGTTTTCGGTTATGCTTTCAAATAATTTAATATCTCGTAGAGGCGAATAATTAATCGCCCCTACAAAAACACAATTCCCAACCATTCTATCAACATCAACATTTTATAGGCAGTTCTATGCGTCTGCCCCGAAAATCCCGAGTTGGAATAAATCAAGTAATTACCTTAATCCATTTTAAAATACCTTTAATAGATAATTTTCTTTGTAATTTTGAAATTTAAATATACTTAACTATGAAAAGACCAGACTGGGACCAACTTTACATCACGCTCTGCTATCTTGTTGGAATGCGTAGCCGAGATGATATGACCCACGTCGGTGCGGTAATTACCGACGAAGACAATGTGCTTGTTTCGACTGGCTACAATTCCCTTCCGCGCAACATCGAAGTCGACAAAGACGGCAAAAGGATTAGCAGGGAAAACGGAGAAAAGTACTACTGGATTGAGCATGCCGAACGAAACGCTATTTATAACGCCGCTCGGCGCGGAACACAATTGAAAGGATGCAAAATCTATGTCCCTTGGCTTCCTTGCGCCGACTGTGCCCGTGCAATTATTCAAACTGGTATTTCGGAAGTTATCGTTCACCGAAATGGTCAGGACTTCTACGACAAACACACCGACGGCAAATGGGCTGAACAGCACAAACGAACCACCGAAATGTTCCTCGAAGCCGGTGTCCGTCTGCGTTATGTTACTTGCAACATAGTAGTTCCCGAAATTTATATGAACGGCAAAATTCACAATGCATACGAATATCTGAATCGAGAAGAGAACGAGCAATGAAGCGAGTGCTAATTATTGCCTACTACTTTCCGCCTTCGGGTGGTCCCGGTGTTCAAAGAGTTTTGAAATACACCAAATATCTCGCTGAGTTCGGATGGGAACCTTTCGTTCTAACAGTCGAAAACGGAACATTCCCTGCTGTCGATTATTCTTTGCTCGATGAAATTCCCGAAAAAGTAAAGGTTTTTCGAACTAAAATTTTCGAACCATACGATTTATATCGAATATTCACGGGAAAACCCAAAAATGTTGCAATCGATGTAAATGTAATTAAAAAAGAAGACCAAAAATTGTCCTTCAAAGAAAAAGTCGCAGAATTCATTCGTGCTACTTTTTTCATACCCGATGCTCGAGTTGGTTGGCTACTGACTGCTAAGTCCAAAGCCATTCAGATTTGCAGGCAATACGAAATCGATGCAATTTATAGCTCGTCGCCACCCTACACTTGCTCCTTAATCGCTCGATACACAAAACGAAAAATGAGAATCCCGTGGATTGCTGGATTCCGAGACCCTTGGACAGGATTCATCTCGGCGCCCCAAAGATGGTTTCTACCCGCAAAAATCGATAAGCATTTGGAATTTTCGGTTTTTGCGGAAGCAGACTTAGTGGAAGTAGCTTGGGAGGGCATCGCAAAAGATGCTTTAAGCAAATATCCTCAACTTCCTCGCGAAAAGTTCATTCATATTCCAAATGGATTCGACCCTGCGGATTTCCCAAACATTGAGTATCGTCTGAACCCGATTTTCACATTAACATATACAGGCTCGATGTATGGAAGGCGAAATCCGCAAAGCCTTTTCGTTGCTCTGGAATGGTTGATTTCCCAAAATCTGCTCAATCCCGAAAAGATTAAAATTAAACTCATCGGAAGATTTGGAAACGAAATTTACGAGATGATAGAAAAAACAAAAATCAAAGACAGAATTGAAATAATTGGATACCTACCCCATAGCAAAAGCCTTGAACATCTTTTGACTTCCGATGCTTTGCTGCTTATCGTGGACGAATCGAAAGAAAGCGAAGAAATCGTTCCGGGCAAAGTATTTGAATATTTAGGAACTAGGCGACCTGTGCTTGCTATTGCACCTACCAACGGTGCCGTTGCAAAAATTATTGCCGAAACAAAATCGGGCTTAGTTGCTCACCAAAGCGAACCAGAGAAAATAGCACAGAACTTTTTGGAACTCTTTAAGGCTTGGGAGAACAACACTAATTTTCAACCAAATTGGTACGAAATTCAAAAATACAATCGCAAAGAACACGCAAAAATACTTTCGGAACTTTTAAACAAATTGACCCAAGGGAATTTTTAGCATCTCTAAAAAATCTTGGATATTGAAAAGAAATCCCACTTAGATTAAATTCCCAATTTCTTTAATAATTAACTGAATTACTAAAAAGATGATTACTTAATCCGTTTCATCAAAGACACATAGCTAGGGGCGAATAATTATTCGCCCCTACAAGATATTAATTATTCGATGGTTTGACCGAAAACCCTCGCTTGTAACCCTAACGGAATTCATTACAAAAAGACATCGGAAGTTTTTTAAAACATCTGATGTCTGAAAAACACTTGCAGGGACGAATCTATTTGTTCACCACCTGTTCTTGTATTCTGGGGCAGACACAATGGTCTGACCCTACGATAGTGATGATGTCGTGGAAATAATCGAACAATATGTTTTGTTTTGTTGGGGCAACTTATGAATTGACCCTCCAAGAAATTAAAATATCGTGTGTTTTGTCTTGAGCAATTGTCTAATAAAAAAAGCAGGGACATTCAAATCTGTCCCTTCATTAAATCTCCGTGAAATTATCTAATTGAAAGAACGATTATTTTACATTCCCGCCGTCGAAATCGCCATCGGGCGGTCCGAAACCATCATCTGGTGGACCGAATTTGCCTTTTCGTCTGTCCATTCCATTTTTATTACCTTTCCCCTTAGCTCGCTCGATAATAGCCTTCTGTAATCTCTCGCGGAATCGGTGTTCAAAAATTAGGTATCGGGCGAATTGCTCTTCATTTAATACCGATTTAATCTCTTTTTGCTGCTCAAACATCGTATTTGCAAGTGCCTTTTGGGCATCCATTAACTTCTGGGACTGCTTCGAAATTTCATCTTTGCTTGCCTTTTTGCGAAGCTGATATTCCAAGTCGAGCAAAGCATCTTGGACTTCCTTGTGCTTTTCTTGTATTGCTTTTTCCGCTGCGTTATACTTTGCCAAAAACTTTGCAGAAGTGTTCTCGTCGAGGTCAAGTATTTCGAGCAAACGCATCTTTTTGAATTCACCCAATCGTTCTTGTGCACGGAATGCAGGCTGAGATTTAAGGCTCGAAAAACTGAAAAGCGCGGCGCACAAAAGAACCAAAAGCGATTTCAAACTAGATCTTAACATTTTTTAACTCCTCTATTAATTGTTGAAAATCATTTTCATCTATTTGGTCAAGATTTTTCATTAACTCCAATTCAGTTTGCTTTTCAAATGTAAGATGACTAATGTTCTTCTGGTCAACTAATTTCACCAAATCTTCGTTGACTATCTCTGTTAAGTCTTCTGCTACGTTATTATCCATTGAGTAAGCTAATTCATCTACAACTGGAAAATCAAATCCGTAAAGTGCTGATGAAGTCTCGATGACAGAATCTGGAATTTCGGGCGAAATCAAGGGTGCCCGCTCGATTTTCATCTCACTTACTGAACCGTTAATGTTCCTATCGGGTTTAATTTCGTTTCTATAACCTTTTGAAAGGAAAAGAGAAAGAGCAATGATGATAACGCCCAAGCCCGCAACTGCTGTAACAAAACCTTTATGCGATAAAATTTCCAAAGGAGATTTCTTCCTTGCCAACTTGTTAGAAACTTTAACTGGAATATTCCTTGTTTTCCGTTCCAGAAACCCGTCGATATCCATTTGTTCTAATTTCCAAAAGACTTTTCGCACCTCCTCGATTTCCTCGACGAGGTCGGGGAAATTGGGAAGATTTTGCTCGAATGCTTCGGTTTCGTCTTTCGACAGCCGTTTAAAAATGTAATCGGGCAATAATTCTTCCATTTCCTTTCGAGTCAATTGCTTACCTTCCATTTATTCCTCCAAATATTTTTTCATTTCACTTGCAATTTTACGAACTGCGTGGAAGTAGTTGGCTTTCAAACCACCCACCGAAGTTCCAAGCATTTCCGAAATTTCATTGAAACTTAAATCCTCGAAATAACGCAACGAAAATACTTCCCGTTGTTTTTCGGGCAAAGATGCAAGCACTTCCAAAAACTTTTCCTCCAATTCCTTATTCTCCAATTTATTCGATTGCGTATGGTCGGGAAAATCTAAATCGTTGTCTTCTTCAGGTCGAGAAAAACTAATAAATGAAATCAAATTCCGTCTTCGAAGCAGATTCTTTGCCTTGTTAACAGTAATCCGATACAACCAAGTTTTCAATGAACTTTCCTGCCGAAAATCTTTCAACTTTCGCAAAGCATCAATAAAAACTTCTTGTGTGATGTCTTCGGCATCATCATAATTCCGAAAATATCGATATGCAACAAGATAAATAAAATTTTTATATCGCCGAACAAACTCGTTAGTGGCTTGTTCAATGTTCCCTTTCGAATATTCCTCGATTATCTCTCTATCAGTTTTCAAATTTATTGCCAATTCAATCATTTTCTTTTCAAATATAACAATCTAAATTCATTCATTTGACAAACTAATTTCCAAAAAGTTTAATTAAATTTTTTAATTTTGCTTTTTTTAAAAATGAAAATAAAAACTGAATACATTTTCTTTTTTATTTATTTTGTCATAATCCTACCTCTACTTTTTTTGCCTTTGGGTTTAGATTATTCAATCTTCCTTCTTGGTGGCAAAACAATTGCCGAAGGCGGAAAACTTTATATTGATTTCATTGATATTAAACCACCGTTTGTTTACTATTTCTTTTTCTTGCTTTATCTTCTCTTTGGGTTTAATTCAATGCTATATCAAATTTTTAACCTTGTTCTACTATTTATCTCTGCTTTACTTCTACAAAAAATAGTCTTTTCGGTTACAAACAATAAATGGCTTGGGTATATCTCTCCAATTCCAATGCTCTTTTATTTGGTTTCTCTAAATTATAACTTCATTGTGCAATTAGAAACTTTTTTCATTCCATTGTTCTTTTTGATTTGTTACTTACTTTTCAAAAAAGAAACTTCGCCTTTCAATACAATACTATTAGGAATCCTGCTTGGTATCATTTTTTCCATCAAATACACCTTTGGAATAATGCTCCTTCCTGTTGGTTATTTACTTTTTAAACGGAAAATCTACGATGCAAAGTATTACATATATCTGCTCGTGCCTTTCGTCCTTGTTTCGATTTCACAATTTATACTTATTCTATTACAAGAAGGAACCTTAAAGTATTTTCTTTACATTGTTCAATTTCTAAAATATTACCAAAATGTGTTGGGAGCAGATTTCTTTTCGATAAAAGAATATTTGAATAACTTATCATACACTTTTGGAACATTGCTTTCTTTGTTCTTCTCAATTTTGGGATTCTATGGTTTCTGGATTTCTTTGAAAAGGATTAACAATTTTCACGAACTTGAACGAGAGTTCCATTTTTTCCTTCTGATTTCTTTGATTGCACTGATTTTTTCAATTATTGTCGAACACCAATTTGTTCCTTACAACTATCACAGACTTTTGCCGATTCTAACAATTTACATTTCCTTTGGCATTTTAGAATTGTATCGAGAGACAAAATCTCTCCATCCCAAACTTCAACTGGTGGCTTTTTCTTTGTTTTTAGCCCTTTTTCTGTTTCTTTCTCCTCTATCTCGTTATGGTCGAAATGTTATTGCCAGCTATTTTTTCTTTGCAAATGAACAAAAATACGCCGAGTTGTTCGAAAATCCCCTGTCCTTTAATGTTTTACTTAAACAACAAAAAGAAGTAGCAAAGTTCCTTGCCGAAAGAATAAGCGAAAACGACACATTTTTGGTTGTAGGTCAATCAACTCAACTTTACATTATGGTTGGGAAAGGGCACCACTCCGCCTTCCCACTCTCGATTTTTGTCCTTTCAGACTTTCCCCCACCAAAGGAATGGAAGGAGCGTTTTGTATCCGAATTAAACACCGCAAAATACATTTTATTGCAAAAATATGATTATAGTTACCTTTTGACAAGAAATTTAGAAAATGCCACTTCGTATACAAGGTTCATCGAAAATCCTACATACAAAAGAATATTGGAAGATAAATTCACATTGGTGTTTCAAACATACAGTTATTTAATTTATAAACGGAGGGAGTGAAATGTATTTCGAAGTTGCTGGTATCACAGTAAACCCACTTATTCCGCCCCTTGTTGCTTTCATAATATCAGTATTTACATCTACTGGTGGTGTAAGTGGAGCATTTATTATACTTCCATTTCAAGTTAGCGTTTTGGGTTTCACATCTCCTGCGGTTAGTGCCACAAATCAGCTTTACAATGTTGTGGCAATTCCCAGCGGGGTCTATCGGTACATCCGCGAGGGCAGAATGGTTTGGCCTCTCACGTGGATTGTTATCGCCGGAACACTGCCCGGAGTTCTTATTGGCGCACTTGTGCGAATCAATTACCTTTCTAATCCAAGTTCATTCAAGGGTTTTGCTGGTTTTGTTCTGCTTTACATTGGGTTCAGAATTCTCCGAGAAATCCTTTCCCGAAAGAAGCCCAAAACATTGGAAGCGGAACAAAAATTTAACGAGATTGTTAAAAATCTTCGTGCAGAGCATTCCAAAGCTAAATTGCCAAAGGCAAAAGTCCTAAGATTTAACTTAAATGTACTTGAATATGAATTTGTTGGTGAGAGATTCAATGTCAAAACCATCTTGATTTTCCTGATAAGCAGCATAGTTGGAATAGTAGGAGGAATTTACGGCATCGGCGGCGGCGCGATTATGGCTCCAATTTACGTAACTTTTTTCAACCTTCCCGTCTATACTGTTGCTGGTCCAGCATTGATGGGAACATTTATCACCTCGGTCTTTGGTGTTATCATCTACCAAATTTTGGCTATATTTTATCCAACGATGAGCATTGCACCCGATTGGAAATTGGGAATACTTTTTGGAATTGGTGGGCTTATAGGAATGTATGTTGGGGCTCGTCTGCAAAAGTATCTACCGGCAAAAACAATTAAATTGATTCTCGCTATCGCAATTCTTTTCCTCGGATTCCGATATGTTTTGAATATAATTTGGAAATAATTTCACAAATATAATACGAATATTTTTTCGAATTAGAACCAAAAATTGAGAATGATACAAAAGGTAAAATAATCTTTTATATAGTAACCACTTAATAGCAATTTAAATTTTGGCAATTACCCGATATGTTCCACCCGAGCAAGTTTAGATTGTTAACTTATCATTTCCGAAATTATTCTTTATGGGAAACTGGCAAATCGTTCAAACGAAACACAGGTTTAAGGGGCGAACACATAGGTTCACCCCCGCAAGTGTTTTTCAGACATCGGATGTTTCACAAACATCCGATGTCTTTCCGTAATTAATTCCGTTAGGTTCACGAACGAGAGTTATCGGTCAAGTCACCAAATAATTTAATATCTTGTAGGGGCGAATAATTATTGGCCTTTACAACAAAACACAATTCCCAAACATTCTATTATTATCGACATCTTTGGGGCCATATTTGGGGCTAACCTATGTGTCATCCCCGAAAATGCTATGGTGAAATTAATTGAGTAATTACCTAATCTTTTATATGGCATCCACTTGAAAGCTTTTAAAATTTAACCATTTCAATCTTTGGTTAGGTTATTCGTTTTAGTTAATTTTGTAACTCTTTAAAATTGAAATCGAACGATGCTAAAAATTTTGGTTAAAGGCATTAAGGATGGGGAATACGATATCGATATATCGTCGCCTGTTAGCGAAATCGAGGGATTTTTCCCCGAATTCTTCGGTGATGTTCGATTTCGTGGGAAACTTAGAATACTTGGCAAGCGATATACTGTCGAAGGAATTGCCGAATGCGAAGCTCATTTGATTTGCGACCTCTCCTTGGAAGAATATACCGAAACTATTAGCGTACAAATTTCCTCTTCCTTTTATGCCAACAACGAGCTTTACTTTTCTCTGAAAGGGATAAGCGAGGAATTACGAGAGACGCCCGAGCATATAATTCACGAAGACGACAAGTATATTGATATTTCCGAAGATGTTCGACAGGAATTAGCCATACATTTGCCAATGAAAAGAATTGCACCGCACTATCGTGGTAAAAGTTTCGAAGACATTTACCCGCAGTTTTCTGCCGAGAGGCCCAAAAATGCTAAAAATAAAGAAATCGATGAACGTTGGTCTGCTTTAAAAAAGCTGAAAAATAAAAATTAATTATTCATAAAAGGAGAGAAAAAATGCCAAATCCAAAACGAAGAATGTCGAGTTCGCGAAGGGACAAAAGAAGAGCCCACTACAAACCCGAAGTCCCAACTTATGTCCAATGTCCACAATGTGGAGCCCCAAGGCTACCGCATCGAGCCTGCCCCGAATGTGGATACTATAATGGCAGAAAGATAATTGCAAAATTATAATGTAAAAATTTTGTTAATTTTGAGTTTTTATTTTCTGAGGATTTATGGAATTTCTTCGGAAGAAATTCTATCGCATAGCAGTTGACGCAATGGGCGGCGATTTCGCCCCTCTTAACGAAGTTTATGGTTCAATTCTTGCAGCCAACGACAAAAACAGATTGGTTGACTTCGAAATCGTTTTTGTTGGCGATGAGAAAAAGATTACAGAAGCCATAAAAAATTATAACCCAAAGGACCTCAACTACTCAATCGTACACGCCGAAGAAGTGGTTACAATGCACGACGACCCGACATCTGTGCTCAAAAAGAAGAAGAATTCCTCGCTCTACAAGGGAATCAAATTGCTTGCCGATAATTATGTCGATGCTTTTGTTTCGGCGGGAAATACTGGGGCTACGCTTTCGACTGCAACCATTCTTTTGGGAAGAATCGAAGGAGTTAGTCGACCGACGATTGGTTCCTTTTTCCCAACCACGAGGAAATTCCCTACTCTTTTGCTCGATGTTGGCGCGAACATAGACGTAAAGCCAAGGTATTTATATGAATTTGCCTTGATGGGCTCGATCTACTACAAAAGCATTTTCGGCATCGAAAATCCCAAAGTTGGCTTACTTAATATAGGCGAAGAGGAAACAAAAGGCTCCGAACTTTTGCTTTCAACATACAAAATCTTAAAAGAATCATCTTTGAATTTCATCGGAAATGTAGAAGGACGTGATGTTTTGCTTGGCACTGCCGATGTCATCGTTTGCGATGGGCTAATTGGCAATATTGTGTTAAAATTTGCCGAAAGTGTATTAGGACTTTTCAAAACCAAAGTCAAAGACTATTCCCGAAGAAGTATAATAAATGCTTTAAAAGTCCTTGTTTTGAAGCCTGCCCTTAGAAATATGCTTAAAGATATGGACTATCAACAATATGGTGGTGTTCCATTGCTTGGTGTAAATGGAATTGTTATAATTGGGCATGGTAAATCATCTCCTGTTGCAATAAAAAATATGATTTACACGGCAATTGAGCAAGCAAGAAAAGAAATCAATAAAAAGATTGAACGAGCTTTGAACCCACAGATTATTGAAAACAAACAATAAGGGAAAATGCCTGCAACAATAACTTCCATTGGACATTATTTTCCTCCCGATGTGTATCCAAACTCGTATTTTGAGCAATATTTGGATACTTCGGACGAGTGGATTATTGAACGAACTGGAATTCGAGAACGCCGTTTGGCAAAAAGCGGAGCAACTTCGGATTTAATAGTTCCTGCTGCGAAAATGTGTATCGAGCGTAGAGGTATTAAATTAGAAGACATCGATTGCATCATCGTTGCAACGGTTACCCCCGACCATATGTTTCCTCCTACTGCTGCTATTGTTCAACACAAACTTGGAATACCCAACGCTTGGGGTTTCGACCTTTCGGCTGCCTGCTCGGGATTTCTTTTTGCTCTTGTAACTGCAGCAAAGTTGGTTGAGTCGGGTGCAGTTCGAAATGTTCTTCTTTGCGGCGGCGACAAAATGAGCGCTATAACAGATTTCGAGGACCGTGCTCAAGCAGTGCTTTTTGGTGATGGGGCTGGAGTTGCATTAATCGAAATGTCGGACGTCCCAGAGCTTGGCTTGATAGACCATATACTTCATATCGATGGCGAAGGTGGAAAGTATCTTTACCAAGTAGCTGGGGGAAGTGCCAAGCCCGCTTCCATCGAAACCGTTAAAAATCGTGAACATTACATTCATCAGGAAGGTCAAACAGTTTTCAAAGCAGCAGTAGTGCGCATGGCAGATGTTAGCGTCGAAATAATGCAAAGGAACAATCTTACCAACAAAGATGTAGATTGGCTTGTACCTCATCAAGCAAATTTGCGGATTATCTCTGCAACTGCTAACCGTATGGGATTACCAATGGATAAAGTAATGGTTAATATCGATAGGTATGCAAATACAACTGCTGCAACCATTCCTTCCTGCCTTTCTCAATATTGGGAAGAAGGGAAACTTAAAAAAGGTCAAAACTTGATACTCGCCAGCTTTGGTGCTGGATTTACTTGGGGTGCTGTCTATATGCGATGGAGTTTCTAGATGAAAACTGCGCTATTGGCTCCGGGACAAGGCTCCCAATATGTTGGAATGATGAAAGATTTATACGAGGATTATCCCCAGGCAAAGGAGTTAATTAACCTTGCCGACGAGATTTTAGGCTATAAATTAAGCCAAATTTGTTTCAACGGACCTTTGGAAGAATTAAAAAAGACAAAATATACACAGCCGGCTTTGTTCCTTCATAGCGCTGTAGTTTACGAAATTTTAAAAGACAAACTTGAATTCGACTGTGTTGCGGGGCACTCCGTTGGAGAATACGCAGCCCTATATTGGGCGGGAGTTCTGAAATTCGAGGATGCATTGCGATTAGTATCCCTTCGAGGTGAACTTATGTACAAAGCTGGCGAGTATGCCCCGGGAATGATGTTCGCAGTCATTGGTGCGAGCGATGAAGCAGTTGAAAACGTTTGCAAGTTGCTAAATCAAAATACAGTAGGTGCAGTAGTTGTTCCGGCAAACTATAATTGTCCCGGGCAGCTTGTTGTTTCGGGTTCAGCCGATTTTCTTCGCCAAAATGTGAAAGAATTTAAAAAAGCTGGTGCTAAATTGGTCAAAGAATTAGTAGTGAGCGGGGCATTCCACTCCCCTTTAATGGAGCCCGCTAAAAATGAACTCGAAAAGGCTATTTTGGAAATCGAATTCAAAGATGCAAAAGTGCCCGTCTACCAAAATGTATCGGCTAAACCTACAACCAATGCGGAAGAAATTAAAACTGCGCTGATAAATCAACTTACTTCCCCAGTGTTTTGGACACAAACTATTCTCGAAATGCATAGAAATGGAGTTCGACGTTTCATTGAACTTGGCGCTGGAAATGTTCTGCAAGGCTTGGTTAAAAGAACTGTACCCGACTGCGAAACAATAGGTTTGGATAAATTGGAAGACATACTTAAATTTGAATAGTTTTAAAAAGATATAAAAAACTTATTTTTGTATTTTTATTTAAACGAAAATGAAGCGATTTGAAAATAAAGTAGTTGTTGTAACGGGCGGTTGTCGTGGAATTGGGAAGGCTATTGTCGAAAGCTTCCTTGCCGAAGGTGCTTTCGTTTGGGCTTGGGATTACAAATTACCTGATGAGAACGAAGTCTTTATCGAAAACGAAAAATATCGCAGTCGAGTTCGCACAGTTCAGGTAGATGTTAGTTCTTCCGAGTCAGTTAACAATGCAACACAGAAAGTTCTGGACGAATCTGGCAGAATAGACATCTTGGTAAATAATGCCGGAATAACTCGCGACAACTTACTTTTAAGAATGACCGAATCAGATTGGGACGCTGTAATCAACACTAACTTAAAAGGAACTTTCCTTTGCACAAAAGCGATACTCCACTCAATGATGAATCAACGTTACGGCAGAATTATCAACATCAGTTCTATCGTGGGAGAAATTGGCAACGCGGGACAGGCGAACTATTCTGCATCGAAAGCGGGAGTTATTGGCTTCACCAAATCGCTGGCGAAGGAAGTTGCTTCGAGAAATATACTTGTTAATGCTATTGCACCGGGCTATGTCCGAACATCAATGACCGAAAAATTATCTCCCGAACAAAAGGAAACTTTTTTGGAAAATATCCCCCTTCGGAGAGAAGCCGAACCCGAAGACATTGCCCGTGTTGCTCTTTTCCTTGCTTCCGATGATGCCAGTTATATCACTGGCCAGGTAATTAATGTTGATGGTGGTCTTGTTATGTAATTTAAATGTATGTTTAACAATAATTTAAGGAGAATTTATGGCAGACATTAAAAGCAAAGTTACAGAAATCGTTGTTCGCAAGCTTGGAGTCGAAGAATCGCAAGTAACCGAATCGGCAAACTTCATCAAGGATTTGGGCGCTGATTCTTTGGACACAGTCGAGCTAATTATGGAATTCGAAAAAGAATTCGGTATAACAATCGAAGACTCCGAAGCAGAGAAAATTCAAACCGTTGGCGACGTAATTAACTTCTTAAAAGAAAAAGTTGGCGAATAATCACAATCGATTTTGAATTATGCCAAAATACAATTTCCCACGGGTTGTTGTAACGGGGATCGGGGTTGTAACTCCTATTGGTAACACCGTCGAGGAATTCTGGAACGCTATGCTCGAAGGCAAAAGTGGTGCAGATTACATAACCCGCTTCGATACAACCCATTTCGAAACAAAGTTTGCTTGCGAAGTTAAAAACTTCGATCCCCTTCTTTACTTGAACCGCAAAGAAGTTCAGCGAATGGATTTGTTCACCCAGTTTGCAATCGCAGCAGCAACACAAGCTCTTCAGGATTCAGGATTAAACTTGGACAAAATCAATAAAGAACGCACCGGCGTAATCTTTGGTTCGGGAATTGGGGGAATGTGGACTTACCATTATCAACAACAGCTCGTTTACGAAAACAATGGTAAACCCGACCGAATTTCCCCATTCTTTATTCCAATGATGATATCTGATATTGCCGCCGGTCATATTGCCATTCGTTGGGGATTCAAGGGACCAAACTACGCAACAACCTCTGCTTGTGCAACCGCTTCGCACTCACTCGCTGATGCTCTTATGCTCATTCAGAGAGGTGACGCTGATATTATGGTTGTCGGAGGAAGCGAGGCTGCTATTTGTCCGATGGGTGTCGGCGGATTTAACGCAATGAAAGCTCTTTCCACAAGGAACGACGACCCAAAAACCGCTTCCCGACCTTTCGACAAAGACCGCGATGGCTTCGTTATGGGCGAAGGTGCCGGGGTCCTCATTCTCGAAACACTCGAACACGCTTTGAATCGTGGCGCCAAAATTTACACTGAATTTGCAGGCTTCGGCTTGACAGACGACGCTTTCCATATCACCCAGCCAGCACCTAATGGCGAGGGCGCCTATCGTTCTATGAAACTCGCTCTCGAAGACGCCGGCTTGCAACCCCAAGACATTGATTACATCAATGCTCACGGAACTTCAACTCCCTACAACGACAAAAATGAAACCGAAGCAATCAAAACTTTATTCGGTGATTACGCATACAAAATCAATATCAGTTCAACTAAATCAATGACAGGTCATCTGCTCGGGGCAGCTGGTGCTGTCGAAGCCATTGCAACGGTACTTGCCATTGAACGGGGCATAATTCCCCCGACAATCAACTATTTCACGCCCGACTCCGAATGTGATTTGAATTATACGCCGAATAAGCCTGTTCAAAGGAAAATCCGTGCAGCTTTGAGCAATACTTTTGGTTTTGGCGGACACAATGCTACCCTTGCTTTCAAAGCTTTTGAGGTTTAATTCAGGCTTCGAATTGTGAAAAATTTTTTCGACTTATTATACAATGGACTTTACCGATTTTCATCATCGGGAAAGTCCAAAAATTTAAATATCGAAGCAAATAATCCTAATAGCTTTGAGTTCTTTCGCGAAGAAAGAAAAAAACAAATCCAAGAGAAACTGGGCATTTCGATAAAAAATCAAAATTATTTCGATGAAGCACTAATTCATCGTTCATATTTGCACCTTTTGCCAAAAGGATTGTACCAATCCAACGAGAGGCTTGAATTTCTGGGCGATTCCGTTCTTGGCTTTATCGTTACAGAATATCTTTTTCATAAATACCCCAATTTGCCCGAAGGAGAACTGACCAAAATTCGTTCGTGGCTTGTAAATAAACATTCCCTTTCTGTTGTTGCAAAGAAATTAGAAATCGATAAGCTTCTCTTGATAAGCTTTAGCACAGCGAAAACACTCGACCGCTCGGGCGAGACCATTCTTTCGGATGCACTCGAAGCTATTATTGCTGCGATTTATTTGGACTCGGGTTACAACGCAGTAAAAAAATTTGTAACCCAAACACTTATTCCTTTGTTAAAAGAGGAAGACGTTCTTCAAGACAAAAATTACAAAAGTATTTTGATGGAGAAAGTACAAGCCGAAGGCAAATCCGCTCCTACCTATGAAGTGTTAGAAGAAGAAGGTCCGCCCCACGATAAAACTTTTCGTGTTGGTGTTTACGTCGACAATATCCTTTTAGCAACAGGGACAGGACGCAGTAAAAAAGAAGCCGAACAGAACGCAGCAAAAAATGCTCTTGAATTCAGAGATATGAAAAAAAGAATAAAGGAGAAGAAAATGGAACAGTTGGTCTTCGAAAAAAGTAAATCTGGTAGGAAAGCATATACCCTACCAGTTTGCGACTTAGAAGAATATTCTTCGCAGTCTTTACTGCCCGATAAGTTCAAACGGCAAACTGAACTTCATCTTCCCGAGCTAAGCGAAACCGAAGTTGCGCGCCACTTCTTTGGCCTTTCCAAGCTTAACTACTGCATCGAAAGCGGAGTTTATCCCCTTGGCTCTTGCACAATGAAGTATAACCCCAAAATCAACGAAAAACTAGCTTCGTTGGATGGATTCGCTAACTTGCATCCACACATCGACGAAGACTCTGCTCAAGGTGCTCTTCGTTTAATGTATGAGCTTGGAGAAAGTTTAAAGAAAATTACTGGATTTACAGGAGTTACTCTTCAACCGGCTTCCGGTTCGCAAGGAGAATTAACTGGGATATTACTTTTCCGTGCATACCATTTAGACCGCGGGGATACAAAACGAAACAAAATTTTAATTCCCGACTCTGCTCACGGAACAAATCCTGCATCTTCAACCATCGCGGGCTATCAAGTTGTATCGATTAAATCCGATTCCGATGGTAGAGTTAATGTTGAAGATTTGAAAAAATATTGCGACGACACAGTTGCAGGCTTTATGCTTACGAATCCTAATACCGTTGGGCTATTCGAAAAGAATATACTTGAAATCGAAAAAGCAGTACACGGCTGTGGCGGCTTGATGTATTTGGACGGAGCTAACCTTAATGCGCTTCTTGGCATTGTAAATCCCGCCGATATGGGCTTCGATTGTATGCATATCAATTTGCACAAAACATTTTCTACACCGCACGGCGGTGGTGGTCCCGGTGCAGGTCCTGTTTGTGTCAACGATAAGTTGAAACCATATTTACCAGTGCCACAAATCGAATTCGATGGCAAAAAGTATCACTTGAATTATGATTTGCCAAAGACAATTGGCAAAGTGCATTCGTTTTTTGGAAATTTCCTTGTTTTCGTTCGTGCTTACGCATACATTTTGATAAATGGCACCGAAGGATTAAAAGAAGTAAGCAAAAACGCAATAATTAACGCAAATTATCTGCTTAGCAAACTCAAAGGGAAATACCATCAGCCTTTCAAAGAATTTTGTATGCACGAATTCCTTATTACTGGCGAAAATCAAAAGAAGTTTGGTGTTACAACAAAAGATATTGCAAAAAGAATTCTGGACTTTGGGCTTTATGCTCCAACAATTTACTTCCCATTAATCGTCCACGAGGCTATGCTGGTTGAACCAACCGAAACAGAGACAAAAGAGCGATTAGACCAATATGCCGAAATACTTTTACAAATTGCCGATGAGGCAGAGAAAAATCCTGAAATACTTTTAACAGCTCCGCACAATACGCCTATCCGCCGTGTTGACGATGCCCGTGCAGCTCGATTCGTAAATGTTAACTATTTTAAAGGGGAAACGAAAGGATAATATTCCCGCTGTTCATCCGATGGCTTCAAGTCGTCGGATGAACAGCAAGATATTTAACGAGGATTATATTTTTTCACCTCTCCTGCACCTGAAATGCTGACCTTCATAAAACTTGGCTCGCCAAGATAATAAACATCACCACTTCCAGACACTTCTACTTCGAGAGAGTTTCGACATTGTATATACACATCGCCCGAACCGTTGGTCTCGATTTTAGCCTTATCGGCTACCAACTTTATTGCTCTAATATCCCCACTTCCATTGATTTCGCTATAAAAAGAATCACAATATCCACCAAGCCGAATATCGCCACTTCCCGAAACCTCAATTTTGACTTTGTTGGCATTGATACTATCAATTACAACATCGCCAGCCCCAGCAATTAAAATTTGCATTTTATTTACCACAATTGGCGTTTGTGCATAAATGTCGCCAGCACCATTAATTTCGATTTTTTCAATTTCCGGAGTTGAGATATAAAAATTCAATCTCTTGGGGCATAACCCTTTTTCTGCATCAATAATCAATTCTTTATCTTGAACATCTGTAAGAATATAATCGAAAAGATTATCATCTGTCTCGACCACTACGGATGTAACTGAATCTTGGGAAAGAAAAATATTCGAAGCAATGTTTACGGAAATTCGGTTGAACTTTGGTATTTCCCTTGTTTGCTTGCTCAAAGCTCCGCTACCTTCGGTGCAAACATACACGCCCATACAACTACTTGGCACAAAACAAAGCAACAAAAATCCCCAAAATTTACCCAAGGTCTTCATTTCATTTCCACTTAACAACATTTAACTACGACTTTGAGTTCAAAAAGTTTCAACTTTTCTTCGCCCAATGCTATGATATTCAAAGCCATTTTTTTCCATCTCTTCGAGATTGAATAGATTTCTGCCATCGAAAATCAACGGATTTTTCATTAAACTTTTCATTTTCTTAAAGTCGGGATTGCGAAAAACAGTCCATTCTGTTGCAATAATTAATGCATCGGCCCCTTCCAAACAACCGTACATTTCTTTTGCATAATTGATTTTGACGCCATATACTTTTCGGGTATTTTCCATCGCTTCGGGGTCGTAAACATTTAAAATTGCTCCCTTTTCGAGCAAAGCATCGATGACTTTGAAAGCGGGAGCCTCGCGAACATCGTCGGTGTTCGGTTTGAAAGCCAATCCCCAAAGTGCAAACTTTTTGCCTTGTATCTGATTATCGAAGCGTGCCAGAATTTTTCCAATGAACCTTTGGATTTGCTTTTGATTAACTTCGTAAGTTGCTTTTACTATCGACAACGGAGTGCCTGCTTCTTCGGCGGATTGTATCAAAGCTCGAACATCTTTGGGGAAGCAAGACCCTCCAAAACCCAAGCCAGCAAAAAGAAATCGCTTCCCTATTCGGCTATCCGAACCAATGCCAATCCTAACCTTCTCAATATCGGCACCAACAGCCTCGCAAAACGCAGACAAATCATTCATAAATGAAATCTTGGTGGCAAGGAAAGCATTCGCAGCATACTTAATAACCTCAGCAGTTCGCTCATCGAAGAAGTATATTGGATTACCACTTCGAACAAATGGCTCGTAAAGGTCCTGCATTATTTCTCGAACAAAATTGCTTCTGGTTCCAATTACAATCCGCTCGGGTTTCATCGAATCTTCGACGGCGAAACCTTCGCGCAAAAATTCTGGATTGCTTACAACCTCAACTTTATTCCCCGGATACACCTGGTCGAAAATCTTTCTAACGCGGTCGGCTGTACCAACAGGAACAGTACTTTTGTTGACAACAATCCGAGGTTCTTCAATCCTATGATTCTTGAAAATTTCTGCAACTTTTTGGGCAACTTCAAGGATTCTCGAAAGGTCGGCGCTACCGTCGTCGCTTGGTGGAGTTGGCAAACAGAAAAAAGTTATCAACGCTGTTAGCACGCCCTCTTCGAGCTCTGTGGTGAAACGCAATCTACCTTCTTTCACATTTCTTTGCAGAAGCGGTCCCAAGCCGGGTTCAAAAATAGTCGGAATACCCTTATTCAGCTTATCCACTTTTACCGGGTCAATATCGACGCAAACCACTTCGTTGCCTGTTTCGGCAAAAGTAGTGCCAGAAACTAATCCAACATAGCCTGTACCAATAACACAAATTTTGTATGTCATATAAACCCCGATTAAATAGATTTTTTTAAAATTGAATTGACAAATTTCCTAAAAATTAGCGAATTTTCATTTGCTACTTTTAAAAGAATTATTATGCCAAACAGGATTATCAATATATTTCCGCCCCACATACTCAAAAAAGGAGAGATATAACCACGGTCAGCAAGCTTTTCCCCACCAATCAAACAAGCCCAATAGAAAATGTAGAAGCCAAGAGAAATAGCAGCACTTATCCCGAAATTCCCTCTACGAACAATTATACCCAATGGACATCCTATCAAAGCAAAAACCACGCAAGCAAAAGGAATTGCATACTTTTTGTGTATTTCAACCTCGTATTGCCTTGCTCGAGCCTCATAATCTTTCAAACGGAACATTTCGGAACTAATAAGGCTTTCTAGATAGGACATATCTCTTTTGACCACATCTTCGATCGCACCGACATCTAATGTGTCCGTGTGATTTTTTTCAGCCAAAATCCTGGAAGGTTTCGTTAAATTTCTACGAATGTTATCCTCAACATCATTGATATATTTATTTGCTTCGTCCACGATAATTTGCATATCTCGAATTCTCATCTCTCGGTCGCTACGACTAACCATTGCCTCGTTTGTTCTTTCCAAATTAAAACCTTTTGCATCGAGGAACATTTCCAGTTTTCCAAAATTGATTTTTTTGTAATTTTTCTGTTCAAATGGAACAACTTGAAGAATTTCCCCATTAAAAAGCCAAAACCTAAGCTTATTCATTTGGGGAATAAAAACAACATAGCCAGAATCGGCTGAAATCATATTTGTTTGCTTTGAATTGGAAAGGTCATATATTGTAACTCCGCTTAAGCCATTCGAAAGTGAATCAACTTTTCGTGCAAGAATGGTGTAATTTTCAATTTGTGTAGAAAATTGTCCCGATTCAAGCGAAAAGGTCGGCTTTTTCCTGTTGATATCAATCATCAGAATCTTTGCTTGGTGGTTCGATTCAGGAAGTATTCGGTCATTGAACCAAAGCAAAAATCCAAACAAAATCATTGAAGAAATAAGCACAGGAGAAATCATTTGCAAGAAACTCATACCTCCCGATTTCATCGCCGAAATCTCAAATGTAGAAGTCAAGTTTCCAAAGGTCATCAGTGAAGAAAACAGAACACCCATTGGGATAGCAAGAACAACCATCCAAGATAAATTCAAAACGATAAGGTGAAGAATTACCCCAAAACTCAATCCCTTGCCAACAAGTTTATCCAAATCTCGCATCAGAAGTTGAAATAGGAAAAGAAATACCACAAGGAAAGTTCCAAAAAGGAAAGGAGCCAGATGAAATCGCAAAATGTAAAATTTGGTTATTTTCATAAAAACAAAATTAAAACAAAACAAATTAAAATCTTCAAAAGGTATCAAACCAAAAACTGAACAAAAAGTTGGAAAAAAATTAAAGTTTTTGAAAAAAGTGTCGATAATTGAATTGAACAGGAAGAAATAGTGTTTGGCAGGACGCCCAAAGTATTATTAACAAAACAGGGAGGTACACTATGCCAACAGCAATTGCACAAGGAGCGAGGATTCGCACCAACACACCTGCCGAAAACGCATATAATGCGTTGCAGGCAGCAAGCAATAACATTGCACTTCGTCAACTGCGACTTTCCACAGGCAAGCGTATTAATACCGCTGCCGACGATGTCGCAGGTTATATCACCTCACGAGCGTTGCAAGCACGAAACGGGGCTTTGAAAAAAGCATTGCTCGCCGCTGGCGAAGCAATGAACGTAACTGCAATAGCCCAAGATGCATTGGACAACATTTCTAATCTTTTGACTCAAATTAAAGACGCAGCATCACAAGCTTCGACAGGTGCTTTGGGAACCGCAGAAAAAGTGGCTCTGGCAAAGGCATCCTATCGACTCGCCCAGCAAATCCAGTTCGTTGTCGATTCCACAGTGTTCGGTGGAAAGCAGTTGCTCTGGGGCGACTACTCTGGAACCTGGGCAATCGGTTTCTATGCGGATAACTCCATTCTTTCCATTGGTGTTGATTTAACAACCAGTAACCCCGACTTTAATATTGCTTCTAACAACTTCAACCTCAATGCAACAAATGCTGCTGTATCGCCAGCCGGCTTCACAACAAACTTCGCCGGTGTTTCTGGACTCAGTTTGCAAAGTCTAAACGATGTTAGCGAAACCAACTTAGGCATTTTCGCCACTTCGCAAATTGCCACTACTTTGACCAGTCTGGCAATGGCTATCGACAACGTGAACAAGGTCGCATCCTATCTCGGCGCAATCCAGAACAGAATTGGTTCACACGAAGATTTGCTTAAGTCCCAGATTACTAATTATAATGCAGCAATCTCGCGCATCGAGGATGCTGATGTTGCTCAAGAGCAGCTTGAGTTGATTAAACAACAATTCTTGCTGCAAGCCTCGTTGATTTCCTTGACACAGGCAAATCAACAGCCGCAAGCCTTCTTGCAGCTTTTTAGGTAACAGCCCGGGCTGAAAGGTATGAAAACAAATATTGAAATTTCATATCTTACTACCAGGAGGTTCCCAGGAAGGGAACCTTCTGGCTTTGGTATAAATTTTGTTTATAATTTTTATTTCACAATTTTCGAAGGTTGATATGGCAGCAACTGCACAAAATCCTGCTTTAGCAAAGGCATATGGTGTAAAAAAAGAAGGCTTTATTCCACAATATATCGAACAAGAAGTTTTATCTTGGTCGAAAGAAAAAGTTATCCTGAAAATGTATGATTTATTCATTGTCAGCGCCAAAAAGCAGGATGTTAGCAAGATGAACAGAGTTTTGGCTGAACTTATGTCTGCATTGAATTTCGACTACGAAGAAACTGCAACTCGATTATACAGACTTTACGAATATGTCCAACGCCTTGTGTTTCAAAAGCGATACCAAGATGCAATATTTATTATGCAAGAACTTCGTAATGCTTGGAACCAGGCATTTGAAATTGAAAAATAGGAGGGATTTATGGCAGATTTGACCTCCAGATTGAATTCGTTGAGCGATTCTTTAAATTCTTTGCTACAAACAACTTCGTCTACTGCTCAAACCCAAGCAGATTTGCTGGTCGAAGCATACAAACGCACTCAATCGGGCAAACTTAACCAGTTGAAAGAACGAAAAAGCAACCTCGAAAAGAAAAGTTCTTTCTTCTCCGGGCTCCGCTCTAAAATTAACTCCTTGATGTCCCAAATCGATAAATTTACATCTGCAAGCGCCTCATCATTCTTCGTTACTCGAAAAGTTACATCTTCGGACTCCTCGGTGGTTTCTGCTTCTGCCACTGGCGAAGCCTTGCTGGGTATCAATACAATCAAAGTGCATCGTCTGGCAAGCAACGACTTGTTAATCTCCGACCAGATGACCGCATCCAATACTTTTTCGGTCTCTGGCTCCAACCTGACATTCATTATTAATGGCAAGACTGTTTCAGTTACAATTAATTCCGGAACATCAAACGAAGATGCTCTGAAATTAATTGCAACTGCTATAAATAACACAACCGACATTAACGCAACTGCTTCGGTTGTAAAAGATACAAGCTCTACCGTTAGGCTCACAATTACAGCCAAAGACACCGGGGCAGATAACAAAATCACTTTCGATGATAATGGTAGCGGGGTGCTTAACGCTCTTGGATTCGGTAATGTTGACCCTAATGCAAGCGTTAGAACACCAACCCAAAGCGGAAACCAGTATGCACATTACAAAATCGCCGCAGTCGATGAACTCAACTCGGAAGCCGAAATCAACGGCATTTTCGTAACTCGAAGCTCAAACTCCCTTTCCGATGTAATTCAAGGCTTGACAATCAACTTGCTAAAAGTTCAAGACTCAAATGCCCAGCCTATTACCCTTACAACTGAAGTCGACGCTTCGGCAGTTCAAAACCTTATTAATCCCTTAATTAGTTCTTACAACGAAATTCTGCAATATCTTAACAACAACAAAAACTTGTTAAAAGATGAACCACTGTTGAGAAATCTGATTTCAAATCTCCGTGTAATCCCTTCGCAAGCAGTAACATCAGCCCAAAATGGCAATCCCCAATATTTAAGCGAAATTGGCATTAAAACGAACTCCGACGGCACCCTTTCGATTTCCCATACTTCCAAGCTGACCGAAGCATTGAAATCCGACTACAAAAAAGTTGCCGATTTGTTTACATCCTCCGATAGCTTCGTATATAAACTTAAAAATGTCGTTGGGTTACTTTCGGGCGATACTAATTACATCACAAACAAAACTCAAAACGTGCAAAAACAAATATATGAAATGCAAAAGCGAATTACCGACCTCGAAGCCAAAATCGAAATGCAAGCCGAAAGCTACAAGAACGAATACTTCCGAAGCCTCGAAGCATATCTTAAAGCACAAGCCCAATACACAACATTTTCAAACTCTGCAAGTTATTTGTTAAATCTTTATTACTCAAATTATTAGTCATAAATAGGGGAGGCAGATATGATTACCCCAATTGAAGGGCCACCAGTTAACGAATTACAAACTAATTTGCCTGAATACCGATTATCGGTTAATGCCAACAAACCTGTTGAACCTTCTAATCAAGCTCAATCCAATCAGAAAGGCTTGGAAAATTTCAACAATTTTGTGAAGAATATTAGCCAACAGGACATTAAAGAACCTAATAAAAAAGTGGATTACGATAAGATTGCTCGACGATTGCAAGAAATTATTGCCGATGAATCTTTGATGGTTCAATTCACTCGCGACGAAGTTACTAAAAAGATGATTTTTAAACTTATCAACACAGAAACAAAGGAAGTTGTTCAACAAATTCCGCCCGATGTCGCTTTGAAAATTGCTCGATATGTAGCCTCCACACTCGAGGATAAAAATGTTGCAAACGCAAAAGTTTAGTCCTGAACAAGTTGAAAAGGTAATCTCCGAAATCGAAAAGACCACAATTTCGATAACAGATTTGCTTAACAACTCTGAAGACTTTGAAAAGAAAATCGATAAAATAATTCAAATTCTAAATGCCAGAGAACCATTGTTTAGCCTTTTCTCAGAAATTACAAAAGATGAAACTCTCGATGTTCATTTTCGCAACAACCATAACCGCTGGCTAAACAGAATAAAAAAAATTATGGACCAAGAAAAAATTAATTTGGAAATTATAGAAAAAAATATGAAATTGCATTCCGATAAAGTTAAAGATTTGAATAAACAAAAGAAATTACTATTATACAAGAAGAGGGAGCTATGAACATAAAAGGTATCGACAAAGGTAATATTCAACACATTTCCACGACGGGTGTTAAAACAGAACCTAAGCCCAATGTTCAACAGAACGAAAAAACAACCCAAACTGCGAAGCCAACCGATAAACTCGACATCTCCCCCAACGCCCAAAAAATGCTAAATGTGAAGAACAAAATCGAAAGCGGATACTACAACGAAGAAAATGTCATCCGCCAAACCTCCGCCCGCATTTTTCAGAAGTATTTTAAGTAAGAAAACCCCTTTGAATCTGGTATAATTTTTGCCTTTCTTTACTAACTATTTTAATAGTTTTTTGAAATAGGTGTATTTATTGGGATGATAGATACAAACAATTTAAATTTGCACATAATGTTTTTGGATAAATTCATTCCATCATTTATTGATTTTATCAACCAAAACTTCCCAATAGAGGAACACCTATTTGTGATTTATGGGAAGGCAATGAACGAATTGGAATACAATCCCACAAGCAAAAATGTTATAATGTTCGACACAATAAACAAATTTTTCCATATAATACCTTATATAAGTATAGCAAAAAGGATAATCATTCATGGCTTGTTTTTTGAAGAGGTAGTAAATTTCTTAAACCAAATGCCACAATCGATATTAGACAAGGTATATTGGGTTATATGGGGCGGAGATTTTTATTTTCCAGAAGAACAAAGTTTCACAAAAAAGATGGTAATCAAAAATATAAGACATATTATCACCTATTCCGATGGTGATGTGGAATATATCAGAAAAAGCTACGGTGCAAATCCTATACATCACAGGTGTTTTTCTTATTTAAATAATGTTTTTGATGAAAATAAGTACGGAGGATGTAAGAGAGCTAATAAGCACGACATTTGGATTTTGGTTGGCAATTCAGCTACAGAAACCAATAGGCATGAGCTTGTATTCGATAAACTAAAAAGATTTAAGGATGACAATATAAGATTGATAGTTCCATTATCCTATGGAAATGATGAATATAGAAAGAGGATATTTGAGGTTGGACGAAGGGAATTCAGTAATAAATTTTATCCTATAGTCGAATTTCTACCTTTTGAGCAATATCTTAATATAATCTTTAATATAGATATTGCGATATTTTTCCACAATAGGTCACAAGCGATGGGAAATATTATCCAAATTTTGGGACTGGGAAAAAAGATATTTTTGGATAGGATTAATAATCCTTTATATCAACTTTTTAGGAATCTCGGTGTGAAGGTTTATGACTTTGAAACAGAATTTAACCTCATCGCTAATGAAAAGGAGTTGATAAGTAATTCGGAAATAATAAAAAAAACTTTTTCCCTGGAGCAATTAAAATTACAACTTGAAAATATTTTCTATGGTAGAAATAAATAGAATAAAATATATGGATGAAATTTTACAAGAAATTTTAGGAAATATAGAGAAATACTATACAGATAAGATTAAGAAATATGGAGCGACGCCAAAGGGTGTAGATTGGAAGGACGAAAAAGGACAATTTATAAGATTTGAGCAGCTTTCAAAAATCTTTGATATGAATGAACCTTTCTCAGTAGCAGACATTGGATGTGGATATGGGAAATTTGCAGACTTTTTAGATAAAAATTTTTCAAATTATACTTATTTTGGCTATGATTTGTCATCGGAAATGGTTAGTAAGGCCTTGGAACTATATTCACATAAGCAAAATGTTTTTTTTAGGCATATAAGCTCTCTGGAAGAAATTGACCAAGCAGGTTATGTTGTTGCAAGTGGTATTTTTAATGTAAAAATACATTATAGTGAAGCGAAATGGTTATTCTACATTTTTACTACCTTGGAACTAATGAATAAAAGGTCTATTAAAGGTTTCGCATTTAATATGCTAACTAAATACTCAGATAGAGAATATATGAAGGAATATTTATATTATGCAGATCCTTTGTTTATTTTTGACTATTGTAAAAGAAATTTTTCCAAAAAAGTAGCATTAATTCATGATTATGAACTTTATGAATTTACAATTTTAGTAAGAAAATAAAAGGAGAGGAAAATTATGGCCAAAATTATTATTTTTGGAACAGGGAATATTGCACAGATAGCAAAGTATTACTTTGATATTGATTCACCACACGAAGTTGTAGCATTTACAGTAGATAGCCAGTATATAAAGGAAGAAAAGTTTGAGGGATTACCAGTTTATCCATTTGAAGATATTGAAAAAAAGTTTCCTCCGTATGAATTTCAGATGTTTATTGCTATTGCTTACGGCGATATGAATCGTTTAAGAGAAAAAAAATTTTACGAAGCAAAACAAAAAGGGTATCATTTAGTAAGTTATATTAGTTCCTATTGCACTTATCTATCTCAATATAAATGCGGTGAAAATTGTTTTATTTTTGAAGATAATACGATTCAGCCCTTTGTGAAAATTCATGACAACGTTATTATATGGAGTGGTAATCATATTGGTCATCACAGCACCATTCACTCTCATAATTTCATTAGTTCTCACGTTGTTATTTCAGGCCATTGTGAAATTGAATCCAACTGTTTTCTAGGTGTAAATAGCACATTAGCCCATTGGGTAAAAGTAGCAAAAGGTACCCTAATTGGTGCGGGTGCAATTATTACAAAAAATACAGAACCTGATAGTGTTTATGTGCCCGCTAAATCAATAAAGTTAGATAAAAAAAGCTTCGAGTTTAAATTATGATGTCTGGAGTTAAACATATCGGATTGATCGGTCTTGGTAGTAGAGGGATGTTATTTCTTAATTATTCTAAAATTGATAGCTCTTTTAAGATTGTGGCAATTTGTGATGTAGATGAAAAAAAACTAAATGATTTTCCTATTTCTGTATTCAAAACCATTGATTACAAAAGTTTCATTAATTTGGAAAATTTAGATGCGGTTTATGTTGCCACTCCTCCTAATCTTCATGCTGAAATATCTGCTTTTTTCTTGCAGCATAATATTTCTGCCCTTTGCGAGGTTCCGGCCTGTTTGAATGGAAACGAAGCGGATTTACTAAAAAATGCTCTAAAAGGAAGTTCGGCTATATATATGATGGCAGAAAATTATGTCTATATACCAGAGAATTTGGCCATTCAAAAAATTATCAAGGCAGGAAAAGTTGGGGAGATAATCTTTGTGGAAGGTATGTATGTTCATGATTGTAAGGAACTATTTATAAAAGATGGAAAATTAACATGGCGTGGAGAGTGGAATACTGACAACATAAAGTATCATTATCCAACTCATAGCCTGAGCCCAATATGTAGATGGCTTGATATTGGAGCGGATGGTCAGGATTACTTCGATAAAATAGTAAATTACGGAACAAAATCTTCATCCTTGATAGAATACTTTAAAGAAAATAATATAAATGAGAAGGCTACTCAACCAGATATTGTATTTTCAATTATAACAACAAAAAAAGGTGTAGTAATTCATTTAAGATATGATACCAAAACAAATCGCCCGAGTTTAAAAAATGGATTTGAGATTCAAGGTACGCGCGGGTGGATTAAATCTGGAAGATATGACGAAGAGGAGCCTATTGTTTATTATAAAAAGAAAATGATTCCACTTTATGAAACCGAAGAATATAAGGAGGTAGTTGAAAAATTCCCCTTTGATCTTAAAAAATATGGAAAACTTGCGGTAACTTTTACTATGTTCAATGATTTCCTGAATTCTTTGAGAGCAAGAAAAAGTGCTATACCATTAGAAGATGCAATATTATGGAGTTCTCCAATTTGGAGCTGGAATAAACAATAAAAAATGATTTTAAGTTTTATAATTGGAAATTAAGGATATAATTACTAAAATTGTAGAGAGTATTGCAAACGGAGGAATATAAACATAAATTATGAAATGGAAAAAGATTGCAAAAATTATTGATCCGGCTGACTTTCCAAATAAGGATTACTCATATGCAGCTGTACCTTTTATAGGGGAAATAAAAAATAGTGAAATAATTATTTATTTTTCTGTGAGAGACCAGAGGAATCGCTCTCACCTGGCTTATGCCGTTTTTGATATAAAGTATTTCAAGGTACTTGAATATTTCCACGAACCTTTGATGTATCCTGGAGATTTAGGTTTTTTTGATGATTCTGGATTTATGGGAACTCAATTTATAATCATTAATGGGAAAAAATACATATACTATATAGGCTGGAATAGATCAGTGGAGGTCCCCTTTAGAAATGCCATAGGAATAGTAGAAAGCGAAAACGGAAGTAATTTTCATTTCAGAAGAATATTTAACGGACCCATTATGGATAGAAGCATATATGACCCATGTATGGTAGGGGGCCCATGGGTTATGAATGTCGGAGATAAGTTTTTGATGTATTATCTCTCATGTGATAAATGGGAAAAAATTGGCGATAGGTTTATTCATAAGTACAATATCAAAATTGCAGTATCTTGTGATGGAATAAATTGGTTCAGGAAGGGAATTGTTGCTATTAACTATAAAAATGAATATGAGTATGCCTTTTCTTCACCCCGGGTCATTCAAGATAACAATCTATATAAGATGTGGTATTCATATAGAGGGAGCGAAAAAGCAGAAACATATCGTATTGGCTATGCAGAATCTACTGATGGAATAAATTGGATACGAAAAGATGATGATGTTGGCATTGATGTTTCTGAAATGGGTTGGGATGGTGAAATGATTTGTTATCCTTTCGTCTTTGATTATAAAGGAGAACGGTATATGCTTTACAATGGTAACGGATATGGCAAAACAGGCATAGGTTTGGCTATTTTGGAACAAGATTAAAATATAAAGGGTAAGCTATGAAAGTTGCTATAATACAGCCCAACTATATACCTTGGAAAGGATATTTTGATATTATTAATATGGTTGATATATTTGTTCTCTACGATGATGTTCAATATACACTTAGGGATTGGCGTAATAGAAATAGGATTAAGGCGAAAAATGGATTGCTATGGATGACAATTCCGACAGATGGTACTCAAGAAAAAATAATCAAAGATGTTAAGGTTGTTTGGGATGAAAAATGGAATATAAAACATTGGAAAAGTATTGTTATAAATTATTCAAAAGCTAAATATTTCCAAGAATACAAGGATTATTTTGAAGAGCTTTATTTTAATTTAAAAGAATATTTTCTTTGGGAGATCAATTTTAAATTCATCGAAGCTATTGCAAAAATTTTAGGAATAAAAACAAAAATAGTATTTTCCTCTGATTTGAACTACGATAGAAAGTTAACCAAAACAGATCGTTTAATTGCTATCTTGAAAGAACTAAATGCTACAAGTTATTTATCCGGACCTTCGGCAAAAAACTATATAAATGAAGAGTTATTTAAGAAATCAAACATTAAACTTGAATGGATGGATTATTTTGGGTATCCAGAATATCCGCAATTATATCCTCCTTTCATACACGAAGTTAGTATTATAGATCTGATTCTCAACACGGGACCTAATGCACCAGATTATATGAAATCTTTTAAAATTGGAGAAAGAAATGACCTTCAAAATCCCATTTAACAAGCCTTGCTACACTGGTAATGAAGATAAATACGTGTTGAATGCTATGAGGAGCCTTCAAATTTCTGGCAATGGACCATATACAAAGAAATGTGAAAAGTGGTTCGAAGAAGAATTGAAATGCAAAAGAGCTCTGCTTGTCCCATCGGGTACACATGCACTCGAAATGGCTGCACTTCTAATTGATGTTCAACCCGGAGACGAAATTATTATGCCTTCTTACACTTTTGTGTCCACTGCAAACGCATTCGCTCTTAGAGGAGCCAAAATCGTTTTCGTTGATATTAAACCCGATACAATGAATATTGATGAAAACTTAATTGAACAAGCAGTTACCGAAAAGACTCGTGCTATCTGTGTTGTCCATTACGCTGGTGTTGCCTGTTCTATGGACAAAATACTAGAAATTGCACGAAAGTATAATCTATTTGTAATCGAAGATGCAGCACAGGGTATAATGTCAAAATACAAAGACCGTCCATTGGGAACTATTGGCCATTTGGGGTGCTATTCGTTTCATGAAACAAAGAATTACACCAGCGCCGGCGAAGGTGGTTTGTTGATAATCAACAATGAAGAATTTGTGGAAAAGGCAGAAATTATCCGTGAGAAAGGAACAAATAGAAATCAATTCTTCAGGGGAATGGTCGATAAATATACTTGGATTGATATTGGAAGTAGTTTCCTAATGAATGACGTAAGCGCAGCATACCTTTGGGGTCAATTAGAGTGGAAAGAGATTATTAATAATAGTAGATTAAAATCTTGGGGATTATATTACATTGGCCTTTCAAAATTAGAAAGTTTGGGAGTGATAGAATTACCCAAAATCCCAAGTTATGCAACAAACAATGGACACATCTTTTACATCAAAGTTAAAAACCTCGACGAGCGGACAAAACTTTTAAATTTTCTTCGAGAAAATGGAATATATGCGGTTTTCCATTATGTTCCTTTGCATTCATCTCCCGCTGGGTTAAAATTTGGGAGATTCTTTGGCGAAGATGTATTTACAACCAAAGAAAGCGAAAGATTAATTAGACTGCCTCTTTTTTATAGTATAAAAGTTGAAGAAATTAATTATGTAGTGAATGAGATTTATAAGTTTTATGATAAAGAGAATATATTATGAATATATCGGAAAACTTAAAACGAAAAATTTTACAACAATTGGATTCAGTTACTCCAATTGTTGGTAAAAATTCCGATTCTCTGTTTAATAAGATTTTTTCTACTGAAAGAAAATTCCCCTACCTCATAGATGATATTTTCAAGCTTTTGATAGACGCAGTATTTGGGGTAAATAATATTAAGAATTTAGTTTATCTTGATCTGGGTGCGGGCTATGGAATTAATTTGCTCTCGGGATTATTGTATGGTTTTAATTGCTATGGTATTGAGCCATCGCCAAATTCATTTGAGGGTAGATATGCAATAGCATTAGAATTAATGAAAGAAAATGGTATTGGGAAACCGGAAAAAAGATTATTTAATTGTTACGGCGAAAATATGGATAAAATACCAGATGATTTTGCTGATGTAATATATTCCTACCAAGTATTGGAACATGTGCAAAATATTGATGATGTCTTAAAAGAGGTAAGAAGGGTTTTAAAACCAAATGGAATAGCATATTTTACTATGCCTAATTATAATTCATTCTATGAAGGCCGCTACGAAATTTTTTGGATTCCTTTTATTTTAAGTAAAAGCAAGAATTTATCGAAATTATATCTAAAATTTCTGAATAGAGTTCCTACTTTAATTGACGAGTTAAATTTTACTACAATGCGTTTAATCAGAAGAAAAGCAGTGAAAATTTTTGGAAGTGAAAAAGTATATATTATTCCATGGGGAGTTAGATATTTAGGAACTTTTAATAAATATATTTATACCGCGGGCTTGATTAATTTTTATTCAGAATTAAAAGCAAAAGGAAATACAGAAACCGCAACATATATGGAAAAATTTTTCCCTTTTCTATGGAAAATAAATAAGAATCGGTTATTTAAAATTCGTTCACTTTTATCTAAATTAGTCTTGTTTATGTTTGAACCTTTTATTACAGATTTCAGATTAATAATTATTTCGAAGGGGGTAAAAAAAATGTCAAAGATCAAAAATCCATCTAGTAATCATCCAAATAGAGGTATTGCAAATTTTTTGGTTTACGAATATGCAGATTACTTTTTAACCAAATTTATCCCTTACTACAAAGGTGTTTTAGTTGACCTTGGTTGCGGGGAAGCACCATACAAAGAATTTTTCCTTCAGTTTGTCGATAAATACATTGGTGTCGATTGGTCTTCATCTCTCCACAATATTAAAGCCGATGTAATTTCAAACCTTAATGAAAAAATTAATCTGCCTGATGATTTTGCCGATACAATAGTTTCCTTGTCCGTATTGGAGCACTTATGTGAACCACAAGTTTTTTTGAATGAAGCTTTTAGAATTCTCAAAAGAGAGGGTATATTTATACTTGCAGTCCCTTTTCAATGGTGGGTTCACGAAGCCCCATATGATTATTTCAGATATACCCCCTATGGTTTACAATATATGCTTAATAAAAGTGGATTCAAAATACTCGAATTCTATCCTGTTGGTGGATTCTTTACAATGTGGCTTATGAAAATAAACTACTTTGTGGAAAGAACATTAAAGCACAAACTGGCGAAGCTGGGTCTTGGAAACAAACTCGACGAAATTTTAGTGCATTTTTACAATTTAACACAAAAAATCGCCCCAATTTTAGATAAGCTCGATGACAATTGGATCCTCGACGCACAAGGTTATTGGGTTGTATGTAAAAAAACTTTGGAGGTAAATTCCAAATGAACTATGCTCCTATTGTTCTTTTTACTTACAACCGGCTTTGGCATACAAAACAGACAGTAGAAGATTTGCAAAAAAATTTATTTGCACAAGAGAGTGAACTTTTTATATTTTCCGATGGTCCCAAAACCGAAAAAGACGAGCCAAAAGTTAAAGAAGTTAGAGAATACTTAAAAACAATTAAAGGTTTTAAAAATGTTGAAATAATAGAAAGAGATAGAAACTGGGGACTTGCAAATAATATAATTGATGGAGTAACAAGAATTGTTAATGAATATGGCAAAATCATTGTCCTTGAAGACGATATGGTTACGAGTCCTTATTTTTTAAAATTTATGAACGAGGCTCTGAACTTTTACGAAAACAATGAAAAAGGGATGCACATTTCGGGATATATGTTTCCTATTGAACCTGATGGACTACCTGATGTCTTCTTTTTAAAACCAACTACCTGCTGGGGATGGGCAACTTGGAAAAGGGCTTGGGAAAAATTTGAAAAAAACCCAGCCAAACAAATTAATCTTTTAACAAAGGAGCAAATATTTGACTTTAATTTGAATAATTCTTATGACTATTGGTCTCAATTAGTTCAAAATTTACAAGGCAAAATAAATACCTGGGCAATTTTTTGGTATTTAAGTGTTTATTTAAACGGCGGTTTATCTTTACATCCCAGGGAAAGCCTAACCAAAAACATTGGAACTGACGGTACAGGCGTTCACACCACCCAAAAAGATACTTTCTACGATGTAAAATTATCAGAAAAAGACCATTGGAACTTCCCAAGTAAAGTAGAGGAAAGTCTAATTGCAAGAGCAAGGCTTGAAAAATTTTATAACAACGCTTTTAAGAAAAACCAATTCATTTCCAGTTCGGATAATTTACACTCTTTTATTTCTGTACCAAGCCCAATCACCAAAAAAAGTTCAATTCTTTTACATACATTTGATGTAGGTCGAATAATCAAAATCTATCTGCAAGATTATTCTATTGACGTAAGGTACCTTTTCAACAATATTAACAAAATTTATCTTTACCTTTGCCCCGATACAGGTTTAATGTTTTTCTTTCCTACTAATCTCGAAGGTGATGCAAAATATTACGAAAGCCTATCGAAAATTCCTTGGTATTATATGGATTGGAAATGGGAACATCAAATTGCTTTTGATTTAATTCCACCAAACTCGGAAGTGCTTGAAATTGGCTGTGGCAAAGGTAGTTTCTTGAAAAAACTTATCGAGAAAAATTGTCGTGTTGCAGGATTGGAAAAGTCTTCAATTTCATCACAGGATGCTCATGCCAAAAAATTGAATATTTATGTTCTTGAAATTGAAGATTTTGCCGAGCGTTTCCCCAAAAAATTTGACTACGTATGTGCTTTTCAAACATTAGAACACATTGCAAATGTTAAGTCATTTATCAACTCTTGCTTAAAACTTCTAAAACCCAAAGGGAAATTAATTTTCAGTGTACCAAACCAGGAATCCTTCATTTCCCTTGATCTTTTCAACATTTTCGATATGCCACCACATCATTTAACTCGTTGGACTCCATCTGTATTTGAAAGAATCAGTTCCTTTTTCCCTATGTCGTTATCTCAAATCATCTTCGAACCCCTTCAAGAATACCACATCGATTGGTTTAACAACCTTGTTAAAAAGGCTTTCAGAAACCAAAAGCTTATTGAAGCATTGCAATTCGCTGCCAAAACATTTCCCAACAAAATCCGTGGGCACACTATGATTGGAATTTTCCAAAAGACAGGGAATTAAATTATGGATAATTTCGACGAGATTATTTCTGCATTGAAAAGTGGAAACTTTAACTACCTCAGGGAATACCTTCGCAATATGATGCAAACAAATCCCAATGACGAGGATACAAAACTGCTTACCTTGATTTTTCAACCGCTTGAAACAATGGTGTATCAAACTGAATCTAAAATTCGAAAGCCCGACTCTTTGTTTGTTGAAGTAATTAATCCAAAAGAAAAAGTAAAATCTATTTTTATTGCAGAAAGTGAAGCGACAAAAATTAAAGAAACGAAGGCAGAAGGTAAACCAAAGGTTGTTCATCTTTGTGTCTGGGACGAAGGCGGGGCGGCTACTGCTGCACTTCGTCTGCACTTTGGTTTACTTAATCGTGGAATAGATTCGAAATTTTTGGTTCTTTACAAAAAGAACAAGTATCCCGAAGTATTTACACTTAAAAGAAAAGAAATTGCTAAAAATTGGAAGTGGGATGAATATTATCGGCTTTGGAATGATTTTTTGTATAAAAAATATCCTCAAAGACCAAAAGACCTCGAAATTTTTACAGGTATTGAAGGTATTGCTGATTTAAAAAGCGATGAGAACATTAGAAATGCCGATATAATTAATTTTCATTGGGTTTCCTCAATCGTAGATTTTCGGGAAGATATTGAGGTCTTTCGTGGCAAAAAAATTGCTTGGACAATGCACGATGAAAACCCATTTACTGGCGGATGCCATTATACTTCATCTTGCGAGAAGTTTGAGAATAAATGTAGCAAATGCCCGCAACTCAATTCTCACTCAGAAATGGATTTAAGCAGTTACCAATTTGAAATAAAGAAAAGATTTTATGATGAGTTAGATATAACACTTGTTGCACCCAGTAATTGGCTCGCAGAAAAAACTAAAAAAAGTAAACTTTTAGGGAATAAGACTGTCTATGTAATTCCATATGGTTTTCCAATTGGTATTTTTCATTACTACGAACCTGAAAAAATAAGAGAATATTTTAAAATACCTTTTAATAGTTTCGTAATTCTATTTGGTGCAGCTTATAGCAACAAAAGGAAAGGTTTCCATTTTTTCCACGAAATCGTCAAACGTTTTCCTGAAAAAATTAACGGCAAACCTGTTGAGATTTATACTTTTGGTAATACAGGAAATTTACAACTTCAAAGCAGGGTTCCTGTTAAACACTTTGGCAATATCGAAAATCCATTTGTATTGGCAATGGCTTATTCGATGGCTGATGTTTTTCTTTCTCTTTCAATGGAAGATAATCTTCCCAATACCTGCATAGAATCAATCTGCTGTGGTACTCCTGTTGTTGCTTTCGAGGTCGGTGGAATACCCGACATAGTCAAACATAAAGAAAACGGATGGCTGGCAAAACCTTTTGAACTCGAACAAATTTTGGAAGGAATAAACTTTTGGGGTGAACAGGAAAAAATCGATAAGCATGGAATTTCGCTTGAGGCACAAAAACGTTTTAACTCCGACTTGCAAGCAAGGAATTACGAAAATTTGTACAAGTCCTTGTTAAACAATGATGGTAGTTTTAAAAAAGAAGATATTGATAATGAATTTCACGACTTAAATGCATATCTCGAAAATTCTAAATTTTTTTTGCCCACGCAATCGGTTTTAAGTCATTTTAGTGGTTTGGATGTTCACCATTTAAGAAAGATAATAAATACTAAGAATGTTAGTTTGGACGATTTCTTTAATATGTTCATCAATAAATTTTGTTTATCAAATAAAAAACTCTCTTATTCAATTCTACTCATTTTAGATAGTGAAAGTTTAATTTTGCTTAAACTACCAACTATAATCTATTTGAATTTAATACTTCTCGAATTTTATTCTCAAAACAAATTTAGTTTCAGCCAAGTCAGTGAAAATTCTGTGCTCCGAATTTCGTACGATAACTTTGATGATGCTTTTAATAATTTTCAATTTGAACTTGGTTTTGGCTTTATTTCTTACGATAGCTTAATCAATAATAACATTGATATTTTAGATTTCTTGGAAAAAATTCAAAGTAACTTAAGAAAACATTCTCGTTTAATTTTATTTTTTGAAACACAACTCCAAAATCTCGACCAAATTATTAATGATACAAAATTATTTTTCAAAAAGCATCTCGATGAAAACGCTAACTTTGATTTATTATCCACCAATTCGTCCTTTACTGATAAACTACTAACTTTTGAACACAATAACCAAAAAAAGGTCTTGGTCGGTATAATTTTAAACGGACAATCAAAGCTTAATTTATACACTGAAAAAATCATTAGAACTCCTCGTAAAAATCTACTCTATCCTCGTATTTCAATTGTAACACCCAATTATAACGGTGGAGAATTTCTCGACGAGTGTATCGATAGCATTCTTTCCCAAAACTACTCAAATCTGGAATATATCATAATCGATGGTGGAAGCAATGACAATAGTTTAGAAATAATTAAAAAGTATGAAAAATACCTAACCTCTTGGGTTAGTGAACCAGATAGAGGACAATATGATGCTATAAATAAAGGCTTTGCAAGAACAACTGGCGATATTATGGCTTGGCTAAATTCCGATGACCTTTATTTGCCTGGCGCTTTTTTCTTTATTGCCGACTTTTTTGCCTCTTTTAATGATTTTCTTTGGGTTACCAATGGAATATTTACTCATTTTTCATACGATGGAGAATTGATTGTAAACACCAAGAACAAGTTTTACTCGTACAGCAAATATCTGAACAACGAATGGAACCATCCATACATTATGCAAGAATCAACTTTTTGGCGGCGTGAACTTTGGGAGAAAGCTGGGGGAAAACTCGATATCAATTATGATTATGCAGGTGATATGGAACTCTGGTGCAGATTCTTTAGATTGACCACCCCAGCTGTTTTGAACATTCCGATTGCCGTTTTTCGCTTCAATCCTAAACAGAAGACCGCCACCAACTTCGATAGATATGAAACGCAAGCGAAACAATTAGTGTTAAGAGAACAAAATTTCGTTAAACGAAATAAAATTACAAACTTTCCCATTTCCAAACCAATCAGTTTCGAGAAGTTTATTGAACACAGTGGGTTAAAACTTACTCTGCCAGAGTTGGAAAGGATTGTGAAAAATTACAAGAAATTTATTTCTACCCGAAAAACTGCAAACCACGCAAAAAATGTGTTTGAATCGCTAATCGAAGATTTTGAGACAATAATCAAAAATGTTTACGAAAAAGACCAGGTAATAAAATGAACGAAATACTTGTTTCTGCTTTAGTTTCAACTTATAATTCAGAAAAATTTATTCGTGGTTGTTTGGAAGACCTTATAAATCAGTCGTTGTTCAAAAAGAACTGGATGGAGATAATTGTAATCGATGCAAATTCATCGCAAAATGAAAAAGCAATTGTCGAAGAATACAAAAGAAAATATCCGAATATCGTTTACATTCGAACTCCCGAAAGGATACCACTTTACGCTGCTTGGAATGTTGGAATTAAGCAGGCACGAGGCAAATACTTGACAAATGCAAATACTGACGACCGCCATCATCCCGCTGCATTAGAAATTCTGGCAAATGAACTCGAGAAATTCCCCGAAATTGCCTTGGTTTACCCAGACCAAATAGTAACCAACAAGGAAAATGAAACCTTCGAAAAGTTTACTGTTGCTGGCTTTACCTCATATCCCGAATTCGACAGGCAATATCTTCTTAATTACACCTACATCGGACACCAACCTATGTGGCGTTCGTCCTTACACAAGGAATTTGGTTTATTTAATGATAAACTGAAAGTTGCTGGCGATTACGAATGGTGGCTCCGAATTTCGGAAAGATACAGTTTTAAACACATCCCATTGTTGCTTGGACTTTATTATTACAACACAGAAGGATTGGAACGCGAAAATACCCAGCTTTGCCTGACCGAAACTTATCAAGTCCGTCAATTTTACCAGAAAAAAGCCAACAAACCATCGCTCGAAGAATTTTATCCACAGAATACTTATTTCAAAAGCTACATCGACGTGACCAAATCACTACCCACAGTTCCCGATGTTTCAGTGATTCTAATCGCTAACTCCGTATCAGGAAATTTAATAACAACAATAAATTCTGTTCTAAATCAAACCTTTAAAAATATCGAAATTATAGTGCTTTTAAGTTCCCAAAATGAAACTACTTACTTAAAAAATTATTTCTATGACAAAAGAGTTAAAATTTTCGAATCAACTTCTTATCCTTTCTTGGAGAAGCTTAAAATTGGTTTAAACTATGCTCAAGGGAAATATATTTCGATAATCACTGACGAAAATAAGCTTTTCCCACGCCATCTTGAATATTCACTTTCGATTTTAATCCCAAATCCTCATATTTCTTTTGTAACAAATGGATTCTTTAAAGTCAAACAGGGGGTTGGTAGCAAAGCATTTTACGAGTACGAGAGGGTAAAATTCTTATTCCGGGACGCCACCGAAGAGCTAAAAAAGTTAAGCAAGGAATTCTCGTTTGTTGGTGCAGTTTTCAAAAAAGAAGCACTTATGAATGAAAAAAACCTTCGGGTTCTTTGCAATGAGCCTGAGCTTGCTTTAAAAAATATAACGAACTTCCACATTCCACAAGTCACTTGGGAATATTTACTTCCCTACGACGAAAAATACTCAAAACCCGAAAAATCTGTATTGGAAATAGATTCAAACACAAAAATCCAAAATCTTGCCGATACTTCGAAACCACCTCTGGTTTCGGTAATTATTCCCTGCTACAATTTGTCTGAATTTTTGCCCGAAGCAGTCGAAAGTGTCGTCAAACAAACATTTACCGACTGGGAATGTATAATCGTCGATGATGGTAGCACCGACAACACCCGAAAGGTTGCATTATCGCTTCAAAAAAGGTATCCAGGAAGAAGAATTTGGTATTTCGAGAAACAAAACGAAGGTGTAGCAATTGCTCGCAATTTCGGTATTTCCAAAGCTCGTGGTAAATATATTCTTCCCCTTGATGCAGACGATATGATTGAACCTACCTTCCTCGAGAAGGCTGTAAAAATTTTAGAGACTGAACAGGACATTTCGATTGTTTATTGCGACGTAGTACATTTCGGAGCGGAAAGCCGAATCTATCCTTCTTGCAACTGGAATGCTTTGCTGGAAGTGAATATGAACTACCTTGTAAGTTCTTCCTTATATCGAAAAATAGTCTGGGATAAAGTCGGCGGGTATAAAAGCAACATAGGATACGAGGATTGGGAATTTTGGGTAAATGCGATTGAAAAAGGATTCAAAGGAAAACGAATTCCAGAAGTCCTCTATCTCTATAGGGTGAGAAATGTAAGCCGATTTAAGGAAGACCTGACCAAAGACAGAATCAACAAGGCACAGATTATCAAGTTACATCCCACGCTTTATACAAGTCAGCAGATTCAATGGGCAGAGCAGGTTTTGTCGGGCATTAAGCCCCCAGAATATTACAACGACCAATATTGCATTATGCCAATTACAACTGACCTTAAACTGGACTTTAAAAAATGTTTCGATAACCAAACAGAAACAGCTGAAAAGAATACTTCGGACAACACCCACATAAGCGAATCAGAAACACAAAGACTCTCCACAAAAACAACCGAAAGTCTCCAGCCGAAAGTTTACCCCGCCGAACAAATCGAAAAACTGATTGAATCAGCCCGAAGCGACGAGGCTCGGCAAATGATACTCGAATTTCTTAATCAAAACGATAATATAATCCCTGCCCTAAACGACCTTGCAATCTCATTCTATTTATGCGGAATGGAAAAGGAAGCACTAAATCTTCTACATACAATCTTACTCATTGACCCAAACAACCCGATTGCCAAAGAAAACTTGGAGCTAATCCAAAAGAAAGGAACTTAATCGCTCGGCAAACGGCTCATCATTTGTTCAACCCGAGCGGAAAGATTTGCTTTATTGGTCATCTTAAAATAATTCCCAAGAATCGATAAATTTGCTTTTGTCGATTGAATTATCCCCTTAACTAAATGGTCATCTTTCCAAGAAAACCGTTCGAACGGTTCAATTTGGATTTTATCTAAATCCGTTGGAACATCTTTATATTCTTCCAAAAGTCGAATTGCAAAACCTTGCGGGACTTTTTCGTATTTGGCGAAAGGTCGACTATCGTATTCATTTTGTAAAATATCGAAAGTAATATAGATGGGTCGTTCGTGTATGTTCTTTTCTACAAAGCTTTCTAAAAGCTTTTCAAAGCGAAATTGAATCATCTGTGGGTCGTAAGGTCTATCGGACTCGAACAATTCAAGTTGTTCAAGGAAGTCAGCCATTTCCTTGTTAGAACGGCTAATCACTTCGGGATACCAGCGTCGAACCTGCTCGGAATACCAAGTCCTACGCAACAATTCTTTTTCAATAAGAACAACATCAGTTCTATAATGCTCAACTTTTTGCAAATACCAAAACGCAGAACAAAAATAGTCCCACTGGGCAGAAATGATTACAGCATTGGGCTCCAAGTTTTCGACTATATTTTTTGTATATGTCAGAACAAGATTGTTCTTTGAATCATCATTCTCCTTATAATTTATTAACAAAAGTAGAAGTGGCACAACAAAAGTTGCAAATGCAATGTATTTAAACTTTACCCAAAGATAAAACGTCCCAGCGGTAGAAAAGAAAAACAGAACAATCAAACCCAACGAAAAATAAGTTTCAATGTCGTGTATCTGGTAATTCAAAGAATAAATCAAACAGGAAATTAAGGAAAGAAATAAGAACAGGAAAATGTATTTGTTCTTTATCAACAAAATAATCAATCCAGTCAATAAAATAGCCAAGCCTATGTAGGCAAATTCAAAAGGCAAAAGGGAAATAAATTTCGAAAAATTTGTGGAAATCGTATCTGCCGAACTAAACATCCAAACACGATATTGTTTTCCCGAGACGTGGTAAAGAAATTTGTCGAACGAACGAGATACCCAACCCCAGTTGAAATCGGGGAATTGGGCACTCCGCAATGGCAAGTAAGCATAAAGACTCAACCCTAAAAGAAATGGTATTAAAAGAGCAACCAAACTTTTAAACTTCGGCAGAGATAAAACAACTCCCTTCTCTAAACGAAAAAGCAAAAGGAAAATAAAAGACGGCACGAACAAAATAGTTGTTAAATGGTTAGTAAAAGATAAACCCAGCAGAAATGTTGTAAAAATCAACAAATTTGGTTCATTCCTGCTCGATATCAATTTAAATGAAAATAGGAAAAGCAGATTAAAAAGCAAAAGTTGAAGCGAATAGACTTCGAGAGAAGTCGCTTCGCCCCAAATGGTTCGACTAAAAGCATAAACCAAAGTCGAAATGAACGACAGAAGATATATCCCGAAAGTTTCGGAAGCATCTGGATTTGCACTTTTGATTTTCGTTGGGAGAAAATCATTTCGTAAAATTTTCAAAAATTCAACATTGGCAAGGAAAAATACCATCCCAGAGAGGGCAGTCCAAACAGCAGCAAGCAAATTCATCTGAAACGACTTTGAGAGGGGCAAAGGCAAAACAGACCATAGGTGCCCAAGAAGAGCAAAAAGCGGATAACCCGTTGGATGAGCAATTCCCAGAGTTATACAAACTCCAATAAGTTCGCCATTATCAGTAAAAGTTACATTCGGATTTGTCGTAAGAACATAAAAGAGCAAGGGAAAAAGAAAAGAAAAAGATAAAAAAAGAAAAAACCACTTTCGATTTCCACCCATTTCACCTTAAAGGAAGTTCGACCTCTGCAAAGGAATCGAATGTTTCGTAAAATCTAACGATTAATTTTTCAAGATTCGGATATTTCTGGAACTTTTCAACAATTTGGTTTGCAATCCAAAATGCTAAATTTTCGGATGTAGTTGTACTGGGAATAATCACATAACGGAAATTGTTTTTCCGAAGAAATTCAATTACTTCGGTATCATTGGAATCCACTACGAAGGAATGGTCAAGTTGGTCGATTATCGGCTGAACAGCGGACATCAGTTCGTAAAAGTCAATCAAAAAGCCGTTTTCATCTGGTTCACCAACAATGCTCACTCGAAGTTTATATGTATGCCCATGAATATTACTGCAAAGTCCCTTGTGGAAAGGCAGCCGATGGCTCATCTGCCACACAAACTCTTTGCCGATTTTAACTTTCATTTTTTCTCCCCGAACGTACATACTTAGCAATAATTGTGGAATTCATTCCGCCACGCGTCGACCAGTCTGTTTGAACTTCCATTTCCAACGGGTCGCAGGCAGCAACTAAATCGTCAAGAATTTTGTTTGTAACTGCTTCGTAAAATATTCCCATATTTCGATATTGAAGAAAATAATATTTCAACGATTTCAATTCCAAACAAAGCTTATCGGGAATGTACTTTATAGTTACGGTTCCAAAATCCGGTAGCCCTGTCTTTGGACATACCGATGTGAATTCGGGATTTCGATGTATTATCACATATTCTCTTCCCGGCTTTGGATTTGGAAAAGTTTCGATTTCCATAATTCACCCTTCTTTAAAAACAATTAGGACGTTAGAATCGAATAATTTATTTATCTATCAAATAGTGCTTAATACTTAATTAAAGGTGTAAGATAGTCATTGTTTTTGGTTCGTATTTTGACGAAATATGCACCGGAATTTAAGCCAGCAACTTGGATAATTCTGCTATTCCCGCTCAAAAGCAAGTTTCCAAAAACATCAAAAATCTGAATTTCATTTATTTCCTCATCCGATGTAACAAAAACTTTATCTGTTGCTGGATTTGGGTAAACAGAAATTCTCTTTGAATTAATTTGTTCTTTTACATCTGTGACCAATTGTAAAAGGCGAAGGACATCCAACTTCCCCCATCCAAATGTGTTGTTCGGTTCAGAGCTTGTAAATTTATCTCTGTGAGCCGAAAGCTTCAACAATTCAATAACTTCATCCGAAGTTAGATTTGGTGTTTGCTCGAACAAAAGCGCTACCGCCCCAGCAACACAGGGAGAGGACATACTCGTTCCAGCAGAAACAACATACATTCCGCTTGGGTCGAGCATAGTAGAATCAACTTCGTTTGGGTCGGTACTGCTCGAAAATGCAGAGACAACATATAAGCCCGGAGCAGTTAAGATAGGCAAAATTCTGCCATCGCGCGAAGGTCCTCGACTACTAAAAACACTAATATCCCCAAGTGGAAAGAACTTCGACTCGTCGTGAAAACCACCCAAAATGTCTTGATACTGATTTTTCGTATTATAAGAACCTACGCTAATGATTTTCTTACCTACCGCCGGCGAACCTATCGTCATTGCGTTATCATTTGGAAATCTTTGGTAACGGCTTTTGGTTGGATGCTGACTTCCAATTGGCATTAATGACCAAGAATCAAATGCTCCATTCTTCTTTGGAACAAACACTATACCCCAAAGATAATCGGTTAAAGGAATATCTTCAACACCCTGATTTGAGACAAGAACCAAAAAATTATCGTAACTTTCAGTCTTTTCATAAGAAATTGAAACTACCCCAACAAGTTGATTATTCTTGTCGAAAATCTGAGCATCGTTCACAACATCATTCGATGAAAACCCTTTTTCATCAATAAATTCATTATTCTCAATCGAATAAATACCAACATAGATTGAATCAATCACCTGAGAATCGGTATAGATGTCCGCACCAAAGAGAAAAATGTTTGGAATATCAGGGCAAAAAGAGGGCTCATAATCGCAAATATTAACAGGATAAAGAAGCAATTCATACCTTTGCCCGCTAAGCAACTGTCCGCCCGTATGTATGTCGAGTTCCCCTTCGTTCCCAGCAGCGGCAACGATTGCTCTTCCGGGCTTATTCTCGACAAGATTAGACAATGCTTTTGAAAGCAAATCCTCTCCATCGTGGGAATGAATTATAGACCCAAGACTCAAATTTATCACGCAAGGCTTTCCAATTTCTTCTGCTTTTCCAAAAATATAATTGCACCCTGCGATAATGTCGGCATCCGAAAAGTCGCTGGCAAACGGGTCTCGTGAACCATTAACAACAATCAAATCGGCTTCGGGTGCGATTCCTTTGTAAGAAGGCTTGCCGCTGCCATTACCTGCTGCAATTGCGGCAACGTGGGTACCATGACCCGAATGGTCTCGGTGCAAAACATTTTCAGGTTGACTGTCAATTTCTTCTTTCGTGTATTCGCGACCCCAATCGAAGCCTTTAGGGGGTTTCGCAGCTGAATCCGCGGACATATCCCAAAGGAAAAGAATCCGCGTTCCGTTGGCATCGCTAAAATCAGGATGCTGAAAATCAATTCCAGTATCGAAAATCCCAACGATTGTCCCCTTGCCGGTATATGGTTTAGGCAAAAAATTCCCATTATGGACTTCGTCTGCCCTTACGCTTTTTCGTGCTGAATCAAGTTTTATTCGATATTTTCGACCAAATTGAACTCGCCTGACTTTTTCATTAGAAAGAATCGAATTCAACTTGTCCACTGGGACGCTTAAAGACAAAATTCTTCCTGCGGAAGAAACAACTTTAACTTCGTCGGCAAAGTTAATCTGGGAGTTAGATTCATCCATTTCGACAAGCAAACTTACCCAAACTTTCCCGCTTTCCAGTCGAAAAGGATAGCCATAATTCCGGGCAAGCAGCAACAATTCACTTTCGCTCTTGATCTGCTGAACCGAAGCAAGCATTTTCCTTGAATATGCATCAAGCTTGTTATAAGTATCCGCAGCATATAAGTTGAAAATAATAAAGAAAATACCCAAAAATGATAGAATCCTCTTCATAAACCCCTCGAATTATTTTTCAAAATTATTTTTTCTGATAATCGTGCGAAAGACTTATTCTATGAACAAAGTCAAAACGCGAAGCTTTGTATAACGATTCGACCGAACCTTCAACAATGATAATATTCCCCGCAGTCGTAACAACTTTTAAACCTACGTTTTCAAACTTATCTTTTAAAATGTAATCCATATTCTTATACATTTCGATAACGCAGCGAATTGGCTGACCAGTCTTTGAATACTGAGGGTCCTTCATCATTAATTTCAACTTTGCATCGAATTTTTCGTAATAGTTCTTTTCGATATCTTTTTTAACACAACCCGAAAAGACAAAAACTATTGACAACAAAACCCAAACAAATTTCATATTTCAACCCATTATTTTGCTAAAATAACAAACTGAGTTCTTCGATTTTTGGCTCTGCCCTCTTCGGTATCGTTAGGTGCAACTGGCTGAGACATTCCAAACCCGCGCCAACGCAGACGCTTGGGGTCGACGCCACGCTCAACCAATGCATCATATACTGCTTTGGCACGACGCTCCGATAAACGCTGGTTGTACTCAATTGTACCAATGTTATCGGTATGCCCTTGTATTTCCAGTCGAAGTTTCGGTCGCGAAAGCATTTGGTCGACAATCTCGTCGATAATTGCATACGATTCTGGTTTGATGTCCCATTTATCGAAATCGAATAAAATTGGGCGGACGAAGCTATCGCCCGTATCTCGCCACATCTCGGATGTATCGTAAAAGCCTTCTGCCCAAAGTGAGTCCTTGCGTCCGGGTATATCCAAATAAGATACAACACGATGGTAGCCCCAAAACTTCGGTGGCTTGTATGTTATCAAATAATAATTTCGAAGGCTCATATAAATATCGAAAAATATTCGCTTTAAATCATCCTTCGAAAATGCTTTGTAAAATTTCCCTCCGGTATTGAATGATATTTCCTGCAAATTTTCATCGATTGAATACCCAAAAGCAACACAGAAAATATGGACATTCAAATTTCGAGCAAGACCAATTATCTCGCCGATTTTAGTACGTGAATAATTATCGTCACCATCGGAAAACACAACTACAAGCCGTGGATTTCCATCGTCGGGCATCTCTTTGAATAATTCCACGCTTCGTCGAACAGCATCATACAAAGCTGAATAGAACCCAAAACTCTGCGTCCTTTTCTCTCTAAATTGTTTCAACAACTTTTCTTTGTTCGTTTCGAAAGAAATTTTTAAATCGAAATCCTTGTTGAAAGAACAAAAGGCAATTTTATCGTTGTCATACTTCATCGAGATAAACAATTCCGCTCCCTCGAAAATAGCATTTGTCACTCCACTCATCGAACCGCTGTAGTCAACTGTCAAAGCCACGTAATAGGGAATGGAATCACCCGCTCCAAATTCTCGCACCTTGAAATTTGGAATTTCAACTCTGCGAACATTGTAAACTTTGCCCAAGTATTCTTCCAAGAAAGCGAAATACTTGTGGTCAGTTTTTCGGTAGGGGTCTGCCATATTTGTTATAAAATTGCCTTTATCATCGTAGACACGGGCAAATAGTTTGACGGTTTCGGGGTATTTGTCGATTTCAATTCTCCAAATATCGTAACGAAGCAAGTTTGGGTCAACCGAATCAATCGACTTTGTCCCTTTCAGATAAACTGTGCCTACATTTGTATCGGGGCTATCGGCAAACTCACGCAAAAGGTCAAAATCTCTTTTTCTCTTTGTTGTTGAACAAGAAAGCAAAATGAACACAAGCAGAAGAGCCCAAACAAATCTGATTTTCATACAACCCACACTAACAAAAGAAAAGGACGATAGGAAAAGCGAAAAATTTATTGGGATGAAATTTCAACCAAAATAGCATCTTTTTCAACTGTTTTACCTTCCATAGCAAAAACTTTTTTCACGATGCCCGAAATTGGGCTCGAAAGGGCATTCTCCATTTTCATTGCTTCGAGAATAACAACTTTATCTCCCCGCTTGACTACATCACCTTCGGAAACCAGCACTTTTACAACTAATCCCGGCATCGGAGCTTTGACGGAAATCTCGCCTAAATGTTTGATGTCGGTTTCAACAGCAAATTTCCGCAGAAGTTCAACTGTCTCGGTAACCACATCAGTTTCATACACCAAACCATCCTTTACAATCGTAAAAGAACCATCTTCGTTCCGCTGAACTTCGACAATTACAACTTGGTCATTGATTTTCAAAGAATAAACACCGGGAGCATTCTCTTTCAAAACTTCCACTTGGTAGCTTTTTCCGTCTAATTCAATCAAATCTTTTTCGACAAAAGCTTGGAACTTATTCCCGTTAACCTCTACAATTATTTTTTCTTTCTCCATTTATAAAAGCTAAATTAATTCCGAAAAAAGATAGATGAACATAGCAATCACAGCAGAACAATTATTCAAATCTTCTGGATTAACTTTGTCTGGGGTGTCGGTATGCGAATGATGATACCAAAAATACTTACCGCCGTCATCAGTTCCAAGCGATGCTCCGGGAAAACCTAATTTCGTCATTGGTGAAATATCAACTCCGCCCCCGCCTTGCTGAATTTTGACGTCGGGATAGAATTTTTGTAAAAAACCTTCGAATGGCTGAACCTTTTCCCAAATTGAATCTGGTCCCGAAAATCCTATCCAACTTGGCGGGAAAACTCCAGAGTCGAACTCGAACATTAAACGATGATTTTCGTGTTTGTGAAGTTCAGCATATTTCTTGCCCCCTTCCAATCCATTTTCTTCGTTAACCCAGAACACAAGGCGAAGCGTTCGCTTTGGTCGAATTCCTAAGGTTTTGATAATTTTCAAGGCTTGCCACGAGGCAATGCAACCAGCGCCATCGTCTTGCGCCCCACTGCCAACATCCCAAGAATCAATATGCCCGCCAAAGGCTATAATCTCGCTTGGATAAACGGAACCGCGAATTTCGGCGATGAGATTGCGCGATGGAGACTTTCCACTATCCGCTGTCTGAATGTTCAAAAATATTTTCGGGGTAATCCCCCGCTTCTGAAATCTTTTCAAAAGCAGAGCATCTTCTTCGGATATCGAAGCAAAGGGAATTTTGAGAACAGAATCCTCGTAATTCATAACACCAGTGTGTGGGTTATTCATAGAAAGTGGGCTAACTGCACGGCATAATGCTGCCACTGCCCCATACTGAGCAGCACGAACTGCCCCAATCCATCTGTATTGAACGGTCTTCCCATAGTTTTCGTAAGGTGGATTGAAAACCACAATCTTCCCTTTTACTTTCTCTCTGTTGCTCTCCAACTCGTCGAAATTATCAACAACAAGAACTTCCGCCGAAATCCCATTTGGGGGCGTCGAAACGCTACCACCAAAAGCCAATACGGGAACAGCTTTCGAGCGCGGATAAACAAGCTTGCACTCCTCGTGAATCCTAACCCACTTTGGCACCATAACTGGTTCAGTCCAAACGCTATCGAAGCCATCTTTAATCAGCATACCCTGCAACCAGTCAATAGCTTTTTCAAGATTTTGGCTTCCGCTTAATCTTGGACCATAATCATCACAAAGAACAGCAAGTCTTTCCCAAGCTTCATTCGAAGAATGGGCTTCGGCATAAATCCTTTTTAAATTCGATAATATCACATCTACCGATATATCGTTCCCCGAAAAAAGGAGTGCAGGATACAAAACAAACAATGCCAAAAACATTATCTTTTGTTTATTCATCATTATATTTTTTTAAAAAAGTCAAATTAACAAAATTTTGCCATTTCTAAATAATGAATATTTAACAAAAACTTGCCTTAAATTCACAAAAAAGAAAAATTTTTTTTAAATTAGTTTTTTTAAATTTACTTTTTATGAAAAAAATTAGACTGAAAGAGCGAATTCGCTTCGAATTCGACCATTTGATGTCAAAAGGACCGATTCCACCTTTCCTTTTTTTAATATTCATTGGTTTTATCTTCTTGTGGATTATAGCACTTATTGTTTATTACTTTAATTTAATTCCTTCAAATGCACAACAAATACTTGGCTTGCCCGACACAAAGAACTACAACTTGCTAAATGTTTTTTGGGTGGTTTTGCTTCGAACACTCGACGGTGGTGTTATTTCGGACGACCCAATCGATTTCTTTTACCTTCTTTTTATGCTAATTGCAACACTGCTTGGCTTGACGATGACAAGCGTGTTCATTGGTAGTGTTAGCAGTGTTGTGATGGACAAAATAAACGAACTGCGCAAAGGCAGAAGCTTTGTGTTGGCAAAGAACCACACCGTTATTCTTGGTTGGTCTTTCCAAGTGTTCCAAATCATTTCTGAATTGGTCATTGCAAACGAAAACCAGAAGAAACCAACCATCGTTGTTCTTGCCGAAAAGGACAAGGTCGAAATGGATGACGAAATCCGTGCGAAAGTCGGCGATACCAAAAATACAAGGGTAATCTGCCGAACCGGTAATCCTATCGACTTGCGAGACCTTGAAGTTGCAAACCTCAACCAAGCCAAATCAATCATTATCATCGCTCCCGATGTTCCAGAACCCGATTCTTATGTTGTTAAGACAATTCTTGCAATTACAAACAATCCGAATCGTAAACCTTTGCCCGAAAAATACCACATCGTTGCCGAAATTCGCCACCCAAGGAATGTCCCTATTGCCGAAATAGCAGGCAGGGACGAAGTTCAACTCGTTGTTTTCGATTACGTCGTCTCGAGAATCATTGCACAAACTTGCCGTCAACCCGGGCTTTCGGTTGTTTTTACTGAATTACTCGATTTCAAAGGCGGTGAAATTTACTTCGCCTACGAACCAAAACTGGTTGGTAAAACTTTTGTCGAGGCAATGTTTGCCTACGAAACCTCAACGATTATTGGCTTGCGAAAAAGAGACGGCGAAATTCTTCTTAAACCACCTATGAATATGAAAATCGAAGAAGGAGACAAAGTAATAGCAATATCGGAAGATGACGATACGATTATCCTTTCGGGCATTCTCGACTATCATATCGACCCCGGTGCAATTCGCACCGAGCCCCAAGTTAAAGAGCGAAGACCCGAAAACACCTTGATTTTGGGTTGGAACCGCCGAGCTCCGCTTATCATCAGCGAACTGGATAAATATGTTCTGAAAGGCTCCAAACTTGTTGTTGTTTCCGACCTTTCTTATGTTGAAAGAACAATTTTGGAAATAAATTATGAGCTCGAAAATCAGGAAATTTCATTTGTGTATGGCGATACAACCGACCGCCGCGTCCTTGATAACTTGGTTGTTGAACAATTTGACCACATAATTGTTTTGAGCCAGACTGAAATGCTCGATGTTCAGTCCGTTGATGCAAGGACATTGAGCACTCTACTGCATCTCCGCGACATTGCCGACCGAACCGAGCACAGGTTCTCAATCGTTAGCGAAATGCTCGACGACCGCAACCGCGAACTGGCTGAAATCACTCACGCCGACGATTTCATCGTCAGCGTTAAGCTCGATAGTTTATTGCTATCCCAAATCTCCGAAAACAAAGAACTGAAAACTATTTTCGAAACATTATTTAGTGCCGCAAATCCATCAATATACATCAAACCTGCAGAATACTATGTCGAATTAGGCAGGCCTGTTAACTTCTACACTGTTTTGGAAGCAGCCCGACAGCGAAACGAAATAGCAATAGGTTACAAATTGCACGAAGCGAAGCCACGTTATGCAACCGACTCAATGCTTGCCTACGGCGTTCGTGTCAATCCTATCAAATCGAATAGAATTTTCTTCTCCGAAGGAGACAAGATTATCGTTATTGCCGACGAACAATAAACGCAATGAAATTCATTGATTTAGCCCGAATTAAGGTTAAAGCCGGGAATGGTGGTAATGGTGCAATTAGTTTCCATCGCGAGAAATTTGTTCCCAAAGGCGGTCCCGACGGCGGAAACGGCGGCAGAGGAGGAAATATCATTCTCAAAGCAGACCCACATTTGACAACACTTTTGGATTTTAAATACAAAAACTTTTTCAAAGCGGAAAACGGCAAGCCCGGCAGCAGCAATAATAAAACTGGTAGCGATGGCGAGGACTTGATTATTCCTGTGCCCTGTGGCACAGTTGTTAAAAATGCCGAAACTGGCGAGGTTATTGTCGACCTTGTTGAACCAAACCAGCAGTTTATCGTTGCACGCGGTGGTAAAGGCGGATGCGGAAATGCTGAATTTGCCACTCCAACGAACCAGACTCCACGCTTTGCCGAAAAGGGCGAAAAAGGCCAAGAACTTGAACTTCTGCTCGAACTAAAAGTTCTTGCCGATGTTGGCATAGTCGGTTTCCCAAATGTTGGCAAATCTACGCTAATTTCCGTCGTTTCTGCGGCAAAACCCAAGATTGCCGATTACCCGTTTACAACGCTGACGCCCAATCTGGGCGTTGTCCAAATTGGCACAGGGAAAAACTTTACGATTGCCGATATTCCGGGGCTTATCGAAGGTGCATCCGAAGGCAAAGGATTGGGGACCGACTTCCTACGCCATATCGAAAGAACCAAAATTCTTGTGTTTCTAATCGATTCGAACAGCGAAAACCCTAAAAAGGATTTGAAAGTCCTTTTGACCGAGCTCAAAAAATACAACAAAGAACTTTTGCAAAAGGAAAAACTAATTGCTTTTAGTAAAATCGATACTATCGACCAAAAACGGATGGAAAAACTTCGAAGAATAAATTTTGGCAACGATTTCCCAAAGCCTTTGTTTATTTCATCTGTAACAAGAACTGGCATCGAAGAGCTAAAATTCTTGCTTTGGGAAAAAGTCCAAAAGATGCGAAAATTCGAGGAAGAAAATAGAGAATAAATTTTCTAATAATTTTGTGTGATTATGTTTTATAGATTACAAATAAACTTATAAAAAATTTTCTACTCTTTTTGTCGCTTGGTCTAAAGTTTTTAAAATTTTCTATGCAGGTTGCTTATTTTAATGATTGATAAATTAAATCGTCTATTTCTTCTTGTAATTTTTTATCTGTTCTTTGTACTGATTACTTTTTTCTTCTCGTTGTTGAATATCTGAAACAATTTTTTGTTGAATTTCTAAATCTGGCAATGGAATTTTTATTGCAAGTAAATCTTTTACATAAATACGAGGATGTTCCTTTCCATACATAATCAAAGCAGATTTTGAAATATATTCATTAGAAACTAGGCAATATTTCAAAAAATAAATGTTGACATCATTATTTATTAGTTTAAATGGGACTAATTCGGTAGTTCCAATATAGTTTTTGCTTTTATCATTTATAAAAACATAGGCAAAATATGGTCTCATTTTTGAAATAATAATATCGGCATCTCCAAATAAAACTTTATCTGAGCCGATTTCTTCTACTTCATTTGTTTCGTCTTTATTTTGCCTGTCTTTGGCTCAAATTGCTCAAGGTCTATAAGAATGTAAGACTTATCCAGTGTTCCCTTTTTTAAGATTTGTGCATTATATTTGGTAATTACTCGATACAATCCACACTATATTTGAACTTTAAAATTTTAATTTGCTCTATTCTTGGATATATTTTTGAATTGTTCATAGAAAACGTACCATCATACCCAACAAAACATATCGTTATAGGGTGTAGCATTAGTGGCAAAGACTTAGGAACACGGGGCGAACACACAAGTTCGCCACTGCAAGACCTGGTCAATTTTTCAGAAATTGGATGTTTAACAAACATCCGATGTCTTTTTGTAATTAATTCCTATAGGCTCACGAATGAGTGTTTTCGGTCAAGCTTCAAAATAATTTAACATCTTGTGGGTGCAAATAATAATTTGCCCCTACGTAACATTGATGGAATTATTTGAGTAATTACCTTTTTTGAATTTTACCAAAGAGTAATCAAATTTTAAATAATTTTTTTAAATTACTTTTTTAAAATATTTAAAATTTGAAATATGGATACTTCTGATGGTATGAAAATTGGCACAAAATGTGTTCATTCTGGTATCAAAGAGTATGAATTTGGACCCGTTGTGCCTCCAATTTACCAAACATCGACTTTTAAATTCAAAGACGCAGACCACGGAGCCCGCCTTTTCAGAGGCGAGGAATTTGGTTACATTTACACTCGTATGGGCAATCCAACAATCGAAGCAATGGAGGATGCTGTTGCAGAACTCGAGCAAGGTGCAAAGGCGATTGGATGCGCCAGCGGTATGGCTGCTGTAAATCTCGTTTTTCTTGCACTGACTTCCCAAGGCGACCACGTGATTTGTAGCAATACCGTTTACGGACCTACAACTTCTTACCTTTCGCAACTTCTTTCCCGTTTTAGAGTCGAGACAACATTCGTAGATACTTCTAATCTTGACGAAGTCGAATCCTCTTTTCGAAGCAATACGAAAGTTGTGTTCTTCGAAACTCCCGGCAACCCTACTCTTTCTGTTACTGATATTCAAAAGATTTCGGAGATGGCTCACTCTCGCGGTGCAAAGGTTGTTGTCGATAATACTTTTATGAGCCCTATTCTGCAACAGCCTTTGGTGCTTGGTGCGGACATTGTTGTGCATAGTATGACAAAATTCTTGAATGGTCACGCTGATGTTGTCACAGGAATTGTTGTTTTGAAGACTCTCGAGGAATATCAACAATTTCGAAAAATTTCGAACCTTGTTGGTGGCGTTATCGACCCATTTAATGCTTTCCTTGTGCATCGTGGAATTAAGACGCTTGAAATTCGAATGCAAAAACATTGCGAAAACGCACTTGCAATTGCTAAATATTTAGAAAGGCATCCAAAAGTCGAGAGAGTTTGGTATCCCTTTTTACCATCCCATCCACACAATGAGTTGTCGAAGAAGCAGACGAAAGGAGGCGGGGGTATAATTTCGTTTGAACTAAAAGGCGGTTTGGAAAGCTGTAAAATGGTTATGAATAACGTTCGCGTTTGGCAGCTTGCTGTAAGTCTTGGTGGAGTAGAATCTTTGATTCAGCATCCAGCGAGTATGACCCACTCGAGTATGAGCAAGGAGCTTCGTTTGCAAGCGGGAATCACAGATGGCTTAGTTCGACTTTCGGTTGGCATCGAGGATGTGGACGATTTGATTTGGGGACTCGAGCAAGGCTTGAAATTTGCATAGAAAAATTATTTAAGTGAAGGAGATAAAGCCAAAAAGGATATTCGAGGAGCTCGCCGAATTAGGCGTGTTGGGCGATTTGCTTCAATATCAGTGGCGAGAATTTTATGAGCAAGATGAAAAGTTCCGTGAAGATGTAAACGAAATTTTGTTGAAATATTCGCCCTGCGAGGTTACGGTTTTGGAGAAATACTTGCTTGAGCAACTTTGCCAAAGTTTGCAATTTTTTATTGACTATACACAAGTATGGATGAATCGAAGGCTATAAGCCCCGAAATCAAGGGCTTGTTCGAAACTATTAAAAAACAAGCCATTGAATACTCAAAGGCTTTTGAATTTTTCGAGGAAACTCGCCAGCGAATCATTCAAACTCAGTCGGAACTCGAAGATTTCGCCAAACATCTTTCCAAAGATATAGACGAAAGATTCCATTTGCTGGAAGACACTATTAACGAGTTTATTGCAGATTTTCAGCAAAAGAATTCTACTATTGAAAATGTTTTTAAGGAATTATCCCGAATTGAGAATTTAAAGAACGATTTGGAGCGGATGCATTCCGAGTTGAAAGTCCAAATGTTGAAAGTTGACAATTTGCTGAAAACACTCGAAAATAAGATGGAAATGGAATTCGAGACGTTTTCGCAAAGTCTGACTGATAAATTTAAAGACCAAGTTGAATCAACTTTGAAAATGCTCGAAGTTAAGTATGCTTTGAAATTTAAATCAATTGATGACAAAATCTCGAACTTCGACCAGAAATTATTGAACCAAACCGTAAGCCAGTCGCGATTTTCGAAAATTGCTTACGATGAAATTGATACTTTGAAAGAGAAATTGGAACAATTCCGACAGATTCTTTACGAAGAAAGACAAAGAATAGAAGCAAGATTTGGTGAATTTTCGGAAGAATTAAATAAGAAATTTATCAAACTCGACCAAATTCTGAACCAGTTTGAACAGCAAACTCAAACCACTTTGCAAAATAGCGAAAGCTCTTCGGAAAAGTTTCGCGATGAACTAAAAACCGTATTTCAGCAGTTGAACGAAACACGCAATCAACAATACAAAATAGACACAAAGTTTAAAAATATTTTGATAATCGTTTCCGTGATGTTTATTTTAGTTCTTTTATTAGTTTTTATCCTCAAATAAATTTTGTTTAACAAAAGCGAGGTACTATGAAAGTTGCAATAATGACTGGTGGGGGAGATTCTCCGGGAATGAATGCATTTATTCGTGCAGTTGTCCGTTGTTGTTTGAATTTGCGTCCAGCCACATCTGTTTGGGGCGTTATCGATGGATGGCGTGGTCTGGTTGATGGGAATTTCAAAAAGTTGACCAAAAAGGACACCGCAGGGATTGCCCATCAGGGCGGAACTATTCTTGGAACGCTGAGGGTTCCCGAACTTAAAGACGACCGCGATATGCAGGAGGCAATTGCACTAAACCTGCACGACAACTTTTTCGATTACCTCTTCATTATTGGGGGTAACGGAAGCCTTGCCGCTTCGAATGTGATTAACAACATTATTAAAGAAAAAGGTTTGCGCACCAAACTCCTTGTTACTGCTGGTTCGATAGACAACGATGTGTGTAACAATTATGGCTATTCTATTGGCTTTTACAGTGCGATTGATAAAAGCCTTGAGATGCTGGAATGGATTAGAGATACTGCCTCTGCCCACCGTCGTGTGTATATCATTGAGTCGATGGGACGCGACTCGGGATATTTGGCTTTCTTTGCTGGGGTGGCTACTGGTGCCGAACACATCATTTTACCGAACGACGAGGTGGACTACGAGCAACTTGTAAACTTGATTAGCGAGCGCGACCGCGACACTCGGATTATCGTTGCCGAAGGCTATCCAAAAACTGCAGATGAGATTCGGAAAATCCTCGAAGAAATATTTGCCCGAAGGAATATCAAACACGAAATCCGCCACGTCGATATGGGCTATTTCCAGCGAGGTGGCAAAGCTGCTGTCAAGGATATTATCGTTGCGAGTTGGCTGGGTTATGTAATGGTCAAGGATGCTTTCGAGGGTGTTGATAGCGGTTTTTACATTTGTTTCCATCCTGGAGAAAATCCTGTCCGGCTTCCTTTGGATGTTGCTGCTGACCAAAGCAAGACAACGCATCTCGATATTCCTCAGCATTTGAAGGAATTCGAAGCCGCATTGAGATAAATTAACATAGATTACGGATTAAACTTTTATTTGGATAATATTTGATAAATTGGACCCTTTGGGGTAAGTTTGCTTTCTATTAGATGTACCGAAAAGCGGTCCACTTTTCCGAAGTCTTCTTTTTCGTACTTTTGGATTTTCTCACGAAATTCTCTTCGCCGTGCCTGTTTAATTCGCAAAAGTGTCAAATGGGGATGGAACTGGCGGGTATCGAGCTGGAAATTATATTTTTCTAAAAGGGATTTACAATTTAGGTGGATTTCTTGCAGTATATTTTGGCTATCGAATATCTCCACAAAGAGAACACGAGGGTAATTTGCGTTTGGGAAGCAACCAAGACCCCGTAGAACAAGGGGATTATGATATTCAACCGTAATGGGCTTTAAGTCTGCGAGTAGTTTTTCTGCATTTGTAGAATCGACTTCGCCGAGGAAGTGGTAAGTGAAGTGCAAATTCCAATCTTCGACCCATTTGCCTTCGACAATGCCGGCAAAATCCGATTTAACTCGTGGATAATTTTCGATGAGCTTGTCGGTTTTCAGAAAAGTCCCTATAAACAGCCTTTTTTTAGTCTCCATAACATATTCTTTTAAAAATGCATAACAGATTTGTAAAATAATAAAAAGAATAGAAAAGGAAAGGTTCAAAGAGTTATTCAAACTTTTTGCAATAAACAAAATGCAAGTTGTAAAATTGTATTTGTATTAGAAGATTTTTAGTTAACTAACATCTTGTAGGGGCAGTTCATAAATTTCCCCTACAAAGCAAAACATAATGTCTTATCATTTTCACGCCATCATCACCATCGTAGCAGACCTATGTGTCTGCCCCGATGTAATGTTATCGATGTTGCAATTGTATGGGCGACCGGCCGGTTGCCCATACAAGACTTTGCTTCTCATTTGAAGAACCGGATTCCAAGATATACTTTTCTGCCATCAATGGGTCCCCAAATTATTGAACTATCGAAGTACTTGGAAAATGGTTTGTCGAAAGCAAGTATTGGGTTGTTCTGTTTGAAATTCGTTATGTTTTCTGCTCCAAAGTATATTTCAAGGAACGGAAGACGATAGGTTATGTTTGCATAAAGAATTACAAAGGGTTTGAAGGTTTGTGGTAATTTATACATATCGGGATTGGTGGATGTGTTTGGTATTAGACCGCCACTGTTGAAATCAATTGTGAAATCGAACCAAAAGGGCTCGGGTTTATATGCCAAGTTAAAGAGTACTTTGTGCGGGCTGATTAAGGGTTTCCGTTGAAGTGTGTTGCTGGTTGTCATCCAAACATCATTAAGTCTGTATGCCAAGAGTAAATCAATATTATTAGGAAGGTTTAGCGTCATATCGACTTGAAAACTATTCGAAAAAGATTTCCCTTTTAAATTGTAAATTCTTATGTTCGAAGGGTCTATGTCTTTATCAACAATTACCTGATTTACAAAATCTGTATGATAATATTCCAAATTCAATGTGCCACAAATTCCCCATAGTTCGAAAGAGTGAGTTGAATTTAAACCGAAATTCCAAGCCTCTTCGATTTTTAGTTCCTCATCGACCAAAATCGTTCGCGAAGAGTTAAGTATGCTTTGATTTTCAACTATTGGTAAAGGAAAATGATAACCTTTGCCTGCCGAAAATCTTATTGTGTTTAAGTCATCGATTGAGTATTTTATATGAATTCTTGGGGTCAAAAGTGTTCCTGCTTTGTTGTGGAAATCAACTCTGAACCCGGGAATAATTGTAATCTTGTCCAAGGGTTCAAAAGTTAATTCTGCGAAGATTCCGGGAACTACTTCGTTTGTCGAAAGATTCAATGAGTCTAAATATTGAAGATAATTATTATACGAAAAACTCAAACCTGTTGTTAAGTTCGGATTTTCCGAAAGTGATTCGTCGGGGTCGTAAAAAAGATGGAATGGGTTAATTCTTGAAGCCCAAAATATGTTTAAGAAAACACTGTTTTGTTCCAAATTCAAATTCCTATTACCAAATTTAGATTTTTGGCTATGATGAGTAAAATTTAGGATTGTTCCGATACTTGAGTTGTTCGCATTGTCCAAAAAGAATCCGTTTTTGGTAATTAAATTGAGCCTTCGTATAGAAATTTTCGAGCCCCAGAAATTGGAATTATCCGGGTTTCTAAAGTATGAAACTTGCCCCGATTCATTTTCGTCGGCTAACCAATGTATAAAGGTTCTGCTTTCGTAATTTCCCCCATTGTATTCAACGCGTGAAAGAAGATTAATCATTTGCCTGAGAGGACTATCTAAAAATCCGTCGCCATTATGGTCTATGGATTTTTTTGAGTAGACTGCGTTTCCAAAAGCAATTGCAGTGGTTTTCTCGCCCAAACTGGCTTTTGTGATTAGATTTGTTTCGAATCGCATTAGGTTGTTGCCAAATAAATTTAAGTAAATTCTATCGGTGCTTGATGGTTCTTTCAGCCCTATATTAATTTGTCCTGTTATAGATTCGTACCCTTGCGTTACCGATGAAGTCCCTTTTGAAATGGATATTGAATTTATCCAAGGACCTGGTATGAAAAGAAGACCATAATTTGAAGCGAAGCCTTGAAGGTTAGGCGTGTTTTCGGTTAAAATCTGTGTATAACTTTGGGCAAGACCAAGCAATTGAATTTGCTTAATTCCAGTTATAGCATCGGTATATGTTACGTCAACTGTTGGATTTGTAATGAAGCTTTCCGAAAGATTACAACACGCAGCTTTTTTCAGGCTATTTTCCGATAAAACTTCTGTCTTGATTGTTTTCGATTGTTCGATATAAAAATCTTCTTTTTTTCCTTCCACAAGAACTTCGTTTGATTTAATTTCTCCTGTAAGTAATATTTCAAGGAACTCAATATCGGGACCCACTTGTATTGTGTCTTTTTTGTATCCTACAAAGCTTACAACGAATGTGTCTTTGGTTGGGATATTCAAGGTGAATTCACCTTTTGAATTTGTGATTGTTCCAAAATTGGAATTTAACGACTTAATTGATGCGCCTGCCAGTGGTTTCTTTTCGTTTTTTTCATCTAATCCATAAACTTTGCCTTGAATAGTTTTTGCATTTCCTAATTGGAAAGCAAAAAGTAAAGAAATGATTATTATATTCAAATTTAAAATGATTGTTTTCATTTCTCTCTCCTTTTGTTTAACAAAATAGTTTGTTTAAAAATAAAAGAACAATTGTGGTGTAAGACACTCGGAGGAAAGAATTAATGGAGAGAGTCGAATTCAGTGTTTGAAGCAAATGTAGTAATTAATCTTATTAATTTAATCAACTTACGAACAGGGGTAATGATTTTTTCTTCTATATTTTGGACTTTTTGCAAAATGTAATCGGAAATTCTTTTTTGGATATATTCGATTTTGAAGCTGGGTTTGTAAATCTCCGAGAATTTTTTCAAAGAATTTTCGCTTGAAATTATTGGAACGGATTTGGAAAATGAAGTTTTTTCGCAACAGTCGTCTAAACTTTTATAGGAAAGCCAGTTATTGGGCAAATTTTTTAATGGTTGCTTTGGTTGTGGATTTTTATTTGTGGAAACACAGCAACAGTCTTTATGTTCGCAAGAGGTTTCGGAACAATCTGTTTGGATAAATCCAGAGATGATGTGTTTTTCTTCTTTGCAAATATGGTTAATGATTGTTATTCCAGCAGACGAAATAACAATCGAAATCGAAAGTAATATTAAGAAAATTTTTTTCAAATATATTTTCATACATTTTTGTAAACGAAGAGAAAAAAAATTATTGTTATAATGAGAAATATGGCAGCAGAAGCCTTTCGAATTGATAAAATCCCGGGTCTTTGTTCATTAAGTTTTTAGCAACAAAAATTGCGCCGTTACCAAAGGCTTCGCGCGATATGGATTCGTGAATAAGTCGAATTGTTTGGTAAGGAAAGCCGCAGATAATTTCGTGGCGACCAATTATTCCACCTGCCCGGATGGATTTGATTTGGTTCGGGTCGATTCCCAATTCTCTTGCGATTACTTTTGCAGTTCCCGAGACGTCTTTTTTCTCCTTGAAGTGCTCCTCTACAATTTCGAAATCGATGTTGGGTGCAATTTTTTTCAAAAACTTCGCAACGATGATGAGATAATTGATGCCGAGAGTAATGTTTGGCGACCAGAATACTGCTGTAAGTTTCGAAAGCTCTTGGAGTTTTTGGATTGTTTGTTCGGGGTAGTTGGAGACTGCGGTGATTATTTTGATTTGCCTGCGGGCGCATTCGTCGCCGTAGTAGTAGATTGCATCTTCGGAAGCAAAGTCGATAACTATATCGACGGGTTGAATGTCGAGAAGTTCCGAAATACTAATATCTTGGATTGAATAGATGATACCCGGGGCATCGGATTCTATTCCAAGAAATTCGGGGACGGAGCGGTGTTCCAACTGGTGGGATTTACGCAAAACCCATTCCAAGTAAACTTCTTTGCTTCGCAGAAGTGTTGAAGCAACAGGCTTCCCTGTTCGACCAAATCCAATCAATCCTACCTTCATTGTTCTTTATATTATTTAAACCAAAATGCAAAAAATTGAATAGTAATATAAGAAAAAAGAATAAAAGAAACAAATCAGTTTAAGCGTTGCACTTTTCGGTTGGGCTTGAAATAACTTGTTGAAAAAAATTAAAATTGCTGTAAAAAAAGCAATTTTGCTTTTTATATAAAGAAGTTGTAATTCAACCAAAAATTTGAAGCATTGTGTTAATTTATCTTTATTTTTAAAAGATTTATTCTTAATTTTGCTTTTTTTTGAGGAAGGATTATGAATTTTCCAGAGAATTTAAAGTATACCCAAAGCCACGAATGGGTATTGGTCGAAGGAAATATTGCTACTGTTGGGATTACCGACCACGCACAAAGCGAACTCGGTGATGTTGTTTTCGTCGATATTTCGAGTTCGCTAACCGAGGTCAAAAAGGGTGAAGTTTTCGGAACAATCGAAGCAGTTAAAACTGTTGCTGATATCTACGCTCCCGTTTCGGGCAAGGTCGTTGAAATCAACACATCCATCAACGACAATCCCGAAGTTGTGAACAAAGACCCCTATGGTGCTGGCTGGCTTATTAAAATCGAATTGTCCAATCCCGAAGAACTCAATGACCTTCTCGATGCCAACGCCTATAAACAATTAATCGGACACTAAAAGCGTTACCGAATTTTGACGAGAAAAGGCTGCCTTGACAAAAGGTAGCCTTTTTTTGTCTATCCTGTTTTTAATTATTAAAAAAAAATGCCGAAAAGTTTGATTTGGTTAACTGAACAGTTCTTTAAGACATCGGATGTTCTCGAAACATCCGATGTCTGAGCAACCTGATAAATCATTTGCCAAAAAAGGCGAAGCCCAATCTTTGGGTTGGGCTCCATCATTAACGGAGGGTGTTGTAGTTTAATCAAACGTTTAGTTTATGGCCGGGTGCCACCGCCATTGCCTTTCCCGCCACCACGATTGTCACGATATTTTGCTAAAAGCTGGTCGAATAGAGCATTCTGCTCGTCGGTTAATACGCTCTTTATGTTCGAAATCAAAGTGTCCCAGCAGTTCTTCAATTGTTCCAGAGTTTGCTGGCGAACGGGATTGTTCATCAAAGCTTCGCGGGTTCGCTGGTTGATTTGTCGGAGCTGTTCCATAGCGGTTTGGCGGTCGATTGCCCCGCTCTTTAATTGCTCCATAACCTGTCGGCGAGCTTGATTAGCTTGGTCGAGAATCTGTTTCTCCGATTCACGCAATGCGGTCATTGCCGATTTTACGCAGTCGTGATACGCATTAAAGAATTCCCGAATCTGTGCCTTCTGTTCATCGGTCAAAATCAACTCTTTCAGAATTCTACCGAGTGGAGTCATAAACTTAATGGGACGCATTGGATAGAAGGGGTCATCGTTTGGAGTAAGCAGCATAGCGGGCTTGTCAAGAGTCGCTTCGTTAAGTTGGGATGGAATGCACATTTCTGTTTCTGCTGGTATGTTGGCGATGAGAATTAGATCTTGTGTGTTGGGCGAGACTGGGTCGTTCAGCTTATTGCATCCAACGAATGCAATAAGTCCGATTGTCATTAGTGCGATTGCGAGAACTGTTATTCATTTCATAAAAACCTCCTTTTTGTTTTGTTGAACATCCGTTCAATTAATTTGACACATAACTTTTAAAAAAGTTTAATCGAAACCAAAGTTGATAACAAAAATTTTGTAAAATTGTTACTCAAAATATATAGTTTTTTAAAAAAGTTTTGAAAATGGAAGTATTTGATTTCGAGGCAAAGCATTACGATGATTGGTACAAAACCAAACTGGGCAGATTTGTAGATGAAATCGAAACTCGTGCAGTTTTAAAGCATCTGGAAGGCGCTGGCAAAATTCGAGTTCTCGATGTTGGATGTGGAACGGGGAACTATGCAATCAAGCTGGCTCAGATGGGTTTCGAGGTCGTTGGGGTCGATAAATCAACTGAAATGCTGAAAGTTGCGCGGCAGAAAGTTAAAGAAAGCGGTCTGTCGGTTGAACTAATCCTTTGCGATGCACGGCATTTGCCATTTGCCGACGAGGAGTTCGATGCAGTAATTTCGGTTGCAACACTTGAGTTTATTTCATCGCCTTTGGAAGCAGTGGACGAGATGTTTCGTGTAACACGAAAAGGTGGTAAAATAATAATTGGGTTTATCAACAAGGACGGAGAGTGGGGAAAGCTTTATCAATCGAGTGATTTCAGGGAGAAGACCGTGTTTCGCTATGCAGACTTTTTCGCCAAGGATGAGATTGCAGAAATTCATCCCAAAGAGTTGGTTGAAATTGTCGAAACGCTCTACACACCGCCATTTTTAAAGGACGAAGAAATATCGTATGACAACGAACAATACTTTTCGAAAATTTATCGAGCAAGTTTTTTGGTAGGTGTATGGCAAAAGAAATAATATCTTGTGAAATGAGCTTTATCCCAATTGCATCGCAAAATTATATCGAGGATGTTGAAAATGTCTTAAAAGTTATTTCCCAATCGGGCTTGGAATTTCAAACCAATTCTTTTTCGACTATACTTACTGGAACAAAGGAAGAGATTCTTGCTTTAATTGGCGAAATTATTGAAAAAATGTATGATAATTCGAAGTTTACAATAGTGGTGAAACTATCGAATATTTGTGGATGCAACAGATGAAGGCGATACCAAAGTCGAACGCTTTTAACTAAGTTTGCTTTAAGCAACTCGAAAGGTGTTGAACCTTTTGTTGAATATCAAAAAGACATCGGATGTTTTCGAAACATCCGATGTCTGGAAACGGTAGTTTTCAAATAATACATATTTTCAGTTTTTTCTTCACGATTTGGTCTCAAGTATTTTCGAGCCTTCGTTTGCATATTGCAACAATCTTGGTAAACAGTCCCAAAGCAAATTTCAAACCTTGGGGCGAAGATGTTGCATTTAAAGCAATTCTATCAGTCTGTCGAAGCCGTCGAGGTAATCGAACGATCTCGTTCTGTATTGTGAAAAGTAATTATATAGACCATTTACAACGCTGGTGAATTTCATAGAAAGTAAGGCTTGGGAAAGGGCTGTTTGTAAACCAAAGCTTTTGATTTCCCCCGAACTAAATAGAATTGGTGGTCTTAAATTTACTGGGGTTAAGTCTTGTTTGATAAAAATTCGTATATAGTCGACAAAATCTCGAACATTGACAATATTCGCCCCTCCAAAGTGGAAAATGCCCGTAAGTTCCATATCGATTATTTTCATAATTCCCCAAGCAACTTCGTCTGCCCAAACGGGATTTGTGGTGTATTTTAAAGGCAAGGTGTAGCCCTTTTCCATATTGGCAGCGATTATCTTTCTAACGAAGTCGGTTTTGCCTAAAACACCATAGACAAGAGGTAGCCGAATTATCGAATAAAAATTAATGTTGGTTTGTACGAAGTTTTCTGCCGCAAGTTTTGATTTTCCTAAGTAATTAATGGGATTTGGTCGGTCATCTTCTTTGTAGGGTCCTTTGTTTCCATCGAAAACCCATTCGCAGGAAAAAGTGATAAGATGTGCTTCCAACACTTTGGAAATTGAAACTAAATGTTCAACGAGTTTGACGTTCAAATCCCAAGTGAGCTTTTTGTTAGCCTCGGCAAAAACAGGGTCGGAGATTCCCGAACAATTCACAATTACATTTGGCTTTTCTTTGAGGATTATTTTCCGAAGCTCCTTGAAACGCAATGAACTTACTTTGTGAATATTAAGACTAATATCATTAAAATAATTAGGGAGTTCAAAACAGGAACCAACGATTTCGTGGTCTGTTTCGGTTGAAAGCATTTTCAGGGTTGTTTCGCCTATCGTTCCACTACACCCAACAATGAAGATTTTCTTTGTTTTCATATTGTTTTAAAAATTATCGTAAATATAAAGCAAGGATAGCAACGTCGGAAGCCGAAACCCCGGGAATTCTCGATGCTTGGCCCAAAGATTGAGGTCGTATTTTGGAAAGTTTTTCGCGGGCTTCCTTCGAAAGCGAATTGATTTTCCAATAGTCAAAGTTTTCGGGAATTTTTTTGTTCTCGTTTTGGGTGAAAAGTTCGATTTCTTTCCTTTGGCGTTGTAAATAACCTTCGTAGCGAATTTCAATTTGCAATCTCTGCACCAAATCGGGATTCTTTTTGAGTTCCACGAAAATTTCGGGTGTCGAGTTGATGAAGTTTAAAACTTCGGATAAGTCTGCATTACTTCTTTTGGCAATGTAGTGCAAATCGGTGGTTTCTTCGACAGGAGTTTCACCAACAGACAAAAGATACGGGTTTATGTCTTCGGGTTTGATTTTGTAGAATTTTGATTCGTTATATGCATTGCGAAGGAGCTCCATTTTCCGTTGGTGTTGTTCAAATTCTTCGTCGGAAATCAAACCAAATTTGTAACCATATTCCATAAGCCGTTCGTCGGCATTATCTTGCCGAAGGAGTAGCCGATATTCAGCCAATGAAGTAAAAATGCGGTAAGGCTCTTCCGGAGCTTTGTTTACCAAATCATCAATCAAAACGCCGATGTAGGCTTCGCTTCGTTTCAAGATAAATGGAGGTTCGCCACGAAGTTTAAGCACACCATTTATACCCGCCATTATTCCTTGGGCAGCAGCCTCTTCGTAGCCCGATGTCCCGTTTATTTGTCCAGCGAAGAATAATCCTTCCACAAGTTTGGTCTCGAGCGAAAGTTTTAGTTGGTATGGGTAGAAGAAATCGTATTCGATTGCATATCCCGGGCGAATAAGTTCAGCCTTTTCCAATCCAGGGATAGTGTGTAAGCCTTTAAGTTGAACATCTTCCGGTAAACTTGTGGAAAAACCATTCACATAGATTGAGTCGGAAAACAAGCCTTCGGGCTCCAAAAGTATTTTGTGCGAGGTTTTATCGGCAAAGCGATTTACTTTATCTTCTATCGAAGGACAATAGCGGGGACCGACGCCTTTGATTCGACCAGTGAACATTGGAGACTGGTCGAAGCCCGTTCGCAGGATGTCGTGGGTGTTCTGGTTCGTTGCGGTTGCGTAGCAGACAATCCTGTTTTTCACTTTTTTTGTATTTCGATGGAAAGGTTGGGGAGGTTCATCGCCCGGGGCAAGTTCGGTCTTGCTAAAATCAATTGAATGGCGCCAAACTCGCGGTGGGGTCCCGGTTTTCAGTCTGCCCGTTTCGAAGCCGAACTCATTCAGCAAATCGGATAGATATTTTGAGGCTGGTTCGTTGAAGCGGCCACCGGGGGTGGCTTTCAGCCCTGTCCACATTACACCATTGAGAAAAGTTCCAGCACATAGTATCACAATCGGTGCATAAATCGTTTGTCCATCGAGAGTTACAATGCCATATACTTTGTAATTTTTTATAAGAATTTGTTTAACGGTGGCTTCGATGATAGTTAGATTTTCTTGTTTCGAGAGCAGTTGATAAACATAAATTGGATAAAGGTCTTTGTCAATCTGGCAGCGGGGCGACCAAACAGCATAACCTTTGGAACGATTCAACATTTTGAAGTGAATTCCAGCTTTGTCGGCTAAAATTGCCATAGCTCCGCCGAGGGCATCGATTTCTTTTACCAGATGGCCTTTTGCCGTTCCACCAATTGAGGGATTACAGGATGGGCGCCCCATCGTCATTTTACTCATCGTAACGAGTGCAACCTTGCATCCCATCCTACTTGCAACATAGGATGCTTCGATGCCCGCGTGCCCCCCGCCTATTACTATTATATCGAATCGATTATCCATTTCAAAAAAGATTAAGAATAATAAGACGAAATTTATTGTGAATTATTCAAAAGCGAAATTTTATTTCAAAAGACATCGGATGTTTTTGAAACATCCGATGTCTGAATAATCGAATCGAGGTTTGTAAGCCTTTGTTTAAAAGGGTTCGTAGTGGGAGCTGGAAGATGTAAACATAGAACTATTACACCTTGCAGAAGTGATAAGGTTGTTTTTTAAAAGACATCGGATGTTTTTGAAACATCCGATGTCTGAATAATCGACTCGAGGTTTGTAAGCCTTTGTTTAAAAGGGTTCGTAGTGGGAGCTGGAAGATGTAAACATAGGGCTATTACACCTTGCAGAAGTGAAAAAGCTGTTTATCAAAAGACATCGGATGTTTTTGAAACATCCGATGTCTGAATAATCGAATCGAGGTTTGTAAGCCTTTGTTTAAAAGGGTTCGTAGTGAGAGCTGGAAGATGTAAACATAGGGCTATTACACCTTGCAGAAGTGAAAAAGCTGTTTATCAAAAGACATCGGATGTTTTTGAAACATCCGATGTCTGAATAATCGAATTGGAGTTGCAAGCCTTTGAACAAATATGTTCGTAGTGGAACTGGGAAAGGAAAACAAGGAGCTATTAAACCTTCCCCAAAGTGAGAATGTTTTGGTTGCTTTAAAACTAAATGGAAAAGCCTATTGAACAAACAATTTAGGCTGATTTTTTATTGATTTTTAAAAAGTTTTACTTTTTGAAAATTTTTTTGAATAAAAATTTGGAAATAAAATTTTTTTGTTTAATTTTGCAGTGGTAGAAAGTGGGAGATTTTCCCAAAGAATTATAAATTAGTGGGGTAAAGTGGAATGACATTTTTGCAAGGAAGTGAGCAGTTTGTAATCGACAGCAAAGGTAGAATCACTTTGCCCCAGTATATGAGGCGTTCTTTGAATCCCGAAGCACGAGATACATTCAATTTGACTCGGGGCTTCCGTAGGTGTATTTTGGCTTATCCAATTGACCAATGGGAGAAAATCCAAAATATTCTTCGTGGTTTGAATCCTTTTAATCCCGAGAATGACAAGATTATTACATTTTTGACGATGTATTCAAAGGAAGTTACGCTCGATGCCCAAAACAGAATACTTTTGCCAAAAGTTTTGCTGCAATATGCCAGAATTGATTCAAAAGTTCTGATTGTTGGGAAAATTGACCATATCGAGATTTGGAATCCTGAAGAGTTCGATAAGATTTATACATTCGACGAACAGGAATACGAGCAGATTTTCGAAAAGGTGCTTGGTTCGAGCTATTTCAATGGCGAAAGTAAAGAGGAGCCGGCGGGTTGAACAGGTTTTCGGCGTATGGACGATAAATTAAATGTATATCATACGCCTGTTCTTTTGAAAGAGACGATAGATTTATTGTTTACGAAAGCTGACGGGATTTATATCGATGGAACTATTGGAGGTGGCGGACACAGCGAGGCTCTTCTTGCGAAGTTGAGTTCTGGGGGGAAGATTTTCGGGTTCGACAAGGACCCAGAAGCGATTGAGCATTGCAAAGAAAAGTTCAAAAATGAACTCGAGAAGGGGGAAAATTCGAGGATTGAACTTTTCAATGAATGCTTCAGTAAGGCATGCAGTATAACGAGACATCGGGGGGAATGGACAGGTTTTCTGCTCGATTTGGGGGTCTCGTCACGGCAGCTCGATGAGAGCCGCCGTGGCTTTTCGTATCGCGCGGCTGGTCCATTGGATTTGCGCTTTTCGCCGCACGGTAGAACAGCAGAAGACCTTGTCAATGCAGTAGACGAGGAAGAATTGGCGGCTCTTCTTCGAAAGTTCGGAGAAGAGCCTTTCGCCAAAAAAATTGCCCGAAGAATTGTCCAACAACGGAAAATCGCTCCAATTCGTACGACAATTGACCTTGCGAGAATTGTCGAAAGTGTCGTGCCTCGGCGAAGTCTGGCAAGCTCGCTTTCACGCGTTTCCCAAGCTTTAAGAATTGCTATCAACGATGAACTGAATGTATTGCACAATGCGTTGCATTCCGCCTTGCAATGTTTAGGTAATCGTAGCCGTATAGTCGTTATTTCGTACCATTCGCTCGAAGACCGCATCGTCAAAAACTTCTTCCGTCAATTTTCCAAAGGCGAAGAGGCATCAAGTTCTATGCCAAAAATTAAAATTTTAACAAAGAAACCATTGGTGCCATCCGAAGATGAGGTAAAGAACAATCCACGCTCAAGAAGTGCGAAATTGCGTGCTGGCGAGGTTGTATTTTAAACCAAGGCAAGCAGAATAAATAGCGAAACCAACCCGTATTTGAATAATGGCTTGAGAAGTTTTCGGTGGGATGCAATATTCTCGAAAGCAAAGATGATGCTAAACGACGATACCATTACTAAAATTGCAATAGTAAAGGATTCTAAAATTCCAAATTGGCGCTGGTGTAGAACTGCAAAACTTGGGTACCAAGGCAAACCATAAAGAATAACTAAATGAACAAAATATACTACGAGAGCGTTTTTGCCTAATGTTTTGGCAAAGTAATTTATGAATTCATATTTGCCGAGATATTTTTGATGAAGAAATGTAATTAAAGCTAATAACATTAGAACGAGCCCAAGTCGGATAATCGACATTCCGGGATTCCCTTTGAAAATATCGTAAAAAGGTAGATTAAGTAAGTTAATCAGGAAGTAAGTGATTGTTCCAAACGCAACGAGCGGCAAACTCCATCGAAAGCCCACTTTTCGAATGATTTCGGGTCTTTCCTCGAGTTTAAATCGTTCCAAATAGGTTCCGAACGCTACGCCAAAGAAAATGAAGCCCGAAAAAGGAAATATCGGGAAATAGGAGCCTTTGCTTAATGAAAAGTACGGGGCTAACCACATTGGGAGATATTCGTACCAGTTTACCAGATGAACGAAAGGGGTTAATATGAAAATTATAATACCTGTAACCAAAGAAATTATTCCAAGTTGCTTATTGTCCTTTGTTAAAAGGAAATAAGCCAAAACCCAGAGCAAAGTAACTCCAATCAACTGCAGAATATTGATTTGGAAGAACGGAATCAAGATGGATTTTTGAACGAAGAAAATGTGGAATGCTCTTTGGACAGGGAAGTTAAGGAAGTAGCCGAGAAAAATCAGAAGCAAAGCAGTTTTGATTCGCTTGTAAACAATTTCGGGAGAAACTTTGCTGTTAATTCGCTTGTTTGCAAAAACTTGAACGATGCCAGAGATCAGCAGAAAAGTTGGAGCGGTCAAACCCCGCAAAAAATCCCAGAAATTCCAAGGGAATTGAGTTATCGAATACAAGTCGGGTTTAACAAGGTCGAAAAATGAATGACCGACAATCATCATCATCATAGCGATGACACGCTTCAGGTCGAGATATATGAGCCTTTGACTTTGCCGTTCCATCTTTGTAAATTTAAGAGTTTTAAGTCGAAAGTGAAATTAATTTATTTTAATACATATCCTGTTTCTTTTGCCCAAAACAGCAAATCTAAATCTGCTGGTCGAATGCCAATTGAATTGGCAAAATCAATGAAAATGCTTTCAATTTCAAGATATTTTCGTGGTGAAGAAATTTTCGTCTCTTCGGGAATAACTCCGTAGTGAACCAAATTTTTGAGTATGTGGCGGTCTAAAATCGCAAAGTCCTTGTATCCAATGTTCCGAAGGAAGTGGGACGCTTCTTTATAGCCAAAGCCATCGACATTTTCTACAAGTAGTTTGCGTTTTTCTGAACTGGAAATGTTGCTTTCGAGGATTTCCATTATTCGCTTCCAATGAAGACGGGCAGATTGTAGTCGTTTCGCTTTTGTGTTGTGAAACCGAATGTAGAACTTAATTGTTGGAGTGCCATCGGTTTCGTCACCACGCAAAACATTTACAGGATTAAATCCCAGTTCAAAAAATTTTTTCCTTTTTAATATTTCGATGGCTCGCAGAGCGTGTTCTGCTTTTGTGGCTGGGGTCAAAAGACAAAAGCAAAGCTCGTAAAAGTATTCGGTTTTTGGCACGCTTGCAAAGGCTTCCTGGGTTTCCTTTATCGAAAGTTTAAATTTTTCGTAAAGTTGGAAAATTTCGTCCATTGGATTAAATCAAGAGAATTGAAATTTCCTACGATGTGCGTTTAATACTACCCCAGCAAGAAAGCAATTTACAAGGAAAAACGAGCCGCCGCTGCTAACAAATGGCAAAGGTATTCCCATCACGGGGAAAATGCCTATTGCCATCCCAACATTTTCGGCAAAGTGGAAAATTAGCATAATGGAATAACTTAATATTGCATATTTCAAAAATATCGATGGTGTTTCTAAGCCAATTTTTATTGTCCTGCGAATCAAAATAAAGAACGCAATTATTATCGAAATTGAACCAACGAAGCCAAACTCTTCGGCCGGGATAGAAAAAACAAAATCGGAACTTTGAGCATAAACATATTGAAGTTGGGTTTGAGTGCCCGAAAAAGGTCCTTTCCCCAAGAATCCACCGCTACCTACCGCAAGCAATGATTGCACAAGGTTGTAGCTTCCCTTCAGTGGTTCATAGCTTGGGTCGACAAATGCTTTGATTCTCTTTTGTTGGTGTTCGGGCAAGTAATGGATAAGTTCTTTGCTTCCGAGTGCAACGACAATACTCAATGCAATTGTTATTATTGTTGTGGCAAACTCCCTTTTGTTCGCCACCACAAGGACAAGCCCAAAAAGAACAAGAACGAGAAGAAATTCGGGCAGTCCCTTCAAATAAAACAAGGTTAGGAAGGGAATGCCGATTAAAGCAAGCAGGAAGTTGAGATTGAGACCAGCCCAGAAGAGTATTCCCCAAAAGATTGCCAAAATTACTACCGAAGTTCCAAAATCAGGTTGGAGAATAATCAATAGGATTGGAATGAGAAAAATAAGAGAGAGTATTCCCAAACCTCTTACATTGCTCAAGGAAACGCCGGGAATGGATAGGAAAGAAGCAGATGTAAGTATCAGGGATAATTTAGCAAATTCGGCTGGTTGAATCGAATATGATCCGATTCGTAACCAGCCTTTCGTCCCAAATTGTGTAGAACCAATAAACAGCACAAGGATTAACAAAAGAATAGAAAAAATGTATAATGGAAGCGAAAGGTTCCGGATTTTGTCTTCGGGAACGAAAGCAACCACAATCATTAAAATTATTCCCCAAAAGGCGTAGGTAATGTGTTTGTTGAAATTTGCCAGATTGTCGGCGTTCAAGCTATTGCTATAAACCGAGTAGAAACCAACAAGAATCAAGAAGAGCAAACTACCAACGAACCAAAGGTCGAAGTATTTGCCGAGCGATTTTGTACCAATTTTAATCTTTTTCATTTCAAAATTCAAATGGCTTACCAATAATTCTTTGGTATGCTTCTTTGTACTTTTCGACTATTTGTTTGATGATGGCTTCGGGTAGATGCGGCGGCGGTGGGACTTTGTTCCAGTTTAATGATTCGAGGTAATCACGAAGAACTTGCTTGTCGAAATTGTATTGTGGTTTGCCCGGAGCGTAGTCTTCTTTCAACCAAAAGCGGGAAGAATCGGGAGTCAAGACCTCGTCGATTAGTATTAATTCGCCATTTTCGTGGATTCCAAATTCAAATTTTGTATCGGCAAGTATCAGGTTTCTCGATTCAAGATAATTCGAAGCGAAGTTGAACAGATTCAAAGAAATATCACGGACTTTTTCGGCAAGTTCTGTTCCAAGTATATTTTTAGCATATTCAAAATCGACGTTTTCGTCGTGTCCGACTTCTGCCTTTGTGGAAGGAGTGAAAATTGGCTCGGGCAATTTTTGGAATTCCACCAAACCTTCGGGCAAGGGAATACCGCAGATTGTCCTGCTTTTTTTGTATTCTTTCCATCCAGAGCCTGCAATGTATCCGCGAACAATTGCTTCGATGGGAAGAGGTTTGCATTTGCGAACAAGCATCGAGCGACCTCGAAGTGTTTCGCTATATTCTTTGCATTCGTCGGGATAATTAGTTACATCATCGGTTATGAAATGGTTCGGAACAATATGTGTGGTATTCGTAAGCCAGAACTTCGAGATTTGGGTGAGGATAATTCCTTTGTAGGGTATAGGCTCGTGCATAACAACATCGAACGCAGAGATTCTGTCGGTTGCGACGAAGAGCAATACATTGCCGAGGTCGTAGATATCGCGAACCTTGCCACGGTTCTTCAATTTGAGATTTGGAAAGTTGGTTTTTAGAATTGGTTCCATAATACAATTATTTTGTTATAAAAAACAATATACTCAATTAAGTTGTAAGAATATTCAAGAATGGAAAAGTAGATTAAAGCAACAACAAAGAGGAATAAGATTGTCCAGAAAAAAGCCTTCGAAGGTCGAACGTCGAAAACAATCCAAATTGATTTAATTAGTCTTTGTAAACACCAGAGAATTACAATTAAAAAGAAGATATGGAACGAGTATGTTAAAATTGTTGATATTGGAAGAATTCTGTTGATAAAGACCGCAACAGGAAGCAAAAGAATAATTGGTTGAAGAGCCCAGATAACCATTTTGAAAGTATCGTCGAAAAATATTTTGGAGCGAACGAAAAATGATGCAATCTTTAATAGAAGTGCAAGGAGTAATATTTTAAGGCAAGCTGCGATTGTAAAGACTACGATAGCGAGCAATGGATTCCAAGCCAATTTATAAAGCCATTCTCTAACAAAGTAATTAGGGATAAACGCGCCGGTTAATAGTTGGAAGCCTTCGTTTGTTCGGTAGTAGTTTAACACGGCTGAAAGGAAAGTGGCAATAATTAAAGCAAGGACAAAGCCAAAAGTAGCGGTCTGAAATTCCGAGATGATTCTTTTGTCGCGAATATCGGCAAAGAAGTTATATGTACGAAAAGCCGAGCGATAAGTATATTCCCGAAATCTTCGACTTCGGTTGAGCATAAAGCCCCAGATAAGCAGTGCAACTATCCCAGCAACAATATAATCTATGCGCAATTCACTCTCGGGCAATCCTGGATTGATGATTGGAACATCTTCGTTGTTGAATAAAGCTTTGAGGACATTGAAAGCGAGCCGTTGCTGGGTGTTGTTTTGGATTCCCGAAAACGATGTATATGGCTCGATTGGTGCAGATTTCGAAAGTGGGTTTTCGGTGAAATAATCATTGTAGCTCCAAACCAAGACGCCCGCAAGACCTATCTTGTTTTGTATGTTGAACCTTTCGAGCAGGTAATATGCTTGATATTCAACGGACATTTGGTTGTTGTAGCCTTTGTGGTTATTCGGGTCGATGATTGTTCCAAAAGAAAAAATCAAAGGCTTTTTGACCTGTTCTTTGTAATCCTTTAAGAATGAAAATACTAAATCTAATCGGCGAGCGAGCCGAAAGTTATCATTGATTACAACAAAATCAAAATTATCGAAATAGTCAAGCTTTTGTCCCAACAGATATGAGCCATAGGTTTCGAGCCTACCATATTGTTTAATCCATTGAGTTAATTTAGAGTAGTAATATTTGATGTCGGGTGAATTTGTTTCCAAGCCATTTCCGACTCCAATTGCAAACAAGGAAGGATTTTGGATAAGATGTCGGCAGATGTTTTCGGATATAGTTTGGAAGCGGATAAATAGATCAGATTTTTTTAGCAATGTCGATGGAACATAGTAGACGGGAAGATCAACAAGAACCAGTAATCCATATCGGTTTGCAAGATTCAAAAAAATCGGGTTTGGCGAACCGAAGAGAAATCGGACTGCATTGGCTCCAAGCGATTTTAGATTTTTTATATCTGCTTCGAATTTCTGAATATGTTTGCCAGAGTTGTAATAATCGTAATCTTCGATGAAGTCGACTGCTTTCAAAACGAAGGGTTTTCCGTTCAAAAGCCACGAGTTTCCATTTTTGAAGCTTGTTGTTTCAATCTTTGTGATTCCAAAGTCAAAAATGAGATTGTCGAGCAAACTATCGGCATACGAAATTCTAAGTTCAAGGGTATAGAGGAAAGGATTTTCGGGGTCCCATAAATTGGGATTGACCACCGTCATTGAATTTTCGAGAACAATATTTCGAAATGAAGAGATGTTGAATATTTGGGGATTCGATTGAGCAACAATTTGGTTTGTTTCTTTGCTTCGAAGAATTTGTTCCAGTTTAAAAAATAGCTTTTGCTCGCTCACAAGATTTGGAGCGGACCTAAGTAATGTGTTTATTTCGAATGAACTGATATTTACGCGGGTTTTGATATCGACTTTGGATAGGGATTCGAAATTAAAGGAATAGGAAAATGAATTTACCCAAACGGGCGAAGTGCGAACAAGGAAAAAATCGCGGGAAATTCCAGTAACAATTTTGCGGAAGTATTGATAATTCCTACGAATTTGATATGCAATAGATTGAACGGGATTAACAACAAGCAAGATTTCGTTTGCCTCTTTTACGATGAGTTTCTTTGGAATTGTAACCCAGAGAGGAGCCCCGTCGGAAACAAACTTGCCGATGAACTGCGAATTCCAGTAAATTTCAATCTCGTCGTTCAAGCCAAGAAAATACAAATGCCAAACTGAATTGGGAAGTAATTTCTTGTCGATATGGATAGTTTTTTTGAAAGTAGCCTTTTCGCAGTTATAAAAAACTTTTGGAAGGTAAAAGGAGCCTGATGTACCATCGTCGAGTGTAGTTTCCCAATAGCCATTAAGTTTGAAAATGGTTCGGGCATTCGAGTTTAGAATCATTTTGGTTAAATCATCTTGGATGTTGGCTTCTTGCGAGAAGATGGGATTCGTGATAGTAAAAAATAAAACAAAGCCGAAGATGATAGCGGAAAAATACTTCATCCCTGCTCCTTATTATTTAAACTCGGGATATTTACAAACGAAATTAAAATCATACCAACGAAAAAAAACAAAATTAAAAATAAAATAGCAAACCGATAGGATTTAGTTACTTGTAAAACCAGACCAAAAACAAAAGGACCAATCCAGCTGGAACCTTTTTCGCTAATTTCATAGAAACTAAAATATTCTGTCGATTTGCTTTCGGCTATTAGATTCGAAAAAATCGACCTGCTCAAAGCCTGTGTTCCTCCAAGAACAAGGGAGATTAAAAAAGCAAGACCAACAAATCCAACAGGGTTCCGTAGCAAAAAGAATGAATATATGACTATCAAATTCCATATAACCAAACAGAAAATTAATGTTGTCTTGGAACCAAGTTTTTCGGTTACTTTTGCAACCAAAAGAGTTCCGAAATATGCTAAGAACTGCACCAAAAGAATCACAACAACAAGAAATTCAATCGATAAATTTAATTCCCGTCGCCCGAATTGAGTCGAAATGACTATGACCGTTTGAACCCCATCGTTAAAGAATAAATATGCTAAAAGGAAAAGCAACGCATTTTTGTTTTTTAAAAGTTCTCGTGAAGTTTTAAGCAGATTTTTTAGGACGCTCCGTTTTTGGTTTGAAATGCTTAGGCTTTCGGAATGTATTCCACGAAGCAAATAGAATGATACGAGAGTGAAAAGGAACCACCAAAGTGCGGTTGAAATGAATGTTAAACGCACAGCAATTTGTTGCGAAACACCAAAGTAATCGTGAAAAAATAATATAATGAGGTTTAAACCTAAATTCAGCCCGCCACCGATGTACCCAATTGCCCAACCTTTCGAGGAGATTGAGTCCCTTTGCTCGGGTGGACATATTTGCGTCAGCAGGCTATTGTAGACAACAATGCTTGCACCGAAGAAGAAGTTTGAAAGGACAAACGAAATCGAAAGAAACTCGATTGTTTTTTCCCCAAAGAAAAAGAAAAGAAAAGTTAGTAAAGAACCAATCGAAGCAAGAATAAGTAAAAATTTTACTTTATTCCCTTTTAAGTCGATATAGGAGCCTATGGCGGGAAGTAGGAGAAATTGCATCAGAACGGAAACAGTTACCAAGTAGGGATACAACGATTCCGAGTAAACATTTAATCCCAAAAAGTTTATCAATCCATCTCGGTTTGCAATTTTCCCGCTTAGTTCTGTGATAAAAGGACCAAAAAAGACAGTCAGTATACTTGTTACGTAAGCTGAATTTGCCCAGTCGTAAAGATACCAACCTTTGAGTATTCGGTTAGAAGTTTGTATCATTAGTTTAAGACTTAAAAAGCTCGGGGAAAAGGAGTTCTTCGATGATTTCGCACCAAATGTGCCCAATCATAATATGGCTTTCTTGGATTAAAGCAGTTTCGTATTCGGGAATGATGACTGCGTAACTACATTTTTCGGCAATAGGACCGCCATCGCACCCAAGCAAACCAATTGTAATCATATTCAAAGTGTTCGCCGTTTCGACTGCTCGCAAAACGTTAGGAGATTTGCCGCTTGTTGAAATTCCAATAAGCACATCGCCACCGTTACCATAAGCTTCGACTTGGCGGGCGAAAACATATTCGAAGCCGAAATCATTTCCGCCGGCGGTCATAATCGATGGGTCAACGGTTAGTGCTAATGCGGGCAATGCTTTGCGATTAATTTGACTGCGGAATCGAATCACAAGTTCCGCAGCGATGTGTTGGCTATCGGCAGCACTGCCTCCGTTTCCGCAAAGCAAAACTTTTTTGCCTGCTTGAAGTTGCCGAGCGAGGACTTCCCCCGTCAGAATTATTTTCTCCGTTAATGTCTCGATTATTTTTCTCTTTACATTTATACTTCGCTCAATTCTTTTGGCAATGTCGAACGAAATTTTTTCCATAGTTCCCTTTAAAATTAATTTTACAAAATTTCTATTTTTGTATTTAAATTTTTTTAAAATTAATGAAACCTGCAACTGTAAGAACGATAAAAGCAAATTTAAAAATTTACCTCGACATACTTCTTCTCTTTATTGGGCTTGTTTCTGGAATATCATTTGTTTTGTTAATCGGTTTCGATTTAAGCAGATTAGAAATTCTTCTTATTCAAAGAGTTATCGATATTGTAATTTATTGTTTCATTTTCGAAGAATTTTTCCGATTGTTCACTTTTCAAAGATTCTGGGATGAACTGAAATCTCGATGGATAGAATTTTCTCTTGTCCTGCTTTTGATTTTTGAAATACTCTTCAAGTCGACGCTTATTCAAACCTTTCGGCTCTATTTCCCTTTTGTTTCGTTCGATGAAATTGCAATTGCTTATTTGGTAGTTTCACAATTGAATATCTTTCTGATTGGTGTTTTCAAAATTGTTCGTCATAGCAGTTTTATAACACGTCTAAAAGTTCCTCCCGGAGCAATCTTTGCAATGAGTTTTGCTATTTTGATTCTTCTTGGCTCGTTTTTTCTATCGTTGCCAAAGGCTTCGGCAACAGGCAACTCGATTAAATACATCGATGCATTATTTACCTCGACAAGCGCAGTTTGTGTAACTGGTTTGATTGTTCTCGATACTCCAAAGGATTTTTCCTTTTTAGGTCAAATCATTATCTTGATTTTAATCCAGCTCGGTGGCTTGGGAATAATGACCTTGACAACATTCTTTTTCACTTTTGTTGGTGGGGGAGTGTCGCTTCGGATGCGTCTACTTTTGAAAGAGTTCCTTAGCACCGAAACATTTTCGGCAATTGCTTCAATTTTGCGGAAAATTGTGTTCTATACTTTTACGATTGAATTAATTGGTTTCCTTGTGCTTTACCTTTCAATGGCTGGATTTAATAAATTTGATGGAAATACTTTTTACATTGCTATCTTCCATTCTATCTCGGCGTTTTGTAATGCTGGGTTTTCTTTGTTCTCCGAAAATTTAGCCACTCCCTTGCTTAAAACTAATTACATATTCAAATTTACTGTCACCTTGCTAATCATTTTTGGTGGTTTGGGGTTTCTTACTTTGGCGGAAATCTTTTCGTTGAAAATTTTTGGCAAAAGAGTTCCACGTATTCGATTCCAGTTATCAGTTACATCGAAAATTGTTCTTGTTACGACATTGATTTTGATTGTTCTTGGTTCAGGTTTAATTTTCCTTGCCGATTTTCGAACGGGTGTGCTCGGCAACAATACCTTCGATACGATTTTTAATGCATATTTTCAATCGGTTACTGCTCGAACAGCTGGCTTCAACACAGTTCCAATTGAAAATCTTTCCGTTTTGAGTGCAATTGTGTTAATTTTTCTGATGTGGGTTGGTGCATCCCCGGGAGGCACTGGCGGCGGAATTAAAACTACAACATTTGCTGTGGTATTTATTTTCATACTTAATTACATTCGTTCCCGCGAAAGACTAATCATTTTCGACCGCGAAATTGCCCACGAAACAATTCAAAAGGCTTTCGTGATTTTGATTTTATCAATTTTTGTTATCTTTATTGCAACTTCTGTGCTTATCTATTTCGAGCCAAAAATAAATCCATTGAACCTGCTTTTCGAAGTAACTTCGGCTTTTGGAACTGTGGGGCTTTCGCGTAATGTTACGTTCCACATTTGCGATTCGTCGAAATTGGTGCTCGTGTTTGTTATGTTTATTGGTAGGATTGGTGTTCTAACATTTTTCACTGCTGTTTTTAAACCATTCCGAGAATATAACTACACTTTGCCAAAGGTGAATGTTAACGTTGGCTAATCATTTTTGCTTTGATTCTTTTCCAGTGGTAAACGAAGGGGGGATTAAGCGAGACCAGATAAAATCCATCGGGCAAGGTGATTCGTGGAGTGATAATTCCAGTTGTGTCGTTTATCAATTCCTGATAAGAAACTTTAGCCTCCAAAGTTGGAATATCTGTTTGTATTAGTTTATTTATTCCTGTTCGGATTACTGCATGGAGCAATTTAGGTTCTATGATGTGTTCAGGCGGAAGTGAGCCCCCTTCGATTGAAATTGGTATGTCGAGAATTTCCTTTTCTGCTTGCAAATCGACATCTGCGAGAAGCGTTACTTTCTCTGTGCTCAATGATATTTGCGAGCGAAGTGTATCGCTCAAAGGAATTTCTTTCCGTAAAGGCTCAAATACGTCCTCCAAGGCGACTCTTTTGGTTTTCCAAACATCAATTTGGTCAATTAGCTCCTTTCGTCCCCGAATAACCACAAGGTCGGGTTTAACAATTGGCTTGCCAATTAAAATGAAATTTTCGCGAGGGTGGATAATTACATCTGCTACGATTGGAACAACTTTTTCGACAATTGTTCCAACATCGAGTGTAATTGTGGATGGATTTACATCCAATGCTTGGGCATTGACCGAAAGCTGAATATTTTTTAAAAAATCATTCTTTGTTAGAATAATCTTGTTATTTACGATTTCATTCTGATTGAGATTAATCGTGCAGTTTGAAGTTTTAGGTAGAAACGACAAGTTCAAAATTTGCCATCCAGTAGCGGAAATCAGGACATCGAGTTCTTCGGGAATCCGACCCGAAATTGAAAATTTTTCGGGTGCAATTATTTTCAATGGGACTTTAAAATAGAAATTGTATTGGGAATTCATCAAAGAATAAACCCAAATAGAAAAACTAATCAAAAATGCAAACAAAATTCCTTTGATGTTTTCCTGTGTAAGTTTAGCTTTGATTTTTCTCATTTTTTCAAGCTATTTAATAATTTCTGTTTTGTTCTGAATAATTCTTGTAGTTCTTTTAAGTATTTTTCTTGGTTCATCGGGTCATTTGCTATTAAATTTTGGATTTCCCGAGTTTTAAATTCAATCTTTTTAATTTTTAAACGAGTGAAAGCGTCACGCAAAATTCTGTTAAAGTCCTTTTCGATTTCCGCAAAACCGAACCTTTCCCAATGTTTGCTCACTTCCTCTTTGGAAAATACCAAATTAATGAAATAGTTCTTTGTAGCCTCATCAATTGCGATATTTGATAGAATAGAATTGAGCGGGTTCTTGCCTTGGTGGGAATAAACAATAGAAAAAAGTTCAGCCCCTTCTTGGGTTATCATATTCGACTTATCGAATTTATACACATTTTCCAGAACCGCGATGGCTTCGGGTTGTTCAAGGCATATTAGTAGCAAATATTCCTCTTCGGGCAAAATTTTTGTTGCGTGTTGAGTTGTTTGCAAAAAAGTTTTTTCTTCGCGTTGGACATTTTTTGATATTTCTTTTTCTATCTTTTGTTTTTCGTGGAAAAGTGCTTCGAGTTGTGAGTATGGCATTAGCAGAAGATTAGCCAAAGTTTGGATATATTCGTAATGTTGCAACTTATCGGGAATTTTCGATATTAATTCGAGACAATATTGAATGAATTGAGATTTTTTGGCTGGTCGACTTAATATACCTTTGCTCTGAGCAAGTTCAAAAAGATATTCAAGAAAGCTTTTGGCATTGTCGATAAGATTGTGGAACGCTTGGGCACCAAACTTTTTAACAATACTATCGGGGTCTTCGTTTTCGATTAATTTGACAACGAGGACTTCGAAACCCAGAGGGAGAGCAAGTTGTATGGCTCTTTCGGTGGCTTTTTGACCTGCTTCATCGCCGTCGTATGCGATATAAATTGTTTTGCAATATCTTGCAATTTGATTCAGTTGCTCCATTGTCAGTGAAGTTCCGCACGAAGCAATAGCGTTTTTGATTCCCGCTTGATGCAAAGCAATTACATCTGCGTAACCTTCGACAAGGACAACGCTTTCTTTGGAGCGAATTTCGTTACGCCCTTTGAATAGCCCAAATAAAAGTTTGCTTTTATCGAAAACTTCTGTTTGTGGGGAATTTATATACTTTGGCTGATTGTCTACTTCTTTTAAAATTCTTCCGCCAAAGCCAACAACTTTTCCCGTGGCATTATAAATCGGGAACATAATCCGTTCACGGAAAACATCGTAGAATTCGTTTTCCGTGCCTTCTTTCTTTTTAACCAAGCCTGCATCCAGAAGTATTTCGGGGCTGAAGCCTTTCGATGTCATTTCGCGGAATAATGTATCCCAACCAGATGGGGAATATCCGATTTCGAATTCCTGAATTGTATTCGATGTATAGCCACGATTTTTGAGATAAGCAAGAGCAACTGTTCCACTTTGGGTTAAAAGTATACGCTGGAAGTATTTTTTTGCAAATTCAAGTGCTTGAAGAATCTTGTCTCTGCGTGAAATTTCTTCTTTTTTTGCAGGTGAATATGCCTCGATTTTTATCCCTGCTCGCTTGGCAAGTTCTCTAATAGCCTCGGGATATGTAAAACCGTAGTATTCAACTGCAAAAGTAATGACATTCCCTGCTTTACCGCAACCAAAGCATTTGAAAATCTTCTTTTCGGGAGAAACAGTGAACGAGGGTGTTTTTTCTTGGTGAAAAGGGCAAAGCCCAACGAAATTGGCTCCCCGACGGCGTAGATTTACCGCCTCGGAAATGTAGTCCACAATATCAATTGAATCAACAATTTCTTCTATCAGTTCTTTGTTCATTTTTAATATACTTTTCGGTTCAACCGAAAATCGAAATAACTTTCGGCATCTGGGACTTGGAGAACCATCTCCCCTTTGTGATTGATATAACCTTTTTTCCCGTCCTTGAAAGAAGCCCAAGCAATTCCATCGACAAAACTATCGACATAGATGTAATCGTTGGGAAGCACTTCGTTACCAAGTTTGTCGATAAAAAACCATCTTCCGTTTTGCTTTACAGCCGCAACACCTTCGGAGAAGTTCCGAACCTCTTCGAATACATATCCTGTCAATCGCTCACCATTGCGGTTAATCAATGCCCAGCGCATCTCTTTTGTTTCGTTCAAAACGCCAACGAAAGCCATACTGTCCGAAAATGGCTTGCCAGCGTAACCATCGACGGTAAATTCAAATTGTCCAGTCTTGTTGATATAACCAACAGTGTCGCCTTTGATAGCAAAGGCTAAACCTTCGGAAAAATTGTCCAAAAGTTCAAACTGCAAGGGAATAACTATTTCCCCCTTTTTGTTCATAAAGCCCTGTCGGTAGCGTTTATCGTTTATATCGGCTAAGCCTTCGGTAAATTTATTTCCAGCGGAGTTTTCCATTTTTATTACTGGGTGATTATTGGTATCGATAAATCCACGAAAATCTTTATTCTTGACAAAAGCAAGACCTTCGCTAAATTCTGTTGCATCTTCGTAGATTAGTGGAATAATTGGTTTTCCGTTTCGGTTGATGTAGCCAAAGAGGAATTCATCGCCCTTGGAGTCGTTCTCTTTTTTTAACTTTTTTGCAACCAAAGCCCGTCCATACTTGAAGTCGAACAAATAGTTGATGCCATCAATAACGGTTACATTGCCTCGCAAATCCACAATTGCCCATTTGGGCTTGTCGTTGAATTTGATATTCACACGGAAAAATCCTTCGCTATATCCCAAAACATCCGAAAAGTCTTTCGGCTCGAAAAGCAAATTCCCGTCGTAGTCGATAAAATGCCACTTTCCATCCTTAAGGTATCCAACCAAAGGTTTCTTATCTTTGTTTTTGGTTACTTTTTGTTTTAGCTTTGGGGAAGTTTGGTTTCTTTCTGCGAATGTTTCGAAATTCGAGCCAACAAGGAAAATAAAAATCACCAGAGCAATAAGCCGAAAAGCAAAATATTTGTTTTTCATACTACTTTTGTTTTATATCTTTCTAAAAATTCCAGAACGATTGGGTCTGTTGAGTGGCGAAGTTGTCCAACTTCTCCGTTGAAGTGAAGATTACCATCTTCGAGCAAAGCCACATAGTTTGCGATTTTTACAACCGAAAACAGGTCGTGAGTAATGATAACCGAAGTGATTGACAGTTTTTTTGCAAGACTTGCAATCAAGTTGTCAACTTGTTCAGATGTTATTGGGTCTAAGCCTGTTGTTGGTTCATCGTAAAAGATGTACGAGGGTTTCCCAACAAGGGCGCGGGCAACGCCGACTCTTTTTCGCATCCCACCCGATAAATCCGATGGCATTTTATCCCGCAAGATTTTCCATTCGTTTTGGAATGCTGCTTCGCCAACTTCCTCGGGGTCGGGTAGTAATCCAACTGCTGTAAGCACTCGGGTGGCTTCGCTTTGCAGAATTTTGGGGTCTCGAACTCCGCGCTCGTAAAGTCCAATGATAACATTTTCGTAAACCGTGTAGGAATCGAACAGTGCAGAGCCTTGGAATACGAAACCGAACTTCTCGCGAATTTTGAACAACTCCTTTCGCTCAAGGTTATGAATGTTGTATCCATCGATGATAACTTCCCCTTCGTCGGGTTCGAGCAGTCCTACGATATTTTTAATCAGGACGCTTTTCCCGCATCCAGAACGACCAATGATGCAATATGTAACTCCATCGGGAATTGTAAGATTAATCCCATTTAATACTTTCTTTGTTCCGAACGACTTGTGTAAGTTTTTGATTTCTATCATAATTATTTTGCTGGTATTTCTATGACATAATTATCCTTTGGTTTGGGCAGTGAGCGTTTCAAAATCCAAGGGTTAAGTGTTTTCACCCAGAAATATGTGGTTCCCTGTGATTTTGCCCATTGGGCAAGGTCGGGTATTTCGGCACTCCAAATTATTCTTTTAGTTTGAAAAGGATAGTAAAAATCTTCTTTCGAGAGGTAGATTCCATACTTTTTATGATTTGAAAGAAGTTCTTTTAATATGGCAATTCTAAAAATGTATCGGGAAGTTTCCTCGTTCAAAAACAATTCATAAAAATTTCGTGTGTTTTGGAAATCAATGCTACTCGTGAGATTAGAGAATCCCATATTGAAGGCGCAGGCGGCGAGTGTCCACGAGCCGTAAATTTCGTAGGCTTTTTTCAGATATCGGCAGGCGGCATCGGTGCTTTTGTAGATGTTCAACCGCTCGTCGACATAATCGTCGACGGTCAGTCCCCAATCTTTTGCTGTGGATGGGATGAATTGCCAAATTCCATAGGCAGATTTCGGCGACATTGCGATTTGCAAGCCGCTTTCCGCAACAGCCAGATATTTGATATCGTCGGGAATGTTGTATTTCTTGAAGATGCTATCGAAGATAGGGAAGAAGCGACTGGAACGCTTCAAATATAAAATCAATTGACCCGGGGATTGGAGGTTGATGTAGAACTCGCGTTCGGCTCTTTCCCGCATTATAGGTTGGTCGAGTGGGATTGGCTCGCCGCAGAAGTCGAGCCTTTCGGGCAACTTCAACTTGCTAAGGTAGTGTAAATAATTTTCGGCGTCGGGAATTTTCCCTTCGTTGCCCGAAGTGTGTTGCCACTCGGAGAAAATTAGTATCAATACAACCGAATAAAAAATGACCTTCCACATAAAAAGTTAAATTTAAAAATAAATAGACGATATATTGCTATTGAAATGTTGTAAAAATTGAAAAATTTGGATGAAATCGAAAAAATGAATAAATTTGAATATTTATTGAGTTGAATTGGAAAATAGAATATTAAAAAGGAGATGATAAAATATGACTGAAAAAGCCTACACTCAAAAACAAACAAGACAAACAACGATGTTTGGAACATATGAGTTTCCATCTTATGAAGAAATATTGGAGGCTTACGCAAAAGAATTTTCAAATTATGTTCTTCCAAAAGGGGATACCGTATTTGGTTTTTGGATGCAGACCTTGGCCGATTTGGAATTTTTAGATCTGGAATTACAAGGTTTAACTGACGAATATAAAATTGACCCGGTAAATAGAGTAGTTAGCCTTAAAGGTGATGAAGAGTTTATAAGGTTAAGAGTTGCCCATCTTGAAAAAGTAAAAGGAAAAACAACTCTCTATACCGATTTGGTGGATAAATTCGGCGATACTAATGCCTATGCGTTTCATAATATTTATAAACAATGTTAGAGGCAAAATAGATGATAAATAAAAAATTGAAAGAATACAGACAATCAACCATCTGGATTGACGAAGAACCCGAATATGTTGAAGGAAAAGAAGTCATAAAAGGAGATTCGTCTAACAAAATTTCAATACTTTTTAGAAATACAATTCCTGAAATACCATCAACTACCTATGGGACTTTTGCCATTTATAAGTATCCTGCGAAATTCATCCCTCAAGTAATTGCCTATGTTTTAAAAAAATATGCTAAACCAGGCATGAAAATTTTTGATCCTTTTGCAGGATATGGAACCGCTGGCGTAGTATCAAGAGTATACGGATATGACTATGAATTGTGGGATTTAAATCCAATGATAAACATAATTCATGACACCGCTGTTATGAAAAATCCAAAAGTAAATTTTCTGGATTTAATAAAAAAAATTAAAAACTCCCAAAAAGAGTTTACCCCGAGATGGACTAATTTAAATTTTTGGTTTCCTGAAGATTTTATTCCTATTCTTTCAAAAGCCTGGGGTTTTGCCCATTCATTAACAGATGAAACTAAATACGCACTTTTAATACCTTTAATCAATGTAACAAGACATTTCTCTTACGGCGACGAAAAGGTACACAAGCTATATAAATCAAAGTATTCAAGGAAAAAGATAGAAGAACTTCTGAAAAAAGATTGGAAATCTCAATTTTACAAAATGCTAGAGAAAGAAATATGTAAGCTTTTAAAAAAGGTATGGGAATATAATCGATTAAATCCCAAGCAAGTTAACTATAAAATTCGCTCAGGGATTAATGCATTAGAAACAAAATTAGAGGATAATGTAAACATCCTTATAACATCGCCACCATATTTACAAGCACAGGAATATATAAGGTCAACCAAATTAGAACTATTTTGGCTGGGTTATGAGGAATCTTATATAAAAGAATTAAGTAAGAAAGAGATACCATATACACCTGTGAATGAAATAAAAATCTACTCAAATAAATACTTTGAATATAGAGATAAGATTAAAGAAAATCATCTCAAGATTTTATATGAAAGGTATTTCCATGCCATTTTAAATACTTTTGCGGCTTTAGGAGAAAAAGTTACAGATTATATGTGTATTTTTGTTGGTCCGGCAAAAATAAGAACCACATCTATTCCAATAGATGATATAATAATTGAACATCTAAAGGAATTTGGATGGAAGCACGAGGTTACATTTATAGATAAAATTGTATCCAGAGTGATGTTTGAATCGAATGTTAATCCTGCGTCTGGTGAGAAAGATAGTAGAATAAAAACAGAACATTTGGTCGTGTTAAAAAGAGGTGGATAATATGCACAGAATTCTAAAAGAAGAACTAAATAGCCCAATAAAGTTTAGGGAAAAATTATCGAAATATATCCAGGAGAAGAAAATGGAGATACAACAAAAATATTGCATAGATTTTGATGAAGTGGAACTTACCGATCTATTGCTCGCGACATGCAGAAGTAATGATTTTGGTATAATTAGCCAACATGGAAATAAAATGTTCCTAAATGAAGATAACGTTTCAGGTTGGATTGAGAAGAAACTATTGCCAAATACAGTTATCGTAAGATTAGACGATGAAGACGTCGTAAGATTGTTGATATTCTGCATTGAAATTACCTATCAAATGTTTTCAGGCGGAACAAGAGCCACCACGACTGCAAAGGGGTTTAGAGAAAGAAGAAGAACATTTGAATCAATTCTTGTTGACCAATTCATCGGGAAATTGGGAGAAATAATGGTTAAGAAATTTTTAGAAAATAATTTTCGTTCGGTAACAATTGAATTGGATTGGAAAATATCGAGAGAAATAGAAGAATTCGGGAACGATATTATTAATGCTAAAAAGAAAGTAAGTATAAAATCATCTCCCACTTTGACAGGTATCTGGTGGGATGCAAACATTGGGTATGATTATGGCATCGCTGTTAAATGCTCAGTTCCTCAACAACCAATCTTACAATTTTTTATTGAGGTCTGCGGATTTACAAGACTTCTTGACTTTGCTGAAAATAAAATTCCAAAGGACGATAACCTTTTTAAGGATTATCTTGAAAATATGCGTGCAAGAATTAAGAAATTTAAGTGTGGAGAAATTCAAACAGACTTAAAAGGAATTATCTGCGGTTATTTTAAGACAAGCGAATATGAACCTATTAAGAAAGGCACATTATTACCTTATTTGGGAGAAGTTCGAGAGGAAAGACATTTGGTTCGTATCGATGATCTGAAATGGAAAAGAGATTCTTGGAAAAAATTTCTTCAAGAAGTAGGGCTTTTATGAAAAAGTGTTCAAAACAAAAAACAATGGAGGTGTTAAGGTGTCTGGAATAAAAACTATAGAAACAAAAACCATAGAAGCTATGGGAATTAGATGTCCCGTCTGCGGTTCTAATGATTATCTTTCTTATAAGGAACTATATGACGAAGAATGGATTAGCCTTCAATGCGAATGTTTAAACTGTCACACCTTGTTTCAAATAAATTATAGAGCAGTTGGGATAGATATTATAGCCGGGGATAAAAAATTATGAACGGCGTCACCTCTTATTATCATCACGTCCAGGGAGGTAGAGGGAAATATATTGAGAAAAAGATAGCTTCATCTTTTGAAACATGTTCCCTTGACATCGAACTCAGTAAATTCCCATTTTGGTTGGAACACCCAACTATTCATAAAAAGAAAGGAATCTTCACACAGCAAGGATTGTCGCCAGACGAAAAGAAAATTTTAAGAACAATTGAGTGGGACTGGTTGGGTGATAGAGATGTAAGTACAGATGTAGGAAGCATTATACAAGATGAAGGTTCGGTGGTGTTGGTTGAACTTAAAAATAGAGTGGATACTGGAGGGACAGCTGGAAGGAGAGAAATCTGGACATCTGAAAAATTTGGGATTTTTGTAGAGTATTTGAAATCCAATAAAAAGTTGTTTAGAAAAAGTGATAGAGAATATTCTTTGCCAGAGTTACTTGAGAGTTTTAATATTAAAACTTTCGAGATTTATATTGGTGTTTTATTTGACACTGGTGATCGGCCTGCCACGGTAGAAAGTGATAAAACTAATGGATTTTATTCCTCAAGCAAAAAAGGATTTCAATACCTGCAAAAACTGGTAAAGCAAAGTTCAACAATAAAGATAATTAACGAAGACCCTGAAAACTTACAGATGGAACTTGGTTTGAATTATTCAGACCTGAAAGTAAAGATAGGCGCTTTATACGGTGATGAGATTACTTTAAAGCTTTTTAGAAAAAGTCTTCCAGTCTCCAATTTGCTTTTATTAAGATACGATGATATTTGGTTATCCCTATTAATCACCATTGAGGAAAGAGCTATATTACTCAAGCATCAGAAAAATTTTACTACAACTTTTCTGGATTTATTAAGTAGAGATAGAGATTTGAGAATAAAGTATGATGCTGTAATAAATTCAGAATGTAGAGAAACCGAACTTAATGCAATCGTAGTTTACTTACTTAATAAATATGCTAACTTTTTTGAAGATAAAATGTTACCTGCTGATAAAAATAAGGCGGAATATTTAGCAGATGTTATTCAAGTTTTATGTGCAGCAGATGCTTAATGTTTTACAAGGTATAATTTTAACCCGAAATATGGAATAAAGAAATTTAATTTTTCGTAATTTTAACAAAAATAATAGGTTGCAGGGATGAAAGAATTAACTAAAAAAGTTGAGCAGTTAGAGTATGAGTTTACAGATAAACAAGTAAGTCCGTGGGAAAGATTAAGATTAATATCAGTATTGTTTACGTTGAAAATATCGATAATTTTTCTCCCCTTTGGATGTCTCTAATGCATAATTCGGGTTTAAGAAAGTTACCACAAATTTAGTTTAATGATTTTAGCATATTGGTTATTTGTTTTTGAGCCCAATATAATATTGAAAATTTATTCTTGGTAATTACTCAAAATATTCCACCCTATATTCATCAATGTTACGTAGGGGCAAATTATTATTTGCACCCACAAGATGTTAAATTATTTTGACGCTTGACCGAAAACACTCATTCGTGAGCCTATAGGAATTCATTACAAAAAGACATCGGATGTTTGTTAAACATCCGATGTCTGAAAAATTGACAAGGTCTTGCAGTGGCGAACTTGTGTGTTCGCCCCGTGTTCCTATGTCTTTGCCACTAATGCTACACCCTAAAACGATATGTTTTGTTGGGTATGATGGTATGTTTTATGGGCAATTCAAAAATTTATCAAAGAATAAAGCAAATTAAAATTTTAGAGTTCAGATATAGTGTGGATTGTATCGAGTAATTACCTTCAAAAAAAATTAGATTTTGGCAGGGCAAAGAAACAAATTTTATACCATAATTTCGAATTTTATAAATTTTTTACATTCTTTTATTATTTTTGTAAATGCTATTGAACATTTTGGGGTTTGAATGCCATTGCTTAACGGAGTGCTGTATAGTATAAATGACTTGATGTCGCCTTTTAAGTGCAATGTTGAAATTTGCAAAGGCGCCTGTTGCTTTATCGAAGGGGAGTTCGGGGCACCACTTAAACCTTCGGAAGTGAAGATAATCGAGCAATCCCTCCCGGTAATTTGGGACCTACTTCCCGAAACTTCGAAAAATGTGATTAAAAGCAAAGGTTGGCTGATTAAAAGCAACGGAAAACTTTATACAAATGTCGTGAATAACAAAGAATGTGTTTTCGCCTTTTTTGAAAACCAAATTGCACGGTGTGCATTCGAAAAGGCTTTTCTGGAGCGCAAGATTACTTTTCGCAAACCTATTTCTTGCCATCTTTTTCCTTTACGCGAATACTCTTTCTTTTTCACTGAACTTGTATATGTGAAAATTCCCGAATGCCAAACTGCAATTGAGAATGGCGAAAAAACTTCAACACCGCTCATTCGCTCCGTTCAAGATGCTTTAATTCGTAGATTTGGAACCCAATGGTTCAATAATCTCGAACGCTCTTTGCCAAAACTTGAACATATTAATCAAGATATTCTTTCGAGAGGTGGAAAATGAAGCTGAGACCGACATTATCAACAACGGTAAGTTTATCGCAAACCTTAACACCACAACAGATTCAATATCTAAAACTTTTGCAGATGCCAATTCAACAATTAGAACAAAAAATTGAAGAGGAAATATCGGAAAATCCGCTTCTCGAAACCGTCGAAGGTGGGGAAAATATCGAATACGACACAGTTGGCTTGGATTCCGAAAGTCAAGAAGACAATTTCACCGCCGAACCCATAACCTACGAAGAAACAACTTACGAACCTGCTCCAAAGAACATCGACGAACCGAAAGACCCCTTTGAATTTTACCGAAGATTGTGGGCAGAAGATGAGCTCGCTGCCCGAAAGTATAATTTCGACAATTACGACGACGAGGAAAGCGAACCTTTCCCCATCCGCAGCAATGTTTCTTTTATCGAGAATATGGTTCAACAGCTTAGACTTCAACCACTGAAAGAAGAAGAACTTATCCTTGGCGAGCATATCCTTTGGAATGTCGACTCAGATGGATATTTAAGAACTCCACTGGAAGAAATTGTAGACGACACAAATGAATACATTTTGGAAAAGAACCTCGAAAGGGAAAGGGCAAAAATTCCCGCTATTAACTCCGAGAATCCTGCTACCCAATTTATGATTGAACCCGAATCGAAAGTTATGGTCGAGCAAGTTTTGAATAACAACGGGAGCAAACTTCTCGCTCCCGTTACTTTGGATGATGCCGAAAGGGTTCTGAAAATTATCCAATCGCTCGACCCACCGGGTGTTGCTTCCCGAGACCTTCGAGAATGCTTAATAGCCCAAACTCTGGCATATCCCGTAGATACTCCGGGAAGAAACGAGGCACTAAAAATACTTACAGAAGCCTATGAACCTTTAACCAAGAAACACTTCCAGACTATTCAGAAAATGTTGGATTTGACCCCAGAGCAAATTAAACTTGCTCTGAATTTCATCAAAAAGCTAAATCCAAAGCCCGGCGGAGACGATACCGCACCGGAACTCAATTCCGTCATTCCCGATTTTATTATCGAAAAGGATTACGAAACAGGAGAGTTGATGGTTGTGTTGAACGAAAGCACTATTCCCGCCCTCCGAATTAGCAAGACTTACGAGCAAATGCGAAAAGAAGCTCAACGAAGGAAAGAAAAAGAAGCTACTGCTTGGCTCAAAGCAAAATACGACGATGCTAAATTTTTGATACAAGCTCTATCGCAACGAAGAGCAACAATGCTGAAAGTTATGACCGCTATTGCACAAAGACAAAAAGATTTCTTTAAATATGGACCTTCTGCTTTGAAGCCTTTGATTTACAAGGATATTAGCGAGGATACCGGTCTCGATGTTGCCACCGTGTGTAGAATTGTCAACAACAAATTTGTTCAAACAGATTTTGGCACTTTCGAATTAAAATACTTTTTCAGCGAGTCGCTCCCAACCGACGATGGCGAAGAAGTCTCGACAAAAGTAATTAAGCAAGTAATAAAAGAAATAATCAATAACGAACCAAAAGACCAACCATACAGCGATGAAAAAATAGTCGAAGAATTAAAGAAACGCGGCTACAACGTGGCTCGCCGAACAGTGGCAAAATATCGTGAGCAAATGAAAATTCCTGTTGCTCGTCTTCGAAAAGAGTTTTAAAATTATTCACATTGAATATGCTCGAAATTCAAGACTGGGGTTTGATAGATTATCTTGAAGCTTGGGAACGCCAAAAACAAATAGCAAGCGATATAATCAAAAACAGGAACCGAAATTTTTTTGTGGTTTGTGAACACCCCACGGTAATTACCGTTGGACGCGCAGGCAAACAAGAAAATATTCTCCTCCCCACAAAATTTCTTGAATCCAAAGGAATCAAAGTAGTGTATAACGATAGAGGGGGGGATGTAACACTGCACAACCCCGGGCAATTGGTTGGTTACCCAATATTCAATTTATATGATTACAAAACCGATTTGCATTGGTTTCTCCGCGAAATTGAAAATGCAATAATTGAATTACTTGCTTCGTTTAATATTATGGGCGAACGAGTTGAAGGATTGACTGGAGTATGGATAGAGCGAGAAAGGAAGATATGTGCTATTGGACTTCACTGCTCGCAATGGGTAACATCGCATGGTTTCGCCCTGAACGTTTGCAACAATTTGGACGAATTCAATTACATAGTGCCTTGTGGAATACAGAACAAAGGAATAACATCGATTTCGAAAGAACTTGGCACAGAAATTGATTTTACTATTGTGAAGCAAAAGTGCATAGGGGTCTTTGAAAAAAGGTTTTAAAAATTTTGGGGAAAAATTTGGAAAATTCAAAAAAAGTTTGTAATTTTGTAACCCCAAAGAAAGGAATCTTTGACAAGCGGGAATAGCTCAGTTGGTAGAGCACAACCTTGCCAAGGTTGGGGTCGCGGGTTCGAGCCCCGTTTCCCGCTCAGCGGAATCCCCAGCCGCTACTTCCTCGTTATGCTGCATGCCTTGCTATCACTCCCCCCGATGGCAAGGCTTTTTTATTTTTTTATTTTCTTATTTTTGTTTTCACTTTTTTGTGGTTTATGAAAAAAATTTACATTTACGAAAACGCATCGAAACCACAGGCAATTCAGTGTGCTGAATATGCCGCCCGAAAATTGCTTAAAATGGATGTGGAATGCTATGCAAAGGATGAGTTCCTCGAAAAAATCGACCCTGAACTCGCCAAACAATTCCATAGAATAAAAGAGAACGAACTTGAAAGAATTATCGATGTTTTGATTTCCTTCGGCGGCGATGGAACTATGCTTTCCGCTGCAAACCTTTTGCTCAAATTGAACATTCCAATTATGGGTGTCAATGTTGGAAAACTGGGCTTCCTCGCTGAATACTCAATTGCTGACCTCGACAAGGCTTTAATCGATTTAGTCGAAGGAAATTTTAGAATCGTCGAGCGAAGCGTTCTCGAAGCCAATGTCAAAGGCAGTATTTACTATGCGCTCAACGATATGGTTGTCGAAAAACGTGGCTCTTCGCGGATGATTACAATTTCGGCATATACCAACGAGCATTATATCGGTGATTACCGTGGCGACGGATTAATTGTTACAACACCAACGGGGTCGACTGCCTACTCGCTTTCCTGCGGTGGACCAATTCTTTCACCTTCTGCTAAGGTTATTTGCCTAACACCAATTGCACCGCATTCATTAACTTATCGCTCGCTGGTTTTACCCGATACAAACGAAATCGACCTTGTGGTTTTCTCTCCAACGGGCGAAGCAAATTTCGTTGCCGACGGCAGAACGACAGTGCAAATATTCAACAACGAAACAATTCACATAAAAAAATCCGATTACGTTGTCAAACTAATTAAACCAGTCAATAGCACGTACTACGATTTGCTTCGTAAAAAGCTTCTTTGGGCTGCAAATGTGATTGATGAACCCACCAAATGTGAGAAAAACGAGAAACCATAATGGAGCCATCGTCATTTTTTCATTGGAATGGTAGCCCCGAAATTTTCAAAATTGGTAGTCTTGCAATCCGATGGTACGGTGTCCTCTTTGCATTAGGCTTTGTAATTGGCTACCAAATTATGGATTATATCTTTAAACGAGAGAACAAGCCAACAAAAGCTCTCGAAAGCCTTGTTTTCTATGTGATTATTGGAACGATTGTCGGGGCAAGGCTTGGCCATTGCTTTTTTTACGAACCTGATTACTACTTAAAAAATCCCTTGGAAATTCTTATGGTTTGGCACGGTGGATTGGCAAGCCACGGCGGTGCGATTGGTGTTTTGCTTGCCCTTTGGCTTTTCGCACGAAAGAATCCGAAAATAAAACTCCTTTGGCTTTTGGACAGAATTGTTATCCCCACAGCTCTTGCTGCATCTTTCATTCGCATAGGTAATTTTTTCAACCACGAAATTATTGGGAAACCAACCAACCTGCCTTGGGCAATTATTTTCAACATATATCGTGGCGGGGAAATAGTCGGAACCACTCCGCCTGTCCACCCATCTCAACTTTACGAAGCAATTGCCTATTTGCTCATATTCATCTTGCTTTTCATTCTTTATAAAAAAAGAATCTGGCAAAACGAAGGTGTTCCCTTCGGGCTATTCTTTGTTCTCGTCTTCGTCGCCCGTTTTTTAATTGAATTCACCAAGGCTCCGCAAGCCGAATTCGAAAAATTTCTACCTTTGAGTATGGGACAAATTTTGAGCATACCGTTTATTCTCGCCGGTCTTTATTTCATTATTCGGGGACTAAAAAGAACAACTCCAAGCGAAAGCAAGACATAAGAAGACATTACCCTAACTGGATTCATTTCGAAAGACATCGGATGTTTTTTGAAACATCCGATGTCTGGGAATCCACTTGTTCGATGAAATGCGTCGGGAACAAACAGCGTTCGCCTTGCCAAAAGACATCGGATGTTTGTGAAACATCCGATGTCTGGAATCCCCTTGTTCGATGAAATGCGTCGGGAACAAATAGCCCTCTCCTTGTCCAAAAATACATCGGATGTTTGTGAAACATCCGATGTCTGGAAATCTTGTAGGGGCGACCGGCCGGTCGCTCCTACCTACGTAACACAGGGTAAAGGTTCGAACGGGCAGGAACAAGGTGGGAAAATTATTCGCCCCTACGAGAAATTATAATCCCAAAACCGATTTCGTTTCACCAAACGGAATTTATTACAGTTAGACATCGGATGTCTGCCAGACATCCGATGTCTGGGATTCCACTTCTTCGATGAAATGCGTCGGGAACAAATAGCGTTCGCCTTGCCAAAAAGACATCGGATGTTTTTTGAAACATCCGATGTCTGGAAATCTTGTAGGGGCATATGTGTTTGCCACAATATAATGTCATCTATGTTGCCAACAATGCAGGGGCGGATGGCTGATCGCCCCAACAAAACAATCGAGAAAAGTTTGATTTAATGATTCACTCTTGCAGGGGTGAAAGCAATCGAGTAATCCCCTATTTTTAAAATCAGAAAAAAGTAATTTAGTAAAATGGATTTTCAGAAAATCTTTAACCCTTAAACTTAGTATGCAAAATTTTCTTTAAACAACTTCAAATCAAGTTACTAGAATTGCTTGCAACCGACTAAAATTTGCCGTAATATTGAATGGAAATATTGCGTTCAGCAGGTTTGCCATTACGAAAATTTCCAAGCAAATCTTTTAAAATTATTCCAATTTTAACATTTGGATTCACAAGGAAAACAAGGGAAAAATTCAACAAACCCTTGCTTTGCATTACTTCTGTGGTTTTCTCATCTAAATTTGAATTAAACTCCAAGTTTAACTGTAAATAATTCATTACGGATTGAGCAACCCCAGCATAAATATTCACATTTCGCTCCGATGGTTTAGGTTCAAAGGAATAATTCATCCCCAAGTGGAAATCCACAATTCCAAGGAAATTTTTAAAGCCTTTGCTTGCAACAAGGAAAATACCGGGCGAATATGTTTGAAACCGCTGCAGTCGGGAGTCGTAATATCCATACCCCTGCGTCGAAATTCCCAAAGCCAGCGCTGGGAAAGTGGTTTTCTCGTCGAGGAAACGAAATGAAAGATGAACTGCGGGAAGCTTTTGAAAAGTTGCTTCGCCCGAGCCAACAATGTTCGTTCCCCCAAACGATATCCCAAGCATAAAATTTGTAAAAGGGGCGAAAAGGAAACCTAAACGCATTCCGCCATTCGCAAAAAAATTTGATTGAATTGCATAAGTGCCCTTCGACAAAATCCCCGCGGTTGGCAACTCCACAATTTCAATTGGTTCAGCAGATTTGCTGTTTTCGGGGAAAAAGTGGAACAAAAGCAAAAAAACAAAAAAAACAATGCTACTTCTTCTTCTTACTTTCTTCTTCATCAGCCGAATTATATCCTTTTGTGGTTGGAACATTGGATTTCTGCTCAGAAATTGTAATTTCAACACGGCGATTTTTCGCTTTATTTTCGGGAGTAGTGTTATCGGCAACTGGACGCTGGTCTGCAAAGCCCCGAACAACGATAGAACGCTCGGGAACACCTTTTTCAATCAAAAGATAAGCAACATTTACTGCCCGAGCAACAGAAAGATGCCAATTCGACGGATAGCGAAAATTCCGAATCGGGTCGCTATCGGTGTGACCATCGACTGCAACTTCTTGGTCTTCGGCTAAACCTCGTAGCGAATTGCTTATTTTTTCGAGAATTGCTACACCTTCGGGCTCGATTTCGGCTTTTCCTGATTTAAAAAGTAATTTTTCGGGCAAAGTGATTATAACATTTTGCCCGCGAGTTACAATCGAAATTTCGCCTTGCTTTATGTAGGCTTCAAGCGACTTTTGAACATCGGACTGAATCTCTTGTAAACTTCGCCTATTGGGAAAAGGCAATACAGGCTCGGGTATTCCCCGCTTCACCCCTTGAAATGGACTTAGCCCCGTGCCGTGGGCTTCTTCACCCTTCTGTGGCTTAAAATAATCGGCAAAGGCTTTGGCAAACTCCTTATATCTTTCCTCATCAACTCGGGAACTTACATATAAAATAACAAATAGACCAAGAAGCAGAGTTACTAAATCCGCATAAGTAATTAAATACCTATCGGGGCTTGTTCGGCTCGATACGTCCTCTTTTATTGTCTTTTTGAACATATCTACTTTATGACAATTATTTTTTCATACACCAAATTTTTTCCACCAGAAGAAATTACAACAAAATACATACCAGAATTTAATTTCGAAGTGTCGAATGTCAAAACCTTTGCCTCTCCTTTTGCTATTACATCAAAAGAAGCCTCTTCGATTATACATCCCAAAGAATTATGAATCTCCAATTTCACATTGCTTAAATCTTCGTAAGGTTGCATTGAGAAAATAATCATCGAAACGGCAGGATTGGGATAAGCTCTAAATTCCAATTCCTTTGAACTATTTCCTTTGGAAATAACTTCTCGGTCAACACCCAAGACCAAATCGAATCCAGCAATTTTATAAATGCTTCCATTATAATCAGTAATCCACAAATTCTTGTCTCGTGGGTCAAACTCAATCCCGCGGGCGTTAATTAGCCCAGTCATTGTTTGTAACGGAATACGGGCAACTTCGCGGGTCAAATCATTTTTATCAATTTTAATGACAACAGCCTCGGTCAATGAACCACCATTGGGGAAATAAGTTCCTACTTGATAAACATACTGCTGGCGGTCGTATGCTAAACCTCGCGGACCATAGGTCTTTGAGTAAGGATTTGGATAGCTTGCCTCGACCGACCCATTCTGCGGATTCACAACCATCAACATCTGCCTTCCATATTGGTCTTTTTTGTCCCTATCGCCTATGAGCAATTTCCCATCGAAAACTTCAATCCCAATAGGATAAACGTTTGCAGGCGATGCGAACTGGCGAATCAGAGTGCCATTCGTATCGAGGACCAATACCATTCCACCGTTCCCGCTGGTACTGTTCATCCTATGAACATAAATCAAATTGTTTTCCCTGTCGTAAGCAATGTCCGTAAAAAGACTATCTCCGGGAAGTTTCACACTTTTCTCTCTGGCATAAGTATTTGCATTTAATTTAACAAGTTGATTGGAATTAAAACTGGTTGTCCAAAGACCATCTTTCCCATCATAAGCAATTCCGTATGGAATGAAATTCACCCCAGTCGAAGTCAAAATCGAGCCTTTTTCGATAAGGGAAATCTTGAAAGTATTCGAGATTTTGGTTTGTTCGGGCTTAGAAATAGAAGTTATCCGAACTCGTGCGAAGTCGGTCTCAACATTCGGCAAAGTCCACATCAGCGGCGAGGATGCAACATTATCGGCGATAAGGCGCCATTTGTTGCCATCATCTACAGAATACTCAACTCGCACCGGAGGGACAAATCCATACCAAGAAATTAATTGCTGCGTGGAACTTATAAAAATCTCACCTCCGCTTGGAGAAGTAATTTCGTAACTGGTAATTAAATCAATTGGAACGGATGCCTCCCAAATTCCTCGTCCGTGAGTGGAAACACGCAACGGAATTGTTTGCGAAGTTAACGAATACTTGCAGAATTTCATATCCGTTACTGGGCTACGAGGGAGATTACGCCCGAATGGGAACCAATTCGCTCCACCGTCGTAAGATGCAAAAACTCCAATATCTGTTCCAACAAACAATACATCATCGTTAAATGGATGAATAGCAATTGTATTAACAGGTATATCGGGAAAGTTTTTACTTATGTTAACCCAGCTTTTTCCAAAGTCGGTGGTTTTAAAAATATGAGGAGTGTAAAAGCCCGAAAAAGTAACAAAAGCTTTGCCTTCGACCTGATTCGAGAAAGCAATGTCGGTAACCCAACGGTTCACAAGCCCATTAGAAGCGACATTTGTCCATTTGTCTCCGCCATCGGTCGAAACCAAAAGGTCGCCACCACTGGTTCCAGCCATTATGTGTTCAGAACTTAATGGCGAAATATCAATTGCAGTATACCTTCCGTTGATAGGTGGAGTTTTCAGCACTTCCCAGCTGGAACCATCGCTGTAGGTAGCATATAATCGATTACGACCATAGTATAAAATAGAACTTATATTTGGGTCAATCACAAGCGGAGGGTCCCAAACAGAAGCATCGAATGTGATTCCTTTGTCGATGTATGTAAAAGCTCCGGTTTTTAAGTCTAATCTAAATGGCTTTATAACCCCGCCGGGTGTACTTTGACCATAAATTATGTTTGGATTATCATAATTTACAACCGTGCGAAAACCATCGCCCCCAGCAATGAAACTCCAGTTCGTATCTGCATCGTTTCCAAGTGTTCCGTTGTCCTGTGTCCCACCAAAATTAATGTTCGGTTTTGTATGGTCAATATCGAAACCATAGAATTGTGTTACCTGCAAATTATTATTCTTTGCTCTCCAAGTAATTCCACCATCGGCGGAAAAGTAAACTCCGCCATCGTTGCCAATCATAACGATATTTGGATTTATTGGGTTGAAAGCAGCACAATGCTGGTCAACGTGAACACTCCCGCCGCTATACCCATTAGTAACATTTGTCCAGGTCCTGCCGTCAGAAGTACGAAAAATATCAATCCCGCCAGCAAGAGCAATATTTGGATTGGTGGGATGAACCTCGATAAAATTGTCGTAGAAGCCTTGCCCATTGAAAAAAGTTTGGTCCCCACGATAAACAAGGACCCAGTTCAAACCTTTGTCTGTGGTTCGATAAATTAATCCTTCGGTACCGGCATCTACCAAAGCATAGGCAATTTCGGGCTGCGATGGAGCAAATTGAACAGATACTCTGCCGATATTGCTTTGGAACCCACTAATCCTTTTTTCCCAAGTTTGTCCCATATCGCTGGTGTAAAACACCCCTTCGCCATTAACACCAATTAAGTATTCCCCAACATTAGTCGGATTAATAGAGACATCGGTAACGTTCCTGTCGAACAAACGGCTCCAAGTTTTACCACCATCAATCGATAAATAAAATCCGGGCTTCCGAATAGTTGCCCCTGCAACGACAATTTTCGAGTTTTTTGGATGTACATAAATTTTGGAAAAAGCGCCTACATCGGCAAGACCAAGAAGCTTCCAAGAATTCCCTCCGTCGGTGCTTTTATACATACCATTGCCAAGATATATCGTCCCACCACCAATAACAGATTCACCAGTTCCTGCATATAAGACATCGGGATTGTTGGGGTCAATTGCCAGTGCTCCGAAAGCAATCCCATTTTCATAATCAAATATCGGTTCCCAATAGTCACCAAAATTTGTCGAACGCCAAATTCCACCAGCAGCCGCAGCAGCATAAACAAGACCATTTTTCTTTGGATGGAACACAATTGACTTAATTCGCCCGCCAATATCAAACGGACCGATAGGTTTCCATTCGGGTTGCTCAGCAAGGATTAAATCCCGAGGCAATTTCTGATACAAAAGATTAGTTTGCTCAAATGCTTTCTGCCGGGCAAAATCGGGTATCTGCTCAAAAGGATAAGCTCTTGGCTTATTGAACTCTTCTGCTCGCCGGGCTGGGTCATCATAAGGTTCGTTTTCTTTCCCAAACGCTGCCATATAAGAAAACACCAAAAGCAAAAAAATCTTTTTCATATTTTTCTCGATTTTATTCAATTAAAAATTAATAAATTTTCCAAAAAAATATCCAAATAATTTTTTAAATCTACGGAAAAGAGAAAGAATCTCAAAAAACACAGGATTAAAACAGTGCTGAAATAGTGGACAAGACATCGGATGTTTTTGAAACATCCGATGTCTTTCAAAAGCAAAAAATTTCACAAAGATTCTGCTTTTGTTACTTCTTCGATAAAGATTTCTCGTAGGCTGGGTGCCATAAGTTCAATCTTTTTAATTTCCACCCGAGCAAGGAGTTGTTGGATGAAGTTCTTCAAATCGAAAGTTCTGTGGTCAAACCTAAATTCAATCCTGTTCTGAGTGAAAGAAAGAATCTTAACTCCTGTAAGCAAATCTTGAATATTGTCGTCGCCAAAATATTCGCAAATCACAGTGTCATTAGCTCGATTAGCCTTAATGTCGTAAATCGAACCCGAAAGCACAACTTTGCCTTTGTTTATCAAGCAAACTTCATCGCAAAGTTGTTCAGCCTGCTCCATATTATGTGTTGAAAGAAGTATGCACTTACCCTGCTTTTTCAAATCGAGTATAATTTGCTTGAAAATTTCGACATTTATGGGGTCAAATCCCGAAAATGGCTCATCCAAAATGAGGACATCGGGATTGTGCAAAATTGCAGACACAAACTGCACCTTCTGTTGCATACCTTTCGAAAGCTCCTGAACTCGTTTGTTAGCCCAATCACTTGCATCAAGCATCCGAAGCCAATATTTAGCCTGCTCTTCCGCCTCTTTCCGTTCCACTGCCTTAAGTTCAGCAAAATAAACCAGCTGGTCGATAATTTTCATTTTCTTGTATAAACCACGCTCTTCGGGTAAATATCCGATTCTGTTCTGAATTTGCTGAATGTCTTTTGAGCCAAGAACAAATATTTCGCCCTCATCGGGAAGTATAACCCCTGCAACCATTCGGATTGTCGTGGTTTTCCCAGCCCCGTTTGGTCCAAGAATTCCAAAAATTTTCCCTGCTTCGACAGAAAAAGATACTTTCTGCACAGCTTTTACATCCCGAAAGCTTTTGGATATTTCTTTGACTTCCAATGCATTCATAAACAAAACTCTATTCTATAAACACAAATGATACAAAATTAAATTTGGGAAAAAATTAAAATTAAAAATTACATAAAATCGAAATTAATAAAATTGAAAATAAAGAGGAACTTATGCTGGAAAATGCATTTATTGGAAGTCGAAAATATTGGCTCTGGGTGGGCTTTCTTTTCATTATCTTTTTAATTGGTTTCTTCTTTTACCTACAACAATTCACCGAAGGGTTGACTATCACGGGGCTAAGCCGAGATGTAACTTGGGGCTTCTACATTGCACAATTCACTTTTCTCGTAGGTGTGGCTGCCTCGGCAGTTATGGTTGTGCTCCCTTACTATTTGCATAATCATAAAGAATTCGGAAAAGTAACAATACTTGGCGAATTCCTTGCTATCGGCGCCGTTATTATGTGTATGACATTTATCTTTGTCGATATGGGGCAACCGCTGAGAATCCTTAATGTATTTCTTCACCCTACGCTCCACTCGATGATGTTCTGGGATTCGGTTTCTCTGCTCGGCTACTTGATTCTAAACGTCATAATCAGTATGGTTACTCTTGCATCGGAACGAAAAGGCATCGCCCCACCTAAATGGATAAAACCTGTTATTATCTTTTCCATACCTTGGGCTGTTAGTATCCACACTGTTACGGCATTTCTCTATTCGGGTCTGGCTGCTCGCCCATTCTGGCTGACTGCAATTATGGCTCCTCGATTTCTTGCCACTGCTTTTGCCGCCGGTCCGGCTTTGTTAATTCTATTTTGCCTGATTCTTCGAAAAATCACAAAATTCGACCCCGGCGATAAAGCAATCCAAAACATTGCAGTTATTGTAACTTATGCAATGATTCTCAATGTCTTCTTCTTCCTGCTCGAACTTTTCACTGCTCTGTATAGTGGAATCCACGAACACAGCCTCCACTTCCGCTTGCTATACTTCGGTTTAGAAGGGAACACTTTCCTCGTTCCTTGGATGTGGACTTCGGTTATTCTTGCAATAATCTCGCTAATTCTGCTTATCACTCCAAAATACAGAAAGGATACCCGACTGCTTACCATCGCCTGTATTGCCACTTTCTTTTCAATATGGATTGACAAAGGAATGGGTTTAATCATTGCTGGATTCATTCCAAATCCTCTTGGCAAAGTGGTTCGCTACATCCCAACATTTCCAGAAATAATGATTTCCATCGGGGTCTACGCCCTCGGTTTCCTAATCATCACTGCTCTATATAAGATTGCTCTTTCTGTTAGGAAAGAAATATAATTTTCTTTTAAAAGCGGATGGTCGATGGAAAGTCTCGAAATCTCCAACGGACCCGACCTTGGCATCACTGGTCCTTTTATCCGCATAATGTTTGGTGGAGGTGGTTTAGGAAGAAAGTAATCACTTAATTTATAGGGGCGAATAATTATTCGCCCCTACATAATAATACACAATCCCTTATCATTCCCACATCCTCATAGCCATCGAATCGGCTAACCTTTATCTTTGCACCGAAAATGCTTTGATGGAATTAATATTAAGCTATTACCTTTTTCCCCATTTCTGAAGTTTCAAAAAGCACAGAAAAAAAACAATTATTTGTGTAAATTTGTATTTTTATATTTCAATTGCTGAACTTGTTGGACAAAAGAGCATTTTACATATTTTGGGTCGGTTTGTTATTGGTAATTTTGCCTTCTTTTTCGCAACAATCGGGCGCTCCATTCCGTGATATCGAAAAGAGCTCCAAAACAACGCCTGCGGACACAATTATTTTGCCGGGTCCTTCGCTGTTGCGGTTCAAAGCTGAACAAGACAGCAACTATCTGCGTGCGAAAAGATTGCCCACTCCACCTTCTGCCCGCTTTTATGCCGATATGAAAATGCTTGAAAAACAAGTGCTTGCTCAGAAAAAGCTCGCCGGACTTTCGGACCAGGAAATTGCAAAAAAGAATATGCAAATTTCTCCGGAACTTTTCCTCCCTTCTGCCCAAGAACTGACACTTTATCAATACGGATTGATGCAATCGCAATCTGTCCCTTTTTTACAAATTTATAAACCATATGGCTTAAAAGTACCGCTTTCTTCGATTGCTACTTTTCTTGGTTTAGCAGAAGATGTTTCGCCACTGCTCGAATACGACCTCGATGTCGAAACCGATGTAAAAGTTTCTATCTATTCCGAAAAGGCAATACTTGTTGCAACTATTTTCGATGGAATACAAGCCCCCGGACATTACCGTTACTATTGGAACGGCAAAGATGACCGCGGGCTTCGCCAGCCTCGCGGCGATTACATCGGCGAAATTCAGATTGGTCGCACTAAGTTCATCCGCAAAAGAATTAGGCTGGAAAATTGAAAGAGCGATTTGAAATCCTTTTTATAGCGAAGCATCCTGCTACATCAGTTCGAACTGATGGCTTCCTAAACAGGATTAATGAAATCGACAATCTCTTTTGCGATTCAAAAAAGCTTTACCTCGATATAACCCCAAAACTCAAATCGTTCAAAAAACAAGAATTTCATTTCGAAAATACAACAATCATCAGATTGAACATTTTTTCCCATTTTTTCCAAATCATCAAACATTTAAATAATGCCGAAAGACTTTACATACACTCTGTCTATATGGGATTTAGAATTTTCCCCCATATCTATTTTGCTCGAATCAAAGCAAAGGTATGCTTCGAGCTTCACGGTGTATTCGAAGAGGAACTGAAATACAAAGGCGAAAAACTTCGCTCCAAGTTCTACCATTTCATCGAAAAAAAACTTGTCAAACTTGCCGACATCTTGGTTTTTGTATCGAAGCTATTCGAACAATACTACCTTGAAAAATACCCTGATACCAAAAACAAAACAAGATTCATCATCCCAACTTTTAATTCAAAAGTTTTTGCACCAGAGCTAACCTCGAAAGTCGATGGTATTAAGAAGAAATATAATATACAAGACGACGATGTTGTTTTAATCTATTCAGGAAATATCGAAAAGTGGCAGAAAATTGAATTAACCCTTGAGATTATGTCAAAATTATACCATAGCAAAGCGAATTTCAAGTTCTTTCTTCTAACTGGCAACCCCGACCGAATGGCTGAACTGGCAAAAGATTTCAATCTGCCAATCGGCGAAAGAGCCTTCATCCTACAACTCGAACCCGAAGATTTAATGCCTTTCTACGAAATTTCACATTATGGGTTTGTTCTGCGGGACGACTCTATTGTCAATCGTGTATCCTCGCCTACCAAACTGCTGGAATATCTTTACTTTGGAATTATTCCTGTAATGCTTTCCACAAAAATCGGATTTTTCGAAGATTTCGATTGCGATTATCTTCCCGTAAATGAAATTTTTAATATCGACAAGCCGAGAAAATCGGAAAAGAATAGGCAGATTGCCCGAGAAATTATGCAAAACTACTACAATGAACTCGAAAAATTGAAAAGCACAATTTTAGGTTAAAATAAATTTTGGTGAAAAAATGAAATTTAGGTGGCTGGTTCTCGCGGTCGTGGTTTTTATTTTTCTAATTTTTTCCCCACTCATACCAACAAATCCAAAAATTTCGAATATGATTGCAATCATCATTTTTATGGGAATTCTGTGGTTAACCGAGGCTATCCCGATTGGAATAACCGCTGTGCTTCCCCTTCTGCTTTATCCAATAATGCACATTGCAAATTCAAACGAAACGGCTGTAAACTATTTCAACTCAACGATTTTTTTGTTTCTGGGGGGATTTATTGTCTCTATCGCAATCGAAAAAGTGCAACTTCATCAGCGGATAGCATTGAGTTTGCTGAGAATTCTCGGTAGGTCGAAGGACGGCATTCTTCTTGCCTTTGCAATTTCGCCTTGGTTTATTTCGATGTTCATATCGAACACCGCTACTGCACTGATTATGTTGCCAATTGTAATGTCAATTGCTTCCCAAACTACAAGCAACCTTTCCGAATGGGACCGCGACCGATTTGCAAAAGCTTTGCTTTTCGCTGTAGCTTATTCCTCTTCGATAGGGGGAATTGCTACATTGATTGGAACGCCGCCAAATCTTGTTTTCCACAAAATTTACCAAATCAATTTCCCGAACTTGCCAGAAATTACTTTTGCGGGTTGGGCAGAAATTGCTATCCCCATCTCAATCCTGCTTCTTATTTCTGAATATCTCCTTTTAAGGATTTTGTTCTTGAGAAAAATTCCAACTTTTGTTGTTGACGAAGAATTTTTTAGGGAAAAAGTTCAAAACGCAAGGAAAATGGCAGATTCGGAATGGATAGTCTTGATTGTTTTCATTTTGACTTGCTTTTTATGGATATTCAGAGTTACCATAGACCTTGGTTCGATAAAAATTCCCGGGTGGGCAGATTTGCTTGGCTTGGAAAAATATACCGACGACGCAACTGTGGCAATTTTTTCGTCCATCCTCCTTTTCATTCTACCTGAAAAATTCAAACAACCAAAAAATAGAATTCTCAATATCCACGATTTAAGCAAAGTTCCTTGGGACATCATATTGCTTTTCGGTGGTGGATTTGCAATTGCAGATGGATTCACTCGCACAGGCCTTTCCGATTACCTTGCTAAAAGCCTTGCTGGATTCTCACACCTCCCACCATACCTTCTCATTTTAATTGTAAGCACAATCGTTGTGGCAACTACCGAATTTTCCTCGAATACAGCCGTTGCCTCGACATTTCTACCAATCGTAGCCTCGTTGAGCAAAGCATTGGGTATAGCCCCAATCAAGTTGATGATACCTGCAACAATTTCTTCATCGCTCGCTTTTATGTTACCAATTTCAACCCCACCGAATGTCATAGTTTTCGCCACAAAAAAAATCAGAATTCCCGAGATGGCAAAAGTTGGAATTACACTTAACATTATTGGAATAATTATCATAACAATTTATTTCGCCTTTTTATTTTAAGCATATTCTTCTGTTAAAATAATGAAGGGGCAGGCGAAGAGCCTGCCCCCGGTGGTCGATAGAGAACGGAGGTATAGGAACCGAAAATAAGCGAAGTTCTATTGCTTATGCGAGTTGAAAAATACTCTTATGCAGCGTTGCCAATTTTTCCTTACTTCTTGTATGCAAATGAATTAAATCACAAAAATATCAGCTCAACCCTTCGATTTTCTCTAAATTGGTACTCTTCGGTCTCATTTGGATAAATTGGCTCTTTTTTGCCTTTCCCTTCGACTTGGATGATTTGTTTCCTATTCACTCCGAGCTTTACCAACATATCGTAAACAGCTTTGGCTCGCCTCTTCGACAAAGTCATATTCAACGCATCCGACCCTCGTGTGTCCGTATGACCAATAAGCCCTATCTTTTTGTTTGGATTTTTCTTTAGGTATTCCGCAACTCTTTTAAGGTTATCTTTCGATGGCTTGTCAAGTTCACCAGCCTTGTTTCTGCCCAGTGGAAGTAATATATACTGCTTTTAAGGTTATCTTTCGATGGCTTGTCAAGTTCACTTTTCCCCGACTCAAAAAGTGCAACGATAAATTTCTTTTGAGCCTGCTGCTCATCAATTTTTAGAGGTTCAACATAATAATTCTTTTTTGCAACAAGCGTTTTGTTCCCATAAGGGAAATCGAGAGCCACCTGAACTGTATGCATCGGTTCTTTCGATTTAATCGCTTCAAAACTTAGGACATAGTAAACATTAATAACTTTAAAAATTTCATCAAATATATCGGGCAACTCTGCTATTGAACTTGGGAAATATGCTTTGCCACCAGTCATTTCAGCAAGGGCTCCCAAAACAAACGGATAAAAACCGCCATCCGGTCGATTAAATCCTATAACGAAAACCCTAATATCGTTCTTCCTCGCTATATAAACAAGGTCATTAACATCATAGAACGAAGAATTGTCCATACCATCGGTAAACAAAATCGCAACCTTTTCTTTCTTGCTATTTGCAATTTGTTCCATCCCAATAATCGAAGCATCATAGAACGCTGTTGCACCTCCAAGGTCGGACAAAGACAAAATCCGATTCGCATCCCCATAATTCATAGACCCGAGTATTGGATTTGCAATCCGATGGTCAAACTGAACAACAGAAAAATCGTCTTTCCCTGGTTTAAGATTTTTAATCCCAAGATAATAAGCATTTTCAAGAAACGAAATATCTTCTGCCATCGAACCGCTATAATCCAAAACAAAAAGCACCGAGTACGGCGGCGCATCATTGTACCGAACTTCCTCGACGTCGAACTTCTCCACTTTGTACTCTTTCCCAGCAATTATTTCTGTAATTCCTTTCCAATTATCGAGATATGCATAATTGTACGGCGGTGCTAAATTTCCTATTTGGTTCCCGTAGTCATCCACAACCGTGCAATATACTTTTACCTTCTTTGGATAATCCTTGCTATCAATCAAGTGGATATTCAAGTAAAAGTTCGACTCGGGTTTAACGCTTTCGGGATTGATTAGTCCTTTAACATATTTGCTCTGCGTCGTGTTCTTCTTTTCCTCAACGGGCTTACCCTTAGGTTTTGATTTAGGCTTTGGTTCAGTTTTTGGCTCGGATTTAACCAAAACTTTAATGTTCTTCTCTGCCACTAAATCTTTCCCCTTCGTTGCTCGCAAAGTAAATGTTGATGTTTCGCTCACTGTAATTGAAATCGAACCAGATGCAGGCAGATTATTCCTTACACCCGTAATTTCAACTTTGTCTGCATTTGCTACGCTCCAAGTCAATGTAACTGCTTCGTTTGGTTTAACTTCCATTCTGTCTGCTTCGAATTTTAATATTTCTGGTTGACGCATTGTTGTGCAACTAATCACAACAATTAACAAGATGAATGAAATCACATAGTTCCTCATTTTTACCCCCATTCTTTAATTAGTTTACAGAAATAATGGTTACATAAATCCGTTCACTATCGTACCACCAAACTTTATTATAAAGATAAAACTCTTCGGTAGCCCCAGTTTCCCCGGGAGCAAGATTTAACCCGAAATATGCAATAAAGAAATTTAATTTTTCATAATTTTAACAAAAATAATAGGTTGCCGGGATGAAAGAATTAACTAAAAAAGTTGAGCAGTTAGAGTATGAGTTTACAGATAAACAAGTAAGTCCGTGGGGAAGATTAAGATTAATATCAGCATTGTTTGCGTTGAAAATATCGATAATTTTTTTTCCCTTTGGATATCTCTAATGCATAATTCGGGTTTAAAATTGCACTATGTTTACGCTTATAAATAATTTGGTCATCGGTGTTCCGAATCTCTACCCAAAAAGTTACTTTTCGCACAACAGAATTTGAATTGTTTTCGATAATCAACTGCATCTTTTCGATACAATTTTCTTTATAATACCCATTTTCCCAGCAATACCACCAGTTGTAATAGACCACCTCAAGCTCCCAAGGTTCCACTTTCTTTTTCTTTTGGGAATAAGTTGGAACCAAAGAAGAAAATGCAATTGCCAACAAAATCAATAAGTTAATTAAAGTTTTCATTGTTACCTCCGTTCTTTTTAAAATAAACCACTTTTTTATGTTTTAAAAAATGAACAAATAGAACTTGTTCATCTTGGCGTAAAGTGTGTTGTTTTTAAATTCTCTTAGAAGAAATTTGCAATAAAAACAACCCTCCACCTTAACAAGAATAATGCGTTTGTCGAGAGGAAAGCGTAAAAGCTCAATGACAACGCTATCCTTCACATCTTTTCGGCAAAAGAACAATTTGTTGATTTCTTGTTAGGCGGAGGGGTATGTCGCTCGTAAGTCTTTGATTACAAATACATTATTTCGCTTCGTTGGTTACAGTAACAAACGCGCGTTGTTCTTTTTCAAGGACCTTCCCAGTAGTAATTTGTAATAATGCCATCTTTGTTCGTAAAAAATACTTTAATTAACTGATAATGATAAGTGCGAGGAGGAACGTAATAGGTGCTCGTTGTACGCGTTGGATTTTTAACAAAGCCGCTCGTTTCTGTTGTGGAAGTGGCATACCCCGGAGTTGTATATTCCCCTTCATAAACGTAGATAATTATTTTCCCAACATCTTGTTTGTCAATAACTTCCGTCGGCAGCCCATAGGCTCTAATCAATTCCGAGGTGTGATGCCCTATCCAACTTTTCATTTCGCGTTCCACTTGTTCTTCGAAGCTCGTACAACCAATAACTGCTATTGCGAAGAATGCCAGAACGAACAAAATGCGCTTTTGCATAGGAACTCCTTTAATTTGTTGAACATATTTGGAAAGGGGAAATGTAAATATAATCTATCCACGTAGAAAAAAAAATGCTATTTCGATATTTATATAATAATGGGAGACACTAAGTAAAATTTTGGCTACCAAGAGTTTACAATATAATATCTAAATTAGAACACAAAACCGATTGAGTTTTATTAATGATACTTGGCAGATATAGATAAAATTTTAAGTAGGTGAAACTGCAATATAATATCAAAAATTTGGAAGCAAAACCGTCCATTCGAAGAAAATTTGTCCAATTTATTGATTTATAATCACTTACAAAGAACAACATTTTGTTACAAAATGCAGATTTTTCACAAGATTCTCCGCATTCTCGAAAATTGCATTATCCTTTGATTTTCAATAACTTACAAGTATATTAGTATTTTTTTTAAAACCACCAAATAAATTCATAATTAAAAAAATTTTAAATTGGGTTTCCAATCAAAAGCTCAAAAATTACATAACTAATTGATTTTTATAAAAATATAAATTTTTACAAATTTCTTTTTTGATAAAATGTGTGTAAAAAATTTCACAATAATGTGTCAAATTTTTTACACAATAATAATTTCCCCCAAGTCGAAAAAAACATATTTAGGGGCGAATAATTATTCGCCCCACAAAATATTAAACTATTTGGTTGCTTAACCGAAAACTTTCGTTCGTTGCCCAATCGAAATTCATTACAAAAAGACATCGGATGTTTGCGAAACATCCGATGTCAGAAAAACTTACAAATTTGCGTAAAAGCGAACCTGTATTTTCGCTCCCTGTTCCTATGTGTTTGGTATTAATGCTACAGATATGTTTTGGAGAGTAAGATGGTAGTACGTTTTTTTTGTAGGGGCAATTCAAGAATTGCCATTAAAATAGAGCAAATAATTTTAATTTTTTAAAGTTCAAATATTTGGGGATTGTATTGAGTAATTCTCTTAAAAATTGAAAAACAAAAAGCCCACCAAAGTGGTGGGCTAATTCATTTAGAATCTACTCGTAATGTTTTATTCCTCAACTTGTTAAGTTCCTGCAAGATAATCTTTTAGGTATTTCTCTTGCTCGGGGGTGAGCTTATCGATTTCTACTCCCATCGACTTCAACTTCAATGTTGCTATAAATTCGTCCTGCTCGGGGGGTATCTCCATAACTTCGATTGGGAATCGTTTGCCTTGCTTGTGGGCTTCGACAAATCGCAAAAGCGCCATAAATTGATTTGCAAAACTCATATCCATAACCTCGGAAGGATGTCCTTCGGCAGCAGCAAGATTTATCAGCCTGCCTTGGGCAAGCAGATATATCTTTTTCCCATTTTTCAGAGTATATTCCTCGCAATTTTCCCGAATTGTTCTTTTCGAAACTGCAAGTTCTTCGAGTTCAGGGATATTGATTTCCACATCGTAATGCCCTGTGTTGCATACAATTGCACCATCTTTCATCTTCTCGAAATGCCACTTTCGGATGACATCCTTGCATCCCGTTGCAGTTATAAAAATATCGCCAACTTCGGCTGCTTGGTCCATTGTCATCACTTGGTGTCCTTCGAGCAAGGCTTTGATTGCTGCGGTCGGCTTCACTTCTGTGATTATCGTTGTTGCTCCCAGCCCCTTTGCCCTTTTGGCAACACCAGAACCACAATGCCCGTGGCCAGCGACCACAACTGTTTTCCCTGCAATCAAGACCGAAGTTGCTCTCATTATTCCGTCAAGTGTCGATTGTCCCGTGCCATAAACATTATCGAAATCCCATTTGGTTTCGGTATCATTTACAGCAAATACGGGGTAAAGAAGTTGTCCAGCTTCCTGACGTGCTCGAAGTCGATGGACTCCTGTGGTAGTCTCTTCCGTCCCGCCAATTATATGGTTCTTTGCCATTTCGGGGTATTTCTCGTGCACAGTATTAATCAAATCGCAACCATCGTCCAACGTTAAATGGGGTGGTTTATCAATTGTTCTTTCGATACACCAGTAAAAATCTTCCAGATTGCCGTGCCAAGCGAAAATCGAAATTCCTTGGCTTGCAAGGGCAGCTGCAACAGCATCATTAGTCGAAAGTGGATTGCAACCACTCCACGAGACTTCGGCTCCCGCCTCCACCAAAGTTCGAATCAACACTGCGGTTTCTTTTGTAACATGAAGACATCCAGAAATTTTATAACCTTTGAATGGCTTACTTTTTCGATACATCTCACGAAGGTGCATCAGCACGGGCATTCGCGACTCTGCCCAATCAATCAACTTCTGCCCTTCCTCGGCAAGCGACAAATCCCGAACACAATATTTGCCGGGCACTTCATCGAATTTGCCTTTTGCCTTCTTCGGTGGATAATTAATTACAATTTCGCTCTTCGATACTTTCTTTGTTTTAGATTTTCCCATATTCTTTCCTCAATTTTGAACAAAAAATTAAAGCAAAGCTTTAAACATATCTACAAGGTCTAACTTCTCCCACGGAAATTCTTCGCGTCCGAAGTGACCATACACAGCAGTTGGACGATAAATTGGCTTTTGCAAATCGAATCGCTTTATAATTCCGCGGGGTGTTAAGTCTATATTTTCCTTTATAAATTTTTCCAGAACTTCTTCGGGAACTTTGGACTTGTTATGTGTATTGATATGAATCGAAACTGGGTCAGCAATACCAATGGCATAGGAAAGTTGAATAGTACACTCATCTGTAATTCCAGCAGCCACAATGTTTTTTGCCAAATGGCGAGCGGCATAAGCTGCCGAACGGTCCACCTTCGTTGGGTCTTTGCCCGAAAAGGCTCCGCCGCCGTGTGGTGCTCTTCCGCCATAGGTATCGACTATAATCTTTCTCCCTGTTAAACCAGTATCGCCGTGCGGTCCGCCGATTACAAACTTCCCCGTTGGGTTCACGTAATATTTAGTCCTTTCATCCAAATATTCGTTAGGAATAACTTTTTTTATCACATATTCAATAACATCTTCTTTGATTTTGCTCTGGGTTACGTCCGGGTCGTGCTGGGTTGAAATTACCACTGTATCAACACGAAGTATTTCCCCTGAGTCGGAGTATTCAATAGTTACTTGCGACTTGGCATCGGGCCGCAAATACGGCATAAGATGTGGCTCCTTTTTGCGAATATCCGAAAGCCTTTTGACTAATTTATGTGCATACATAATCGTTGCAGGCATAAGCTCGGGAGTCTCTCTTATTGCATAGCCAAACATCATCCCTTGGTCGCCAGCCCCGCCAGTATCGACACCAATGGCAATATCTTCCGATTGGTGATTAATCACATTGATGACGGCGCAAGAATTGGCATCGAACCGATATCCATCCTTGTCGTATCCAATCTCGCGAATGACACCTCGAACCAGCTGCTGGAGGTCGACATAGGTTTTCGTTGTTATCTCGCCACCAACGATAATCAAGCCTGTAGTAGCGAAACATTCGCAAGCAACACGGCTTTCGGGGTCATCGGCGAGCATTGCATCCAACACAGCGTCGGAAACTTGGTCACAAATTTTATCGGGGTGCCCCTCGCCTACCGATTCCGATGTGAATAAATAGGTCCTTCGCTTTTCCATTTTGTATTCCTTTTAATATTTTTAACAACTAAACACTGTTGATTTCACTGGAGTTTCCAACATTCATTTGGAAAAAAGAGCCACGAACAACTGCACTATTGCCAATGATTGAATTTTCGAGCAGATACGATTCGACTCTTGCACCATCGCTTATTATCGAATTCCTTACGACGCTGTCGATTACAACAGAGCCCGTGGCTATCGTCGCATAAGGTCCAATCACCGAGCGGCTAACAAACGCATTGTCATCTATATAAACCGGGGGCAAAACAACGCAATCGGATATAGTCTTATTATATGGTTTTTTCGAAAGCAGAAAGCGATTTGTTTCCAACAAAGTTTCGGGCTTGCCGCAATCATACCACCCCTCGACAGGAACGGTCACGAACTTTTCACCTTTTTCAATCATCATTTGCAACGCATCGGTAAGTTGAAACTCGCCCTTTGTTTTTATGTCCTTTTGCAAAAGTTCATTTAAACACTCGGCAAGCAAATCGGAATTTCGTATAAAATAAATCCCAACAATGGCAAGGTTCGAAACAAACTTCTCGGGTTTTTCGACCAAGCGGGTTATCCTTCCTTCCGAATTAGTCACCACAACCCCAAACCTCGATGGGTTCGACACTTCTTTGACCCCGAGCACAGACGCATCTTTTTGAACGATGCTATTGAGGTCTGCATCGAAAATTGTGTCGCCCAGAACAATGAGCAGAGGCTCGCCCGCGAAATGCTCCGAGCCGCACCAAATCGCATGACCCAAGCCAAGCGGTTCCGTTTGCGAGACAAATCGGATGGGGAAATCGTAGGTCTTGCGAACAAACTTTTCCACCTCGTCGCCCAAATGCCCCGTAACGATGATTATCTCGTTTAGATTCAAGGCGACAAGCGAATCCAAAATGTGCATCAAAATCGGCTTACCTGCAACATTCAACAAAACCTTTGGCAAAAAGTATGTATGAGGTCGCAGCCTACTACCTATCCCCGCAACGGGAACAATTGCCTTCATAAAAGATAAATTTAAAAATTCAAAATTACGAAAAGTAAAGGAAATTTTATTGTTGTTAATAGAAGATAAAGAAAAACAAATGCCCGATGAATTTCCTTATAAAATGAATTGAGCAATTTTTGAAGTTCATTAATTTTTATAGATTGCCATTTATAAGATTCACAAGGATTAACGATACCAAATCGTTAAACTATTGGAAAACACGTTGGAAGTGCCAATCCTAATTGGCAATTGCATTCTAAACAATTTGTAATAGCTCGATTGCTGTAATCAGATAAATGAAAAAATAAAATCAAAAAATTTGGAAATTTGAATTTTTTTTGTATGTTGCAATTTGAACTTTAGCAGATTTTGAAAATGTTTTGGCAATGGTGCCGTAAAGTATTTTCTAATCTTGCTATGCGGGGGATAGTTCCGTTGTCCGAAGTTCCTTTTGTATTTAATTCTCTTTGCCTGACTGGAGAGAGAGAGAGAGAGAGAGAGTATATTCAGAAATCAAACTCCGAAATAGATGTTCCCGAAAGAAGCGTGCGCTCGATGGTTGCGTTCTGCTTGCCCGCCCTCCTCCTGTTTGTATCATCAAGCTGACGAATTAAACAATGCACCGCGTCCGCTTGTTCCCAATTCGCCTTAAAAATTTTTTAAACAATTTCAAAAAAATTATGTTTAACAAATTTTAAAGGAGAAAAAATGAAAAAGATAATTGGAATTTTATTTGTGGTTTTTTCTTTCATTCTTTTAAATCAAACTGATTTAAACTCAAGGAGTGAGTTTAAA
>Ga0308389_1000011_pt1 | contig 164302 bp, 143 predicted proteins | sample Hotspr2Sample148_FD_202362 | JGI IMG/M metagenome (GOLD analysis project Ga0308389, IMG submission 202362) | Hot spring phototrophic mat microbial communities from Mushroom Spring, Yellowstone National Park, Wyoming, United States - 20040719_148 ... | reverse complement strand
CTGATATTGCTGAAGAGGTATCAGATCTAGTTGCTGCTAACACACGTCAAGAGCTTAGCAGCTACTTGCTAGGCGTTTGGAAGACTATCGAAACCACTATGGCTGAAACTTTTACTAACTCTATCCTATCTACCCTTCCCAAAGACACACTTAAAGATCATCCGCAGAAAAACACGTTTACAAAATCTATCTATCCTGAATTTTACTACACTGCTAAAGAGACTACCCCTGCAAAACAAGCCAAAAACACCCTATACCTCGGCGGTGTAGTACCCAAAGGCTACTTCCAACTCTAACCTAGTCACAGCCTCCTTAAATATTAGCTTTTATCAATTACTTATTTGACGGATATTATTTTTGATATCTTGTTGCCTAAAAATGGTGGCATCCTCTTTTTGTTTTGGCTCGCATCCCTATTCGTCGCAGCCTCTTAAATGGTGGCATCCTCTAGATCCCTACTGGTCGCAGCCTCTTTAAAGTAGAACAGTATATGTTTTGAACTAAAACATTAAATTAAATCCTAGCCGCAATCTCTTACATGCCCCATTGGTTGCAGCCTCCTTTCAAAGGTGATAAGCAAAAGAGTGTGCCAAAACAAAAATCGTGGCATCCTCTTTCTTTTTAGCGACTAAATGGTGACTAAATGGTGGCATCCTGTTTTGAAATTCGAACTTAGGAATCTGCCTTAATCGCAGCCTCTTTGAAAATTACCTTTTGTTAGATAGTTAGTCAAATAGTGCTGTTTACTAATGATGTATAAAATGGTGGTGCATAAATGGTGGCATTCTGTTTTGAAAGGCGACGAGCAAGATGGTGTAGTAATGGCAGGGCGAGCCTACACCTGGTCGCAGCCTTTTTACTCGGTTTATGTTTTAGTTCACAGTATATTTTGTTCTATCTCAAAGAGGCAGCCACCAAGGTTTAGTTAGGGGCTACAACTTAAAAAAGATGATTACAACTTGCTAAGAAGTTTGTCTTAAAGTCAAATCCTCTAACAATATTGAAATAAAGTTTAATTCTGATGAGGCTGCGACCGGAACAGAGAGAGTATAGAAGGGGCACTTTAGAGAGTGCGGCTTGGATTTAACTCAATATCTATCTAAATCAAGTCAGTATATGTTGTGGGTCAAATTATATCTATTTTTGAGGAGGCTGCGATCAGTGGGTGGGTAAAAGGATTTTGCTACTTACTAGTCATGAATTCAACAAAGAAAAATTTTTTGAAATTCAACATAATTTAAAGATTTGAAGGCTAAAAATTTAAAATCCTTTTCCAAAGCCTATAAGTTGCTAAACTTATAAACTTGCAACACGGCTAATTACTTCCCTCGCTTGGCGGCTGTTGGATTCGGTCTACAATAGTTTTAACCTTATGGAACTCCGGAAATGCTACGAAGATAGCCAGTTTTTCACAAACCTCGCTAATGGTGGTTGCGCAGTCTGGATGGTTTTTTAAATCTTCGACCTTGATCAACAATTCTTCAAAGAGTGTGGCAACCGCTCGCAGTTTATGGGAGTCCAGGATGTAACTAAATCGGTAATCTAGGCAAGAAAAAAACTGAGTTGAAAACTCTCTTAGTAGTAGAAAGCTGAACACACTCTTAACCCTCTCTGGAAGGCAAAACCTACAAGCCTTACTTAAAGCATAAATTTTTGCAACCTTTGCTGCTTCTTTCTGAGGATTTCCCGAGTAAGAAAACAGATCTGAGATAGCTAAAATTGAAGCAGCTTCTAAAATCTGAGTAGCCAAAATTCTTGATTGCTCTACAGGCAAAAGCGAACCCGCTAAAAGGGCAAAGTTTTGAAAAAGAGTTAGCGTCTTTTCATCTGTTTTAGAAAAAAGATCTTTCAAAACTTCCCCTGAAGCTTCTAAGTTAGCCTCAAGAACTTCATGAAGTTGTTTCTGGATTCGGTTAAATCTAGGCCGATCATGCACATACATGAAGCACAAGACGAAAAGATTTAGAGGGTTCCACGGCCCTGAAAAAGTTGGATGAAAACCCTTTAACAAACCTCGCAAATTTCGCAAAGCTTTCTTTCGTTTAACATGTTTAAAAAACGGATTCGATGGATGGCCTTTCTCAGGGAGTCTAAGTCGATCTAGCCTTGCCTGACACTGCCGCTCCAAAGTTTCCAAAGTTTGTGCTCTGACATCAAGGTCTTTCGAGTAAGCCGTTGTAACAAAGTCCCGCCAACTTCTAATGCCTGAGTCTCGATAGCCCACACTTCTCCTTACACAGGAAACCGCTTTACTAAGCACTCTAGTTAAGCCCTCCATAGCCCTTCTCACTGAACGAATGGCCCTCTGAAGTTCGTCTAAAAACATAGCCGTTTCAAAACTATTATGCTAAAAATTCTAAAATTGTTAACTTCGCGTTTAATGTTTTATAGCAAACCAACAACTTCAAAGCCTCTGTAAGAAAATTTTTCGGAAGATTGGCTATAACTCTTCACATCAACTAAGGTAGTTTGACTTTATATGGGATTTAAACCTCCCTAAAAAACAACTGTAGAACCAATCTAGTCGCAGCCTCTTTGAAAACTACCTTTTATCAATATATTAGCTCTACTAACATCGTTTATATTAACATAAAATGAGTAATAAATTCTGATATGGGAAGATTTAAATTGTGGACTCCTGTCTTTATTAGCTTGGTTTTAAATTTAGTAGCTGCCTCTTTAAATTGAAGCTTTTGAAAATACACTTTAAAAAAGTGATAGTGCAGGATCTAAAAATCTTAAACTACCGAAGTCAGAAAGAAGACTGGCTCAAATTTAGAGTTTAAAGCTTAAGCTAGTTTTTAAACGTTATGGCCGCAGTTTTTTTAAAATAGAATTAGTAGATTTTGTTCGATTTTTTGTAAAAAAAACCATATTTTATCAACAACTCCTCCTAACAGTAGCCCTAAATCGTACTAACTGAAGTCTTTTTAATTTACTCATCTTCCTGAGTTGCTCTTCTGCAGATTCAAATAGATCCTTTAGGCGCTTTTCGGTTACTTAGTTTCTTAAACTAGCTCGCTAAAAGCAAGCTAACCACCTTCGTTAAAACACCCTGCTAAGCCACCTAAATAAACCCGACTAAGTTTGAAGTTGATCAGTCTTTTTTCATTAGCACTTGAAAAGTAACTCGGCTGAATTGATTAATGAAGTTGAACCCAAAAACAAAATCTTAAAGTTCACTACTTTGAGATCTTCCTCACTGAAAAGTTAAAACTTTCTATGTTAGAACAAAGAAGTGTCCCTGACTTGACTCAGATAAAATTTAGCAATTCACAAAAACTAGTAGAAAGTTAACCGAAAGACAGTATTCTTAAACAGTATCATGCGCTGATTTAGTGCCTATTTAAAAGTAATTTTAGCTTAACGCTAAAAATTTTGTTGAGAATTACTAGTAAACTCAAATAAAGCTGGTTTCGGTGACCACTCGCTCAATTATATTTAGAAACTCTAAAGAGCCGCAACCCACCTGCTCATAAGCTAACCTGGTTAAATCTATAAACAGCAAAAAACCGCTTACTAAGCCTCTTTTTTGTGCCTCAAAAGAAATCCTTACAAAAATTTCAAAAATATCAGATGTCAAACACACGGCTGCATCCTCAAAATTGCGTGACTCACTTAAAGTACTTACACTGCCTTCTTGAGAGTCCGACCTTTGAGATAAGAGAGTCAGGACATCATTTATCATAACTACGAGGTTATGAAACAAAATTGCTTCCTCAGAAACACAAGCTTGCCCTCCTTTTAGCACTCTGTCAGCGCCCAAAAGTCTTACCAAACTTTTAAACTGCCGCCAAACTTGCAACATATTTATCTGAAACTTTATAGGTTCACTTGAGACTCTAGTGCTGATAACCTCCCGAAGCAGCTTCCTAAAATCTGCAAATGTAGTTATTTGTGTTTCATCTTCATACTGAGAAAAATCAAGATTAGGCTCTTGATTAAATAAGTCTTTATTAAGCGGAGGCCGTCTTAAAGCTTTGTCTTTAATATCGTTAAGATTATCCAAAAAAAAGCCCCCTTGAGGTTGACCCGCGCTGCTGTTGATTGAGAGGTTAAAAAGATTAGGATTTTTAGGGGTTTGATCCGCGGGGCTACCTTGCCCCTCTGGCATGATATCCTGTTTGACTCCATAGGATTCATCTAGAGGCTCCGGCCTGCCCCCGGAAAAAAAAGGAAATAGCCTCCTTAGATAATCTACTCGCCTGTTGAGATCTCTATCTGCATCCTGCAGAATACGCCTTTCTAAATCCTGAAGCTCTTTCAATTTATCGCATAAAAAGTCTGCGATAAAAGGCTCCAAATCAAACTGCTTACTTAAAAAAAACAAGCCTGCTGCTACTTTTAGCAACGCAGCCTTTGCAGGGCAAAAGTCAAGAAGCAGTCTGAACAAGCTAAAGAAAGTTATTAGCTCTTCTCGAGTGTCCAAAACCATATCCCTTGCGAAACAAGTGAAAAGATTAACTAGCTTAAAAAGTGCCTCCTCAGATCGTGTATTAGAGCCAAAAGCTAGGGTTTCTAAAAAAACTGCTGACCTAATCCTGCAGAGTGAGTAGGAAAATTTTTCATCACCAATACGTTGAATTAAATTTTTTGCCAGTCTTGCTTTACCTTTGCGTCCAGCACTTAGGTACCTGATTTGTAGGTCTTCCAGCCAGCGCTCAAACTGATCAAAAAAATTTTTTACTATGAGATCCAAATCTTGGCCTGCATTTTCGGGAGGCTGATGCTAAGTAGTTATCCTGAATAACTTGCAAACTGACTGAAAAAGATTTCCGAAATTTCGTTTAAGTCCGTGAAATGGCAACCAAGGATTAAATGAACTCAGCACCGCGCAACCCCTAAACTTTGTCATGCCAATTTTTAGGGAGGTTGTTTAATTATAGCGGCAAAAAACTTCATTGATACAGACAGCTTAAAGGCATCAAGACAAAAAATAATGCCCGAGCTATTGTGATTGCTCGCGAAGAGCGTTAAAAAAAGCAATTCGAAATAATGTTACGTTAATGTTACCTCAATAAAATCAGTAGAACTAAAGTCTTAATCAGCACTACAAAAATCCTCAAGAATTTTGTTATATCTCCAAAGCAAAATAATATAAAATAAAAATTTACAAAGCTATTAGGATGATTAACTAAATGTGAATTTGAAACAAATATGGCCGATCCTTTTTCAAAAGCTCCGGTTTTTTTGACTCACTCACTTTTCTTTCGACTTAAGTAATTTATTTGTTTTTAATTTTTTTAAACTAAAAATCCCCCTCTGCCGCTGTGATTAGAAAAATTACTACCTTTCAGTCCTGCTTTAAGTTTAGAAAAAAGTTTAGAAAATACAGTTTTCGCACTTTGCTTCTGACTTTAAGAAATTATGTTTTATTTATCTGACTCTCCTCTCTTTGTTGTAGACCTGGGGCTTCTAACAAAAAATTAAGCTTCACACATTCTGCAGCCGAGCAGCAGGTCTCTGTTAAACTCTTGCGCGGCATTAATACTGTGTTGATAATACAAACTTTTAATACCCAGCTCCTCAGCAATCAAAATAAGTTGATTTACATCTTTAGGAGGGGTGAGGGGATGTATCATGAGATTTAAAGATTGGCCTTGATCAATGAACTTCTGTCTTTCCGCGGCAAGCTTAACAAGCGTTAACTGAGAAATCTCATCAAAAGTTTTGAATACAGCTTTTTCATTATCAGACAGAAAATCAAGATGCTGAACACTCCCGTTATGCCTTGCTATATCATCCCAAACTTTGTCAGTGTTTTTGCCTTTCTGCTCTAAAAGCCTCATTAAAAAAGGATTTTTATACTCAACTTTGTTTTTTGCTAAATCCTTCACGAAATAGTTCGATGTTAAAGGCTCAATCGACGGGGACACTTGAGCCAAAATAAAAGAAGAACTTTTAGTTGGAGCAACAGCAATTAAAGTTGCATTCCTTCTTCCTTCTCCCTTCAAATACTCTGGCTCACCATACTTCTTTGCAAGAGTTTGAGAGGCATCGTTTGCTTTTTCCCAAATAAGCTTAAAAATCTCTTTGTTCAATCTAAAAGCCTCTAAAGACTCTATTGGAACCAGATTCTGTTGAAGATACGAGTGCCAACCCAAAACTCCCAAACCTAGAGCGCGATGCCTCTTTGCAAAATTAAAAGCCCTCTCCATAAACTGAATACCTTCAACCCTTCTGATGAAGTCCTCCATTACAGAGTCAAGGAAATAAACTAGAGTTTCTACCGCATCGGTATTTTTCCATTCATCATAATGAAGAAGATTCAAGGAAGATAAACAACAAACAAAACTCTCTTCAGTATTGGAGGGCAACATAATTTCCGAACATAGGTTAGATGCGTATATTTCCATACCTAACTTTTTATAAACCTCAGGTTTGGATTTGTTTGCGTTGTCTTTAAAAAATATATAAGGCACCCCAACTTCAGCCCTTGACTCTAAAATTTTTGCCCAAAGCCTTCGTTTGTTGAGGTCTCCTTCTTTCATCTCTTTAAGCCAATCTGACCCTACGCAAACTCCCCAATGCAGAATTTGTATAGGGCAACCTTCCCTTTGAATTCTCACCCACTCTTCTATGTCGGGGTGCTCTATGTCAATGTAAGCTGCACAAAATCCCCTTCTAGTTGAGCCTTGACTAAAAACATCAATCATACAATCAAACAACTTGGCAAAAGAAAAGCTACCATTGCTGAAGCCGTTGTCTTTGATAGGGCTTCCTCGAGGCCGTAATTTGCCAAAGTAAACACTTGTTCCTCCACCTAATTTGGTCATCATTCCAACCTCTGCTGCAGTGTACAAGATTGATCTACTATCATCGTCCATAAAAGAACCATAACAAGAAATTGGAAGTCCTCTCCTTAGCCCAAAATTAGTCCAAACAGGAGTTGCCAGAGAGAACCACCCCCTAGCAACATAATCATAAAATTTTTCAGCAAAACCACTAATTCCTAAAATAGACTCTGAATGCTTAGCTATTTGATATACTCTTTCCTCCGCACTTACACCTGACAATAAATAATCCCTTGAAAGAAAAGTCCTGCTATCATTGTTCAACCAATAAAAAAGCTCAGGCTCTTTTACCGCGCTTATATACATACCTCAAAACAAAGAGTGCTCTGAAAAAGTGTGAATTTTTTTAGCATAGTCAACACTGCGTTTGTTGAAGAAATCGTTTTCTTTTTTCACATACAGCTCATTCTCAAACCACGATAAGTCAGAAATCAACTCTTTGGGCGTGTTAAAGATTTTTTTAAAACCGCATCCCGTCAAGCTGGAGTCAAATCTATACTGTAAAAATAAAACTACCTTGTTTTTGGGAAGGAAAGGCAGATCCGAGCCATCATAAAGCCACTCTAACAACTCGAGCTCGTTGGAAAATGCCTGAAAGGCAAACTCGCATACTTCTCCTTCAAAGTCGGCCGTGAAAACATGAGGAGCCTCCTGCCTTAAAACGCCAACAAGAGCCTGGCCAAATAAACCATGTATCTGCTCTTCTTTGCTTGTTGCCTCTATAACATTTGAAATACCCTTAAACATACTTTTGTACTTGTTGAAAGACATCATTATTAGAAACTGAGAAAACAAAGAAATATGCTCTACAAAAGCCGAGAAAAGGATGAGCGTTTTAATGAAATCCTCTACTTTCATACTTTTTAGACCCTCTTGTATTTTTGCAAGATACTCATATCTTTTAATTAAAACAGGAATACTAGACAAATTCTCAAATTCCTTGTTAAGCCTTAATAAATCAAGAAGAGCCGAGTAAGCATTCGAATGCCTAACTTCACTTTCTGCAAAGGTCATCCCGACCTCAGCTATTTCTGGCTTTGGTAGCCGGTCAAAAATTCTTGCCCAAAACGTCTTAACCGCAACCTCAATCTGAGATATAGCTAGCATAGAACGCTTTAAGACCGTCCTTTCAACAGCATTGGTCTTACCAAACCAATCTTGCACATCACCTGTGAAATTAAACTCCGTGTGCAACCAGTAAGAATGTCTAATCGCGTCTCTAAATTCTAAAAGTGAAGGGTACTCATAAGGCTTTAAATTGAGTCTTTTCTCAAAAATGCTCATAGATTTAAGTAATAAATAAATTTAACAGCTCTGAGGATCAAAGTGTAGATGATAAATTTTTTTTCGAAAAAATGCTCTTTTTTAGAGATGTTATAGAGAGAAAAAGTTAAAGTAATTTTAACTAAATACCAACAAGCTTAAAGTTACTTTAAGTAAGAGCTCAAAAAAACAAAAAATGTTCAAGCCAGAATTAAAGCTGCAAGTCCAAGAAAAATTACAACACCTAGAGTATCCATTATCGAGGTTAAAAGAGGAGCGCTTAAAACTGCAGGGTCTAGCCGAAGCCAGGTTGCGCAGAAAGGCAGAACGACTCCAATGACGCTACCCACGATCACTACCACCCCCATACTTAAACCTATTACTAACAGTATCCTTAGCGATAAATCTTGATGAAAAGCGAAACTAAAGCCAACTTTCAACACAGCTAAACTTAACCCTAAAAGAGCGGCAATTAAGAAGTCTCTTTTCAACAAGCTTATCATCCCCCATAGGGTTGGGGGAACCTGGCCCAAGGAAAGTGCTCTTATGGTTATTGTGGCGCTTTGACTGCCAGAATTTCCTCCCATATCAACAATAGGAGGAATAAACGCTGCTAAAACGATAAATTTTTGAAGCAAAGCTGACTTATCCTCAATGTAGTCCGCCACAACCATTCCAAAAATAACTAAAATAACAAGCCAAAAAGCCCGAGCTTTGAAAATCTCCCAAATAGAGCTAGTACGATAGTCTATGTCTTCAGCTGTTAAGGTACCTCCAAACCTTGCAACCTTGCCTGCCTCCTTCTGCTCTACCAACTCAAGAATGTCGCTTGCTCTGATAGTGCCAACAAGTCGGGCGTTATAATCCACTACGGGTAAAACACTCTCTCCGGAGTCAGAAAATAGATCCACCGCTTTGTCGATAGTGTCTGATACTCTAAGATAATCTACTTGCGAGACCAGCTCAGCGAGCTTCAAGTCCGAAGGAGCTTTTACTAATTGAGGCAGAGTTACTGCCCCTAAAAAAGTTCGATCGGGGTCAACAATGTAAATCTTTTCCAATTCCTCAATTTCTAACTCACTTTGTCTAATACCCTGAAGAGCTTGATCCACAGAAATGCCGGAGTTGAAAGCCAAAAAATCAAGATTTATATATCTACCGATTGAGTTCTCTGGATAACCCAAAAGTTGAAAGACAGATATTTTCTTCTTTGAATTCAAACCAAAGAGAACCTGCTCACTAAGACTTGGACTTAGTTCTTCTAAAATTGCCACGATTTGATTTGGATCAAGCTGATCTAGGTAGAAAACAGCCTCTGAAGGAGCGAACCTTTCAAGGAGGTAAGCTTGTACGGAAGTATCTAACTCCAAAAAAAGATTCATAGATTTCTCGGGATTTAAAAGTCTCAGCAGCTTTATCTTCAACTCATCATGAAATAAAGCAAAAACATCTAACAGTTGATCCTCGGGCAAATTGTTCACAAAGTTTGCCAGCTCAGATATCTTGCCTTCAGAGTAGAGCGCCTCGATATAAACTCTTACCTCATTCATTTTGTTGCAAAGTCGAAAGTATATGATTCAAAACGCTTCGACTTGTTAAAGAGTGTATCAGTTTGATAAACTAATAGCCAGAAATGAAAACAATTGGGGGGCAAATTGCTGCCATCGGAAGAAGGAAAACAGCTTGTGCTAGAGTTTTTTTGAAACCAGGTTCAGGAACAATTACTGTAAACGGTTTGAGCCCTCTAAAGTACTTCGGGAGTGAAACCCTTGTCCATACAGCTCTTTACCCTTTGAAGCTTTTGCAGCTTGAAAATGCCCTTGATATAAAGGCAACAATCAAAGGTTCAGGGAAAAGCGCTCAGGCTGAAGCTTTAAGGCTTGCTACAGCTAGAGCCATAGTTGAGTATCAGCCTGAAACCAGAAAAATGATGAAGAGCGCGAGGTTACTTACAAGAGATGCCAGAAAAGTCGAGCGAAAGAAATACGGGCTTCATAAAGCTAGAAAAGCTACTCAGTACTCAAAGCGCTAAAAGCTGGTACTTTGGTTTAGTTTGCATTGGAAAATTTGAAAATTGAATTTAACCTAGCAAATGAATAATGTGGTCTGAGATTGCTGCAAAAGGGTTCTGCTCTTTTGCCAGTAACCTTTGTTTAACTTGCGCAAGCTTGGTTAGTTGACTTTCTTGTTTCTCTTTACTAGTTAGAGTTTCAATAACAAAATTTACGATATTTTCTGATTTAAAAGAAAAGTTCGTCACAAACTCCGGAACAGCTCCAGCCACTAATAAATTAGGGATAGCTACGGCATCAACTTTAAGCAAAAAACGCGCTAGAATTTCGGTTAAAATGTTAACACGATAAACTACACAATAAGGAACCCCAATAACACAAGCTTCAACAGTAGAACTGCCGGATTTTATAACTGCAACCCTCGACGAGGACAAAACACTCAGACTGTCAGAGGAGAATGAGAAAATTTCATCTTTAAAAACCTCTTTTGCAAGCTGCTCCTCCACTGCCAACGCAACAACAAATTTGAGACTACTATCCCATTTTTTAAGCTCCCAACAAGCATCTGCTAAAACCTTCCCCAAAACTTTCAACTCGGAAGGGCGACTACCCGGGAATATAGCAATCTGATTTTCAATTGGATTCCATCTTTTGAAGCTTGCTAAATAAGCCAAAGGGTTACCAAAAAACCTAAATCTTTTCTCATCTCCCCAAATTTCAGTCTCAAACGGCAGTACTAACGCCCCACCTATCAAGCAATTTTTCAAAACATCTTTCCTATAACTTCTCCAAGCCCACACTTGAGGAGGGCTGACATAGTAGCATTTTAGTTTTCTTTCTCTGCAAACTTTTGCCAAACTGTAATTAAACTCTGCATAATCACAAAGCAAAACAAGGTCTGGTCTGAACTCCAAAATCTGTTTTACTACTGATCTGAAAAAAGTGATGTGCCTGTAAAGTTTTGGAATAACCTCCCAAAAACCAAAACCTCTCAAAGAATTTTCAGACTCAATCAATTGAGCTCCTTCCCTCAAACAAGCTTCCCCCCCAACTCCAAAAGCCTCTATCTTGCATTTTTTTTTTAACTCCCTTAAAACACCCCCCAAAATTATATCGCCCGATTTCTCCCCTGCTGAAATAAAAACTTTCATTAACCAACTAAAAACACTAGCTTTCTAAATCTATTCAAAAAATTATGAAGCCTAAACTCCTTTGTAAAACCTATACCTCCACAAGCTTGCACCGACCTATCAATTTCCCCCAAACCTACATTCTGTAAATAATGCAACAGCTGGGAATAAACGATCGATTTATAAGACAGTTTGTCAAATAACATAATATGACTTTTGATTATCTCGAAAACATTAAAACAGCTTACTGCGTGCTCTTGAACCAACTGAAAAGAACCTATGGGCTTGGAAAATTGTTCTCTAACCCTTAAGTGCTGAAGGGTAATGTTAAGCGCAGCTGATATACACCCTGCTAAGTATGCCAAAAAAATCTCTAGAATGTCTGAAGTGTCAATATTCGATTTAATTACTTGATTCGTATCAGACACTAAAAGTGCACCTTTGCAACACAAAAAAAAATCCCCCTCACCGCACCTGGTTAAAAATTTTTCGTCTGTTAAACCATCGATTTGGATTTTCAGTAAAAAATTACTAGCAAGCTTTAAAGCTTCCAGTTTGAAATCATAATCCGAGCTTGCTTCTAAAAATGCAAGAAAAACTAAGAGTTTCTTAGCCTCTGAGAACTCCTCTAGAACCTGATTAATTTGGGTGCTAGCAATTACTTGAGAAAAACTTTGACAGCAATCAAAAGCAGATTTAAGAATAGGTTTAAAATCCGAAACTTCAACAAATTCTAAATCTAAAGCTGCTAACTCCATCCAAAAAGCTCTTTCACCTCGTCTGGAGGAGTCCAAGGCGGGCTAAAGGTCAGCTCTACTTTGACTTTTTTGTTCTTAACCACAGCTGCAGCTTTCTTCTGCACTTCGTCTACCAAACTTTCCGCAGCTGGACAAGCGGGGGAGGTAAGAGTCATTTTTATGATGACTTCCTCCTCTTTCACTAAAATCTCTCTTATCAACCCCAAAAAACATACATCGAGCCTCAGCTCGGGATCCTTCACTTCTTTGAGCGCAGTTTTAATTTGATCGACTAAATTATCCAATTTTTCCTTTTACTAAACCTGGTCTCAAATTGTACCATTCTGAAGTTAAGAAGTCACGGGCAGATGAATGATATTACAGAAATTACTTTAAGGTTTATTTCAAACCATATCGACCCCTTTATAAGGGATTGGGAGGACAAAAAGTGGTTTCCTAACAAAGTTTTTAAAGACTTGGCCCAACAAGGATTTTTAGGATTAATAGCCCCTCAAGAACTTGGGGGGCTTGGCCTTTCTAGAGGCGAAGCTATTCAGTGGTGTCTAACATTTGGTCGGACAAGGAGTTTGGGCTTTTCAGTTGCTATCTGTATGCACTCCTTAGTTTGCCTAAACACAATACTTCAGCACGGCAATCAGTCTCAAATAAAAGAACTCGTCCCGAAAGCAATCCGAGGGGAAGAGATCCTCGCCTATGCTTTCACAGAGCCAAATGCAGGTAGCGATTTAAAGAATATCTCTTGTAGAGTAGCACTATCCAACGGATCGCTGGCCATATCGGGCACGAAAACCTTTATCACAAACGGAGCTAGAGCTACCGTCATCATTACTTATGCAAAAGACGATTCAGGAAGTTCGCTTTACTTAGTAAGGCCTAACAGTAACACCTCACGAACCAAACTGGAGAAGCTCGGCTGGCACTGTTCGGACACAGCTTTAATTAATTTTTCAGGTGATGAACAAGTAGAGCTCTTGGGAGATGAAAAAGGAAGAGGTTGGAGCCAAATTTTAGAAAGCCTATCGTTTGAAAGGGCAATGTTGGCTGCTTTGGGCATAGGATTTAGCGAAACATTGCTTGAAGATACTCTTGACTATACGAAAAACAGACAAGCCTTCGGTAAAACCCTTGCCACAATCCCTTTAATAAGCTCTTACTTAGAAGGTTTCAATAAAAAACTGCGTTTTTTGAAAAAGATGCTTGAAGAATGTTGCGATAGAAATTTCGAGATTAAATTTACTAGCGCTTTTAAAGCTTTTTGCTGTGACTCTCTTTTAGAAATGGCAGATTTGTGTCTTCAATTCCACGGAGGTTATGGATACTCAACTGATTACTTTCCCGAAATGGCCTACAGAGATTTAAGGCTGCTCCCTATTGGCGGAGGCGCGAGAGAGGTTATTTATGACTACGTATACAGAAAACTAAAATCTGAAGCAAAACTTAAGGTAGTTCATTAGTAAGAGGCATTTCTGCTCAGGTTTCCCCAGGCGCTTTTATAATAGAATTTTACTAGCACCAGCTAAAAACTGGCCTCGGTTTTATTGGCAGAGCATACTAAAAGGAAATTTACCTGCTTCCGCTGCCTTGACCTATCTTCCTTCCTATTCCGAATGCGCCTTGCAATGATCGCAGTTTTTGTCACAGCTGCAAGTTTCATTTTGCTGATCACATTTACAATGCTCACAAGAACATTTGTCATGCTGATCAGCAAACAAACCCGTGCTTAAAAGTAATGCCCCAACGGAAAACAATAAAAATTTAAACAGCTTCATATGTAACGTAATGTATAACATAACACAGATCTAAATCGACATAAAAATTTTTTCCAGTGCATCCGTCACGTTAAGGCTCACTAAATTTTTGAAGCGCCTCTATTGTCTCAGAGCGTCAAGTTAAAGTTTTAGCATCAAAAAAGTTATTTACATCAATTGCTGAAACAGAAATGTTAGGGATTTCGGTATAAAATTTCGCTTTTGTAATTACTACCTAGCAGACTGGTTTAAAAAAAATACATTCGAGTAAGTTAAAGCTAGAAGCATCATTTAAAATCTCGTCTTTTAATCAAATTATCGGTACGACAGTGCTTTTATCGTTAGAACTGTTTAAAGCGAGTCTAAGGACGCGCCAAGGCTTGAATAAATTTGAGCCACTAGCTCTTCTAAAATATCTCTTACGGAGATAACTCCCAGAATTATCCCATTCTGAACCACCGGCAAATGCCTAAAGCCACCTGAGGCCATCAAAGAAACAGCATGCGCTATTGGCTCACTTGGATCTATGGTGTGTACTGGAGAAGACATATGATTTTTTATAGGATCATTCTCTTTAAAATCGAAAAATTTTTTCACTGCATCACGCTCCGAGAAGATGCCTTCTAAAGTCTCACCTGAGACTATTAAAACCACACCTCTGTTTGAAACTTTAAGCAACTTGATGACATCAGTCACTCGGGTAGAAGGCGCAACAATAGCTGCCTCCCTTAACTTTAGGCTTCCAACACTTTTACACAAAAAGGTGGGGTCTATTAAACTCTTATCCCCCAGACAAGCGGACTCAATTAATTTTTGTACCTGATTAGTGTTCATCCTTTATTCTTGTGTAATCCCTTCTAGTTTACAAATTAATCTAACTTTTCGGGATATAGTATCCCTGACTTCAAAAACCTGCTCCCCAAACTCCAGCCTTACACCGGGGAACAATTTTTCAGTAACAGTGATCACCACTTCTTGATTTTCGTCACTTTGATGAATTTCTTTAAGTCTTAAAGCTGTCTGCTCCAAGGTTGCCTCAACTTTAGCAAGTTGATCACGGAAACTTTTAATTTTTTCTTGAATCTCTTGGGGAAAATGTTTCACATTCTTATACTCGTAAGGGCCTAACTTTAGCTTTAAAAGCGACTGAGCCAAGGTTAGTTTTTTAAGTTGATCCCTTAAAACTTCAGCTTCCCTCGTTAACTCTGTTGGAGATACGCACTTAATAATAGTAGGCAGAAAACTCTCAGCGCCTAAGATTTTGGTTTCTATGCCAACCTGCACCTGAATCTCACCCCCTATCAAAGCCCCTGATTTAATCTCCTTGGCAATAATATCTGAGCTGACACTCTCTTTTAAAATTTTTAACAACCCGCCACAAATCACTCGAGAATTTATTAAACTCAAGACCTCCATGTCGCCCTTCGACAAAAGTTCAGCATTAGTCGAGATACCTTTGACTTTAAGGTCAGCTTCTAAAGACTGAACTTTAGATCCCTTAAACACATCCCCTTCAACCACCACCAAGCCATCAGATTTCACGACAAAATCGGCGCCAACACTGCCTTTTATTATCAACCTGTTATTAAACCTTAAGCTCCCGATCTCTTGATCAACATCACCTTGAATGATCAACTCTTCTTTGACATCAAGCACGTTATTGTCGAAATGGAAGTAACCTTTAGCCCTAGAGACTACACTTTTGTAAGTCTCTTTTGCTTGAACTTCTACACCTGAGCCGAAATCTACTTTTAAAGTTTTAGGTGGAGAAGCACTTATGACTTTACCAAATATGTTGTAGCCGTCTCGCCCTGGCTTGGGAGGATAAATTCTAGCAACTTCTCTACCTTTTTCAATCAGCTCCAGATATCGAAAACCTCTACCACCTAATCTAAAAGGTTTTGCCATGATTACAAGTTTTTCATCTATAGGAGGAGCAGGCTCTTTCCCTTCAGCAATCTTTCTTGGTACATCGGACCTTCTGACAAGCAGATCCCTTAAAACTTCCTTATCTACGGCCAAATCAGGAAACTTCTCGGCAAGCGCTTTTTGAACTTGAACTAAAACCACAGACCAAGGCGCTGTCGAGTTGCACTTACAAAATAATTTGAACTGGGCCTTGTCAGAATACAGCTCTATGTGCCCCTCGATTACCTCAAACTTTTCAATCAGTTGTAGCTCCGATAAGTCCACTTTACCGCGTTTACTTCAAAAAATAACCCGCACTATACAAAAAGATTACGCCATCTAAAACATCAATATTAAGTCCATTTCTAGCGCAAAAGTTTTTAAGCCGCTCTTCGATCCAAAGGTAAGTTCTCCTAGCTAAACTCATCTCGCGGGGAATTAACTTGATGATTCTGCAAAAACGCAAAACGTGACGATCTATGATAGCTAGCCCAGTTCTACCTAAATTTCGCAAGAAATGGCTTGAGCCTTTCATGCCCAAGCCTTTAACTTTACGAGCTATAATTTCCCTCTCTTCAAGCGGGTTCATGCCTTTAGACAAAATATTTTGAATTGCCCCTACACACTTTAAGGCTTCAACAATGTAGAGAGCTTTATGGTTATGAAAGCGAACGCCAAAATCTTTTAAAATTCGGCAGACTTCACTAACCTCCACTGAGCCTTTTTTTTTCCAGATGTTCTCTATCGTTTGACTCGCATTATCTGCCTTAAAAGGCGAGGTCTGAGCGGCGCAAATACAAAATACAAGCTCTCTTAGTAATCTTTCCTCTGGGTTCAAAGAGAACTCATATAATCGAGATTGGATCAAACAGTGATGCGTTTCGTAGAAACATAGAAAAGAATTTAAAAAGCCTCTGCTGTTAAAACTCACTGATCAAATGATAAAATAAAAAAAGAAAAAGCGGGCATAGCTCAGTTGGTAGAGCGTTTGCTTCCCAAGCAAAAGGCCGTGGGTTCGAGTCCCATTGCCCGCTGTTAAAAAACCATTTCAAAATTTTCTCGTCTTAGTCGACTCAATGCTCTAGATGTTTCTCATAATCGGTTTAGTTTTGTGTATTGGCTCGATTCTGGGCGGCTTTATAATGCATGGTGGAAACTTAGGCGCCTTGATTCAGCCAAGCGAGTTCATCATCATAGGCGGGGCTGCTCTTTTTTCATTCGTCGCCGCAAATAGTCCAGCTACCGTTAAAGCCTTCATTCCCGGGATTATCCATTGTCTTAAGGGCTCGGGAGTCTCTAAGGAAACTTTTAAACAGCTTTTAGGCTTGATGGCAGAAATTTTTAATGTGATTAGAAAAGAAGGGGTTTTGGGGATCGAAGGCGATATTTCCAATCCGCACGAAAGCGCTCGTTTTAAAAAATACCCCGCCGTTTTACATAATCATCATCTAGTTGAACTGTTTGTGGGAGCGTTGAGACTGTTTGTTGATGGAGTAGTTAACGCTTTCGATCTTGAGCGCCTGATGGACGCTGAAGTTGAAGCGCATCATGAAGAGGCTCACACACTGCCTGCAGCTGTTAAAAATATGGCTGATGCTCTTCCTGCGTTCGGAATAGTTGCCGCAGTTTTGGGAGTAATTTTGACAATGCAATACTTGGATCAGCCGCCAACTGTCATAGGGCAGAAAGTCGCCGCAGCATTGGTTGGAACGATGTTAGGGATTTACCTTTCTTACGGCTTGGTAGGGCCCATAGCTAGTGCTATGGAAAACATCGTGAAGGAAGAGGCTGGGCTGTATAAATGCGTTCAGGCAGGCTTGGTTGCATTTGCCGGAGGATCCCCGCCACAAGTTGCTTTAGAGTTCGCTAGAAAAACAATCCCCCCGTTCTACCGCCCCACGAGCGAGGAACTTGAACAAATTATTAAAGCATCCAAAAGCTAGTTAGAATGGCAAGTCTGGCCGATAAGCCTGTTATAGTTATCAAGAAGAAAGGAGGCCATCATGGACACCACGGAGGCGCGTGGAAGATTGCGTACGCTGACTTCGTAACAGCTATGATGGCGTTCTTTTTGTGCATGTGGCTTGTTAACACAGCCGATGCAGCCACTAAAGCCGCTATAGCTCGTTATTTTCGAAAAGTGGGCGTTTTTGAACTTGGCTCTGGGACCCCGTTACAGATGGGGGGAGCCGGAATACTTCCTGACGCTTTTGCTCCGAGGGATTTAGAAGAAAATATAGAAGAAGGTACTGTTTCCAAACCCCAAAAATCAATGTTCATTGACGCACCAGGAAGCGAGAATCCAGATGCGAAAATTACAGGTGAAGCGCTAGAAGGCTTGAAAGAGAAAAGAGAGGGTGGAAACCCTTACAGAGATAAAGCCTTTAAAACATTCCAAAAAGACGCATCAATCTCCGACCAAGAGTTTTCCCGGATGTTAATTAGCAAGTTTGTTAGCTTGAGGATAAAACGTGAACTTGGAAATGTAAGCATATTTAAGGGGGGAGATTTCTTATCCTTAGAGCTTTCGGAACTCCCTGAGGGAGGTATATTTTACGCGGGGTCGTCACAGATTAGGTTTGAGGCTCTACCATTACTACAAACTTTGGCTGAAGCACTGAAAGAGATGAAAAATCCTATTCAAATAATTGGCCATACGGACTCGTCAAACTTAAGCTATGGAGGTTACACTAACTGGGATCTCTCTACAGACAGGGCAAACGCGGTTAGAAGGTTTTTTCAAGATGCTGGTTTAAACAAGGAAAGGATACTTTTGGTTGGCGGGGTAGCAGATACTCAACCCAAAGAGGGGCTTGATCCTGCAGACGTTAGAAACAGACGAGTCAGTATAAAAATAAAGCTGTTTGAAAGCGATAAAATAGCTCTTAAAGATTATATAAATTTAGAGCAACAACCCGAAGCTGAACAACCTGTAAGCAATGTTCAAACTGAGTCACTTGAGACAAGCACTGACCCCAAAACGGGACTTCAAGAAAGCAAAGTACCAATACTTCCACTAGAAAAAGAGTGGAGACTTTTTGATCCATTCGATTAAAAAGTCGAAAGCATTCTTCTGCGATTAAATTTTTGAGTTTTTTATGTTAGGATTGATACAAAAGTGCCTGTAGCTCAGCAGGACAGAGCAACTGCCTTCTAAGCAGTGGGTCGCAGGTTCGAATCCTGCCAGGCACGAAAATAATTTAATCACTAAAAAAAGCTTTGTATGGCCGCGTTAGCAATTTACACTTTTTTAGTTGCCGGGTTACTCGGTTTTCTATTGGTAGCTTCCTCCGTTTTAGGTCCCAAGCTAAAAACTCCTGCTAAGGAAGTACCCTTTGAGTGTGGGAGCATACCTAGAGGAGACATTGGGCAGCTAAAACTTCCAGTAAATTTTTACCCTGTGGCCTTGGCTTTCCTCGTTTTTGACGCTGAAATAGTCTTCCTTCTTCCCTTGGTTATGTCAGCCAGCGAAGGAGATTTTAAGTCAATCATTCTTTTTACCTTGTTTCTGGCTCTAGTAACCGCCGGACTAATTTTTGAACTTTTAAATAGTCTGGTTTTTAAAGAGAAAAAAACTGAGAAAGACTAAATAGCCTTGGAACTTCCAGTATACGATTTTAAAAAATTTGAACTTCCTCCTAAGCCGTCTCCAGATCTTAAAAAAATAATGATATTCGTAGCATGGCCCTATATGAATGGAACTTTGCATATAGGCCATTTAGCTGGATACCTCATACCTGCTGATATAATTGCGCGCGCTTATAGACTGTTAGGTCATCAAACTTTGATGATCTCAGGATCTGATTGTTATGGAACTCCAATTTTGATTACAGCGGCTAAAAATAAAACCTCTCCTCAAGAAATTGTAATCCTGTACCACTCTCTAGCTTTGGAAATGTTTAAATTACTTGGGTTGTCATTTGACAACTACTCAGCCACAGTAAACCCAACTCATCATAGAGTTGTTAAAGAGATGTTTTTACTTTCCTTAAAAAATGGATTCATATTTAAAAAATTCGATCTTCAGTTTTTTAGCCCAACTTTGAACAGATTTTTGCCTGATAGGTTTGTTTTAGGAGATTGCCCTTATTGCGGAGAAAAAGCTACAAAATCCGATCAGTGCGAAAATTGCTTAAAAGTTATCTCACCTGAACTGCTTAAAAATCCCAAATCTACTTTAGATGGACAGCCGGTAGAGCTTAAACCCTCTGAGCACTATTTTTTTGATTGGCCTAAACTTCAAGGGTTTCTCGAAAAATACGTAAGCGACACTAGCGCTAAATGGAGAGATTGGATAGTTAGCGAAACAAATAAATGGCTTCAAGAAGGTTTAAAACCAAGAGCAATCACAAGAGACCTTGAATGGGGGATCGAGCTTCCAACAGAAGGTATTCCAGGGGATCTGCAACTTGAAAATTATAAGTACAAAAGAATTTACGTATGGTTTGAGGCTGTCACTGGATATTTGTCCTCAAGTATAGAGTACTGTGAAAGGAACGGTTTAAATTATGAGGATTTTTGGTTAAGCGACAAAGTTTTGCATTACTACTTTATGGGGAAAGATAACCTTCCTTTCCACACGCTGTTTTGGCCCGGCCAGCTGTACAGCGCAAATCCTCAATTCAAGCTTCCTGATTACCCATGTATTAACAATTATCTTTTATTCGACAATCAAAAATTTAGCAAAAGCAAAGGTTTGATTATCGAATCTACAGATTTTATAAAAACTTATGGCAGGGATTTTACCCGCTTTTATTTTGCAACTTTCGCTCCTGAATCTTCAGATTTCAATTTCGATCAGAGTCACTTCGAAGAATCAGTGAATAATCTTTTAATAGCAAAAATTGGAAATTACCACAGTAGAGTAACTAAACTTGCAGGGGAAAACTTTCGCGCAAAACGATTATCTCCGGAGGGTTTTGAAATTTACAAGGTTTTTTTAAAGCAATACTCGGAAGCTGTACGCTTAGGATCTTCGCGAGCTATTATGGAGACAATTTTCAGGTACTGCGATTGGGCAAACAAGGAACTTTCGGAACATCAACCATGGAAACTTGATAGAGGTGGCAGTCAATTTCAAAGAATTATTTCAGAACATTTAAACCACGTTTTCTTGATATTTAATCTTCTGAAACCCGTGTTGCTTGACGCAACATCCGTTGTGGAAAAACAATTTGGAGCAGAGATAGCCACGATTGCTCAAGATGTCGAAGATCTTCCAGCTTTAAAAATCAACAATTTAGCCACGCTGTTTCAAAGGATTTAAATATTTCTGTTTTTCAGCCCCTTGATTATTGTTAAAAATATTATTTTTATATCCAAAAATAAGGACCAATTTTTAATGTAAAAAAGATCATACTTTAAACGCTCTTCAAGCGAAGTATCTCCTCGCAGCCCATGCACCTGAGCCAGCCCTGTTAACCCTGCTGGGACTTTATGCCTTAACATATATGAAGGTATTTTTTGCCAAAATTGCTTGATGAAGTAGGGCCTCTCTGGCCTTGGCCCCACTAAAGACATATCCCCCTTTAAAACATTAAAAAGCTGAGGAAGCTCATCAAGGCTCCATTTTCTGAGAAATCTACCGATCGGCGTAACTCTCGGATCATTTTTAGTAGGCCATTGAGGGCCGCTTGCTTCAGCGGTTTCAACCATAGTCCTAAATTTGTAGATCTTAAATCTTCTTCCATCAAGGGTAACCCTTTCTTGACAATAAAATATGCTTCCCTTTGAAGTCAGCTTTACCAAGGCCGCCAACACTATAAACATCGGACTAAGTGCCACTAAGGCCGCCAGAGATAAAGATACATCCAAAAGGCGTTTTATTAAGTAGTCAGGACCTTGAAGCGGAGACTCTTGTAAAGAAATGATTGGCAAGCCATCGAAATCTTCTATTGTCCCGCCAACTGTAATGAGCGAGCCCAAATCTGGCACAAGCTTTACATCCACATGAGTGTTACTGAGCAAATCAACAATTAGGTTCAAATTTGGCATTTCAGAGAGAGGCAAAGTTAGGAAAACAGTGTCGATTTTATATCTGGCTATTACATCTATCAGATCAGACAGTTTGCCGATTACCGGCACTGACTCAAATTGATCCCCTTTAAATTTGTCAGTTACTAAAATCCCTACAGGCTGGAAACCCGCTTCCTTGTATAAATTTAAAGATCGTAGAAGGCCTCTAGCAGCCTCACTTTCTCCAACAAGCAAACAATATTTCAAATTAAAACCTCTTCGCCTTAGCTCTTTAAGAAGAACTCTTAGGCTAAATCTGCCAAGAGCAGTAAAAACGAAGCTAAAGAACCCAAACCAACCAAACGCTAGTCGAGAAAAGGGTTCACTTTGCTTGCTTAAGTAAGTTAACGCTAGAAGCACGATGATAGCCAAGAAGTTGGCTTTTAAAAGCTTCCAGGCTTCTAGCTCGAAACTTGAGCTTCTATGACTTTTGTAAAGCCCTAAATACTTGAAACACAGAAACCAAACTATAAGAACTACCCAAACGTAACTCAGATAAAGATCCAAAGAGGGAACCCCCTTAGGAACACTGAATAAGTTTGAGTAAAATCTAAACCAATACGTAAAAAACCAGGCTGCGGAAACAAATGCTAAATCAAAACAAGCTAAAATTAACTCGAACAACGCTTTCCGCTCTTTGACCATAGTTCTAAGCTAAGTATTCTAATGCAGGAAAATTCAAATTTTTAAGCAGTTCAATAAACCGCACCGCAAACTTAGATTTGTCAAACTTCTCAACAGTTTTTCTAAGGGTCAATGGATCTATTTCTAAAGATGTGTCTTTTTCAAAACGGGTTATAATATCTATACAAGCTTCAATAATTTCGCTGGGGTCTTCGCTTTTAACCAAAAAACCATTCCAATTTACGCGATTAGGATCGTCATTGATTATTTCTGCAGTACCGCTGTTCTGCAAGCCGATCACTGGCCCTCCCGATGCAACATACTCGCAAGTGGTTAAACCAAAGTCTTCTATACTCAAAAATACGTAGGCTTTACTATTGCAGAACAGCTTATGCAGCTCTTCGTCCGATACATATCCCAAAAATTTAATGTTGCTTTTGCTGATACTTTTCAAGTACCCTTCCAAAGGCCCTTTGCCAAAGACAATTAGAGGTAAGCCAAGTTTATTAAAAACTTTAATTACTAAATCAAAATTCTTATTCTCTGTCAAAGCTCCTCCCGTGAGGTAAAAACTCCCTCTAGTGAACGGCTCCTTTCTTAAAGGTACACTGCTTAAATCCACTGGAGGATAGAGAACCTCTTGTGGATGGAAGCCGTAAGCCCGCAAAAATCTGTTGGCAACAAAATTACTAATAGCTACATAGTACTTACTCTTATCAGTTAAAGCTTGGTCAACTTTCCTGAAGCTATCTAAAATGTACGCTTTCAGGAACGAACCTCTTGCATAAAGCTCTTTCAAATCGAAAAAACCTCGGAAAGGGCTTAACACGTAACAAAGTGTTGGGATGTTTGCGCCGACGTTTTTTGCAAAGCAGTGACTTATTTGAATTACTGCATCAAAACCTTTCAGCTTTTTGGAAAGATCAATCGCCGCTAACGGGAAAAAAGGCATTAAATACCTGTAAATTTTTTCAACAAACGGAAAAGAGTTCAGAAGAGAAGCTGAACAAAAAACTCTATCTATCAGCGGGGTTGTGGCTCCTTTCTTAAAAAAAAAAGAAAACAACCTAACTTTTTCCTCCTTAAACAAAGACAAAACAGTATCCAATACCTTTTCGCCTCCTCTTAAGTTAAGTAACCAATCGTGAACAATAGCTATCATGGGTTAAAAAATCTAGCACATCTTCCAAGCCTTCTCTGAACTGATCTACAGAATAATTGATCTGAAGCTTTTTGAAATCTTGCGCCATAGCTTCATCATAAGTTTTAGTGAGGCTTTGTTTAATGGCTTGATCTAAAGCCTGATTGGTACAATCCTCTGCAAAAAAATCCCAAGGGGTCGCAAAATCAAAAAAAACCGGGAGAGGTCTTGCGATTACCGGCGTGTATGTGAATCTGCTTTCTAAAAAACAAAACCCAAATCCTTCCTCATAAGAGGGGATTACTAAGTACCTAGCTTTTAAGTACAGCTCCGTTAAATCTTCTTCGCTTAAAAAATCGCTGATTATCCTAACGTTCGATTTTTGATAGCCTTCTAGATTCTTGCTTCCTCTTGCAACTACAAATAAGGTGGGATAACTGTCTTTCCATAAACTTAAAAGTTCAAAGACTCCCTTGTGAGGCTTGAGATTAGAACACACTAAAAGATAGAAATCCTCTTTTTTGGCTAAAATTTGTTTGGGATCCTGGCCTAGGTTTCTGAAACTATGCTTGACTGGGGGCTTTAGAATAACGATATTAAGTCTCAAATTAGAAAAGTAGTTTTCCAGCTCCTCTTTAACGACTTTGCTCAAAACCACAACAACTGAGCTGGTTTTTAAAGCTTGACTTATCAGCTTGCTTGCTAAAAACCCATGCAAGAAATGTCGGGGATATTTAATATGTATTAAATCATAAAAAAAAAGAACTGAAGGCACTAAGAGCTTGTTAACGCCAACATAAAAAGTATTGATATGACAAGCTGGAAGGTATCTAGCTAACAACCGATTTAAAAAAAGAAAACCCAAAGGGTTATTAGGTTTGACATCAAAATTAAGCGCCGAGATATTTTTAAAGGCTCTCAAAATCTCGCTCTTGCTCCCTAACGCAACTGGGGCATATTTGTTGCTAGTTAGTAAAGCTTCAAATACTGATCGTATTATATTTCCTATGCCGAAATGATTTATTTTTCTAGCATCAACCGTAACAACTTTCTTCCCATCAGGTGGCAACATTAATTTTGCAAACTAAAGATTCCCAGCTTTAAGCAGATCTTCTTTGGAAGAAATCGAGTGCAACACCTTTCTAATTGAGTAAATTGGTTTGCGTTGAGATTCATGGTAAGTTCTCACTAGAAGCTCAGCTAAAATTCCAGAAAAAATAAATTGCACCGCTATAACTATTAACATAATACCAAACATCAAAAGCGGTCTATCTCCCGCCGGAATAGAGCTGAAAAACCTATCATAAACAACTTTAAGCACAACAGCTAAACCTACAAAAAAAGCAAAAATCCCCGGATATCCAAAAAAATGTAACGGCTTCTTTGAATAGCCTAGCAAAAACTTAAGCCAAACTAGGTCAAGCAACACTCTAAAAGTTCTTCCCAACCCGTACTTGCTCTTACCAAACTGTCTCTTCCGATGATTAACAGGAACTTCCGCAATTGACGCTCCAATGTCTTTTGCCAAGACTGGAATAAACCTATGCATATCTCCATACAGCCTAAACTGACAAGCTAAGTCTTTTTTCATAACTTTCAATGGAGAGCCAAAGTCGTGAAGATACACTCCAGTAACTCTGGATATTATAGCTGCAGCAATTCTGCTTGGTAGAGTTCGTAAAAACCAGTTATCTTTCCTTTCAAGCCTCCAACCACAGACTAAATCATACCCCTCGTACAGCTTATCCAAGAGACGAGGAATATCGGCTGGATCATTCTGTAAATCTCCATCCATAAAGCAAATATTTTCTTTAGTGCTATAATCTAGCCCAGCCTGAAGAGCGGCAGTCTGACCAAAGTTTCTTCTAAATTGAATAACCTTTAAATTTTTAAATTTAGAAACAGCACGCTCAAGCTCTGATAGCGTTCCATCAACAGAGCCATCATCAACGACTATAATTTCATAATCTATATTACACCTTGAAAGAGCCTGGGCCAGTTCATCTAAAAGAGTGCCAATATTTTTCTCTTCATTGTAAACAGGAATAACTATAGATAAGCTTCTCATAAAACAACTTGTAGATTTTAATATTCTAAACTACTTCGTCATTTTAATCATCCTAAGAGCTACTTTGTGTGAATGGCTAGCCAAGAAAGCTATTTGGACGTTTAAATTAGGTGCCTAAAAACACTCTGAAAAACATAGGAAGAAAGTAACAGTATGTTTCTAAATTTCACTTTTGCAGAAGAATCAGTGCAACCTTTAATTAGAGAACAAATACTAAAACAACTTTATTAAATAGCAGAACTAAAATTCCTTGCGATGGCAATTGTTAAAAACTCTTAAAAGCAAATTACTCTTTATAACTTGGGCACTAAAACAGAGTTTAGCGGTCAGTAATTTGTAACCCTTAATCGCAATAAGCCGCTACAAGAATCGTTAAGGCCCTCTTCCCTCTCTAAAGCCTTGGGGGCATCTTAGAAGGCTAAAGGAACCACAGAAATTTTTAACCAAGCTTTTTTTTAAACATCTTTACGTTTTGAAGTTCAGCTTGCTTGAGATTTAACCTTTTTAATCTTTTTTAACCTAACTTTTCTTGCTGCTGTCGTGACTGAGCAAACTTCGAAAGTTACGACCTCTGATATCCCCCTTCTTGTTTTACTTTTCGCGCGACCTTTTTCAACCCTACAGCGAATCTTTTGTAAACCTTTTTGAGCCTTGCTCAAAATCTTCTTATTTTAAAAATGCTCAGCCATTTAATTGTTTGGTAGTCCTCCTAAAACGCGCCTCTATTCAGGTTGTAAGCTTTATGGCACGCTATTTTTAAGCACAGCTACTTTTTTGTGGGAGCCCTTTGCACAAAAAAGTTAACCTTTAAACCAAAAAAACAAAAAAACAGTGCTTTCGAATTTAAAAATAGCACTTTTTGGCCTTTTTCTATCAACTATGAGCATACTCTTCAAACCACCTCTCCGAACGAAAATTAAAAGGTCAACTGTTTAGTTAAAGAGACTGAGACACTCCTAAAAATATTTAAAAAAACTATTTTGCTTAATTTTGGTGTCTATTTTTTTGTAGAAAACATTTTTTCAGCTCTCAATACTGACTGGTTCGACTGACATTTGTTATTTTGGTTAGTTTTAGATGCAAGTTTTGAATATCTTAAGCTGTGCTTTTTGATGTGTTAAGCATTGATTTCCTGTAAAGTTGTTTTTCCTCTGGCGGATCTTAGCTCTCAGTGCTTCACTTATTCTTCGATTACCCTTATTAAATTAAGTTTTATTAGCTATTGAATTGAATTTTGTCATACAACTTAAAATTATTGAGAATTTCTAAAGAGCTTTAGTTCGGGATTATCAAGTTGTAACTGAATCAATAATTGTTTAGATTTGATCAACTTTTTCAATAATTGTCTCAACTAATCCTTCTGTTAACTCTACTTCTTTTAGGGAATCTTTTTCCTAATTCCTGGATTTATAAATTTGGTTGTCCTACTCAATCTTTGAACTTTAGTACCTTTTTGTTTTCTACAAATACTTTTCCTTGCGTTTTAAATTTTTTTGCGATAGGTGCTTTGGTTAAAAATTATTACTCTTCTTCATCGTCATCATAATCTTCATCGTCATCGTAGTAATCTTCATCCTCGTCTTTTTCTTCTTCCTCATAGTCCTCTTCCACAGCATTTGGATCGATTTCCATTAGCGCTTCGTAGAGATCACTGAACATAGTCCCCAATAAATTAGTTGAAACACTCTCGTCTTCTATAAAAGACTCCAGAAGACTCTTAACCTCTTGATAGACATTCTGATTCAACTCCTCGTCTCTAACATCCTCTATTGAATCAAAATCGATTTCTAACTGCTCAGCCAACTGAGTTCGCAAATCCACGTAAGCTTCGTAAAGTTGCTTTAATCCCTCAATGATTTGATCCCTGTTTTTTCTAGGCATAGCTGTGGTTTAGATTAAGAATTCCTCACTCCATTTTCAAGAGTTTTACAAAAAAATTTTTCTGTTAAAATGAATTTCTAGAGAAGAAGCTATTCTGTGGTAGGTTTTAATTTTTACAAGGTTTTACTCGGTATCTTCGCAACTTTGCTTTGCATAACCCTACTTGGAATAGCTTTACTCCCACTAAGGGCAGCTTTACCAGCAGACTTTTTACTCTCGTTGCTGGTTAGTATTGGAAAGACCGCAACTTTCTTGGGCTCAGTGGCTGTTTTTGCAGCAGCACTACTTAGCTTAAATGTTATTTTCAAAGACTTTCATCAAGCTAATCTCAAAACACTTGCAAAATGCCTGATAGTTTTTTGTAGCACTTTAGTCGGACTTAATTTGATATCAGTGGTTTTGTTTAATTCGGAAAATTTAACTTCAATCCTTGCTCAACTCTTGGGCCCTTTGACATCATCTGCGATAGCTTTAGCTTTCATAATAATTGCGCTTGAGCTAGGTTACGGAAGAGGTATTACTAAGAAACTTTTACAAGCCACCTTCGAGTTTTTCCAGGATTGGTTGCGCGCCGCCTTAGAACTCCTTTCAGTTTCAGGTCGTCAAATTCTTTCCTCGCTGAGATCTAAGCCCAAAGACCGAAAAAATCTTGAAGTGTTCCTGCCCAAACCCCAAATATCCCATGACTTGGTACAGGTTGAAAAGACGCCAGCTAAATCAATAGAGGCTTTCAGCGAAGTTTCTGCGCCCAAAAAAGAGGTACTCAAAGTCCTGTCATTCTCGGTAAAAAAGAAGTCGTCAAACTATAGACTGCCTCCGTTATCAATTTTCAGTAAAGGAGAAGACCTGAGCGCAAAATTATCAAGCTCTGAGATAGAACATTACAAGAATAAAATTGAACAAAGCCTGAGTGAGTTTGGAATTCAAGGTAAAGTTTGTGATGTTCATCCGGGTCCTATAGTTACAACATTTGAGTTCGAGCCGGCGCCAGGGACAAAAATTGGGCGAATAGCAATCCTTCAAGATGACCTAGCAATGAGTCTTAAAGCTCAATCTATAAGAATTGTGGCTCCTATTCCAAAAAAGGGGACAGTGGGTATAGAAGTCCCAAACAAATCAAGAAGTATAGTAAGACTAAGAAATGTGCTTGAAAGTCAGGTTTTTAAAAATGCTCAGGATTTAGTTTTAGCAATCGGTGTTGATACTACAGGCCAGCCAGTTGCGCTGGACCTTAGCCAAATGCCACACCTCTTAATAGCTGGAGCAACAGGCACTGGAAAATCAGTTTGTATCAACAGTTTGCTGATTAGCTTATTAATTAAAAATCCACCTGATAACCTGGGGCTTGTCTTAATTGATCCTAAAGTTTTGGAGCTTTCAGTATACGAAGGAATCCCTCATTTAAAAGCGCCTGTTATAACAGAGACCCGGCAAGCCAAAGTGGTTCTGCAATGGGCGGTTAAGGAAATGGAAAGAAGGTATCGGTATCTGCAGCAATTTGGAGTAAGAAATTTAGATAACTTTAACCAAACAGCAAACGATAAACTTCAGAAAATAGTAATAATAATAGACGAGTTGGCAGACCTAATGTTCACTGGAGGAAGGGAGGTAGAAGAACTAATTATTAGACTGGCTCAAAAAGCTAGAGCCGCGGGTATTCACCTAATTATGGCAACTCAAAGACCTAGTGTCGATGTTGTTACTGGACTGATTAAAGCTAATTTTCCGGCCAGAATAAGCTTTAGAGTGGTTTCTAGAGTAGACTCAAGAACAATCTTAGACCAGATGGGCGCTGAAAAGCTGTTAGGAAGGGGAGATATGCTAATAATGCTCCCTGGAGGAGTAGGCTTAAAAAGAGCTCACGGAGCCTTCGTGTCCGACAGTGAAGTTAGCGCTTTCACAGAGGCCTTGAAAGCTAATGGTCCAAGTCAATATGACTCAGAACTGCTTGAGATGTTTGAGGCTTTAGCTAAACAGGATGAAACAAGTGGAGATGATTTTATTGGTGACTCCGATGAAGATCTATATGCTAAGGCCCTAGAAATAATAGTAAAGAAAGGTCAGGCTTCAACAAGCATGATACAAAGGGCTTTAAGAATTGGATACAATCGCGCAGCAAGATTAGTTGAGCGAATGGAACAAGAAGGCTTGCTAGGCCCAAGTGATGGAATCAGGCCAAGAGAAGTTCTTTACCAGAATATTAAAAAAAGCTATCCAAATCTATCTGTTTGAAACTTAATCTTTTAGCCAACATTTTAAAACTTTAAGCAACCTACGATTGACGGGATTTGTTCCTACTCAAAATTTTTGACTGAAAACGCTTCTTGCAAAGAGCTAATTAGATAAGCCATCTAAACCAAAACAATAAAGCAAATTAGAAAAAACATAGTGAAACCTGGCTACTGTCCAATGAAAGCTAAATCGTTCATCACAATCCAAGATTTTTAAATTTTAAAAACATCAGGGGCTTCTCTTACTAATTTTTTCCTTGGTATTTTTTGTAGCTTGGCTTAAGGCTATCTTAAAAATTCTAATCATTTCGCACTTTAGCCAGACTAAAAGGCTGCTCAAATGATCATAGCGGCTTACACAAAGCTGAAAACAAGCAAGTTTAAAGGTTTTTTGTTATTAGTCATTCTAAAAGTAAAAGAACATATCTTTCTTTGATGTGTTTGGATTTGAACTCCTTAAGTAGGTCAGAAATTCTTAAATAGAAAGTTTTTTAGCAGAACTCTTTTCTCCTTACACATGTATTGTAAAAATTACCTCAGGTCTTCTTGTCGGTTTGAAAACTGTTGTATCAAAATAAAAGACAGCTCAAAATCTTTTAAGCAGTTGCTAGTTAAAGCCTAAAATACAGAAAGCTTTTAAGCCTTATGTTAATGCGCTTCTAAGGCCTGTCTAATTTAAAATCTGAAAATATTAAATCATACCACTGGGTACTTTTTTAGTGATGATCACACTCTAGTAGGAAAGCTAAAGTAGTTTGCCACTTTCACCGAAAACTCAAATGAAAATTTGACCCCAAAACCTGCTTAAAGTAAAAGTTAAACCGAAAACCAAGAAAAAACCTTTTTTCAAAAGAAATAGGTTTGTTTTGGCTTTGCCTTTTAGTCTGACACTGTTTGAACTCAACAGCCTTATGCCCTTTTTAAACATGTTCAACTTAGAGAGTAGGCAAAAAACCTTTTTCGTTTAACAACTCAAAAAAAAATTCATTTCCGAAGTGCGTAATCCAGACGTTTACGGAGATGGCTAAAGCCAGAAAGCTCAAGTGAGCTTCAAACGAACTTATCTTCTATGCTTAATGTAATAGGTAATTCCTTGGAAAAGGAGCTTTAAATTTCTTGAGTAGTAACCCTTAGGCCTTGTTCCAAAATTTTGCAATCAAACTACTGAAGGTTTTGTTGGTTGAGTTTGGTTCAGCAACCACGAAATTTCCCCAAACAATCAACCAAACTGCTTGAAAAGTTTTCTGGAAACCTTTTTAGAAACTTTTGTTATTTTGTCCAAACTTTGTAGGCTTTAAATTGCCTCAAAAAGGTATCTCTTCTTCGTCTGTTAAAGGCTCTAAAGACTCAGCTGATTGAAGACTTTTTAAAATCTCATCATCTTCAGAGAAAGAGGGTTCTGCAGCTGATGCTCTCGATAGGAACCGCACGTTAGAGGCTACCACCTCTGTAGTTTGCCTCTGTACGCCCGACTGATCCACCCATTTCCTTGTCTGCAACCTGCCCTCTACAAAAACTTGAGATCCCTTTTTTAGGTATTTACTGCACAACTCCGCAGCTTTACCAAAGCAAATTACATTGTGCCACTCTGTATGATCAACCCACTGGCTTGTAGCAGGATCTTTTCTCCTTTCCCCTGTAGCCAGAGTAAAAGTACAAACCTGAACCCCTGTTGGTGTTACGCGCAGCTCTGGGTCTCTCCCCAAATTTCCTATTAAAAATATTTTATTCATAGCCTCAAATACCTATATTGTAAATCTTAACTTTATTATAATCGATATAGCCAAGGAATTGTTCACCAATGATCCTTCTAAATCTCCACAGCCTCAAAGAGACTTTCACATCATTTCAAGGAAGCTTAAGCTCGGCCATCGTCTCTCAGCTGCTCCACAGCGATATTTATAAGTTTCAGGAAGATCTACGGTATACTCTTCAAGCACGCAAAGTAGCTGATTACTTTGAGTTGAAAGGACAGCTTGAAATAAACTTCCACCAAGTCTGCGGAAGATGCTGCGATTTTAAACCCCGCTCGTTAACAAAAAGTTTTTCCATCATAATTAAGTTAGTCTCAGATCAAGCGATCTCTGAAGATGTTGATTTCTACACCGTAACCAGTGAAGTATTTAATTTAGAAAACTTTCTTTTAGAACAGTTTGTTCTAGAATCAAACATATTCTGGCTTCCTCAGCTTCAGAATGGTGAGGTTTGTTCACTTTGTCAGAAAGTCTTTAAGCAAGAAGACCAAAATTTTTCTCGACCTCTTATTGACAATTCGTTAAAAACTCAACTTAAGACAAAACTAAAAATTTCTAACTGACTAAGCTTTCCTTCGGCTATAAAGAATATTACAATAATCAAGCTACACGATGGTAAAAATCCGCTTACAAAGGCTTGGGAATAAGAATAGACCCTTTTATAGGATAGTTGTCGCAGATTCTCGATTTAGGAGGGATGGGAGATTTATTGAAATTTTAGGACAATATGATCCCTTGAAAGATCCACCAAAAATCCAGATTAATCAGGAAACAGTAAGGAAATGGGTTTCATGGGGTGCTCAACCAACTGATTCCGTAAAATTTTTGTTAAACAAAGTGATGGACAATTTTTTTGATAAATTGGAAAAAGAAAGGCGTCTAAAAATTCAAGCAAAGAGAAGAAAAAGAAAAGAGAGAGCAGCTGCTCAAAACAAAGCAAACGGTACATAACCCTTTGACAGATTTTAGAAACCAGGCTAAAAAATACTAATCAAATCATATATCTAATATTTTCGAATGGATCCGTTCTCGGGATTCCCATCAATTTCAATTCCGGGTTATTTACGGTCTACAAATTCCGTACAGCCCCCCAAGAAACACAACGAGACAACGGGTTTTGAAATCGAACAACGCGCAGAAAGGGCGCTGAGAGAAGCATCTTTACAACCTTTAGAAATCGCAGGAACTTTTGACTTTGCCCATCCACAAAAACCGCTGTTCGAAAGGGAAGCGATTCAAATCAATCAAACCAAAGCCACAATAAAGAGATTCAAAGCTTTGACACCTGCTGAATCCTTGGAACTGAGCAAGCTACCCAAAGGAGAAAGATTAGATAAGATAAAGCAGCTGCTTAGGCAAGAGTCCCCAAAATCTTTGCCGTTAGACCAGTACAAGCCAACCTTACTTGCAATAATAGAGACGGAATCCTCTTTCAACCCTCTGGCAATAAGCGCTGATGGCTTTCAAAGCAAAGGCCTATTTCAGCTCTTAGACAAGACTGGTTTTACAATAAAATCTCGACTGAATGATTCAGCTCCGTACTCGCCTTTAAATCCCTCCCAAAACATTCGTTATGGCTCTCATTATTTTGAGTATCTACTGTCAATTTTCCAAACACCAACCGTCTTAACTAACGGCCTCTCCACAAAAAAAGGGGCCTCACCAGAGGATGTTGAAAAATTTTCCATAGCAGCATTCAATTGCGGAGAAGGAAGGGTAGCTCAGGCGCAACTTTTAGCCGAAAAAAACGGGCTTAATGCGGAATATTTTTCAAATGTAAAGCAATTTCTTCCAGAGATTACTCAGAAATACGTTGAAAAAGTTTTGAGGGCAAAAGAAAAATTTTCCGCTCAAATTAATGGCAAAGAATTTGCATCTTGACCTAATTAGAGGATAGGAAAATGTCAATTAATATTAGGACAAACATTGCTTCAATCGCATCACAAAGAAATTTATTCCTTGCTACTTCAAACTTGCAAACTACCTTTGAGCGTTTAGGCTCGGGCCTGAGAATTAACAGAGCGTCAGACGACGCTGCTGGTCTTGCGATTGCCGAAAGCTTGAAGGCTGACGCAAAAATTGCTTCCGTTGCAATACGAAACGCAAACGACGGAATTTCAATAATCGCAATCGCCGATCAAGCAATTGCGCAAATAGCTAATGTGTTAACTCGCTTGGCTGAGTTAGCTGAGCAATCTGCAAATGGAGTTTACGATAACGTCCAACGCTCAGCTCTAGCAAACGAATTTGTAGCGCTGCAAAGTGAAATAGAAAGAATAGCGAACACAACGACTTTTAATGGATTGAGATTAATATCAGGAACTAACTCTATCGTATTTCAAATAGGTTTCGACGGCTCATCTCTAAGCCAGATCGAAATATCCGGCGTAGCAGCAACGCTACAAGCCTTGGGACTTGCACCCGCAGGGTCCAGCACCCCTACTTACTCAATAATTGCTGCTACTAACAGTGAGTCTCAAGTTGCAGCCAGAAGCGCGTTAGATGCTGTAAATGCAGCAATCGCTTCGGTTAACCGTAATAGAGGTACCCTTGGAGCAGCCGAGAGCAGATTAAATGTAGCTATTAGAAATCTTCAAGTGGCACGAGAGAATTTCATGGCTGCCGAGGCTAGAATCAGGGATGCGGATATTGCTGCAGAAAGCGCAGAGTTAGCAAGACTGACAATCCTCCAACAAGCTGCCACCGCCGTACTTGCTCAAGCTAATCAGCAACCATCCTTAGCTTTGGCGCTTTTAAGGGGTTAAAAAAATGAGCTTAAACATTAGAACTAATCTGGCTTCCCTATCCGCCCAGAGAAATTTATTCTTAGCCACTGAAAACTTAAACTCGACCTACGCTAGACTATCCTCAGGCTTACGGATAGTCAGGGCAAAGGATGATGCTGCGGGTTTGTCGATAGCAGAAAGTCTAAAATCTGACATAAGATTATCCAGTGTAGCTATTAGAAACGCCAACGATGGAATATCAATTATCTCAATAACTGATGCCGCTATTGGTCAAATATCTAGCATCCTCACTAGGCTTGCCGAGCTGGCGGAGCAGTCTGCCAACGGAGTTTACGACAACTCTCAAAGAAGCGCCTTGCAGCTAGAATTCTCTCAGCTTCTTAGCGAAGTTGATAGAATTGCAAGAACAACAACATTCAACGGGCTTTACCTCCTTTCTGGGGGTGGGACAGTAACTTTGCAAGTAGGCTTGGATGGAACTTCCTTAAGCCAGATAACATACTCTGGAATTGAAGGCACTTTGCAAAGTTTAGGCTTGGCTTCAGCAGGGGGCTCTCATACTTACTCGATCATTGATGCCACAAATGCCGATTCGCAGGTGGCTTCCCGAAACGCTCTTGATGCTTTAAGAAGCGCAATTCAAACGTGCAACAGGCAAAGAGGCACATTGGGCTCCGCTGAAAGCAGATTAGAGGCGGCAATTAGGAATCTTCAGTCTAGCAGAGAGAACTTTTCTAAAGCCGAAAGTGCGATTAGAGATGCAGATGTAGCTCAGGAAGCAGCAGAACTCGCGCGTTTAACCATATTGCAACAAGCTGCCACAGCAGTGCTTGCCCAAGCCAACCAACAACCTAGTCTAGCGCTTCAACTACTGAGAGGTTAACTTTCAAGCAATTTAGACAGCTCAAGCTGAATACAACTTAAGTCGATCTCGGAAGATAAAAAGGATTTTAAGTTTTCCAAATTACATTTTGCATGAACTAATGAGAAATTTTCTCTCAATTTTTGTGTCCAAAACTGTTTTATTTCATCAAGCCTTTTTGGAGGCAACTTAAAAAAGCTGTTCGAAGGCATAGACCTTTTTTGGTCCTGAGCAAAATCTCTGTGATCATCAGCAAGCTGAAACAGAACCCCCAGTGCTTGGCCAAAATCGGCGAAAGCTTGAATGATCTCTTTTTCAAATGAACCAAAATTAGCTACTAACTTCAAAATTAACTCAAAAAAAATAGCCGTCTTTTTTTTACAGACCTCCAAAGGATCATTCCCCAAGGCCAAATCTAGCGCTTGTCCCTTTTGAATTGTGGAGTGAATTTGAAGCAGGTTTTTCAAAACCGTAATCTTCAAAGTTGTTGGTAACTCAATCTCAATCAAGTGCTCAAAAGCCTTGACAGCTATAAAATTGCCGAACAAAACGGCTCTACCTGCGCCAAACTTTTTATGAAATGTCAGTTTCCCTCTTCTAAAATCATCGTTGTCCAAAGCTGGGAGATCATCGTGAATCAGGGACGATTGATGTATGAGTTCTAAACTTAGACCTATATCTCTAGCAGCGTCTAAAGGCCCTCTAATATCTTTAACTCCCGCTAAAAATAACCGAGGTCTTAAATGCTTCCCTCCCCAATCGCTTAAGTATAATAGCTCTTCCTCAAATTCAGGTTCAACTCTCGACAAACTCGTTAAAAAACTTTTCCATAAGAGAGTGAAATTATCTTCACTTAAGCTCATTTAATAGTTTCTAAAGTTTCTTCGCCATTATATTATTTTTATTAAGTGTTTGTAACTACTCATGAGATTGCGTTGGTGGTTAACAAGCTTATTGTTTTTAACAAGTCTAGATTTTATTATGGCTCAGCCCCAGGAATTAAAGCTAATTTCAGGTGAATCTCTTAGCTGGAGTTCATTAAAAGGTAAAGTCGTAATGATAGTAAATACCGCTTCAAAATGCGGATTTGCGGGGCAGCTCTCAGAACTTGAAGAACTTTACCAACTTTACAAGGAGAAAAATTTTTTGGTCATCGCTGTGCCCACAAACGATTTTGGCCAGCAAGAGCCGCTAGCAGACTCTGAAATAGCCGCTTTTTGCTCTGAGAAATTTGGTGTTAGCTTCCCCATTCATCAAAAAACATCCGTAGACTCCAGCCAGCTTTTGAAGTTTTTGATCCAAAACTCTCCTGCTCTAATTAAAAAAATTTTTTGGAATTTTGAAAAATTTTTAATAGATAAATCAGGGAAAGTAAGATTCCATTTCCGCAGCGCTACTTCCCCTTTATCCAAAACAGTAATTGATTCAGTGGAAGCTTTAATTAACGAGTAGCTTTGCCCTACATTTTAGGCGGAGAAAAAGCTGGTCAAACACTTTTTAGCTTAAACAACAAAAGCCTTAGACCTATTCCATCTAAAGTCAAAGCAGCTGTTTTTTCAATCATTGAGAATCTAATAGATTTAAGAGAGGTGGAAGTTTTAGACTTGTTCGCAGGGACTGGCTCTTTTGGCCTAGAAGCCTTAAGCAGAGGAGCTAAATTTGCAGTGTTTATTGAAATTAACAAAAAAATCTTTGAGGTCTTGGTTAAAAATATCCAGAAATTAGGCTACTCTACTAAAACTAGGGCTTGGAATAAGGATGCATTTAGGTTTATAAGATCAACCAGTTCTAGCTTCGATCTCATATACGTCGCTCCTCCACAATTCAGAGATTTGTGTTTCTTATGCGCCAGAGACATTTTTACAAAACCAGATTTGTTGAAAAAAGACGGTCTCCTAATTTTTCAGCTTGATAAAAAAGAAGACTTTAATTTGATCCCAACTCATTTCAAACTTATAACTGACCGAATTTATGGTGATACGAGGGTTTTATTTTATTCGAAAGTGTAGCACTGTAGCGCTTCTTTTAATCGCAGTGGGTTGCACCGCTATTAGAGATAAACATCGTACAACTTTCACATTTCAGAAGGATTTGAATCTAGTCCCTCAGTCGGTAACAATGCCTAAAGCCGAAAAAACCAAAGTTTATGAAAAAATCCTAACCCTCACTGCTGACATTTTACAAGGTTCTCTAGAAAAAGAATTCGTACCCATCGGAGAACGTTTTGTTATCTCGTGCTCTCAAAATAAGAAAATAAAAATTGACATTACAGAGGGAGATGACTGGATTACGATTACCACAAACGCCGAGTCAGCTAAAGCCGAGAAAGCTATAAATTATTATTTCCTTACAGGGATTTTTGAAAGACAATATTTAGAGTGAGGTCTGCTATATTTCCTGGCTCTTTTGATCCCTTTACGCTGGGACATAAAAATGTGTTAGACAGATCCTTGAAAATCTTTGACACTGTATTTGTGGCCGTGATGATCAATCCTTCAAAAAAGCCCTTTCTGCCTAAGGAAATTAGAATCCAGGCTCTTGAAAATTTTTCAAAACCCTACGGAAGTAGGGTTCAAGTGATTGGCTTTGAAGGTTTATTAGTTGAGCTTTGCAATAAATTAAACTGTTTTTTAATAGTACGTTCATTTCGATCATTATCAGATTTAGAGCTTGAATTGCAAAGAGCCTTTGCTAGTAAGGAATTGTGTCAGGATATAGAAACTTTTTTTATACCTGCCTCCAGCGAGACTGCCCACATATCGTCATCCTTGGTTAGAGAACTATTATTTTTCAAAAAGAATTGGGAAAAGTTTGTCCCATCAGGCATTGTCCCAACTATCACCGAATGGTTAAACTCTAATTTTTGAGAAACGAGAAGCCAGTGAGTAAAGTACTTGAGAAGAAAACCTTGTATGTTTTTCAAGATATAATTCGGAATGGTGGAGAGCTTTTACCATTTAAAGAGTGGTTTAAAACAGTTGAGTGCGTGTTTTGCCAAAGTCCGAAGGTAGCTAAGTCCGCTTTCTCTGCTCTAGGCTTAAGTTGGAAAGGTAAGGAATTTGCGGAGATAAAAAAAACATCTCTTTTCACAACCCTGCAAGAGATTTTTATAAATCACTCGATATTTTTATCTTTCGACACATCATTTTTTTTACCTCCTAGGCCAGTGAAAGATTTAATTTACTTAGCGCACTCTTTTAACTTTGAAGTAATTCCATTAGGGGCTCAAAGCCTCATCCTAAAACTCGTTGTAGCCTCAGGGTTAGGGGGAAATAAGTTCTATTTCTTGGGATCCTTCCCAAATGACGTCAAAGAGCAAATAAAGCTCATTAAAAAAGCGCAGTTTCTCTGTAGAGAAACTTTAGTTCTTATTTCTCAGTCTCCAGCTAAAGTGAATCAAGTGTTCAATTTAATTTTGAACACTCTGCCTGAGTTCTTCTGCGTGTCAGTTATCCAACAGTCCTTGAATAAAAAACTGCCGAAGGTAGTAACAAAAACGGTGGAAATATTTAAAACTAGTCCGCCAACCTTGTTAAACAACTACACCATTTTTTCCATAGGCACTCGAGCAGTTTAAATGATATAATTCAAAGGTTAGGTTTCAAGAAAAGGTTTCATTGCGATTAACCGAGGCAATAGCACTATATCTATCTAGTTGCGGCGGTTTGTATCACACGCGGAGAGCCAAATCAAACGATCTGAAACATTTCGCCGATTTTGTAAATAAGTATATCGAGAACGAGTTAAATAATTGGACTAGAAATTTAACTTTGCTCTATCTAGAACATTGTTTTAATAAGGGATACAGCTTAGCAACGATAGAGCGCAGGCTTGCTTCTGTTAAACATTTTGCTGCTTGGGCCACGAGCAATAAGTTTATGCATCAAAATCCAACACACGGAGTAAAGCCTCCATCGAGAACAAAACATAGACCTACTCATTTAACTGAAAAGGATACTGCTATTTTAAAGCGCCAGCTAAAAGATCGGCTGTTTAATGAGAGCTGTTTTACAGTTTGTAGAAATATAACTATCTTTTTTTTCTTGATTGAAACAGGCTTAAGAGCCAATGAAGCGCGAAACATTAAATTAAATCAGCTTAGTCCAGATCTCTGCTGGGTGAGAGACATTCGAGCCAAAGCCTTTAAAATAAGAACTGTTTTTTTAAATAAAAATCTTCGGGATGTGTTAAGTTACTATTTAACTATCAGAGAAAAAGCTCTTTTGGGCAAATTTAGAATACCTTCCAACCTTTTTTCCCAAATTCCACTTTTCCCATCAATGTACAAGGCCGACCCCTGTAATCCAAACTCTTTTCTGATGTCAGAAAAAACCTTGTGGAGAGCTGTTAGAGCCATCGTACCTCAAGGACATCCCCATAAACTTCGGCATACTTTTGCTATAAGGCTTCTCAACCAAACAGGAGATATAAGATTAGTTTCACAGGCATTGGGCCATAGCGATATAAGAACGACTATGGTATACACAGAAAGAAGCGATGAGGAACTTGCTAAAGCGCTTGAAAAGCTGGATTAACTCTAAAAAAAGCCGACAAATCACTCATCATGAGTTGCCAACAGAACTTCCTCAACACTAGTGATCCCCTGCAAAACTTTAGCTAAACCATCTACTCGAAGGGATTTAAAATTATTTTCTTTCTCAGCTACTTGCTTAATTGTTTTTGAGTCAGCTTTAGATAAAATCAATCCTCTAATGTTATCTTTGATTACCAAAAGCTCATGAATCCCTATTCTGCCAACGTACCTAACATTGTTACAAAAACGGCAATCCTTGTCTCCTGGTTTAAAAGCTATCGCAGAGCTAAGTTGAGTGTTTAAACCCAAATTCTTAAGCTCTGTATTTGAGATTTCGTACGGAACCTTACAATGGTTGCACAACCTCCTTACTAAACGCTGCCCTAGGATACATAAAACGGAGGATGAGACCAAAAAGGGCTCTATACCAAGGTCAATTAACCTAGAAATTGCACTTGGCGCATCATTTGTATGTAGTGTGGAAAAGACAAGGTGGCCAGTTAAAGATGCTTGGATTGCTATTTCAGCAGTCTCAGCATCTCTAATCTCTCCTACCATCACAACATCCGGATCCTGTCTTAAGATAGATCTCAAACCAGCTGCAAAAGTAAACCCAATTCTTGGGTTAACCTGCATTTGTCCAATCCCAGGAATTTGATACTCAATCGGATCTTCCACAGTTAAAATATTTATCTCCTGACGATTTATTTTGCTTAAACAAGCGTAGAGCGTTGTAGTTTTTCCGCTACCCGTGGGACCTGTTACTAAAATTATGCCATTAGGTTTATAAATAAGCTTAAGCAGGATTGCTAAATTTTCACCCTCAAGTCCCAAATCTTCCAGCTGAAGGAGTGACGCACTTTTGTCTAACAATCTTAAAACAACCCTTTCACCAAACTGTGTCGGAACACACGATACCCTTAAATCAAGTGGCCGCCCTCCAATAACTACACCTATCCGGCCATCTTGGGGAAGTCTTCTTTCAGAGACATTCATGCCTGCCAGAATTTTTATTCTTGAAATTATTGCGGAACTGAAAGAGATACTCTCTCTCGAAACATCAAACAAAACGCCATCTCTTCTAAATCTAATTTTCACATGATCCTCAAAAGGCTCTATGTGAATATCAGACGCATTTTGCTGGCTAGCTCGAAAGATTAAACTGTTAACGTATCTCACAACAGGAGCATCATCAGTGCCGGCCTCAGTAACATCAAATTTAATCTGCCCCATCTCGATATCTTCCACAGAAGACTCTTCTAAAGTGTTTAACGATAAGGTTGACATCAACTGAGTTCTTAACTCTCCTAAAATAGCCATAATCTGACTCTCAGAAGCAACCTTTAAAACCGCCCTGTTTTCAAGCTGTTGAGCAAGTTCGCTGACGAAAAACATCTGATCCTCAGGTTTTGTACATAGAATGAAGGTTTGTCCCTCTAAATCAAATGCCACTAATTTGTGATTTTTGCACCACTGATTAAACAAAAAAACCGGGTTTACTCCTTCTTTCAAAGATGGAACACTGATCTTCTCCAGGGGACCAGGCCCAAACAGTAAGCTATTCAACGTACCGTCCACGGATACTTCCCAAAATTAAGAATTTCAAAATTCGTTAACTGATGACAAGATTTTGCAGCAGGCTCAGGTAGCCGACTGAAACTACAAACTTTGCTCTCCACTGTGTAGTCTAAAAAGTTGGCCTGCAAAATTAAATTTAACACCTTTTCTGGCAAAGCGTTTAAACTGATACAGAATTTTTTGTTTTCCAATTTAAATGGCAAGCTTATCTCGCACTCACCATCTTGTAAAAAAACTACCCCTCCGATTTTTTCCAAGGGTTCTTGATTGTTTTTAGTTCGCAAAGTTGCTTCTTGGCTATTGTTTTCCTTGCTCAAGCTTGACTTGTCAGATGAGGGATTTTTCATGTATTGTTCTTTTTTTGAAGATTCCTCTTGGCCTCGAACCGGGTATTTAGGTTCAATAAATTTATCAAACTCTAGCACATCGTCCATAGCCGGGTTCCTTAAAACATCATCCCGATCTATTACCATTGGAGCGTCCTCGATAGCAGCTCTTAACTTTGAACTTCTTTGAACCGTTTCTTCCCGTATGTCAAATTGATCGTTGATTACTCGAGGTGTTATGAACAAAAGCAAGTTCCTCTTTAACTTGCTATCTGCAGAGTTTTTAAACAGTTGCCCCACAAAAGGCACGTTCTTTAGAAAGGGAACACCGCTATCACTTGTAGATTGATCATCTGAAATCAACCCTCCAATAACTATCATCTGACCGTTTTTAGCGGCTATTGTCGTTTCCAAAGTTCTCACATTAGTTGTTGGACCAAACTCAGAGCTGCCATCAGTTCCCGGAACAACTGATGATACTTCAGTAAATACCTTTAGATTAACAAGATCATTTGAAGCAACCTGCGGGGTGATTCTTAAAATAATACCAACATCCTGCCTTTCTATCTGATTAAACCTATTCTCCAGATTAGCTCTATCGATAGATTGAGACACAACAAATGGAACGTTTTGGCCTACCAAAATTTCGGCTTGCTCATTGTCCAAAGTTAAAATCTGAGGCGCACTCAACACATTTGCAATTTGACTTGCTTGTGCCGCCTTAATCAAAGCGGCTTGGGATGGAATTACTATGTCATCCCCTATTTTAAGAGTGCCCATACTTGCTACAGCAGCTGAAAATCCTGACAACTTCGAAGGATTTTGAAGGATTGACACAAGGTCGGAAAATCCCTTCTGAACAAAAGCTCCAGCTTCTTTCCCTGAAACAGATCCTAAAAATTCCAAGCCCAAGCTCACTTGATCAACCAGCTGCACTTCCAAAATTGTTGCTTCAACCAATACCTGCCTTTTCTTAACATCCAACTGCCGAAGCAAAGCTAAAACCTTCTCATACTCGCTGCGAGACGCATAAATGACCAAAGAATTTGAGGCTATATCAGCTGTTATGCTTAAATCATCTGACAGCTTTGCTGAAACAGCTTGACGAGCTCCCTGATCAATCCTACTTTCCCCTAACCTTCTTCCTCCAACTCGACCACCTGTTCTACCACCCAATAGAAGACTTCCTTCTCTTGCATCCCCATCTCTCTGCATTTGTCGACTGGCTGTTTGCCCGCCTCCGCCTCCCGCGCCTACTAAACCAGCAAGAGTGTTTGCAAGATCTTCAGCTTTGGCAAATTTGCACTTGTAGAAGTAAAACCGCCGACTACTTCTGTTAACAGGAGTATCGAGCTGTGTCACCACGGCTCTTATTTTCAAAGTGGTTGCTGGATCTGCCACAACTATTAAGGAGTTGGTTCTTTCATCTGCAACTATCTTGGGCTCTTTAAGAGTTCTTCTTGCTATCTGAGGAGAGTCCCTGTCTGCAATGGGTTGAGCTCTGGCTCTAGGCTCAACTGCCCGTACCTCTTCAACAAGCTGTCCTAAAATTGAGCCTTGGGATCCAAGGGCTAAAACCTCTTTGAGACGCTCAGCTAAATCCTTGGCATCCGAATGCATGAGAGGTATTAAAGTTAACTCAACATCCTCGGCTGGGACATCAAGGGAAGCGATAATCTCGTCAAGTCTCAAGATATTCTGTTCAGTGTCGATGATGATTAAAGCGTTGGAGTTTGACAAAACTGTTAGGAAACCATCCGGCCCCAACAGCGGTTGAATTAGCTTGGACATTTCTTCCGCAGGAACGTAAGTAAGCTTAGATACTTTTGTAATAAATTTGACACTAGTATCCACTTGATCAAACTTGGTTGGAATATTGCTTTGTTTAGCTTCCTTTAAAGGAACGATTTTGAACAAATTTTCTCCGATAGGAACTGTAGTAAATCCTTTATAGTGAAGGATAGCATCCAAAACTTTATTAGCATCCTCTGGTGAAAGCTCGCTCGGCAAATACACTGAAACTTTGCCTTTCACCCGCTCATCAAGGATAAAATTTTTACCAAGCCGTTTGCTCCAAACTCGAATAATTGCGGAAATATCCGCTTCTCGAACAAGAATATCAGATTCTTGAGCAACAAACCTTGAAAAACCAAATATAAATAAAACAAAAAATCTAACGAATATCATAAACAAATTCTAAGTCCTTATTTTCTCTTTCAATAGTAACCTTTATCCTATCCTTTTCTTTTAAAACTTGCATTAAACCAGACAATTTTTCCAGCTCACGAAGCTCCACACCATCTATACTTTTTAAGAGATCCCCATTCCTAAGTCCTATCATTTCAAAAACGCTTCCCGGCCTAATTGCGAATAATCGAAGTCCTGAGGGCTTTCCATCCTTGAAAAATGGAATCACTCTAATCTGACTTACTAGAGTTTGAACATCAGAGAGAGCTTCGTTAAGCGTTTCGCGGGAAATATTAAAAAAACTTACCTGGGCAACAGCGGATTGCTCACCTCTGCTAATATTCTCCTCGATGAAGTAATCATCCGTACTGCCATCTGGCCACCTGAGCGACACATATCCTCTTTCAACCTTTTCTAAAGTTGCTTCATCAAAAACGCTCTCGCCCAACTCAAAAGCGTCCTGAATATTTTTTCCCCCATACTCTAATATAGCATATCGCTTGTCTGGGTAGATGAAAGTGGCCAATAAAGAGATTTTAGGCTTATTCACGGGAGGTTTGGTAGTAACCTTCGAGGTATCCAAAGGAGTTTTTAGAGGCCCGAAAATCCTCTTTAAATCAACCTGCTTAATTCCGCTCTTTTTTTGGTTTTTAGTTAAGTTTGTTTCCAACCGAAAATTTGAAACCTGCTCAAACTGTTGCTTCAAACCTATATACTTTCTTATAAATTTTAAAGTTAGATATGGCAAACTAAACAAAACAATGATAATTGCAGCCCAAACTGAAAGCCTAAAAAAATTTTTAGATCTTTCCTGAAACCGCTTCGAGCTAACAACCAAGAGCAAGGCTTTGAGATCAAATAAAAAATTTAGTCTATTAGTGCTCATTCTTTTGGCAAGTTAACTAAGCTCGTTCATGCTATCCAGATATCTTTGTAGCAAATCTTTATAAAAATCAGCGCTTCGCGAATTGCCCTGGCTACTATAGTAATCAATAATCGAAGAGAAAAACTCCCTTATTTGATCCAGTATAGACCGCCAAAGCTTTTTTTCTTCATCTGACAGCTGACCAAATGTTTTTTTTATCTCAATAAGCAAGTCTTTAGCTCTTTCAGCCGGTGTTAAATCAGCGACGCTTCTTTTTCTCGACCTTACTAGGCAGGAAGCTGCCTGAAATAACCATTCCCTTCTTCTAAGCTCAAGAGGATACTTTCTGGCTAAAGCTTCAAAGACTTGTGCGCACTCCAAGAACTTTTCTTGTTTCAGATAGATTTTTGCTTTCAGCAGCTCTGCCTCTAAAGCAACCGCTCCCATAGAGTTTCTGCTAAGCTCTTCAGCAAACTCTAAAGCTTTTGAGTATCTATTTTTCTCATAAAAATCTTGCGCTTTTCGCAATTTTTCTTCCAATGGGATATCTGTACCCTTTTCGTGCGCGGAGCAACTTAATAGTGAAATGGACACCACAACCATTAAAGTCCGGATCATAAGTGACTGAATTTTCCTGCATTTTTATTTGTACTATATTATGGTTTTCAATAACACCATAAAATGAGCATATCTAAAAATCTAAATCTTCCGCTAGCTTTAGAACTAGCAAAAACTAATCTGCAAGCTAAATACGCTGGAAGTATTTTTGGCTTTCTATGGTCAATATTACACCCTTTGATCCTATTTTTAACTTATCTATTCGCTTTTAAAATCATATTACGCATCCCATGGACTCACCAAGATATTGGGGCTTTTTGCTTAGTGATATTCTTTTGGCATTGGTTGGCGCAATCTTTGACGGAATCTACAAGCTTAGTTTTGGGTAACAAGCACCTTCTTTCAAAAGTTCCTGTAAAACTTGAAACCTTGGCTATAGCGGCGGTCTTGTCCAATTTTTCTCAGTTCTTTATAGCTAATATTTTGTGTATACTTGTGATTTCCGTCACACTAGGGCTCACATTTAACCCTGTTTTGTACTTTTTAGCTATTTCGTTGACTTTGTTTCTTGTAATCCATTTTTATACGGTTTTGGGGTCTTTAAATGTTTTTTTTAGAGACATTCAGCACCTTGTTGCGAATTTTTTAACTCCAATATTTTTGTTGACCCCCGCGATTTATGATTTAAAAGATATACCAAAAGAAGCTTTGCCTATAGTGTGGCTAAATCCCCTAACCTCTTTTATGACCATATTTAAAGCAGCCTTCAAGGAGATTGAACTGCACTATTTAATACTCTCTGTTTCTCTTGCTATTGGCTGGATTGGCCTGATGTTTTTGCTGCATAAGTTAATTCAAGCTAAAATGCTAAAACAGTTGTTAGACGCCCTTTAAAAAGCTTATACTTTGCTTGTTAATGGGGGAACTTGTAACAATAAAAATCGACAACCAAGAGGTTCAAGTGCCCAAAGGCATAAACATCATAGAAGCCGCAAAAATAATTGGCATTGAGATTCCCCATTATTGTTACCATCCTGATCTCTCAATAGCGGGCAATTGCAGAATGTGTCAGGTAAAGGTTTCCAACTCCCCAAAGCTCGTTATAGCTTGCAATACTTTCGCATCCGAAGGTTTAGAAGTTTTTACTCATCACACAAATGAAGAAGTAAAAAAAACCCAGGAAGATAACCTGGAGTTCATACTTAAAAATCATCCATTAGATTGTACAGTTTGCGACCAAGCAGGCCATTGTAAACTTCAAGATTATTACTTTGAGTATAGCAGAAGGGAAAGCAGGCTTTTGGAGACAAAAACAAAAAAAAAGAAAGCTTTCCCTATCGGCCCCCATGTGGTTCTAGATGCCGAGAGATGCATTCTTTGTTCGCGTTGCGTTCGGTTCTGCGATGAAATCACAAAAACTGGAGAATTAACTATTTTAAACAGAGGAGATAAATCTGAAATTGCAATTCACCCAGCGCGCCAATTGGATAATCCTTTATCCGCTACAGTGATTGATTTATGTCCTGTAGGCGCGTTGACCTACAGAGATTGGCGTTTCAGATCAAGAATTTGGTTTTCCGAGGCTGTCGACACAATCTGTTTGGGATGCTCAACCAATTGTAGTGTCAAAGTTTATCACAGAGATGGGGACATTGTCACAATAAAAGCCAGATACAATCCTTTAGTGAATAAAGAGTGGCTATGCGATGAAGGCAGATTTGGGTTCGATAGATTCATTCCAAAACGAAGGAAGCTTAAGTCAAGAGAGGACATTCATAGAGATTTGCAAATTATTAAGGAGGCATTTCTAAAGGGCCAAGGTAAAACCGTGCTTCTTTCAAGTTTTTTGACTGTTGAAGAAATTTTGCTTTTCCATAAAATTTCTGAAAAATTCCCAAACTTATCTTTCCAAAGCTTGATAATTGAACGAAATTTAAATGAAGTTGAAAAGGTTCTCATATCACCCGACTACTCCCCTAACAAGAAAGTTTTTGAGCTTCTAAACTTTCCAAAATTTGACTCTCGTAAAGCACAAAGCGAAAATCTCGTAGGAGTGGGTATCACCACATTTGAGGCAAATCTCGTTGGACTCAAACCAGAAAGTTTTGAAATTCTTGTCTCAGCTTACGCAGAGCTAGCCGGTGATACTACAGTTTTCATCCCAACAAAATACGTTTATGAAAAAGAAGGTAAGTTTTTAAACTCAAGTGGAGTTCTGCAAGACTTAAACCCAATATTTCCAACTAATAATTGGCTTTCAGAGTTTCAAATATTTTTTGAACTTTTTAGCGATAAAATCGAGACTTTAGACTTAAACCAGTTTTCCAGTTTAATCCAACACGCGGAACTTTAGAGTGATTCGAGGTTGGTTTAGTTGGGTCTCTAAAAGTCATTTATATTTGAGCCATGATCCTTTTTAATCTCGCTCTTCCAGTTCTAATTTTGCACATTGCTCTAGGCCTAGCTGCTATGAACATCTGGTTTGAAAGAAAGGTATCGGCTCTAATGCAAGACAGGCTTGGCGCTAATAGGGCTGGTCTGGACATTACATTGCCTTGGTATCTGTTTCCTTTAAAGCCCTTGTTTTTTATTTTAGCTAAGACCGGCTTGTTAAATACCCTTTTCTGCGACCCGGTAAAAGCAATTTTGAAAGAAGATTTTGTATCATCACACTCTTCAAAAATTTTGCATTTTTTGAGTCCTTTTGCGGCCACTTTCCCTATATTTCTTGCTTTTGCTTTTTTGCCCGTTGGTCCAGCCTTTACCCTAGAAAATCAACCAGTTTTGCTGCAAGTTTTCAGCTCAGATTATGATCTTTTAATAATTTTAGCTTTGACTACTATAGCGGTTTACGGCACAACGCTAGCTGGCTGGACATCGGCCAATAAATTTGCCTTTCTGGGGTCGCTCAGAGCAAGCGCTCAGATGATCTCTTACGAGCTTGTTATAGGGCTAGTAATACTCTCAGTAATTGTTTATTTCGAGAGCGCAAATTTTATGACTATTGTAGAAGGCCAGAAGAAAATTTGGAGTATTCTAACAATGCCGCTTGGTTTTTTGGTATTTTTAGTGGCAGGAATGGCTGAAACAAAAAGAGGACCTTTTGACCTTGCTGAAAGTGAAAGCGAGTTAGTTGCTGGATATTTCACTGAGTATTCCGGCATGAAGTTTTTGCTATTCTGGTTTGGAGAATTTGCCGAAATTGCTTTATTTAGTTTTGTCCTTTCCCTTTGTTTTCTAGGAGGATGGCATTTGCCATTTTTTAGTTTACCAGAAGGTTTTGCTGGCTCAATTATAGGTAGCATAGTTCTGTTGGCAAAAGTAGTTTTTCTGTGCTTCTTTCAAATAGTTGTTAGGTGGACTTTACCTAGATTCAGGTATGATCAATTGATGTTGGTTTGCTGGAAATTTCTGCTTCCCTTAGCGGTGGTTAATTTGATAGTCACTTGTCTACTAAAATGGCTGTTTTAGATCTTCTTCTATACTCCGCCATCGGCGTTTCCGCTATTTTAACGGCTCTCTCAAAAAATCCTCTTTTTTCATCCTTGTGGCTGATATTAGGTATTTCATTGATTGGTCTTCTGCTTTTTTTGAATGAATATTACTTCATGGCCTTTATGCAAATCTCTCTTTACGCGGGAGGAGTAATGGTTTTAATTCTCTTTATAATTATGCTTCTTGGTATCCGCAGACAAGAAGCATCCAGTTTAAGCAAAAAAATTTTGGCGTCTTTGATCGCAGTGATAGTTTTTTGGACAATGCTTCCTCAAACGCAAGAAGCTTTTCGGCCAAAAACTTTTTCTTTAACCGAATTCGGAATTTTTCTAACCACAAATTACTTTTGGGAAATTCTTACTGTTGGTATGCTCTTTTGCTTAATAGTTGTAATCGCTCACTTAATCAACGAAAGTCAAAATGCTGATCGTTAGCTCTTTTCTAGTTGCTGTGGGAGTTTTTATGTTGATTCTTAGAACTAATGTTATTTTGCTTATTTTAGGTTTAGAACTTATTTTTAACGGCTTCCTTCTTAGACTTTTTTATCACTTCTATGTCACCTCATCTCTTTCCCAAGTGGGCTTAATTCTTATTATATTCACCATAGGCATTTGCGAAACAGTGTTACTTTTAAGCTTAGCTCTTAAAGCCAAGATGGTCGACTTAACAGAGTCTAAGTAATAATGCCAACTACAAGTATTCCAAGCTTTTTTTCTGCTAACTCTTTTTTCATCGACGCTTCCAGCGGCATCCTGTCGGTTTTAGTTTTACTGCTAACTCTAACGGTATCAACATATAGCATAGGTTACATAAAAGAAAGGAGAGTCTCTTACTATATTACTCTGATCTTATTTTCTTTGAGTATGGTGGGTTTTCTTTTATCGGATAATCTTTTTCTTCTTTTCATGTTTTGGGAAGGTCTAGGAATAACTTCGTTTGTTTTGGTTAGGCACTATCGCACAGAAAAAAGCATATTTGATAGCAATTTAGTTTTGCTTTTTAACAAGGCGGGTGATTTAGGCTTAGTGCTGGCGATTTCCACAATTTTGCTGGGTAGCGGATCAGTCTTTTTGACCGAGGCCACAAAATTAAGTTACCAGGACGATTTACATATTTTAATTCAAATAGGATTAGTTACAGCTGGGTTGACAAAATCTTCTCAGTTTTTATTTTACATTTGGTTAAAAAAGGCTATGTCAGGGCCTACACCCGTCTCTTCCTTACTTCACTCAGCTACCATGGTGGCGGCGGGCAGCATTTTGTTTCTCAAATTTCAGCCTCTATTATCAACTCAAACGGTTCAAGTAATCGAAATCATCTGTCTACTGACAGGCATAATTGCCGCTTGGAGCGCCAGCTTTCAAAACGACATAAAAAACTTATTAGCCTACTCTACTGTATCAAATTTAAGCCTGTTATGTAGTCTTGGCTCCAAAGGCGCGGTAGACCTGTTTCTAGCCTTTTTTATAGCACACGCTTTTTTTAAGTGCGGAGCATTTTTATTTGCCGGTCTTCTTTCTCAAACCTCGCACAGCTATGATTTTTCAAAGCTGAAGCCCCAGAATTTATTTGAAAAATTTGCTGCCATATACTTCGCAGCTTCCTTAGCGGGGTTGCCATTCTTTGGCACAAGTGTTTTAAAGGATAGTTTAAGTAAGATAATTTCAGGTAGCGACTTACTGATTATTTTAACTTACCTGAGTGTATTTTACGGAGCAACCTTTTTAGGAAAGCTTTTTAGGGGACAAAACAATCAAAATTGCAAACAGTCTTTTATTTTAGCTCTCCCGATTGCTGTATTACTAGCTTTTTCCGCGGTAACACAAGTGTGGCTAGCCGCTAACTATGAAGTAAGCCTGTCTTTAGGCTCCATTGTAACCAAGTTGGGTGTCTTTGCCTTAGGACTGTTAGTCAGTCTAAACTCAAAATTGCTTGATGCTGGTTATCTAATTGAAAGTGTAGTTTTAGGTTTTATCAAGTTTTTAGTTGATGCAGGTTCAGTTTTTTCAAAAGCTTTAAGCTCGTTTTTGGAGGCTGCTAGCTTTGCACTATACGATTCAACAAAACTTGTGGGTGGAATCTATTTAAGTTTGACTCGCTTATCTCTTTCCAGCGCGCTTATTTTGCTTTTTGTATTGTTATTTGTTTTGTTAACTTTAATCGCATGAGCATAACCTTAGTAATATTTTTGTTGTTACTGACCATAAGTTTCCTGGTACCGCTTAGGTTCATACCCTACTTAGCCAAATCAACTGGCTTAACTTTAATTGTGGTAGCACTCTACGCGCTAGCTTTTAATGACAGCTTTTATGTATGGGAAGACACAGCTCTCAGCACGCTCAGTCTTTTGTTTGGAACTGACGTGTATAGCGTAGCTTTGCTTCTTGCAACGGGGATTTTGGGAGTTGTTTTAGATTGGAACTCACGGAAACCAAATTTTCTGTTGATCTGTTATCTTGCAATAATTTTTTCTTCAATTTCACTGGATCCGCTTTTAGCCTTGATATTTATGGAGGCAGCAGCTCTTTTCTTATTCTTTTACTTCAACAGTTATCAAGAAGGAAGGGAAGCTGCTCTTCGGTTTTTTCGGTTTTCAGTAGCCAGCTTTTGTCTTTTGTCAGTTGGCATTATTTTGGCCAAAAATAATGCCTCCGACTTTTGGCCTGCTGTTTTGATCTTTTTAGGTTTAGTAGTTAAGCTGCCCTTACCTCCGTTCAATGGTTGGCAAATTCAAAGCTACTCACTTGGGAAGATGGAGGGTGTTTATTTATTAAACGGGCTGCTTACTAAACTACCTTTAGTGGCAGTTTTAAGATTGCCTTTTGACAATGGGTTTTTGGGCGCTTACTTCTCAGTGCTAGCCTTAGTAGCTGGATTTTTGGCTTTCCGTTCAGATAGTCCTGTTAGAAAAGCCACTTATCTGTCTAGCGCGCATTTAGGTTTGTTTGCAACTGCGATTTTTGTTACTAGAGATTTATCTGCCCAGACGTTTTTTTGGTTCTGTATTGCGCACAGCATCGCCTCTCCTATTCTGTTAGCTCTGACTAGAAAGGAAATTAAGCCGAATTTGGAGTATCTGTACATTTTCTTTATCCTATTGGGTGCTCCATTAACCCCTGGTATTTGGGCGGATTTTTTCATTTTCGCCTCAATTTTTCCAAAAAGTGTCACCCTAGGGGTTGTGTGCTCAGCCGCTTTACTTTTAGGTTTAGCAACTGCGCTTCAGCTTTGGCCTAGGGAAAGAGAGTTTAAGGCTTCAATCACTAAGTTTGGGCTATTGGCAACAATGTTAATAACCTTAAGTTTATTGGCTAATTTAGCCCCGGCGCATCAAACAGAAATTCCTGCAAGATTAAGACATTATCAAATAAATTCATCTCTATGAGTTTAGTCGAAGTATTTTTTTGCCTTTTAGCTTTTGCTCCATTTTTGGTTTTATTTAAACCATTATCAAACTTTTTTTATGTCACCTTTGTTAATATCGTTTTAATTTTAATTTTGCCGCGCGCTGCAGATGGCTTCAATTTTGGCCTTGAGACAAGGACTAAGATAGTTTTATTCCTCTCATTGGTTATAGCTTGGAATACCCTCTCCCGGAAAATAACTTCTCTGGAGCGATCAATAAGTTTATTCTGCCAATTTCTTTTTATCTTAGGTCTGACAACGTCTAAATGGACTATAATCATTCTTGCAATTCTTGGTTTATCAGCCTCTTCCATAGCGATTTTAGCCGCAGGCTCCGTTAATAACTGGAGGCTGTTAATCAAGTACTCGCTTCTATCAAGTGTATTTTTCGTAAGTTTGGTGGGATGCATTTTATGGGAGGGGGAAATTATGTACACACAAGAATCCAATAAACTTTCTCCGATACCACAAGCCGTTTTGGTAATAGCTTTTCTAGGAAAACTGGCGAATCCTTTAATTAATCTTTTCAATCTTCCGCTCTATCAAGCTGTTAGTAAGCCGTCCTCTCTGAGTTTTGCCTTCGTACTAGTCAAAATTGCAATTTTTTTGTATTTCTCAGATATTCTTGAGTACTTGAATTCTCAAGCTTTAAAAGTGTCGTCTTTTCTGAACTTTATTGCAGCAGTTTTATCTTTTGGGTTATTAAGCTACACGGGTAGTTTTAGATTTTTTATTGCTGCCTCCTCCTACCTTACATTTTCAAGTCTGCTTTTCTTTTTGTCCTGCGATCCTCAAAGCAATATTCTCTTGTTTCTAATGATTTACTCGTTCGGGTCGATTATTGTCTTGCAATGTTTGAGCGAACGATTAGATAAAGAGGCTAATCAAACGGGAGTTGCGGGGATTACTCTTTTGATTTTAGGAGGGTTAGCTCCCTTCTTCGCCATAACTTTTTTGAAACTAAACTTCATAGTCAAAACTGTTTCTGTTGAAACTTCATTCATAGTAGGATTGCTTTTTTTAGCTTCTTCCTTCTTTTACGGTAAATGGGCAGCAATTCTTTTCCGTCAAAACTCTGAAAGAATACCAAGGGACTTAGCTTCTCTGTTTTTTGTCCTTGCTTTAATCAGTCTGATTTTGATTGCCGCGCCTGTTAGCTTTTTTTAATGCTAATTGCTTGTAACTGGAAATGTTTCTTATCGTTTAAAGATCAACAAAAGCTTCTTATAAAAATCCAAAACATAAGAACCAGACACTTTTTGATTATTTTTCCTTCTCTAGAAAGCTTGGGTGCTTTATACATTTTAGCCCGAAACACCGCAATAAAGTTAGGGGCTCAAAATTTTTGGCATATCAAGGGAGCGTACACCGGTGAGGCGCATTACGAAAATTTGAAAAAACTTGGAGCAAGGTATTTTTTACTGAACCACGTTGAAAGAAAAAAACAAGGGGAGCACTTTGATTTGTGCATAGAGAAATTTAAAACTGCTTTAACAGCTAATCTTAAAATAATTTTATGTTTAACAGACGAAGAAATTTTTTCAAATGATTGCATTTCTAAGTTGCGCTCTGCATGGCTAAAATTAAATCCAGATTTTAAAGTGATTTTTGCATATGAACCCGTTTCAGCAGTTGGAGGTCAGGAGCCAGCCGCCCCAACACAGGTTGAAGGAGTTTTTGAATTTCTTAAAAACCAATTTGCCAACCTAAGATTCGATCTTCTTTATGGAGGCAGCGTCGATCCATCAAATGTTCATAAGCTTAAAATCCCCCAACTTACTGGATTTTTATTAGGAAGATCTTCCACTGATTACAAAAAATTAATCTCTTTAATCAAAGCTGTTTAATTGACAGCTAGTAATTGTTAAACTAAAACATGTGAAATTTCATGAATTTCAAGCCAAGTTGCTTTTAAACAATGCTGGCATACCAATACCTGCGGGTTTAATTTGCCATAACCCCTTGGACGTTTTGCAGGCTTCAGACAAAATTGGGTGTCCTGTTGTGTTAAAAGCCCAAGTTCACGCTGGCGGAAGAGGTAAAGCTGGCGGAATTAGATTTGCCAAAACTCCTAAAGAAGCTTTAGATATTTCATCTGAGATGTTCGGCACATGCTTAAACACCGCTCAGTCGCAAAGCAGGGCAATCAATAAAATCCTTGTTGAGCCTGTGGCCCAAATAAGCAAGGAGATTTATTTAGCAATAATCGTCGATAGAAACACCGAAAAGCTTGCAATCATTTTTAGCGAGGAAGGAGGTGTTGAAATTGAAGATTTAGCCCGAGCTAATCCTTCTGCTATTAAAAAAATCTTTTTCGACCCGTTTATTGGCTTGAGCTCCTTTCAGCTGAATCAGCTTTTAGCAGAAGCATCTCTTGAGCTATCCATCAAGCAAAAGTTGGTAGATATAATTTCCAGATGTGTTGGTCTGTTTATGTCTCATGATTTGTCTTTGCTGGAAATTAATCCGCTAGCTCTTCTCAAAGATGGTCAGCTAGTGGCTCTAGATTGCAAGATAACCGTTGATGATAACGCTTTATTCAGGCAAAGTTTTTTAGCGCGATTCGAAGATTATAACGAGCTCGATCCTACGGAGTTAAGAGCCAAGAGGGCAAGGCTTAGTTATGTTCAGTTAGATGGAAACATAGGCTGCTTAGTTAACGGAGCCGGCCTTGCTATGGCTACAATGGATGCAATAGTACAAGCTGGAGGCAAACCTTCCAACTTTTTGGACATTGGCGGTGGTGTGACTGAAGAAGGGGTTAAAGAGGCTCTATCTTTGTTATTAGATGATTCAAAAGCCCAAGTTTTGTTCATCAACATATTCGGTGGTATAGTCAAGTGCGACTTAGTGGCTTCAAGCGTGATTTCAGCTTACAGGCAGTCTTCAGTTCGCAAGCCTTGCGTAATAAGACTAATCGGCACAAATGACAAACTTGCCCAGGCGATTTTTTCAAATTCCGAGTTCCAGTTTCGGTTTGTAAATTCAATGGAAGAAGGTGCCGCTCTAGCTGTTCAATTAGCAAATAGATAAGTGAAAATAGTTAGAGGTAGAACGGATAAAACAGATTAAAAAGATTAACTAAAATGGCAATATTAGTTAACTCAGATAGTAGAATAATTGTTCAAGGCTTAACTGGTAAAGCAGGGACTTTTCATGCAAAGGCCTGCAAGGAGTATGGCTCTAAAATTGTTGGGGGTGTCACTCCTGGAAAAGGAGGTACAATCCACGAAGGCTGGCCCATATTCAACTCAGTGGCTCAAGCCGTAAAAGAAGTTGCAGCAAATGTCTCTTTAATATTTGTTCCTGCTCCATATGCAACCGATGCAGTGTTAGAGGCAATAGATTCTCAAATTCCTCTGATCATTTGTATAACCGAAGGAATTCCTGTGCTAGATATGCTCAAAATTAAAACCGTGTTAGCTAAAAGCAAATCAATTTTGATAGGCCCAAATTGTCCCGGCGTTATAACACCAGGTGAATGTAAAGCGGGCATTATGCCAGCCTACATTCATGCCAGAGGGGGAATTGGAGTGGTCTCAAGAAGTGGAACTTTGACTTATGAAGCTGTGTATGCTTTGACCCAGAATGGATTGGGTCAATCAACCTGTGTAGGAATTGGAGGAGACCCAATTTTAGGTACTAGCTTTTGGGAAATTCTTCAGTTGTTCAAAGACGATCCGCAAACAGAAGCTGTTGTTATGATAGGTGAGATTGGGGGTTCTGACGAGATCAAAGCTGCTGAGTGGGCAAAAGCCAATAATTTTTCAAAACCTCTTTTCGCTTTTCTAGCCGGAAGAAGTGCTCCCAAAGGGAAAAGAATGGGACATGCTGGTGCAATTATAGCATCTGAAACTGAGACTGTGGAGGCTAAAGCAGATCGACTATCTCAGCTAGGACTAAAAGTTGTGCATCGACTATCAGAGCTCCCTGATTTAATTCTTAGCTCCTGTAAGCTCAGAGGCTAAAGTTGTGGCGGTGTAAACTTTTATGAATCGGTTTGAGATAAAGTTTTAATTTAATATCTTGATAATACTTAAGATGTAAAAACTCCACTTTGGCTGACATTATTTTTAGTTTGGAGTTAACCTTTGTGTAAACGGAGTCTTGTGGGTGTTTTTAGCAAAAGCCGTTAGCCCCGAAGTCTACCTTCTTTTGAAAGGAGGATAGTCAAAACAATTTACAGATTCCGGAACGTCAAAACATTGTGACTCGCGATAATCTCCATCAAGCCTGTGACCTAAGATTGATCGAGTCTTTTCAGTAGACGCAGCAAAACTGCTCAAAGGTCTAAAAATTACTTCACGCAATGCCCATCCTACGGGATGAAGCAAATAAGCAGCTATTCTTAAAGGATGACTTTCACTCTCTCTGTAATGTGGATAAGGATGATACTGTTGATCCCAATGCCGCTCCCTAGGCAACCTTTCTTGAGTGAACGCAAGAACCACCCAACTTAAACACAAAGCTGTAAAAGTAACCTTTTTCATTTTTACAACCCTACCTTTAGAAAATCTTACCATAGACTTTTGACTCTCTAAAGGCTTTTTTTGATTCAAAAATTAGCCGCAGAATTTTTTGATTTTATTAGTTGTTTTATGGATTAACCGACTGAGCCTTCCAACTCTAACTCAATCAACCTGTTCCATTCCATCGCAAACTCAAGAGGTAAGGTTTTTACGACATCTTCCATAAATCCTCTGATGATCAAAGACATAGCCTTGTCTTCGGACAAACCTCTCGACATGAGATAGAACAACTGTTCCTCGGAAACCTTTGACACAGTTGCCTCGTGACCTACTTGAGCACTTTGGTTTAACACTATGTTTGTTGGAAAAGTTTCGGTTCTGCTCTCAGGATCTAAAAGCAGCGCATCACATTCAATATTTGCTCTTACGCGATGAGCGTTTTTTTCAACCTTGCACAAGCCTCTGTACGAGCTTAAACCGCTCCCTCTAGATATGCTTTTTGAAACTACCTTTGAAGTAGAATCCTCGCCTACATGTACTATCTTCGCACCGGTATCCTGAACCTGACCATCTCTAGCAAAAGCTACTGAGAGAACTTCTCCGTGGCTTCCTTTCCCTTCCAACCAAATCGCGGGGTACTTCATTGTTACTTTGGAGCCAACATTCCCATCAACCCACTCCATTACTCCGAAATTACCTACTCTTGCTCTTTTAGTTACCAAGTTGTAAATGTTTGGAGCCCAGTTTTGAACGGTGGAATACCTGAATTTAGCTCTGTCTTTGACTATTATCTCAACTACAGCAGCATGCAAACTGGCTGATGCATAAACTGGCGCAGTGCAGCCCTCCACATAATGCCCTTCAGCGCCATCTTCAACTATGATTAAGGTTCGTTCAAATTGTCCAAAACGTTCGGCATTTATTCTAAAGTAGGCTTGCAATGGAGTTTCTACTTTTACCCCCGCTGGGATAAAAATGAAACTACCACCCGACCAAACAGCAGAGTTCAAAGCCGCAAATTTATTGTCACTAGGAGGAACTACAGTTGACCAATATTTTTTAAAAAGCTCAGGCACTTCCTTTAGTGCTGTGTCAGTATCTAGAAAAATAACGCCCTTATCCTCCCACTCTTTTTTAATGCTGTGATAAACAACTTCACTTTCGAATTGAGCACCAACTCCTGCCAAAAATTTTCTCTCGGCCTCTGGGATTCCCAATCGCTCAAAAGTTTCTTTTAAGCTTTGAGGCACCTCATCCCAACTGTGACCAACTTTGTCGGTTGGCTTGATGTAATAGGTTAACTCGTCGAAGTTAATATCAAAAATTTCGCGAGGCGCCCACCATGGCATAGGCTTGGAAAAGAAAATATCCAAGCTCTTATGTCTAAATTGCCTCATCCAATCGGGTTCGTTTTTTGAATCGCTTATTTGGTCTATCACACCATGAGAAAGACCACTGGACGTGGAGCTGATAGGCCTAAAATGGTCAGTTATAAAACCATACTTTTTCTTGTAGGATTCCAAATCTAAGTCTTTTAAAAAATCGTTTTCCATGTTTATAGAATATCATAACCACTAGCCTTTAGAAACAAAATCTGCCTAAAGAAAATCGGAGCTGGTGCCGACTTTAAAAGTATCATGAAAACCGTACTAATTGTTGACGATGATTTTGATGCGCGAGAGATTTTAAAGAGAATTCTTGAGACTAAAGGTTTTTCTGTAGCCTTAGCAGAAAACGGGAAAAAAGCGCTTAAGCTTCTAGAAGAAAACAAAGCTAAATTTGATCTCTTTGTCTTAGATATTATGATGCCCGAAATGGACGGCTACCAGTTGCTAGAGCATATCAGAAATATGGATGAGTACTCTAGTACCCCTGTAATGATGATTAGCGCCAAGGATAGAGACTCGGATGTGTTGGATGGATATAAGCAAGGAGCAGATTATTACATCACAAAACCATTTTCTCCCAAACATATTGAGTGGGGACTAAAATTATTTTTTGAACAAGGCTGATTTCAGGCTGTTTATTTAGTAAACTTTTAACGTGATAATTTCTTATGATCAGATTCAAAGGGGCCGGTTTGTTGTTTTCGAGGGGCCAAATGGATCGGGTAAAACTACAATCATAAAAAAGTTACAACAGAGTTCTCTCTTCAAAGAAGATAAATTTTTTTTTACTAAAGAGCCTGGCGGCTCAAAAATTTTTAAATCAATTTTACGTGATTTTATCCTTAATAAATCATCCATTGTGGATAATTTAACTGAACTTTTTTTAATTCTTGCAGATAGAAGAGAGCATGTTTTAGAGCTAAAGGCCTCTTCAAAGAACATAATCTGCGACCGATACATATATTCCACTATCGCATTCCAAGGGGCAGGAAGAGGACTAGGTTCAGATTGGACAAAAAGTTTGTGCAAAAGAGTTTGTGAAGACTTTCTGCCAGACTTAGTAATTTTAATTGATTGCGAGCCGTCAATAGGGCTTTGCAGAAAACAAAACAAGGATAGATTAGAGCTAGAGGACCTGGCTTTTCACCAAAGAGTAAGGCAAGAGTATTTGAATTTGGCGGCCCAAGAGCCGGTCCCTTTTTTGATTATCAACACAGACGAAGGTTTATGGGAAGAATATCAAAAGATTGTTGAAAAAGCCGTTTGCAAGGTTTTCAATGTTTAGGCTCCCTTCTATTTCAGCTATTTTTTCCCTCCCCACCTCAAGTTTGCCTCAGGCCAACATAGTAATATCTCAAATTCCCCCTGACAATTTAGTCGACAAGCTTGAAAGAAAAATCCTATCTCCACCGGCCAACGTAAAAAGCCCAGACTTTTTGGTAATTCAGTTACCAGAGTCTTTTCAAAAAGTGACTGAGATAAAGCACTGGTGCCAGCTATTTCCTCACTCTTCAAATCATAGGCTTTTAATATTTTTAAACTTTGATCGAGCCAACAGATTCTTCATCAACGCTTTATTAAAGTTGCTTGAAGAGCCCCCAAAACACTTGCTGTTCTTTATTTTTACCTCCAGTTTAAGCTTCATCCCAAACACCTTAATTTCAAGGTGTCAAATATGGTCTTTTAACTTTCAAGACCTTAAAGACCTTAACGCCACTGAAGTTGCAGCAACTAATAAATTTGAATTTTTAGCCACTGAAAGTTTGAAAAACGAGAAAGTGTTTCTCTCTTGCAAAGAAGCAGTTACGAGCTTAGAAACTAAGAAAATTGACAAAATTTGTGAGTTATTCTCAAAGTATGATGAAAACAGTATTTATTTTGCTTTAGTTTATTTGTTGGCTCAGAAGTTTGAAAAGAGTCCTTCTGTTAGCCTTGCCTCAATCTTACAAAATTTAGATTATGGAATTTACTTAATCACGAAGAAAAATATGTCTCCTTTTAAAGTTTTCATAGCTGCTTTAAATCCTCTTTTCTCAGATGCTACAATTCCACTTCGTTCCGAAGGTGAGTACTGAGATTTCAATAGAGGATTTTAAGAAGCTACAACTAGTGGTTGGACAAATCGAGTCAGCTCAGCCTGTAGAAAAATCTCAAAAGCTTCTAAAATTACAGGTAAATTTAGGCTTCTTAGGCAAAAGACAAATAATTTCGGGGATTGCTCAATTTTACGATCCTGAAGAACTTGTTGGGAAAAAAATAGTTGTTGTGGCTAATTTAAAACCAGCCAAAATTTTTGGGGAGCGCAGTGAAGGGATGTTGCTTGCCGTAACCTCAGACAATAAAGTTTTTGTGCTAGAAGCGAACAAGCGTTCAGAGCCAGGAAGCTTCGTCACTTAAAATGGCTCTCAGAACATTTTTCCGAACCCACACTTGTGGTGAGTTACGAAAAAGCGACGTTAACACGCAAGTTGTGTTGTCGGGTTGGATTCACAACATCCGGGACTTAGGCGGAGTTAAGTTTTTATTATTGCGGGATCACTATGGCTTAACTCAAGTTGTGATCCCTCCAAATCTTGAAAGTATCTCTAAATTGCCTAAAGAAAGTGTTGTTCAAGTCAAAGGGCGGGTTGTTTTGCGGCCACCTGAAAATATTGACAAATCAAACCCTACCGGAGAAATTGAGGTAGCGGCCGAGAGTATCACGATTATCTCTGTTTCCAAGGAAGTTCTTCCTTTTCCTCTTACTCACCCCACTGATGTTAGCGAAGCCATAAAGCTTGAGTACAGATTTCTACAATTAAGACAAAAAGAGATGCATGATCTAGTGCTTTTTAGGTTCGAGTTCATCAAAAAAATCAGAGAGCTTCTTTCTAAAAGACATTTTGTTGAGATCCACACTCCCCTTCTAACTGGACCCAGTCCGGAAGGTGCAAGAGACTTTGTTGTCCCGAGCAGACGGTTTAAGGGCAAGTTTTATGCGCTTCCTCAGGCGCCTCAGCAATTTAAACAGCTGTTAATGATTTCGGGGTTTGACCGCTATTTCCAAATAGCGCCTTGTTTCCGCGATGAGGATCCTCGTTCGGACAGGTCTCCTGGAGAATTTTACCAGATAGACCTTGAGATGGCTTTTGTGAATCAGGAAGATGTTCTGGCTGAGATGGAGGATTTTTTCAAGGAATTGACTTTTTCTTTCAAATCTCGCTCCACCTTAAAGTGCTTTAGCAGAATTACTTTTGATGAGGCTATTAGATATTATGGAACAGATAAACCAGATTTAAGAAGTCCTTTCAGGTTTAATCCAATTTTCGATCCACCTGGTAACCTAGTAGAGTTTTTTAATGGCTCCCAAAATTTGTTTTTCTTAGGCTTAAGTCCTGAAACTTTACCAAGCAGGGGCAAATTAGATAAAGTGCAAGAAGAATGGAAAAGGCTTTTCAACTCTCCTTTACTTTATGCTCTCAAGGGTTTCGAGTTGAAGGGCACTGCATTAAAGTTTTGTGGCGAAGGTTTTTTTGAGTCGCTCTGTGCTTCTAGTGGGTTAAATAAAGACAGCTTTGTCGTTTTTATTGGTCAAAGACCTTCAATAGACAATAGATTGGAAGAGTTTAGAGTTTGGCTAGCTAAATTTTTTGGCTGTTTTGATGAAGAGGGATTTTATTTCACTTATATAACAGATTTTTATCTTTACGAATTAGATGAACAAAATAAACTTCAGTTTTGTCACAATCCTTTCTCGATGCCTCAAGGAGGGTTGGAAGCACTTTTGAGTCTTCCTCCTTTAAAAATTAAAGCTTACCAATATGATTTAGTACTAAATGGCTACGAAGTTAGTAGCGGAGCTATCAGAAATCATGAGTTACAAACTCTTTTAGAGGCTTTCAAAATTGTGGGCTATAGCGAACAAAGATGTTTCGAAGAATTTCCGGGCATTTTTAAAGCGCTTCAGTATGGCGCCCCTCCCCATGGAGGTATGGCTCCAGGTCTTGAAAGGCTATTAATGATTTTTACTAAAAGCCAAAACATTAGAGACGTAATTCCTTTTCCACTAAGTCAGTCAGGTCGAGATCTTTTAATGGGAGCTCCTAGACCTCTTGAGGAAGAGAGGTTGCTTGAGTTAGGTCTTAAAATTTCGGATTAATTACTTTTCTTATGGCGCAAAGCGTAAAACGAGTACCCCAGAACCGCAAGCAGTAAAGCGCTAGGAATTAGTAACAAGATAAGTCCGGAAGAGGATTTCGTATTTAGTGTCAATATCTCCTCTCCATACTCCTCAATCATTTTGTCAATAATTTGCTGTTTGGAAAACCCAGAGCTATATAGTGCTCTTATTTCGTTTCTAAGTCTTTCTGACTCCTCCGAGGGACAATCAGCTAGAACTCTTGCTTCGCAATGAGGACTCCAAAGCTGCTTCAAAATACTTGAAAGCTCTCTTTCCTGCGCTTCTGTCAACTCTGACCTTAGACATAAAGTCCCAAAGAGAGCAGCTAATTTGAAAAACACGTTTAACAAAATTCTAGAATTTTCCGATCTAAAAGCAAGAGTGTTAGCAGGGATTCTGGCAAGCCGTTACCAGATCATTCGTCTTCTCGGTCAAGGCGGAATGGGAGATGTTTACCTATGCGAAGACCTCCTTTTAAAAGAAAAAGTTGCGCTAAAAGTTTTAAAAAAAGAAGCGTTAACTAAGGCTTCTTACATAGACCGATTTGTATCAGAGGTAAAGATCGCTCGCAGTATTACCCATAAAAATGTAGTTAGAACGTACGATCTTGGCTGGCACGAAGGCTACCTTTATTTTACTATGGAGTATGTAGAGGGTCTCTCGCTTAGGGAGTTTCTAAGCAAAGTTTCCAAGATACCAGTAGATTTTGCCTTAAAAATCCTAATTGATATTGCGCAAGGACTGGCGGAGATTCATAAAAACGGAATAATCCATCGAGATTTAAAACCCTCAAATGTGATTCTGAAAGAAGACTTGTCAGTATGCAAGATTTCAGACTTTGGAATAGCTAATAGCTTTGCAAGCTTTGAACAAAATCATGGTGAGATACTGGGAAGTGTTGGTTACATAGCTCCGGAGATATGGAAACAAGCTCCATTTGATGAAAAATCTGATTTGTACTCTTTTGGAGTTTTAGCTTTTCAGCTTCTAACAGGACGCTATCCATTTGAGGGAGAAAGCTCAACGGAGCTTTTTAATAAAATAAATTCAGTTGAGCCGCCCGACGTTGACGCATTAAATGCTGAGGTTCCAAGCGATTTGTCTCTACTGGTAAAGTCCTTACTAAACAGAGACCCTGGGAGACGCCCTGAGTCAGCTGAAGTGGTGGTAAAAATGTTAACAAATATAAAAAATTCCAGAATGGAGTCTAAAAGCCACTCAATGAAAGTAACCTTCGATGACCCGTTCCCTAACAAAAAGTCACCTAAAGTGCGGCAAAGAAAAACATCCTTGAAGCCTAGCATAATACTGGGAAGGGAAAAATGGCACTCTAATACCGCAGAAGACCACGAGATCAAAAGTGAAACTTCAGACAATCTTTATTTGAGTCCAATAAAGGTGGCTCTCTTTGGTTTAACTTTAATAATCGGATTACTTTTAACTTTAAAAGTTATAAACGCTGGATTAATCAACATAGCTGTAAAAGCTACTGTTCTTTTGACTTTGGTTATAACTCCTCACATTTGCTTATCAAACAGCTCTATAAATACCGCTCTTAAACGTCTGACTGCAGTGCTGTTTTTTTGTTGGTTTGTTGTGACGGGAGCCTTATTTTATCTAGCTAACGCCCTGTCTCTTAGTCTTCGGTTTTTTCAATCTTTAGAATATCTTACAATGACAAAAGTCATCGAGATTTTAACCTTCGATTTAAGCTCTAGAGTATTCTTATTCGATATTTCTAATAGAGTTTTCATTTACTCAGGCGTTGAAAAATTCTCTTTTGCAAATTCAATAGCCTGTTATTTATACTTGATTTTCCTTTTTCTCCATTTAAAGTCGCCTAAAACTATGATTTTTAGCGCGACTACAGTTTTTCTTGCGGTACTAGGAATGAATGCTTTGGTTGACTTTTTGGGCCACATCGACCAAACATCAAGCATAATCGCTTACACTACTAATCTAAAACTGCTAAGCGGAGTTTCAGTCTGGTTGATATTAATTTGGCTAAATTTCCAAGCAAAAGAGAATATTGCCAAAACTAGCCTGGTAGGTAATGCCGTTCGTTGGTAATTTTTTAAGTTTTGCCCAACCATATCTTTCGTTAATAAACAAGATTTGAGCCTCTAAACCGTGGGATAAATTAAAATTCGCATCCACCAAACCATTTAAATCAGTACTGCGTGATAGCTCGCTAACTTCGAAGGGCAACACAAAATAAGGCGATCTTCCTCGGCTCTTTGCTTTTTCAACAGCCTCTTGACCCACATAACAAAAGGGTTTTGAAGGGATCAGCTCTTGATTAGTCAAAGCAAAAGGGAAAATCGCAGCAGGGACCTCTTCGAAGAAGATAGGAAACCCAGCCCTGACTCTTAAAAGATTGAAGTCTTCTATTGGCTGAGTAGGACACGTCATCGAGTCTGATTTAAGAATGTAGTCGAAACCTTCAGTTTGCGTTCTTTTAGATTGCAGCTTAAGCCCCAGCTTTAAGTCCTCAAAAGTATGCACAATGATATGATTTTGAAGGATTTCCCATTGAAGTTTTTCAGCGACTTTATACTTAAAAAGGATCTCTAGATTAATGTTTAAACTTAAAGTGTTGTCAAAATGAACCAAAAAGTAATCCTCAACCTCTGCAACCCTTAGAAAACTTTGAATAAGACCTCGGGCATCCAAAGCAAAGCCGGGGGTCAGCTTACCAGGGACAATCTCACAAGATAAACGAGCGTTAAGATACTGTTTTGCGTCCCGACCCCATATTTTCAAAATACTCCCCTGAATCAGCTCACCTTTCATCAAGAAAAAAGTAACAGATTGGTTAAAAGATTGTAAATTTTTTGCAACTTTTTTTCTAACAATTCATCTAAATCTCTGATATGAAGGATAAAATTTCATGCTGGAAGTTTAGAAAAGAGTGCTACATTCTTTGGAATGCCCCTTCCAGAAGGCAGCTGCCATATTTTATGCATCTGATGAAATGTAAAAAGTGCGCAAAATTTTTAAGAGAGCTAGAGTTACTAAAGCTCTCTTTGAAGGGATTAAGGACCAAAAAAACAAATATATTAACCGGGTTAATAAAGAAACTTGGATCAGTAAATCAATCGAACGATATCATTTTTTAAGGCAAGAAGCATTAAACCAACTAAAATAACGAAACCTAAAATATTTAGAGCATTTTTTAAGAAAAAAGGAAGTTCTCTTCTTAACAAAGACTCTATAGAAAGAACTACAATATGACCGCCATCTAGCAGAGGGATTGGAAATAAGTTTATGAGAGCTAAATTGACACTGATTATAAAAAGAAAGCTTAAAACAGATTTAAAACCTTCCTTAGCACTCTGGCCAGCTTCAGATACAATGTAAACTGGACCAGCTAAGTCTTCTTTTGAAGCTTCTCCAGATAACAAGTCTTTCACTAACTTGACTATTAGCGTGCTGACTTCTAAAGTTTTAAAGATAGCAAGCTTGATGCTTTCGACTAAACCAACTGGCTGAAAGTTTTCTTCGACTCGAATGCCTATCAATTTATTAATTCCACCTCCAAGAACTTTTTTTTCTGCCTCTTTTAGCTCCCGCGGTTTCACTACCAAGGTAAGCTCTTCCAGGCCTCTTTTAATCTTAAACTCGAGTTCATCTTTTGTGGACTCTTGAACCGCTTTTGCGATGTCAGCGAAAACATTTATCTGAACACCGTCGACAAATAGAACAATATCCCCTTTTTTAAAACCTGCATCTTCCGCAGGAGACCCTCTCATAACTTGGCCAACAACCGGCCTTTCACTAGGGATTGCCAAACCATAAATCCACAAACTTAAAAACAAGAAAAATCCAGCAGAAATGAAATTAAAAAGCGGGCCTGCCAATATTATAAAAAGTCTTGCCAAATAGCTTTTATTTTTAAAATTCTCTTCAGGAGCTACTTCCTCACCTTCATCCAAACCAGCTAGCGCCACAAAACCGCCTAATGGCACTAACCTTAATGAAAATTCCGTCTGTCCCGCCTGAAAAGAAAGAAGCTTTTTACCAAACCCTACAGCAAATTCATAAACCCTAACCCCAACAGCTCTTGCTGCCAGAAAATGCCCCAACTCGTGAATAATTATCACAATACTAAGGACTAGTAAGCCTAACAAAACCACCATTTTTCTCGTCACATTGCGGCGTTAACTAATATCAAACCCGCCAAATTGCTATCAACTCGATCGATTATACCCCCATGGGACTTAAAAATTAAACTAAAATCCTTAATACCAAGACACCTTTTTACCTGGCTCTTCAGCAGATCGCCACAAACATAAAACACAGGCAAACATAAGAAACTTATCTTCAGCTTCTCAATTAAAATATGCCACCCCAAGGCTACAGTAAGAAAAGCTAAAGCTCCACCAAAAACCCCTGCCCACGTCTTATTCGGTGATATTGAAGGCGCGAGCTTGTAGCCCCCAAAGGCAGAGCCAACATAAAAAGCTGCGGAGTCAAAAGCTATAGCGCAAACCAAATTAAAGAAAAATGATAACAAATCCTTCTTGTGCAAAACCTCAACACCAGCGCCAAGACCTAAACCTAAAAAAAAACACAAAAAGCTAACCGGAAACTTTTTTGAAACAACTAAGGTTGAAAACGCAAATAAAAAAATAAAAGGAGAAAAAACACTGAAAAAGACTGAGACAGCTCCGCCAAACAGAAAAACAGTTATCTCAAATAGTGAAATTTTTGAAACATGCTTCAACTCCCACAATACTAAACAAGATGCCCCTAGCCCTGTTATCAGCACTGCAGCCAAATAATTCAGCATGCCAATTAAAGCTAAAATTAAACCGAAAACCCCGAAAATTAAGGCGATAAAAATGGCATCTTTTAACCGTTCTGAAGATTTCAATTGCTAGCTATACGTATGAACGTGGTTTACAACCCTTCCAAATCTTCTCTCCCTGCTGCTAAAAATCTTTTTAATTTGAGATATATCGTCTTGGTTGAAGTCGGGCCAATGTTTAGGTAAAAAAATGAACTCAGCATAAGCAGCATGCCAAAGCAAAAAGTTTGACAGTCTAAACTCATTGGCTGTTCTGACAATACAATCAAGATCAGGCATTTCAGGACAGTATAAAAAGCTTTTGAATTTCTCTTCATCTAGTTCTGCTGATGATAAATTCTCGCTAATGATTTTCTTTACAGCATCAACTATCTCCCTTCTTCCACCATAACCGAAGCATACATAAACGTTGATTGCTTTATTGAGCGCTGTATTGTCTTCCAGGGTTCTAGCAAGCTTTTTTATATTTTCATCGAAAAAAGATAAATTCCCCACGAATCTTAGCCTTGCACCCATAATCTTGCTTTTCTCTAACGCCTCATCGAAAGCATCTTGGAACAAATTTAAAAGCCCTACAACTTCTCGCTTCGGTCTATAAAAATTTTCAGTTGAAAAAGCGTACAAGCTTAAGTGAGGAATTCCCTCTCGTATGGCTCCTTCAACTGCCCTGAATGCGCTTTTAACTCCCTCTCTGTGACCTTCTAAACGAGACAGGCCCCTAGATTCAGCCCACCGACCGTTTCCATCCATAATAATTCCTAAATGATTAAGCATTATATTTCCAACAGTTCTTGCTGCTTCTCTTTTAAAATCTCGTCAAAATCTTCCTCAAAGTCGTCAATAACTTTTTGGATCTCTTTTTCAAAACGTTTTTTATCATCCTCGCTGAAATGACTATTTTTAATTTCATCTAGAGCCTCTCGTCTAAACCTTCTTATTTCAACTTTTGAATCTTCCACCATCTGAGCAACTTTTTTTCCCAACTCTTTTCTTCGTTCCTCAGTCATTGTCGGAAGAACAATCCTCAAAAAAGAGCCTTCCCGCTGAGGATTTAAACCCAAACCCGAGTTACGGATCGAGTTTTCAATCTCAGCAACAGCTCCTTGATCATAAACCTGCACACCTAACGTTCGCGCGTCAATAACACTGATATGAGCTACTTGCTTCAGAGGAACATTGGCTCCGTAGTAACTTACTCCCAGATCCTCTAAAAGCCCCACGGAAGCCCTTCCTGTTTTAATTTTCTTGAGTGACTGAATTAGATGATCTTTTGCTTTAAGGCACTTTGCCTTCAAATCTTTTAACGTCTCCTCCGACATTATCAGGTAATAATAAAAAAGCCTTATCTCTTAATCAAGCTAAGCCGTGCCGGATGTAATCAAACTTCCTACCCTCTCGCCTTTCAACAACTTGACCAAATTGCCTTTTTCACTAATTTTAAGCACAACTATTGGAACTTGATAGTCTTTGCTTAAAGATACAGCTGTTGAATCTAAAACCCTTAAATTGTTTAACAAAAAATAATTGTAAGAAACCTCGTCCAATTTTTGTCCCTGGCCAATCTCTGGATCTACCGTGTATATCCCATCCACTTTTGTTCCCTTGATAACCAAATCGGCTCCAATTTCAAGCGCTCTCAACGAAGCGACGGTGTCTGTTGTAAAAAATGGGCTTCCTAAACCAGCCGCAAATATCACAACTCGATTTTTCTCCAAGTGCCTTATAGCTCTTCTTCTGATGTATGGTTCACAAACCTGCCTAATCTCAATGGCGCTCATAACCCTTGTGGGAAGGCCCTTGGCCTCTAAAGTAGATTGAATTGCTAAACTATTTATAATTGTGGCTAACATTCCCATATAATCCGCTGTAGCCCTATCAATACCCAACTTTTCAAGTTTGCTTCCCCTAACAAAGTTTCCGCCTCCTACTACCAAAGCAAGCTGAACTCCTAAACTGCAAGCTTCAATAATTTCATCACATAAAAAAGAAACAAACTCGGTATCTAATCCAGAATCCTGAGAGCCTTTTAAAATTTCTCCAGATAACTTCAGGATAGCTCTCTTAATTTGCACGCTGAAAAATATTATAGTTTAAACTAGGTTCTTTATGCGAGTTTTAGTGTGTGGGGGAGCTGGTTACATAGGTTCATTTGTTGTCAAGGCCCTGCTAAAAATGAATTACGAGGTGACTGTCGTGGATAATTTAAGCGCAAATCCTCACCCGCTGCCCCCGGGAGTCAAATTGATCCAAATTGATTACGGCGATGATAAAATTGCTGATTTAACTCCTGAGTTTGATTGTTTTTTTATTTTCTCGGGCAAAATATCAGTTTCTGAGTCAATGAGTAATCCGTGGCTTTATTGGTCAGAAAATGTTTTTAAGCTTGCCAATTTCCTTGAAAACGTGCCCGTTGGGGCCAAAATCGTATTCAGCAGCTCAGCGGCTGTTTATCGACCCCAAGAAGATCCACTTACAGAAGATTCTGAGTGTCTGCCTAGCAGTGTTTATGGAGTAACGAAACTTGCCGCGGAAAGCGTCATCAAGAATTTCCCTCATAAAAGATTCTCGGCCGTCTGCTTAAGATACTTTAATGCAGCAGGGGGAGAACCCGATGGTTCAGTCGCGGAAAACCACTCTCCTGAGACTCATTTCATACCAAGACTTTGCCTTCACTATAAAGGTTTAATTGATGATTTCAAAATTTTCGGGAATGATTACCCCACTAAAGACGGATCTTGCATAAGAGATTTTGTGCATGTGTTAGATTTAGCGGGAGCTCATGTCAAGGCACTAGAGTTCATATCCTCTAGAGAAACTTTTGAGGTAATAAATTTAGGCAATGGTAAAGGTTACTCATTATTTGAAGTAGTGCGAGAGTTTGAAAAAATTATAGGCGAGAAGCTTCCTGTGGAAATCTCTAGTAAGCGGCCCGGCGATCCTCCTTTCTTAGTCGCAGATATTACAAAGGCCCAAAAACTGCTTAACTGGTATCCTAAATTTAAACTTGCTGACATTCTACAATCGCAGCTTGCATGGACTTTAAAGAATTGTTGAATCCTAAGAACTGTGAACAAACCTCGTATTGTTATTAGTGTTGAACTTGAGCCTCGAACTGAAAGAAATATAATTCATAGCACTTTTTTGGTTTGTTCTGAAAGCAGCAAATTAAGATCAAATGAGAAAACAGTCACCTTTAGAACAAAATCAGAAATTCCGGCCAAAATTTTTCAAATATTTGATCATTTGAATTTGGAGGAAGGATCAAAACTTATCTTAATCACAGAGACTTCATTGTCAGACTCCGCTTTAGATATTATTGGTAATTACTTAGGCGCTTACAGTTTTGTAAACCTCAATTTAATAAAGTCCTCTTTTGATAAAGGCTTGCTTGTTCTCAACCAGCTCAAATATTATGCGGTTGTATCGAAAGCCCTTGCTTTTCTTTCTGGCTTAAACCTTAATGACGCACTATCGGGGGTTTTTGGTTTAAGGTACTCAAAACAAAAAATTAAAGTCCTAAAATCTCAGAACTTGAAGAGTTTATCCCATTTTAATTTAGGCTTAAAAAAGATCTATCAATTAAATGGAAAATACAATTTGATTGAAATAAGTCACCCAGAAGCTTTTCCCGATTTCACTGCCGTGCTAAAAGATTTTTTTTCCTTGAGGTCAGTTGGAGACTTTGTCAGAACTTCTTTTAAAAATCGTCGTTTTACAAGGAAATTGAACATCTAAAAGACCTATGGTGAAGCTTAACGGCAAATATTTAGCCTATTTGAGAGAGCTTTGTTTGGCTGAGCTTGTCTCCTTACATCCAAAAGAAAAACCTCATTTAGCTATAGTTCAAGTGGGAGACATTCAAGCGTCTAATATTTATATTTCAAAAAAAATAGAAGCAGCCTCAAGATGTTGTATTAAAACGAGTTTGTTTAAATTGGATGAGAGTATATCACAGCAAGATTTTGTTGAGACCATTAAAAAGCTCTCAAGCGATGTAAATGTTGATGCAATAATTGTTCAGCTACCCCTTCCACACCAACGTTTCCTGGATAGCTTGGATTCTGTGGCTCCTAGTAAGGATGTTGATTGCTTAACCACTTATAACCAAGGAAATTTATTCAAGGGAACTCCCACCTTTTCTCCTTGTACACCCCTTGCATGTCTAAAGTTAATTGACCTTTACTTCCACTTTAAAGAAAAAGCAGTCTATATACCTGATCCAGAACCTAGAGATCTATCAGGCTTAGTTTGTCTAGTTGTGGGCAGAAGTAATCTAGTCGGAAAGCCTTTAGCTCAGATGCTACTACAACGAAATGGCACCGTTATTCAGGCTCACTCAAAGACGCAAAACCTTGAGTCACTGGCCAAATTTGCAGATTTAATTTTTCTGGCGGTTGGTAAACCCCGTTTTTTCAAAGCATCTTGGTGCAAACCATCAGCTGTGGTGATTGATATCGGCATTTCATTCGACGGTCAGAAATTAGTTGGTGACTTAGACCTAGACTCAGACTCATTAAGCGGTTACACACCTGTTCCGGGAGGAGTTGGACCTATGACGGTACAAATGTTGCTGGAAAATGTTTACAAGGCTTTTAAAAATGGGCCAAAATCTGCCTCTAACAAAATTTCTTGAGCAACTAGGAGCTAAACTAGGGTGTTTTAGCGGCTACACCGTCCCCCTCGAATTTGAAGGAGCCAAAAAGGAGCATTTAGCAGTCAGGCTAAACTGTGGAATTTTTGACGTAAGTCATATGGGTTTAATCGAGGTTAAAAGCGCTCATAAATCGCTCCCTATTTTAAAAGAGGTTTTCGCAGGAAAAATAAGCGAAAACAAAGCCAGCTATGTTTTGCTCCTGAACTCGGAGGGCAAAATTCTTGACGACCTTCTACTTTATACCCATGACTCGTTGTTCTTATGTTGCAATGCAGTGAACAGGTTGCGGGTAATTAACTACCTTACTAGCCTTGGTATAGATGCAAGGTTATTGCCAGTTGCAATTTTAGCAATCCAAGGCCCTAAAACATTTGACTTAATTAGCTCTACTAAATTAATGCCGTCAGCCTCCAGTTTGACATCCAAAAGGTTCATCGTTGAGCCTGTCGCCGGAGTTAAACTAATCTCACGCACTGGCTACACTGGTGAAGATGGAATTGAAGTTTTCCTAACCGATTACAATCTCGCTAAGGAGCTTTTCTCAGCAGTCATAGCTCGAGGAGCAAAGCCCTGCGGATTAATTGCTCGTGACACCCTGCGACTTGAGTGGGGATTACCTCTATATGGGAATGAACTGGATGATAGTCTGTTTCCAAACGATTGCGGATTACCTAAATCTTTCAGTAAAACAGGTGCTCCCCAAAGGTTCTTTACGAAACACTTTATGTGTGAGCAAAATTTCCAGAGCATTCCACGAAAAAATTGGTTAGCTAAAGATTTAAATCTTAAGCCAGTTGGGATTGTTACTTCTGGCGCCAAGACACCTTGCCTGCCTGCGCCTGTAGGGTTCGTGAGATTGGAAGTAGACTGCAGTGATTTCATTCTTCAAAATGGGAATCGCACGGTTAAAGCGGAAGCTGCTTGTTTAAAAAAAATAAGGGCTTTAATTCAGAGCTTTAAAGCCAAAGAGCTTCAGAATTTTTAAAATGTAAGCAAACAACAGTGAAATCTCTCATTTAGGACAAAAACTGAGCAAAGATTTACAGTTATCAAACACTACTTCTTAAATTAATTAGCCTTAACCATAAAATCAACTAGATTTTTGTATCTAAGAAATAATACTAGTTAAATGTCAAAAAGCTAAGGCTAAAAAATACCTCTGCCACAAAAAGCTTCCTGAGCAAAAATTTGTAAACTCTAAATATAAAACCGTTACACTTAAATAGTTTTCAAAGCAAGAACTTAAAGTCAATTTAAAAGCTAGGTCTTAATGACTACAAATCAAATGCCGCCAATCTTAGCTAATTCGCTTTAGACAAACTCAAATTTGAAGCAAACCTTGTAAGTTGACTACAGTCCTTGATGTTGCATTATAGAGTGCCAAGTAGATTTTTTTAGAAGCTTCTGCAAGTCTTAATTTAAGTAAACAAATTAAAACTCAACTAGACTTTTTTGCCTCCACGCAGGTAATTTTTCCAATTCAACTTCGATCGGATTAGGACTTAAATTTTTTAGTTGCTCCTCTCAATATGCATCCACACCTCCCTGTGATGACACCAAAACAATGTTTCCAGCTATCCCTGCAGCCCCTTTTTTAGCTTTTAGACTCCTTGCGGGAATTTCTACTAGTTAATATCCTTTTTCCGATTCAAACAGAAAATTTTTAGAGTGCATGGGGTCTGGCACATCTTGCCTGTGTGATTAATTTCAGCTCTCGCTCTTGCAAGCTTATAGTTTTAATCTCTAAAGCTCCTGAAGTTCTTGCAATTGTAGCGCAGTATGTACTAATTAAACCAACAAAAGCAGCTCTCTAGTATCTCACCATTTTCACTTCCTTAAAAGCTTAACAGGTTAAAGAAGCAAGTTCGATTAGAAAATATTAATCTTCTCAGCTGAGGCTGTCAGGTTTTAGTTTTTTAAATATGAAAAATAAAACAGTTTTAAAACTTGAAATAAAAAGCGCAAATCATAGGCTTTGGATTAATTTAACCTAATTTGGGTTTACATTTTATCAAATTTCATTTGAGCCATCTCAACTCCTCCGAACTATCTCGCAGCCACTCGGGTTGTGGCTTAAACACTAAGCATGTTTATTCTGTGCACGGAGCAAACTACTTCTTTTCGAAATAAAGGGATGAATGCGTTACTATTTCCTAATTTGCTCTTCAGGCGATCACGAGATCAGCTTAAAAAAATTTCAAGTAGATATACGTGATCAAGAGGCTCTAACAAGCGTTTTAGACTCGTAATTATAAGATGACATGAGCTTTACCCCTTTTTAGGTTTTCTTGCTTCGATTTTCATCTTTTAAAGTCTTGTTTAAATTTTTTTAAATTTTTAAAACTCAAACCTTTAGTCTGTGACTCAAACAGAACTTGTTTAATACAAAACGAAATCATTTTTAGTAGTTAAATGAATCGTATCGGCTAAAACTCTTAGGCTTGAATCTGCACAGTCTCGAATCTTGAGGCCAAATTACGCCTACCTTTAAGTTTGACCCGCGCAAAGGAGCTTAAGAAACTTCGAAAATTAACAACTTCCCTTTTGCTTGCATTGAAAAAGTAATTTTTTATACCGGCACAATCCTATTAACAATCTACAGGCAAAAAATTAGATAAAAATTTTTTTCCGAAAGAAAAAAACATAAAAAACTAAAAAGTTAAAACCGCAAAAAACTCTTAAAAATATTAGTCTTGGTGATAAAAAAATAATTTTTGACTTGCTGTAGCAGTTTCAAAGTTGAGGGAGATTTGGAAACAAAAGTCATAGTGCTGATTCAAAATCGGAGGCCACGGCTTCCAAAAACTCTTCTGTAGATACAAAATCCTGAGTGCCTGTTAACAACGCTAGATCTTTGGTCATGATTCCTCTGTTCACCAAATTTAAAACAGAATCTTCAAGCCTTCGACTGGCATTAATTAAATCTTTGTTATCGTCAAACAAGCCTCTGTAGTAAAACGCTCTTGTCCAGGCGAAAATCGACGCGATTGGGTTAGTTGAAACTTTTTCTCCCTTTTGCCAGAGTCTGTAATGGCGAGTTACTGTTCCATGAGCGGCCTCAGTCTCAACAACTGTACCATCGGGTGTCAAGAGCACACTAGTCATTAAACCTAAAGAGCCAAAACCCTGAGCTACGAAATCGCTCTGAACATCGCCATCATAATTCTTCAAAGCCCAAACAAAACCTCCTTCGCTTTTCAAGACCCAAGCAACCATATCATCAATTAAACGATGCTCAAAATTTAAACCGGCTTTTGCAAATTGCTCCTTAAAATCGTTTTCAAATACCTCTTCGAAAATGCTCTTAAAAAAGCCGTCGTAAACCTTCAGTATTGTGTTCTTAGTGGAAAAATAACAGTTCAAATTTCTTTGCAAGCTATAATTAAAAACGCTCCTGGCAAATCCTTCGATAGAATCTCTTTGGTTGTGAATTGCTAAAAAAACTCCATCAGACTCAAATTTAAAAGGAGAAAATTCGCCGTTCAAACTTATTTTAGGTTGCTGCCCAGCCGGAACTTTTAACTCAAATGCTTTGTATTGATCACCAAAAGCATGCCTTGCGATCACTATTGGCCTGGACCAAGATCGAACCAACCTTGATATTTTCTCAACAACGATCGGTTCACGAAAAACGGTTCCATTTAGGATGTTTCGTATAGTGCCATTTGGACTAGGCCACATTTTTTTTAAGTTGAACTCTGTTACCCTGCTCTCGTCGGGAGTAATCGTTGCGCATTTAACTCCCACTCTATGTTTTTTGATAGCCTCTGCTGCTTCTACAGTCACTTGGTCTTCTGTTGCATCGCGGTTCTGAATTGATAAGTCGAAAGAAATCAATGGTCCCTCGAAAAAGCGAGTTATTAATTTTTCTTTAATCCATACCCACATCACTTGAGCCATTTCATCACCTGAGAGCTCGACTATGGGATTGTGAAACTTTATTTTCATGGCTTTGATGTTAAACCACAAATGTCAGATTTGCCAAGTATTCTCCTTTGCTTCTAACCAGTTTTTACCGCCTCCTATTTCAACTTTCAGAGGAACACTTAGCTTCAAAACGTTTTCCATGCTCTCTCTTAGGACTAGGACAGCTTCCTCTACTTCATTTTGAGGACATTCCACAAGAAGCTCATCATGAATCTGCAAGATGATTGTGGATTTCAAGGACCTTTTCATAAAACCATTAAAGACTTTCACCATCGCTAACTTAAATATGTCGGCCGCACTGCCTTGAACAGGAGTATTCAAGACGACTCTTCTTAATTTATCTCCTTTTAAATTTTTCACCCATCTTATTCTGCCTAAAATTGAGCGCACTAACTTATCTTTTCTTGCTCTCCCCAAGAGAGATTCAAAATATGGTTTGACTTGATTAAAAGTGCTAAAAAAATAGTTTAAAAATAATTTTGCGTCATCCTCGGAAACTTTCAATGTTTTTGCCAAACCCCACGGGCTTATTCCGTACAAAACACTGTAGTTTACAGTCTTTGCAATGTCACGTTGAGCTGATGAGGGCTCTCTAACATTAAACAACTTCGAGGCAACTAATTTGTGAACATCAATACCCTCCCAAAAACATCTCAATAACTCGCTATCCCTTGAAAGGTGAGCCAAAACCCTCAACTCGATTTGACTATAGTCTGCAGATATCAAAATATGGCCTTCTCTAGCTATTAAACACTCTCTGATCTGTTTTCCGAAATCTGTTTTAGTCGGAAGATTTTGTAGGTTTGGAGCCACACAAGTGATGCGTCCCGTGGCCGAGCCAATTTGATTAAAAGTTGATTGGATTATCGAGCGATAACCCAGAAATTTCAGAAGTGGCTTTACGAAGCCCGAGAGTGCCTTAACAATTTTACGATACTCTAAGATTAATCTTGGCGCCTCATGAAAATTACCAAGGTGCTCAAGAACTTCGCTATCAGTCGACTCACCAGTTTTAATTTCTTTAATGCTTTTTAATTTAAGCTCTCTAAAAAGAATTTCTCTTAGCTCTTTTGGCGAGTTAATGTTAAACTCTTTTCCTGTTACACAAAAAATTTTGTCCTTTAGCGAATTTACCCTCTCCGTTAGAGTACTCTCTAAGCTCTTTAGTTTTTGGGTATCAAAACAAACTCCTTTAAGCTCCATACAAGCAAGAACTTTGGCTACTTCCATTTCTAGCAAAAAAACTTCCCATAATTTCAGATCTATCAGCTGCTTGAATAACAACTCTAAATCCAGCTTGCTAACTTTCTTGCTAAATTTGATCTCTTTTTTATCAGGATCTAGCAAAAAACTAGCGATAGACAAGTCAACAACTATGTATCTTTTCCATTCGCTCAGGGATATGTTCTTGAGAAGCTCCTTAGCATTAACAGAGAAAATAACCCCCTCAGCAACTGGTTTGTCTAACTCAGTTAATTTCGATAACGCGTCAAAAAGCCTCTGTGGCGTTAGCTCCACTTAACGATGCAGCGTATTAAGAATAGATTTAAACTCTAAGTCTTCCAATAAATTAAAAAATTCAGGCGTAGGTTTCCACGGTTTTGGTTCAAATTCAAAAGATACATCGACCTTTTTTAGATCAGTTAAAAGCAAATTTTTTTTCACCTGATCTGCATTTTGCCTTAAAATCTCAAGAAATTTGCCCATTTTATGGTTTCTAACATCAAACTGAGGTGAACTTGAAGGCTCCAACAGATCTTCAAGACTCTCAAACTGCTCAATAAGTTTTGCAGCCGTTTTTGGTCCAATCCCTTTTATACCAGGGATATTATCGGAGCTATCGCCTACCAAAGCTAAAAATAACGGAATTTTGTCTGGAAATACGCCAAAATTTTTTTTTATATCTTCTGGTCCCATTATTTTGTTTTTCGAAACATCAAACAAAGCAACTTTTTCATCTACAAGCTGGGAAAGATCTTTGTCTTGGCTAACTATTACACATCTGTCATACTTGTCTTTAAAAAATTTAACCGCCCCTGCTATAAGATCATCTGCTTCGAAACCTTCTTTTTTACAAATTTTAAGCCCTAAAGTCTCAAATGCGGATTCACACAAGGGTATCTGAACTTTAAGTTCCTCAGGAGCCTCTTTTCTGTTACTTTTATAATCCTGCAAAATCTCTTTTCTGAAGGTTTCCCTACCGGAGTCAGCGAGAACTAAAAAGTCGGCACTTGGATTTTCGCTAGCCAGTTTTATCAAAAGCCTTAAGACTCCGTAGACAGCGTTAGTAGGCCTTCCGTCTTTAGTAATCAACAGAGGAGTTCCATAAAAAAATCTAAACAACAAGCTTGACAAATCTAGCAAATAAAGTATTCTCTCAGGCGATTTGGAATTCACTCTAAGGTGTTATTGTAAAATTAAAAAAAATTTTTAAAAAGTTAAGCTAATCCTTTCTTGAACGCTTCCAAAGCGCGGCTAGACTCCTGCGCTTCGGTAGACAATTCTTCTTTTAGCTCCTCTAAGGATCCGGGTCTTGCTCCGAAGGGTGCGATTTTTGCCAATATATTGATTGTCTGGACAATATCGCCACCAACTTTTTGATAAACCTCAAAAAACAATTGATTATCATCGCCATTATTTGTGGAAATCCAATAAAGATAAGATTCAATAGGCAAACATAGGGCGCAATTTCCTAAATCAGACGTCATAAAGAACTGACTTTCTATTCCTTTAACTGTTTTCAGTTGTAACACTACGCTCACCTCTTGCTGACTGAGGCCGAAAAGCTTTGCCGTTTCTCTAAATTTTCCGGGATCTTGCCGCAGAAAGATTTTGAATGCACTGTTTTGAACGATAGCTTGCCCACCTGAGCCGGCATAAAAATCATCGCCGCTTTGAGATGCTGCAATTACAATACCCTTTCTTTTTCTATACAGCCTGAAAGCTGTTTCAACAGTTGCGCCACTTGTTTTGCCTATAAGATCATGAGCCTCGTCAAAGACTAATATTTTCCTGTTATCCAACTCTCGGGGATCATTCATAACAGTGTCAGCCCAAAGCATTGCAACTTTTAAAAACACTCTTTGAAGGTCTGGATTTCTACTAAGAGCTTTTAAGTCAAATACAATAAATCTTTCGGCTAAATCCAGCTTTCCGGGACGATCAAAAAATCGAGAGTAAGTTCCCTCCCCGTAAAAATCGTACAGTAACGAAGCCAGCCTATGCCTTCTTTTAGCCATGTCCTCCGACTCGTCAATCTTCTTAGGGGCTCTTAACGTATTTACCACATCGCTTAGAATGAACTCTCTCTTTTTAGGGCCTTGATGATACAGTAAATGTGCTTCTTTCAATGTTTCAATTAAGGCAACCCTGTCCAACCTATCAATGTTCTCCTGATTAGCCATGTCTAATATAACATCGGAGCAAAGATCAATAAGATCTTTATAATCCTCGTGTCTTGGATCAGGAGGAACCCGAGATAGCCGAGACAGAAAATTCATAGGCGGAGCTTTAGCTGGAGTGGCCTCATAAATTCTACCCTTTAATAGCTCAGCAAGCTTTGCAAAACCACAGGGCTGCCCTTGCATTCCTTTATCAAAAATAAAAGTGTAAGGGGGCTTTGCTGCTAAACCTTCTAAACCTTTAGAGAAATGACCTCTGTTTAAATTCAATATAAGATAATTTAGCAAGTAACTTTTTCCCGCTCCTGAAACCCCGGAGATTAAAACATTTGGAGCTACTTGGGAGTCATAAAAATCAAAACCAATCAACTCACGACCCCATAAGCAAGGTAGTATAAACAATTTGTTGTCAGAGCCTTTCCAATTACCATAAATGGGCAGTAAGTTTGTAACCAAAGAAGAGCGCATATAATTGGTCCATCCAGACCCATCGGTTATAGGGTCATAAGCTGCTGGCAAAGCGTTAACCAAAGCCCCCAGATCCGAAATGTCATGGACCATCCCCCTGGCTCCGTTAATCTGAGAGAATGCCGCCAAGGAAGCTTCCGCCGCTTTTTCAACTTCCTCTTTGGTTTGACCAATCAAAATTTGATGAACTCCAACTCTTACCAACTGACATTTTTTCTCGTAAAGCTCTTGCAACATCTCCTTTATGCCTCTATATTGCGTGCCCAATTTTTGGTTGTATCCCAAAGGGTTTTGGAGACGTAAAGATAACAGAACATCCAGTGTTTCAAGTTTTTTAATTTGTCTATCAAAGCTCTCTTTAGACAGTGTAACAGTTACTATGTTTTCATAATCAAGCAAAAAAAGAGGTAAAAGTTGAAATGGTTGTAATTCCCTTGGGATTTTAGCCATTGAAACCACTTTGAAGTACCTTCCATCTTTCTTGATGACTCCATGATCAGGATGGTACAAAGGAGTTTCGTTTATTTGATTTGATAGCCAGTCATTGGGATCATACTGAGGAGCAGGTGCTCTGAAACTTCTTCCTTTCTTTATTCGGTTTCGCTTAACCGACCTAGCGTTCAGTATAGGGTACATTAGGTTAATGAAATCTTGAGCTTTTAGCTGTGTGCACTTTAAGCCGATTGAGCTCAATTGTTGGACTTTACCTTGAACAAAATTTACAAATTTTTCTGCGTAAAATTTATACTGAGTCTCTAACTCAGACTGGGAAGTCTGTTCGGTTCTGAATAGAGTTCCAAACAATTTTTGAAGATAACCTAAAAAGCCAGGAGTTCGCCAAGGTGGATCAAATCTAAAAGCTAAGATATACTTAAAACTTCTGCATCTTAAGGGGTACTGAGCAGCTTTCGACTCCCTGTATAGTTTATCGCGGAATTTTTGAGCCACAAAACCGGGTGTATTGTCAGAAGGGTAACCTTTTGCGTTCCTGTCTAAAAGTTCGTCTACATTGAAGGTGATTATTGTGGAAAACTGAACGCTAATCCCTTCTTCTAAAGAATCGATAAAAGAGTGTAAGGCCCTGTTTATCTCTAAGGAATCCTCGTCAGAACAGGAGACGATGTTTCTAGGAATGAACTGAAAAATGCACCATAAGCTTGTGTCATGGTGAACAAAAATTCCATAATTCTCGTCAAAAGTCGCATACGGCAAAAGCGATGTGAAAGTTTCCTCATCAGAGATAAGCCGCTTTTTAGTTATAAAACTAATATTTGGCATTTTTTGGATTTACTTTCTATTTAACTCTTCAAAAAATTTCGTAAGGTGTATCAAAAAAAAATTTTCAGGATGGTTCCTTGGGCCCTCTTTTGATAACTGGATCTAGAACAGGGACAAGTGCAGCCAAGCTCCAGAGTTTCTTAATTATTTCTCTGTTCAAAATAGTATTTTCTATAACCAATTTTTGACCATCCCAGCTGACTATTGGCCGAGCTAAACATACGCCTTCTTGTAATTCATTCAGCCCCACTATTTGCTCATCCTCTCGCGGGGGTTCATTGACAATATGAAAGATTCTCTTGATCTGCTCCTTTGACAATCCTCGAGGTGAAATCAGAACTTTGGAAACTTTCTCAGAAAGTATAGAAACAACAAAACTTGAAAACTGCTCAAGCAATTCGGGGTTAAAGTTTTCTAAATTTTCGATTGTTTTAAGAAAAATATAGGCTCCATTGGGTCTCAATCGCCCCGAGGGAAAAGCCCTTTGTAAAAATTCATGAGTTATTACTGTTGCTTGAGCAATGTAGGGCAGCTCTGTACAAGGATCCTCAAGGAAATGGGAAATTTTGTGCAAATTATCGATGACTTCACTATTCTTTACCTTAATACTAACCATCAGTGCTGTATCTTTTAGACGGGAAGCTAGGGCTATTCCTTTAGTCTCTCCAGCTAGATCAAAAATGGATTCTCCGCCTACAGGATGACTTATAAAAGCCAAAGAAAAACAAAAATTGCATAAAGATGCATTTAAGATGTCTTGCGTGGGCTGTTCTTCAAAAACCTTATTAGCGACGAGAAAACCTCTCTTTAAAAAGTTGATGACTCTCGCAGGCTTACCTTCCAAGGCACTTCTAATAAAAGTTTTCTCTTTCTCGTTTGAAAAGTAATCCTCAATCGAAAAATGATGCAAGTTTTTAGGTCGAACTAAATCTACGGCTTTAACTCTAAGTTTTTTAATAGACGGCTTCTTGGTCCACCAATCAATCGAGAAATTAATAATTAAATCTCTTGCTTCCGCTGCGCTTACATTGTTTGGCAGGTTTAAAATCCCTTTCTGGCTGATTTCTTTGCAGAAACTTGTGGTTATCACAGGCCACCAGTTGCTCATTTTCAGCAAAACCTCTTTGAGCTCAGGGCTTTGCTCGCTAACCAACAGTGCAATAGGGGGCTCTTGTTCTTTGAGAAATTCCTCATCCAAAGAGTCTAAAACTTGAATATTCGCCCCCTCTTCAAATAATCTCTCGGTAACTCGCTCCAGCTCGGGTGAAAGGTGCCCGTAAATGAACAAACTTAAAGCTCGTTCCATAAAAACATAAGGTATTGGATTAAATCGTCACGAAACCTATAATTTTTTAGGCAATGTTTAAGTGCCTAGAGTTTCAAGGGAAAGTACCTTCCCGCACAGTGGTTTTGGTTTCACCTTTTACAGATAAGAAAAAAGCTTTTGATTATTTCACTTCATTCAAACTAGATTTGAAAAACATAAATGAACCTGAAACTCTTTCTCAACCAAGAACGGTCTTTTTCGATAGAAATTTCCACCTTATCTTAACCCAAGTTAAACCTGAAGCTAGAGACAACTTAGATCAAGGGGGCAAGGTGTATTTGGAAGCCAGAGAAGTCAAGGAAATTACCTTTATTTTTGATCCGCAAGTCACGGACAACCAAGCCATAAACATATTGGAGGGTTTTTTTAGCTCCCTTTACAAGTTCGACCCTAATTTAACTGAGTTCAGGAAGTCTTTACAAACAGTTGTTGTTTATTCCAATCGCGCCTTTAATAAAAAAGCTTTTTATCCCACCTACTTTACAGCGCTTCACAAGTGGTTTTGCGAAATGCCTTATAACTTAAGGTATCCAGAAAAAATTGTCAGCATTTTTAACTCCCTTGCCAAAGAGTTCAAGGTTCCTTTAGAGGTGATGGATAAAAAAGCCTTAGTCTCCAGAAAATACGCCGGAATCCTGGCAGTAGCAGGTGATGCTCCAGCTTATGTTTTAAAAAGCGCTTTATTAACCGACAAATCGAAACCAAAAACTGCATTTTTAGGAAAGGGTATATGTTTTGACTCGGGCGGTCTTCAGATTAAACCGGTTGACGGTATGAAGCATATGAGGTATGACTTAAGCGGGGCATCACTTGCATTCTTTAGTTTGCTTTCAGCCAAAACCTTAGAGCTTTCCTTAAATCTGGAGGTTTACTTAGGGCTAACCGCTAACCTAATTAGCCAGAACTCGTACAAACCGGGTGACCTTATTAAAATGAGAAACGGTTTATTCATCCAAGTCGACCACACCGATGCTGAGGGCAGAATTGTGTTGGCAGATCTTTTAATTACAGCTCAAGAAAACAAATGTAAACAGCTTTTTACTCTGGCCACTTTGACGGGTGGGGTTCGGGTTGGCTTAGGGATTTTGCACGGTGGTTTTTTTTCTACCGATGATTCGGTAGCAAAGAAACTTGAGGAAAGCGGTAAAGAGGTTGGAGAGTACATTTGGCGCCTTCCTATTGATGAAATTTACGCAAAACATTTGAGAAGGGACGACAAAGTTTTATCCAATATTGGCACTTTAAGTTCTGGCCAACCTATCGTAGGTGCAATGTTTTTAAAAAGTTTCGTTTATGAAAAAAACGTGACTTTTAGTCATTTAGATATAGCAGGAGTGGCTTGGCATGAAAAAAAGATTTTTGCTCATTTGGGAGAGGGAGCCACAGGATTTGGGGTTCGACTTTTTTCTAATTTTTTGAGTAAAATTTAGAAGACTTAAGCTTTCAAGAAGCAGCAGAAGTGGCAGAGGTCAAAATTGTAGGAATAGAACAAGAAATGAAAAAAGCTTACCTCGATTACGCAATGAGTGTAATCGTAGGTAGAGCGTTACCGGATGTTAGAGACGGCTTGAAGCCCGTACAGCGCAGAATTCTCTACTCAATGTTTGAAGAGGGGATAACTTCAGCTAAAAAACACTCAAAGTGTGCCGGAGTGGTTGGAAGCGTGCTAAAGTATTATCACCCTCACGGGGACGCAGCAGTTTATGATGCATTAGTCAGACTTGCTCAGCCATGGGTTGTAAGGTATCCGCTTATTGATGGGCAAGGCAATTTTGGCTCAATAGACGGAGACCCTCCCGCAGCCTATCGCTACACAGAGTGCCGCTTATCTAAAATTGGTGAAGAATTATTGGTTGACATAGATAAAGAAACAGTAAGTTTTATTCCAAATTTTGATGAAACAAAAAATGAACCTACTATTTTCCCTGCCAGAATTCCTAATTTATTAGCTAACGGAGCGGACGGTATTGCTGTAGGTATGGCAACCCACATTCCGCCTCATAATCTTTCGGAGGTTGTAGATGCTTTGTGCTTTCTAGTTAAGAATCCTGAGGCTTCAATCGCTGACTTAATGGGGTTTATTAAAGGGCCAGATTTCCCAACGGGAGGAATCATAATAGGAACCGAGGGAATCAAGCAAGCTTACTCGACGGGAAAAGGTCTCGTTAAAATACGAGCGAAAGCTGAAATTGTAACGGAGAAGAAAGATACTTACATCGTTATCACAGAAATTCCATATCAAGAAAACAAGGCAAGACTCTTAGAAAAAATTGCTGAGTTGGTAAACCAGAAGATTATTGATGGAATTTCCAAGATCAAGGATGAATCAGATCGATCTGGCTTACGGATTGTAATTGAGTTGAAGCGGGAAGCCACCCCTCAGGTAGTTCTAAATCAACTTTACAAGCACACAAATCTGCAAACAACTTATGGCATCATAATGTTAGCGTTAGACGACCGAGCTCCGACTATCTTCAATTTAAAGCAGCTTTTAGAAAAGTATCTTAAGCACAGGAAAGAAATTCTAACGCGCAAGGCTATCTACGAACTTAGACTAGCAAGAGAAAGACTACACATTTTGGAGGGTTTTCTGGTGTTGATCTCGAATCTCGACCGAGCTATTCAAATAATTAAGTCGAGTGAGGATCCGCAAACTGCGGAATTAAACTTGATTAAAGAATTTGGCTTAACCGATAAACAAGCCTCTCACATTTTGGAACTAAGACTTCAAAAATTAACTAAACTGGAGAGAGAGGGCATTTTAAAAGAAAAAGAAGAAATTCAGGCTAAAATAGTAGATTTAGAAAAGCTCCTTCGATCGCCTGATTACTTAAATGAAAAAATATTGGAAGACTTAGAAGACATAAAAAAGAAGTATGGCGACAAGCGCCGAACTTTGATAACCAACGAAAACGGTTCTTTCGATGTCGAAGAGTTAATTGAGGATGAGGAAGTAGTTATTTTGGTAACCGCAAAAGGGTATCTGAAGCGAGTGCTTTTAAGCGAATTTCGCTCTCAGAAACGCGGAGGAAAAGGAGTTACGGGAGCTTCGACATTCGATGACGACTATGTATCAAACATAATACACACAACAAATTTAAGTAGCCTCTTTATTTTGAGCAGTAATGGCAAAATTTATTCTTTGAAAGCTCACCAAGTTCCTATGGGAAGCAGAATTTCAAGGGGTAGATCGATAGCAAATCTTCTTAGTCTATCTACTGCAGAGAACGTCACAACCATCATATCAGCCAGAAATCTAGAACCGAATCAGTATTTGTTTTTGTGTACAGCCAGCGGCTTGGTGAAAAAAATGCCTCTCCAAGAGTTTGAAAAAATTAGAAAAAGCGGCATAGTTGCTATAAATTTAAAAGACTCTGACTATGTCGTAGGAGGAGGGATTGTGACCAACCAATCAGATGTAATCTTGAACACTAAATCGGGACTTAGTATTAGGTTTTCCTCTAAGCAAATTAGGCCTATGGGCAGAGTTGCTCAGGGAGTCAAAGGCATGAGTTTGTCTGGGGATGATAAGGTTGTTGGGCTGATCATCACAGATAGAGATGATAAGTACGTTCTCTCAATCACCGAAAAAGGCTTTGGCAAGCGCTCCCCTCTAAATCAGTACAGAGTTCAGCGAAGGGGGGGTAAAGGAATAATAGACATTAAAGTGACAGCGAAGAATGGTGATGTTGTATCTTCGTTCGCCTCAGAAGAAGACGACGAAATCATTTTAGTCTCCTCTGCCGGCAAGGTAGCTAGAGTAAAAGTCAAGGACATAAGAGTAACCTCAAGAAATACACAGGGAGTAAAGGTAATGGATTTAGAGGAAAGCGAAAAGGTTGTAGCCTGCAGCCTCATTTATCAAACTGATGAGTGATGCGAAAGCGGAAATTGGCATATTGGGAGCGGGGTCTTTCGGAACAGCTCTACTGAAAGTATTTTTAAGTCATGGTAGAAAGGTTTACATATGGGCGCGCTCTTTAGAGGTTATTCATTCTTTAAATACAAAGGGGTTTAATTGTAAGTACTTTCCGGAAGAGAATCTAAAAGGGGATTTAAAAGCCACAGACAGAATCGAGGATTTAAACAGTTGCAATCTAATATTCGTTTGTATCCCAGCAGCTAGCTTAGATCAACTGGATTGGAATGAAATTGCTAAAGAAGTTTTGCTTGTAGTTACAACCAAAGGTTTACTTAAGCCCCCATATTTTCTTCCTTACACTTATTTTAAAGCCCAAGGTTTCAAAAATGTCTTAGTTTTATCAGGACCTAATTTTGCATCAGACTTAATAAAATTACAACCAATGGCTTCGGTGTTAGCATCTGAAGATATGGCTGCTTTTGAACTTTCCAAGAGTTTTAAAATAGATTGCTTAAGAATTTATCCATCAACAGATCCTTTGGGAGTTCAAGTGTGCGGCTTTTATAAGAATGTGATTGCAGTTGGAACTGGTTTCTGCGCTGGTTTGGGTTTTGGTAAATCTAGCTTGTTTGCTTTGTTAAGTCGAGCGGCAGTTGAATTAAGCAGAATTTTAACAGATCTCAATTGCGATCCAAATACGGCTTTTGGACTTGCAGGCGTTGGAGATCTTTTTTTGACTGGTTCAAATAGTGACAGCAGAAACTTCCAATTCGGTCAGTTGCTGGCTCAAGGCTATACTGCCGAGCAGGCTTTGAAATTAATAAACCAAACAGTAGAGGGCTTTAATTCCATAAGGTACATTAACGAGTTTTTGGCCGAACTAAGAACAGACACCCCTTTATTAAATGCCGTTAATCGAATCATTCAAGGTGAAACCCCAAGCTCGGTTATCGCTTCGCTATTTAAAAGACCTATAAAAACGGAGTTATAGCAAGTGATACTTTTTTTAGGTTCAACTGAAATTAGCCAAAAAGTGTTGGAAGCCATCTCTAAAAAATATGAGTGTCTTGTAATAACTAAGCCCGGTTGTGAAGTTCAGAGTTTTTGCGAGCGAAACAATTTACCTTTTTTCACAGTTAAAACATTGAGAAATTTTTCAATGGACACACTAAATGGCCTAGTTTTTAAGTTTCTCGTGACAGTTGATTTTGGGCTGCTAGTGCCCAAATCCTTTTTGTCTCTCCCAGAAATTGCTCCTGTAAATATTCATGCTTCGCTTCTTCCTAAATTTAGGGGAGCTGCACCTCTGCAATGGGCAATACTGTCAGGAGAGAATCAAACAGGAATCTCTTACATGAAAATGGACGAGGGTCTTGATACAGGTTGCGTTTATAAGCAAATTGCTGTTCCTTTAGACGACTCAATCACTTACACCGATTTAAGGGGAATAATTGCAGAGTTGAGCTCTAAAACTGTTGTAGAAACTCTAACAGAAATAGAAGAAGGCAAATTAGACTGCGTTGCTCAAGAAGAGTCTCTGGCTACCTACGCCCCCAAAATTACTGCTGAGTTAGAGAGGCTCAAAATAACCAACGTCTTTAGAACGCTCAGACACATAAACGCGCTAAGCTTAAAACCCGGAGCCTACATTGATCTGAATGGGAGAAGACTAAAAATTTTGCGAGCAATCGTAGCTACTGGTTTAGATGGCGGAGAGCCAATGTTGTTTAATGTAAAAAACAGTCTTTATCTGCGTTGCTCTGATGGGTGCCTAAAGGTTACGTTGTGTCAGTTTGAGGGAGGTAAAATTATTACTGGTGAGGATTTAGTAAATGGATTCAGAGGTAAATTACGATATGATATTAAAAGCCAATAAACTTAGATGCTCTTTTCTGTAAGTCGTTTAAGATAAGTTAGTTAGTATGTTAATTCTTCCAAGCCTTTTAGCAGCTCCATTAAGCGATATCAAAAGCGTTATTACCAAGCTTAAGATTTCTGTTGTGCATTTTGATGTAATGGATGGAGTCTTTGTACCTGAAATTTCTTTTGGATCCTTTCTAGCTAAAGATCTTCAAAAAAACATACCTGATCTTAAACTTGACGTGCATCTTATGGTAGCAAACCCGTCCATACAAGTTGAGAATTTCCTCATCAGTAATTGTTTCCGGATCACTTTTCACTACGAAAATAATGTTCACCATTTGCGATTAGCGGTAAAAATTCGAGCAACAGGTAAAAAAGTAGGGCTTGCAATCAATCCAGAGACTCCAGTTTCAATGATAAAAGATATTATCCGTTACTTTGATTCAATTTTAGTGATGTCTGTATGTCCAGGGTACTCCGGTCAACAATTTCTTGATTTTTCTAAAGAAAAAGTGAAAGAGTTAACTAGGTTAAGAGAGCGGGAAAATTTGATCTTCAGTATCTGCGTAGATGGTGGGGTGGATGATCAAATTGCACGGGAGCTTTCCAATTTGAAAGTAGATGAAGTTGTGATGGGCAAAGCTTTTTTTAACAAATGATGGTTCTCGTTTACTTACTTTGTTATTTATTAGGAGCTTTCCCTACAGGATTGATCATAACTCGTAGCCATAAGATTGACATCTCAAAAATTGGTAGTGGAAATGTAGGGGCCACAAATGTTTCCAGAGCTTTGGGGCTGAAATGGGGTTTAATAACTTTGATCGTTGATATTTTAAAAGGTTTTCTAGCTGTGCAACTAGGCTATTATTGGGGTCTAACCCCGGAGCTATGCGGTAGTCTGGCTGTTGCTGGGCACATTTTTTCGATCCCCCCTTTTTTAAGGGGCGGTAAAGGAGTAGCGACTTTCATAGGGGTTCTCTTGAGTGTCAATTTTGTGGCTTTTTTAACTTTCTGTATAGCAGTAACTGCTTTATTCCTAATAACGAAAATTGTGTCTTTATCATGTTTACTAGGTATAATTTTTACAATAAGTTCACTTTATCTATTGGGGGCGGCCTACATTGAAGTGTGGATTTTGGTGGCTGTTCTGATAATTTTTGCGCATCGATCCAATATTTCCAGATTGGTAAAAGGTGAAGAGCCTAAATTCAGTTTTAAGCAAAGGTAGCTTTTTAGAATATTTAAGTTGCATTGAGATTTTTTTATGTTCTCAGCCAACGCTGAGTGTATAATTTAAAATTTAGAAGTCCCCGTAGCTCAGTTGGATAGAGCGTAAGTTTCCTAAACTTAAGGTCGCGCGTTCGAATCGCGCCGGGGACGGTTAGTATGTGAGTTTGTACGAAGGTATGGGTTTAGATTAAAATTATTGTTAAGTCTCAATGTCAATTGATTGGCTTTTCCATTTGGAAAAATCTTTGGAGTTTGGGAAAGAATATTACGCCTGCCAGGGCACAGGCAAGAATCAGTGGATTATTTCCAAGGACAAAGAGCAGTTGAAGGAACAGGCTCAGGCCATAGCAAAACAAAAAGGAATGCCCGTTTCAATTTATCAACTTAAAACCAAGGCAGAAGGAGTACAAGGTTGTTTTTATTTAGTCCCCTTAAGAATAGAAGAGTCAGGCCCCAAAGGCGAACCTATGGTTTTATGGTCCTTGGTGGAAACAAAAGATGCGGCGGAAATGATCAGAGATCTTCGTTTTGGCCCTAGCCCATATTTTGCTGCATTCGAGGTAGAAACAATTAAGCCGTGATTAAAGGTATTAAATGTATCGTTGTACGCAAAATCATCCAGGCGCGTTATAAAAATTTAAAAAAGCCTGCAGATTGGTCTTTGAGAGTTTCAGGAATAGACATAGTGGAAGGAGAGGATGGCTACATTTACAAGCTTTTCAGTCAAAGTGACCAGTCCGTTCCGCGTCCAGGATCAATACTTGTTCTGGAGCCTTATCAAACTTCAACCGAGAGTGAGCTTTTTAGCTGGACACTCTACGGCTTTAAGCCTGAAACAGAAGTGTTTTTAGATGAGTTTTGAAGTAAGTTTCGAGCCGGTTATAGGTCTAGAAATTCACGTTCAGCTCAAAAGTAGCACAAAGCTGTTCTGTAGAGCTAGAAATTTTTTTACAGACGAACCTAACATAAACGTCGATTTCTACACATTTGCTCTGCCAGGCACTCTGCCGGTGTTAAATAAGGAGCCGCTTGAAAAAGCTATAATCTTAGCTTTAGCGCTTAACTCCAAAATTAATAAAGTATCTTTTTTTGATCGTAAACATTACTTCTATCCAGACTTACCTAAGGGATATCAGATAACTCAATTTTTTAAGCCTTTTGCTCAAATGGGCAACTTTAGTTATCCATCGGAGAATGGCTTAAAAGAGGTTACAATCAAATCTATAGTTTTAGAAGAAGACGCGGGCAAAAGCATACATGATACTGCTTTAGGTTGTAGCCTAATTGATTTAAATCGAGCAGGAGTCCCTCTTGTAGAGATAGTTACTGATCCATGTTTCTCTTCGCCCTCTGATGCTTCCGGCTTTCTAAAGGCGTTACGGAATTTAGTTAGATTCTTAGATTTGAGCGAGGGTGATTTAGAAAAGGGCTCTTTAAGATGCGATGCAAATGTTAGCGTTAGACAAACCGGAACAATGTCGTTAGGAACTAGGGTTGAGATTAAGAACATTAACTCTTTCAAGTTTTTAGAAGCTGCTTTAGAGTACGAAATCGCCAGACAAATCAAGCAATTGAGGGAGGGTAAATCCATTAAGAAAGAAACTCGAGGCTATGACAGTGAAAAAAATATCACCTATTCTCTTCGAATTAAAGAGGAGTACAGTGACTATAGGTTTATGCCTGAACCTGATCTGCCTCCTTTAGTCATTTCAGAACAGCTGATTGAAAGATTAAAGGCGTTAGCGCATCCAAATCCAACTGACATTTATAAAACACTCGTCAGAGATGTGGGGCTTTCTCCTTCTGAAGCTTTATTTATATCTAGTACCAAACCCTTTGCTATGCTGATGCTAAAAGGTGTTGAAAGAAAAAAGAGTTCAAAAATCTTAGCAAGTTTAATTATTAACGATATTCAAGGTATTCTTAACAGTCTAAAAAAGTCTGCAGACCAAATCGCTTTGCCAGAGGAGCAGATTTTTGAGCTAGTTGATTTACTAGAAGCAGATAAATTAACTCGAAAGAACTGTCGCGAAATTTTAGCTGAAATTATCAGCTCTGAAAAAGCATCTGTGGTAGAGATTATAGAATCGCGTCAACTTCTTCATTCGTCCTTATCAGATGAGGTTTTAGATTATATAGATCTCGTGTTAAAAGAAAACTTTGACATTGTAAAGGAGATTTTAAAAGGCAGAGACAAGAAAAAAGCTGCCCTCGTCGGGCTAGTTTTGCAAAAATTTAACTCAGCAAACCCAAGAGAAGTCTCTAAAGTTCTCGATCAAAAACTCGAACAACTTAAATCGACCATTTAAACTTTTAGATGGATCTAAGAGCTGTTGCTTTATATAAGTCAGCTTCAAGTATGCCCGCTTTAAAAATTGAAATGTTTTTTTTGTTTAAAACATCAATTAAATTTTTAACGCCGAATAGGTAAAGATTACCTCCTTTGATTTAGAACAAGATTTTAACAAGAGACTGCTATTTTTTCAACTATTTAGCTGTTTATTTGCTAAGAAATTTTGTTGCGAAAAAATGTCAAAGTAAGTTTTATTTAGAAGTGCTTTATTTTACAAGTCTCTTAGCAAGCTTAACCCATAAAAAGAGGATCACGAGCTCATCCTTATTATAAATTATCCTCTCAGATCAAGGGATTGTTACCATTTAAGATTACAGTCTAATCCTGACTCAACAAAAAACTTTAGTCTTTTAGGGACGGTCTAGAAATTACTACAGGAGCCCAGCAAGACCATTGTCAGGCAATTTTACCCTCAAATTTGTAAGAAAAGATTATCTTAAGAAGGTCTAAAATTTTATCTTGAGTTTTCCTGCTACAGATCCTCCTCCTGGTAGCTTTGCTAAAAGGCCAACAAGAATGTTAGTGAAAATTGTTAATCTAAGTAACATCAAAAAAGTCACTCATCTCTTTAGGGGCCCTAGCAGGCTTGAGTCAAAAAAGTTAGCAGCTTTATTCTGTTACATTAAATCAAAAATTTTTCTAACGGCCTAACCAAGGAGCTGTAGAATTTAAAAACTTTGCTAAGCTTCTCTTTTACTAACTGTGGATCTATGGAAGTAATCATTGCAAGGGCTAACAAAAAGCACCTTGGAGATTCTTATTGTTCAAACTAAGCAAATACCAAGATTTCGTGCGTGATAAAATTTGGCTGCCAAAAATCTCAAAAGACTTTTTAAAATACTTGAAGTTCAAAACGATCAAAAACTGCTTTTAAGGTTGCAGCTATAAAGCTGACTTCTTAATTTGAGGCTCTCTTTGATTAATGCCATGTCAGCTTCCCTAGTATCCAGCTACCCTTAAAACTTTTATTGAAAAGATTATTAGTAACAGCTTAGATCGCCCTACGAAAGGGCTTTAACTAGCCACAACCTCCTTGATAAAATTAGTCTAAAGATTTTTGAATTTTAATAGCTCGATATTTCCTACAGGCAAATTTTAATTTAAAGCTCAGATTTAGCTACTTCTTCCTTTCTGTGGTAACTGACTAAAACCACCATCAATTAGAGAAGAGATATTATCTAGCGCATAATCAAAGACCTTTTAATTTTGAATTAATAAAGTGCTCAGGTGTTTATATAACCAAGCGCTAACTTATTACTTATTAAAAAGCTACTACGCGTCAAAAAGAACCTCTACTCAAACACTACAATTTTAGCATTTCTAATCTCAAATGAGGAAAGTAGGCTAACTAAAAATCTGCGGAAATCACACAAATGCTCTTTGTAGATTGCTCTGGGTAGAGTTTGAAACAAAAGATTTTAACTTATAAAAACTACTGCACTTAACCCAAATTTTATGATCTAGCTAGATTTTGATTGTTTCAGCAAAGCTTTCTTTAAATTTTTGAAATAATACAGGATCTAATCAGACTGTTTAATCTGTGCTACATTTCCAAATTGAAAATTGACCTATACCGCCATCAGAACTTCAAAAAATTCCGTGAAGTTACTTTTTTGAGTGTAAAAATGCTCCAACCCTTCATGGCCGGAAGACTTCTTTATGTTTAAAAACTCCTAGAGGGCGCTATCTATCACTTTCCGCAAATTTTCTTTAGTAAACCCAAAATACCTAGCCAGATCTGAGTCCTTGCCAGATTCCCCGAATCGACTCATGCCCATAAAGTTAACTAACTCCAGCTTAGAAGCGAATGAGGGAATAGAAGCAGCCTCTAAAAGTAAAATTTTTTCTGTTCTTATAGCAGCTTTTAGATTAGTAGCCCTTTCAAAACAAAAGACACTCACTAAATCAACATAATCTTCAAAATACTCTTTAACGGTCTCATAAGCTAACACTACCTCACTTCCTGAGGCAACGATGGTTAATTTGGGATTTTTTGCCTCGTGTACAAACCAAAAACCTTTGAATAAACTTTTTAAATCAAATAAAAACTTCAAGCTTTTTAGAGGCTGCCTTGTTAAGATGATAGCTGAAGGTGTTTGGCTCTGATTAAATGCCAAATAATAGCTTACAACGACCTCTGCCACGCAGCTAGGCCGAAAAACAAGTAGATTTGGAATTGACCTAAGATGATTTAAATGCTCGATAGGCTGATGAGTTGGGCCATCCTCACCTAAAAAAATTGAGTCATGAGTAAAAATATAAACAACGGGAAGTCTTGATAAACAACTAAGCCGCAAGGACGGTTTTAAATAATCAAGAAAACATAGAAATGTTGAAACAAATGGCTTGAAAAAGCCAGATAAGGCTAGCCCATTCGCTATGCCAGCCATGGCATGTTCTCTCACCCCAAATCTAATGTTTCTAGCGCCAAAGTTTTCTCTACTCACATCATCACCACCTTTAATGTAAGCCTTTGTAGATGGCTCTAAGTCGGCAGATCCTCCTACGATCCACTCGTAATCTTTCGCCATTTGATTTAACACCTCTCCCCCTATATCTCGAGTCGCTTTGCCCGATAACGCTTCAGCTGCCGTGTAGTAATGCTCTAACTTGTCTTCTGAAATAATCAATTCCTCGCTATTTCTTTCAAGCCCAATTTTAAATTTAAGGTTATAACCCTGCAAGTTTCGCTGTCTAACTTGTTCCACAATATTCTTGACTTCTTGAGAAATCTCCCACTGATTCCATGTAATGCCTAAGTTATTTTTAGTTTGGCTTGTCGCATCCTTGCCAAGTGGACTGCCATGCACCTCATGGGAGTTTGCCTTGGGCGAACCGTAACCAATAATAGTGTGAAAGATGATTAACCTCGGTTTCTGCTCCTTAGAGGAAATAGCTTTGTCAAATGCTTCTTGGATGCAGGAAAAATTATGCCCATCAGCTTCAAAAACTATCCAACCTTGAGCTTCAAATCTTTTTTTCACATCCTCTGAGAAACAGACATCGGTTGGACCCGCTAAAGAAATCTTATTGTCATCATACAATAGATACAAATTATCCAAACCTAAGTGACCAGCTAAGGAGGCAGCTTCGTAACTGATTCCCTCCATTAAATCTCCATCACTAACCAATCCAAACACTCTGAATTTAGCTGCCTCGCCTGATCTAGCCTCCAGAAGCTTAGAGGCAAGAGCCAAGCCTACAGAATTAGCCACCCCTTGTCCTAGTGGCCCTGTAGTAGCCTCTACTCCGTCTAAAAGATGACTCTCAGGATGACCCGCAAGTTTACTCCCTAACCTTCTAAAATTTTTTAAATCATCAATGCTAATATCCGAGTATCCAAATACCGCAAGAAGACTGTAAAGAAGTGCCGACCCATGACCCGCAGATAACACGAACCTATCACGCCCGGCCCATTTCGGATCCTGCGGATTGAACCTTAAAATGTTGCAAAAGAGATAAGATGCAAAATCTGCTGCTCCTAAAGGCAGTCCAGGGTGACCACTGTTTGCGGCTTCTACTTGATCTAGCGATAACGCGCGAAGAGTGTTGGCAAAAATTTGCAAATCCTTTTCAGAAAAAACTACTTCCATTTTATAGAGCACCCCCTAGGTCGATACTTTAGACTCCGAGAGCTATCAATATTTTCGCCACTAAAGTAAGCGCGACAAACCTCATCCAGAAAGTTTTTAGTAACCAAATCAGGGTTATCTGGATAATCATTGATACCACCGTGGTAAATTAAACACTTATTCGAATCAAACAAATATAACTCGGGAGTACAAGCAGCATCAAAAGTTTTGGCTACTTCTTGTGTCTCATCAAAACAGTAGGGAAAACAAAGGTTATGCGTTTGCGCAAACTGTTTCATATTCTCAAAAGAGTCTTGCGGATATTTTTCTGGATCGTTGGAGTTAATGCCAACAGCTTGCAATCCTTGATCTAAGTACTTTATTATTGTTTCATTCAGCATTTTGATACTCCCTACTACATAGGGACAATGATTACACATAAAAACGATTAAAATTGCTTTTCCATTTAACTCTTTAGAGTTTATTGAGCCATGAGCCACGGACGGCAAACAAAACTCTGGAAGCTTGGAACCTAACACAAACTTACTACTGAGCTCTTGTCTTTCCATACCGAGTATAAGTTTAGCTACAAACTCTTAATTTAAAAATGGTTTTATTTTCTCCGACTAAAACTTTCGATTGACCTGTTAACTCTTATGAAATCATCAGTACTCCAAACTACAAAATAAATGTCCGGATTGAAAAACGGCTTTTTAACGATAGCATTGTGAAACCGCTGAATTAGAGGCCGATCTTGCAAGTATAATTTACACTGGATTTGGCCTTTCCAATGAGCAAGTGTGTAGGGAGCTCTCCAAAAGAATCTATCGCACTTAAAGCTACTTAACCCAACAATAACGAGATCTTTTTTTGTGGCCGCCAAAACTTCATTGATGTTGGTATCTGAAGTGATAATTTCGATAAGGTCAGGTAAAGACGAAAATAAATAATTTGGAATCACATAACCGGTTACAGCAAGCGCGTGAGTTTTGGTGTCTGCTTTCTTTAAAAAGTCCAAAGCTGCCTCTGCAGTGTCTTTTTTAACTGAGAGAGAAATTGTAATTAACGTATTAAAAAGGCAAAAAATCACTCCAAGTATCTTGAATGCTTGGGAAGTGGAGCCAATCAGCCCCCCTACTAAAGGGATTGCAAAAATATAACCAGGAAGCAAATATCTATGATGCTGGGGTGGAGGCTTCCCAGAGGAGTGTTCAAAAACAAAATAAACCAGGACAAAACCTAAAACAAAAAATTTCTGCCAAAAGCTGCCTTTTAAATATAGAGTAAGGCTAATAACTAGTAAAACACCTAAAATAAAATTTTCAAGCTCTAAGAAAACTTCTTTGAATAAGAAAAAATACAAAAAATCCTTACCAGCTAAAAAAAGACCTCCATGATCTCCTGAAACTCTCATAGACTCTAGAAGAAATCCTCTCTTATAAAGATTAAAATTTGAAAAGAGATCATGATTCAAAGCAAGAAAACCGAGAGCCGAAAAAATTACCAAAATAAAAAAGCTCCTGAACAGTTTGGAGACATTGCCAAAACTAAATTTAAAATTTAGTAACCTCCAGTAAGTAATAGCCGTGAAACAAACCAATAGACTAAGTAAACCTGAGTATTTGCTCCCAAAACTAAAGCCACAAAAAATGCCGCTTAAAATTAACCAAACAAGCTTTTCGCTATTTACATACTTAAGCACACTTAAAATAGCTAGCGAGAAAAAACAAACGAACAAATTATCTTCTTTCAGCGAACTAGTTGTCAGAGCGGGTAATAAACTACAAGAAAATATTGCTAAAGCCCAGTAGCTGGCAGCAACACCAAAAACTTTTCGGGATATAAAAAAAATAGCCAAAGCAGTAAAGATAAAAGCAATTAGATTTGGAAGCTTGCTGAACACAGCCAATTGAGCCTGTGTAGGACTTTCAGTAAGCAGGCTAGTAGCAAACCCGGCAGCTTTGATCATAAAAGGCGGGTGCAAATACCTATTTCTCAACACTTCACTAATATGCTTATCCCAGGTATTCGATACGTAAGCTTGTACACCTACCAATTTTGAAAACTCATCAGCATGGTTAGTAAAAGTAGAGGTTTTCAAAATTAAAGCAACCTTTAATAAGACCGAGACAATAAAAACACCTAGGCAGAACACCTTTTCGAGGACGGACACCCGCTCGCTGCCCTTTAAATCCAGATACTTTAAAAAAGCCAGAAAAACGATCGTAGAAAAAATTAGAGCCATGCAATGTGTATAGTTGTACTGAGTAACCATTCCTAAAACCACAGTGAAAAAACCACACAGTATAACTGTTTGATGAAAAGTAAAAAGAAGAGCACTGATAACGAAAGCTACTACGAACATCGCCTTGTACCAAGAAACAAGTTCTACCTTGCCTTTGATTGCCCAGAGAGTGTTGGGAGACTTGGGTGTTACTAGCACTTTACAATCCCCTTCTAAATGGATAAGCCGAAATTGCTCTAAAACGCTTTCTTTGCAGTTACCTAAAATTCTTATCTTAACTCGCTGAGGGACCTTTAAACTTTTTAATTTAAAAATAGAGGGATCCTCAAAAAAACCTGGTGTTCCAGGCAACTCAACTTGCAATCTCCCTTCGTCACTGAGCGAGAAGCTTAAAGCTCCAGCCTCAGCAGAAGGCAAATTCCTAATTTTGAAAATTAAAAAGCAAGCAAAATACCCAGCTAGAACTGCTATTAAAATTTTTACGCCAAGAACGAAACCCCGATTTTCGTAAATTTTTCGAGCCAGCTGCTTAAAACACATTAAACCCTTTAGTTATGAACCTGCAAAAATTTTTAAGGTTCATCTAAAAAATACATTCTCTCTATTTTTATTAAAGCAAAACGAGTACGTTAGCTCTACGTAAGAAATTGCCTACTTAAAAAATTAAAATAACAGGGCTGCTGATACTACTAAGATCTACTAGCGCAAGATTAATTGCTCCTCTTAGTCTTAACACATAAATCAAGAAAGCGCTCACAAAAAAGGAACGGAAAGCTACTTTGGTAAACCAGCAAAGGATTTGGAGGCCAAAGTTGTTCACCAACCTGACCTCCTTCTCCATCGCAAGAAATCTTAAAACCTTACTTGATCAAATCTTTCAAAACCTTGTTTGCAGAAAACCTGACTCTTTTCCTGGCAGGAACTTTCATCATCTCCCCAGTTGCCGGATTTCTAGTCATTCTCGCTTTGGTCTGCCGAATGAACAATTTCCCCAAACCAAACAGAGGAACTGTATAATTCCTTTTAATTGCATCCTTGATGAACCTAGCTATGTCATCGCACAAGTTTTTTGCTTGAGCTTTACTTTCTAACCCACAATAACCCCTAATATTCTCAACAAACTCCGAAAGTGTGTAAAAACCTTTGGAGTTTGCTGGCTTTGAAGGATTGTTCCATTTAGCCACGTTTCGTGTTGGCAAAGGCTTAGCGGCTACCGCCTTACTTGAGGAGCGCTGCTGCTTGCCAACATTCTTGTTTTGTTTTTTTTGAACTCTTTGCATAGCCATAAATAGCCTCCAGAGGCTAGTTTCCTACAACTTCCGAGTCAAAACAATACAAAAAGTTGAATTGAAAAGCGCAAAATAGCTTTTTATTTATTTTTTTACAGCAGACTTTACTTCGCGGTCAAAAACTATTATCGGGCGCTCTCTTCGCTTGACAACTTCGCCTGTTATTACCACTTCTTTCACCCCGCTCATTGTGGGTATTTCAAACATCAAATCAAGCATAATGGATTCTAGGATTGACCTAAGTCCTCTAGCGCCGGTTTTTCTCTCTAGGGCCTCTTTAGCTATTTCCTCGATGGCTTCATCGGGTATCTTCAAATTAACCCTCTCTAGCTCCATAAGCTTCATATACTGCTTAACGATAGCATTCTTGGGCTCGGTAAGAATCTTTTTCAAGCCTTCTAAATCTAGCTCATGCAAAACGGCTATTACCGGTAGTCTTCCTACAAATTCTGGTATTAAACCAAATTTAATCAAATCTTCAACTTGAACATGCGATAAAACTTGAAAGCTTTCATCCATTTTGTAATCTTGATTATTTTTTTCAGTGCCAAAACCCAGCTTATTTTTACCTAATCTTCTTCTAATGATTTCCTCTAAGCCCACAAACGCCCCACCGCAAATGAATAAAATATTTGTGGTATCCAACTGAACATACTCTTGCTGAGGGTGTTTCCTACCGCCTTTGGGAGGGACGTTAGCAATTGTACCTTCGAGTATTTTGAGCAGTGCCTGCTGGACTCCCTCGCCCGATACATCCCTAGTTATGGAAGCGTTATCGCCTTTGCGAGCGATTTTGTCAATCTCATCAATATAAACTATCCCCCGCTGAGCTTTTTCGATATCAAAGTCAGCATTCTGGAGCAAGCTAAGCAAAATATTTTCAACGTCCTCACCCACGTAACCCGCCTCTGTAAGGCTAGTGGCATCCGCGATAGTGAAAGGAACTTCTAGCAGTTTTGCTAAAGTTTGAGCAATCAATGTTTTACCAGTTCCAGTAGGCCCAATTAGAAGTATGTTGCTTTTGCCTAACTCAACATCTTTCTTTGAGCTATTGTACAAAATGCGCTTAAAATGGTTATGCACTGATACGCTAACAATTTTCTTTGCATTGTCCTGACCAATGATGTACTGATCAAGAAAAGCCTTTATTTCTTTGGGCTTCGGGACAGAGCGGAAAGATGTATCTCTAGCCTCTTCAACTTCGACATCGTCTTTTAAAATCTCGTTACATAACTCAACGCACTCGTCACAGATATACACATTTGGACCAGCTATGAGTTTCCTAACCTCCTCCTGAGTTTTATTGCAAAATGAACACTTGAGGCCCCTCACAATTTTGGTCATTTTTTATTATGTTATTGTCTTTTTTCAAAAATTGCATCTATTAAACCATACTCCAAAGCCTCTGAAGCTGTTAAATACTTATCCCGTTCGCAATCCCTTTCAATTTCAGCCGGGGTCTTACCTGTGTTTTGGGATAATATTTTATAAAGCAACTGCCTAAGCCTCAAAATCTCTTCAGCTTGTATCTTTATGTCGGTTGCTTGACCCCGAACCCCCCCCATTGGTTGATGAATCATTATACGTGAGTTTGGAAGCGAATATCTTTTCCCTTTAGCCCCAGCAGACAATAGGACAGCAGCCATGCTTGCAGCCTGCCCTACACAAACTGTAACAATGTCCGGCTTTACGTAATTCATGGTATCTAAAATGGCAAGTCCCGAACTAATTACACCCCCCGGACTATTGATGTAAAGATAGATATCTTTAGCGGGATCTTCAGCTTCTAGGAAAAGCAACTGAGCTATTATTAAATTAGCAACATAATCATCAATCTCAGAGCCTAAAAAAACAATCCGCTCCTTTAAAAGCCTGCTGTATATATCATAACTTCTCTCGCCCCTTCCCGTTTGCTCCACAACAATAGGAACATAAGTTGTTGCTTTAAAATCTAGTTGCTTCTGGTACTCGCCTTTCATATAGAACCCTCTCTCACAATTTTTATCTTACAAAAAATTATCAAGCTTGCACAAAATTTTAATCGAGCATTTTCGGAAAAAGTGCACTAGATTTATAATTAAATGTAAAAGGCGCGTAGCTCAGTTGGTTAGAGCGCTTGCTTCACACGCAAGAGGTCCACAGTTCGAATCTGTGCGCGCCTATAGCTTGGAGGCTTTTTCAAAATCTGTTTGAAATTTTTCGCTTTTTTCTAGAAGCCTCTCTACTCGGGCCACAATGACTTTGGGGTCATCGCCCTTAGAAACAAAATCATCTGCGCCTAGCTCAAGACTCCTTATCTCATTTTCATCGGTATCCACAGCAGTTAGCATTAAAATCGGCACAGATAAATTTTTTTGTCTGACCTTTTTCACAAAGTCTAATCCTGACATTCGCGGCATCATTAGATCAGTTACAATTATGGATGGATTAACTTCGCTTAAAATTTCAAGCGCGTCTAAACCATCTTTAGCCGTAAGAACTTCAAAATGCCTTTGCTCAAAAAGAGCTTTTAAAACAGTTAAAGCCTCTTCCGAGTCCTCCACTAAAAGGATTAAATCCTTATCCCTTCTTTTCAGGATTTGTTCTTGATCCTCTATATCTAGGCATTTTCTTACCTCTTCTTCGGATATGATACCTCTGCTGGCAAATTCCTTAGCAACTGTAAAAAGCGATTTAAATCCTAACTTTTTTGCTCGCTCGTAAATTAAATCGTCGCTCTCTCCGGCGGCTATTGCGTCTCTGATACTGCGAGACAGCTCAAAAACCGAAAAAATTGCCTGCCTATCTCCTGATTTAGCTGCTACCAGCCTTTGAAAAATAACTAAATTTAAAGTTGCTGCCAAAGAGGAAGGGCTGACGCCAAGCTCTTTAAGCCGACTCACCACATTAATTGCCGATTTTGCGTGCAGAGAGCTTAGCACAAGATGTCCTGTAGAAGCAGCTTGCGCCGCAATCCTAGCGCTTGCGGAGTCTCTGATCTCGCCTATGAAAATGACATCTGGATCATGTCTAAGAACTTGTCTCAAGCTGCTCTCGAGAGTCAAAGACGGTGAAACCTGAATTTGAGTAATTCCCTCTAACTTATACTCGATCGGATCCTCAACAGATGTAATTTTTCTCTTTCCATCATTTAAAAAATTGACCATCGCATAAAGCGTAGTAGTCTTGCCAGCTCCTGTTGGCCCTGCTACAATTATTATTCCAGAAGGTTTGACTAGATTTTTTCTAACCACGTTTAAGTCTCTATCCGAGAGTTGTAAATCCTCTAAGGTTAAGCACCTAGATTTTGAGCCCAAAACTCTCAAGACGATGCTGTCGCCAAGAGGAGTTGGAATTACGCTAACTCGGACATCTCTCTTTGCTCCTTGAAATTCAACTCGAAAACTCCCATCCTGAGCAATAAAGGGATGTGCAATATCAAGCCTTGCCATAAGTTTTATTCTGTTTGAAATTTCTTTAAAAAATCGTGATGGGATTGCGCCTTTATCGTGCAACTCTCCAAATTTCCTAAACTTAATTTGAGCTCCACCTAAGGATGGGATCAAGTGAATGTCAGAGACTTCTTCTAAAAAGGCTTCCCTAATTAGAGTGTCAACTAATTTTGCAGCCTTAGAGCTGTGATCTGAAAGGGTTTCATAAAAGTCTGCCCCAACCTCGCTTGACTCCTCCTCTAACTTAAAATCACTACCAGAGCTTTCGGCAGATATATAAATCTTTTGTAAATCAACGAATGATATCACCTCCACAGCCACCGTTTTCTCTAGCGCAAATTCTAAGGCTTTTTTAAACTCTGCGTTGAAGGGGTCAAAGAAAACGCTTTTAAGAGCTGCAGCATAAATGTCAACCGGGAAGGCGAAATTTTTAACCCAAGTTTCGTAGGGAATTTTCTCAAATATTTCATTGGCTAGGGTCGCTTTAACTCCCGACAGAAAAATCTTGCTCGGTTTAAACACCTTTAGTCCTAACTCTGCTGCAGCTCTAGCTGCAACCTGATCATGGATCGCTGGTGGTATATTTTTAAGATCATCCCAGCTTTTAACATCAACGGCACCATTAGTGGCTATCTTAAATAATTGTTTTAAAGGGTTGCTAAGCATTAAGAAAGCTCGAGTAGAATTTCGGCAACTCACAGGGTGTTTTTTAGTTATCTTAATGCGCTTCTGAAGATCTTAAAGATTGAACTGTTAGAAGCCGTAAACTTATAAGATAAAAAAATACGTGCCCGGCTTTGGCTATTTTATGGCCAAAGCTCAGAGGGATAATCGCACCCGTTAAAGCTGTAATACCAATGCCCAAGGAGACTTGGGCAGAAAATTTACCAGTGAAAAAGTTGTAACCTGTTAAAAGCAGCAAAATGCAAGATAAAGCTAAGTGACTATGGGCAAATAGTATTACTAAGGAGTCAAAAAAACCTAAATTGTGAGGGCTGATATTTAAAAAATCGTACAGGCGCTCGAAGTGCAAGACGAGGAAATGCTTAAATTTTTGGAAATAACTTAAACCCATCAGATGATTATTTTGCAGCACATTCTGAAACTCTTTAGAAACCGATAATGAAGCGTTAATGCTACCCGAGAATGCCAACAGAAGCAGAAGAGTTAACGGGGTGTTTTTAAAAATGGCTACAAGTTGTACGTCTTTAGCAGAGTGAGTAGCCTCTTTTAGTAAGCAAAAAAAGATTAATAGCAGCGAGCTAAGAATTATATGCCCACCATAAAAAGTTAGTTTTAAAAAATTTAGCTCTGAGCCCGGAAACTTCCCGAGCACTATAACCGCGCCAATAAGAGCTTCTAATAAAATTAAAACTAAAATGTAATGAATGAGTTTTCTTAAATAAAAGAAACGATAGGCTTTTATAGCAAAAATCGTAAAAAAAAATACTAGCCCTATTGTGCTTAACCGATGAACGAACTCGATGAGGCTAGCGGCGGACAATGTTTTTAACTCAGGGCAAAGCGGCCAGCTGGCTCCACAGCCATCTCCAGAGTCGGTAATTCTTACTAAAAAACCCCAAAATATTACAAATGTCACCAACTCTACATTAATTGAAGAACTAAATTTAAACATTCTGCCAATTGAGTTTCCTAAAATTACTGTTGTAGCTTATAATAACCTTCTGTACAAAAATTAAGCTAGGGGGGTTATACTCTTGTTTGAAGGATAGTTAAAAACCTTGACTCAAGTATGAAGAGAAAGAAAAAACCAGGACTTAAAAGACTTCACAAGAAAGTGAGACTTTTGAAACGGCTTAAACCTTCCGCAGCTAAGACCCAGCTCGGGAGAGAACTACCCCCTTTAGGAAGAAAATCGTCCTTTGACGACCTCGATCAAGAAGTTTTGTTGGACGATACAAGAAATTTTTATTTTTTTGAGGGCAATCCAGTGGAGGATTCCTCGGAGGATGCTAAGTTATCTATAGACGACCCTCACTCAGAAGATATATCCAGTTTATTAGATTTTGAGTTAGACGAAGTAGGATTGTCCGAGAAAGAGGATCCCTTGAAGGCCTTAGAAACTCAAGAGGCTGAGGACGAAACAACAGACAAGGACTCACGGGGCACAGATCCAGTTAAGCTTTATTTGAAGGAAATGGGCAATATAAACCTCTTGACCAAAGAGGGGGAGGTTGCTCTTGCCAAACAAATTGAAGAAGGTAAGGAGGGGATGAACGCTGTGATTTATAGTCAACCTTACTCTGCTAAGTTTATCTTAGATCTAAAGAAAAAAATCACAGAAGGTAACGCTTTAGCTAAACAATTTTTTTTAGAGGAGGATGAACAAGACTTAGAAGATAGTCCTGCTAAAGAGGATTCATCGGAAGAATCAGAATTAGACCCTCTTGAGGAAAAACTTCGTCAAGACTTTTTCCAAAAAGCCACTGCTGTCGAAAAGGCTCTTGCAAGTCTAACAAAGACCTTTCGCTCTGAATTCCTAAAAAAGAGTTTAACAGAGCGTTCACTTGAGCAGTTTTTAAAAAAGTACCTTAATGCTAGGAAAAAGTATGCTCCGACTCTCAGGTCGGTCGGGTTTACTCAAAAAACTTTAAACATGTTGATTAGTCAACTAAAGGAACTCTATAAAGAGGCAATTAATCTTAAATCATCCCTTGCTAGCATTTGCGATAAGTTTGGAATTGACCCGAAGAATCAGGAAAAATTAAAGGTCTACCTATTAACTAAAGGTCTTCCCCAAGACTCTAAGCGTTTGCTTGGAAGGCTAAAGTTAAAGGCGGGCTTAGCCCAAAAACTTAAAGTAGAGCTGCAAGAGTTGTCGGCAAAGATCAGTAAGCTACAGGAAACAGTTCTTATGCCTTTGGATCAGTTCATTGAGGAGCTTGAAAAACTGCTTGAAAGCGAAAAAAAAGCGCAAGAAGCTAAGCAGCAACTTATACAGTCGAACCTAAGGTTAGTGGTTAGCATTGCTAAAAAGTACACTAACAGAGGTTTACAGTTTTTGGATTTAATTCAAGAAGGTAACATTGGTTTGATGAAAGCCGTAGATAAGTTCGAGTATCAGAGAGGATATAAATTCTCAACATATGCAACTTGGTGGATAAGACAGGCCATCACTCGAGCTATAGCTGACCAAGCAAGAATCATAAGAATTCCTGTTCATATGATTGAAACCATAAATAAAATGGTTAGAGCTATGAGATCACTAATTCAAAAGTTGGGTCGAGACCCGACCCCTGAAGAGCTAAGCGAAGCAACTGGAATGCCGGTTGAAAAAGTGGTCAAAGTTTTAAAAATCGCCAAAGAACCTCTGTCGCTGGAAACTCCCGTAGGAAAAGACGAAGACTCAACTTTGGCAGACTTTATAGAGGATCACAGATTTGTAAGTCCGCAGCACCAAGTTTCAAATCTGAATTTACAGGAACAAACTAGAAAAATACTCTCCGCCTTAAGTCCTCGTGAAGAAAAAGTTCTCAGGATGAGGTTTGGAATTGGCGAGCCAACCGATCACACACTGGAAGAGGTTGGGCTCTCATTCAATGTTACAAGAGAAAGAATACGACAAATAGAAGCCAAAGCCTTAAGAAAGTTAAGGCAACCAAATCTATTGAAGAAAAAGAAAAATTAGCTCTAATACCACTTTTAAAAGTTAACTGTAAGTTCAGTTTCGTTGTTAGGCGCAACTTTATTTCACACAAAAAAAAATTTTAGTGCTAAAAATTGCGACATCACTTAAGCACTTAACAAGTTTAACCTAGCTTTCTTGGGGTAATATTTTAAAGCTTAAATTAAGAGTCAGTGATGAAAACTTTTGAATGGAAAAACCTTTCTGAGCCTCATAGTCTAAAAGACTCAACCTTTAATATAAGCTAACTTGTTGAGTTCTTAACCTGAATTCAGGCAGCCTGCAATCAATTCAAAACACTGGAATTAAGCTAACCTCTAATAGTTTATACATAGCAATAAAAGCGAAGAACTTCATTTTCTGACATTTTTAAAGAGATTTTAACAAGCCTGGCTTTACAAGGTTAACGATGTTCTAGCTTTAGCTGAAAAAGATTTTACAAAACGCCCGCGGAAGTGTAGCTTTATATTTTTGCATTTAATTTGCTAACTATAGGCTTAGCTAGAAGCTTAAGTAAACCACCTATTTAATAGATTTTTTAAAATCCTGGCCTTAATTTAACTGACTGCCACAAAATATCTTTACACTGAAGAATCAAAAAATATTAACTGCAAGTTTAAATCCACAAACAGTACTAGTTTCTTTTTAATCAATTATGCTTAAGACTTTTTAAGGTCTTAGTGTTTATTTTTTTCACTTTTCAGCGCTATTTTTTCTGCTTGAAAAAATAAATTTATTTTGCAGGATAGCCTTACTTTAAAGTGACCAATTTCACTAAAAGGTTTATTGGTAAGCATATAAAGTATGAAGTTTTTAAATGTAATTTTTTCATAGTCAGGCACCCACCAACTTCTTAAGGATACAAGCTCGCTGTTGAATTTTTTATTGTTCTCTTTTTCGTCGAAAAATATGCAATCAGCATCGGTATTTTCATCAAAGGAGGTTACAAAATAGGCAAATGGACGATCTTTGAAGTACCAAGCAAGAGGCCAGGTAGCTTCCCCCCCGTACTCCACTTTTAGAGGTTTTCCCAAGACTTTCGAATCGCTCAATGTACTCAAAAAGTTCACAGACTTCAATAGATCCCTTGAGGTTTGAACCTGCGATAACAAAGTGATCTCTCTTACATTCAAAGAAAAGTTAACTCTATAAGTTAAAACAACCAGCACAGCTATTATCACCAAGTCAAAACTGAAAGATTCTGTCGCACGGAGAGCTTTGTTAATAAAAGTGAGCCCAGTGGTAGAAAGCCACATTAATGCTGCAAAAAAAGAGGATACTATTAATAAACTACTAGCTCTAAGTAAAATATTTATCAGAAGACTTCTATCAACAACGCTTTTGTTAATAGAGTCTATGAAGCTAAAAATCCAAACTCCAGCTACAACAAAAACAAATATCACAAGTGCTAATCTAATGAGCTCCTCCTTTTTTTGCTCTGTAAGGTAAGCAGCAACAAACATGTAGCCGGGCAAGACATAGTAAAGGGAGAGCCACGGAACTTTTTCTCCTACATATGAGTATGTAAAAAATGAGGCGAAAAAAGAAAAAGCCAAAACTGCTAGGAAGTCTTGTTTATTTATTACAAAATACGATGAAAGTAGAATGCCGTAAATAATCGCAGCCAAACACAAATAGATGTCAAAAGAAGTTTTCAGTTTAAAAAAGTTCCTAAACGCCGCTACTAAAGGCAAATCCTCCAAAATTTTTTGCTTTTCAAAAAATTCTGAGCTTAAAAGTGCGCCAGTTAGCGAAATAGTAACACAAAAAATGATGTTAGCCGCGCTGAAGAAATTTGCTTTACCCAGCTTAAAAACTTGAAAATGGAGCACAACAATCAACGTGGCAAAAAACAAAACTTGTTCATACCAAGCAAGAATGAAAAAATGAAACGAGAAAGGGCCGCCAATTCTCTCCTTTTTGTGCATTTCAAACCAATGTGAAAATGAATCTACAAAAACCCTCCAAATTGAATCCCAGTATCGGAACTCAGTTGTGACAAGATACAAAAATAAAGGTAGAAAACCTAAAAGAAAAGAGCGCCAGAAAAATCTATCAAAGCCTTCAAACAGGGATTTAAAGTACTCGGAAAATTTAACTCTGTAAACCCAGTTTAATAAAATAAACCGCCAAAATAAAAAGGCAACCACAAAAAAACTGTGTATGTAAAAATTTGCTTTTGTTGACACTTGAAGGGCAATCCCGAAACCTGCCAGCGCTCCGTTTTTTTTTAAAAATCCCCATAAAGTCAAAATAATACCTGTGATTACTAGCAAATCCTCACGAAGAAAACGTGAAAAATATACTATTGTCGGAGAGAACGAAAAAAAGATAACTACCCAAAATACTGTTTTATGATTAGTGAAAGGGTGAATAATTATTGGTAGTAATAAAATTACAAAAGAAACTAAAGTGATAGGTAATCTGGTTGAGCTATCAGACGTAAAGTCTAAAAACTCAAATGCATACCGCATCAAAATATAGAGGCTTGGCCCATGATAAGTAGGATCGAATCTATAAGCTGCTGAAGAAGGTTGCTTGAAAAAATCGTAACTTAGACTTGCATGAATCGACTCGTCGTGATGAAACGGCCTTAAGTCTAACTGCCAAAATCTTACGAAGATCCCCAAAAAAATGGCAAGAACTAGCAACAAAACCCTAGAACTTCCAAGTTTTAGCATTGTACTAAACATAATACGCTTAAAAATTTAACCTCAGCAAAGCATACAAAATTACCGCTGCCCTGTTAAGATGCATTTAGATACTTAAACTAAAAGCCCGAGACGGAATTCTAGAGCCAGCTTTTTAAGCTTGAACCCGATTTTTTATTTCCTCCAGAATTAACTCAGGCGTTTTATAATACAAACTTTTAAGCTCTTCAGCCGTTGGGTTGCCTCTGACTTGAGAGTTCAAAACAGAATGTAAAAAATCAAAAAGTTTTAATCTCCAGAGGGCATCATCTTGATCAAGCCAAATCCCCATGTTGGTTGTTTTGACTAGCCACTCAGCATTAGCTTTTTGATGATCTCTGGCAGCAAGTTTGTAGGGAAAGAGAGCGAAAGGAGTTTGCGAAACTAGAAGCTCATGCACGCTACCGGCCCCAGCTCTAGCAATAACACAGTCACTCTTAAGTAAAAACTCCCAAGGTTTGTCAAAAAAATTGCTAACCAAAAATTCTTTCTGGGAATTGTGATAAATGATTTCGACTGCTCTCAAGTTCTCGCTTCTAGCCTGATGATAGATTCTTTTGATAAAGCTACATGAAGCTAAAGCTTTTGATACCTCAAGATCCAAAAACTCAGCGCCTTGTGATCCCCCGAATACAGATACTGTGAAACCCTCTTTAACTTTTTTTTCTCCAAAAAAGCCTTTCCTTACTGGATAGCCAACATAGACTTCTTTTTTTAAGCCCAAATGATTAGATGTAAAAACAACATTAGCAAAAAACGATAAAAAATTGTGAAGATAGCTAAGATTGAGTTCTAGCTCAAATATTCCATTTTTGATACCTAAAAATTTAGACACTATTATAGGAAAAAAAGACACGAAACCTCCTAACCCTAAAACAAAGTCTGGCTTCTCTCGCTCAAATACAGATATAACCATTTTTGCGGCTTGCAACCACTTACTCTTAAATTTGCTTGATACCAAAGGTAAGCAACAGTGAGGAATGTCTTTTAAAAGCTTTTTGTCAATTTCTTTAGAGGAACACAAGAAAAAACAATCTGCTTGATTTTGCCAATCTTGAGTCAACGTTAATGCAGGGATGATATGTCCCCCTGTGCCGCCTGCCGCAAAAATAATCTTGAGTTTTTTCATCTCTGATAATTCGACACAAAACTAACTAGAAAAGAGTAAGCAAAGACTGCCGATCCTCCATAACTAACAAATGGTAAAACCAGACCCTTAACTGGGAAAAGTCCCAGGCATACTCCTATGTTATAGGCGGCTGAACTAAAAAGAAAAAATCCAGTCAAAAAATTTAAAAGGCCAAGTTTTCTAATCCTTGAAAAAAAGTATGCTCTATAGAGAAAACAAAAAAGCAGGGTAATAAAAAGCAAAATAATAAAGATCCCCGTCACTAGTCCGGTCTCTTCAACGATTATTGAAAAAATAAAATCTGTGTGTGCGGCAGGTAAGTAAAATCTCTTTTGGGTGCTTTCACCTATACCTTTTCCCCACCAGCCACCTTCATTTATTGCTATAAGGGACTGAATAACTTGAAAGCCGGCTCCTTTAGGATCACTAAAAGGATCTAAGAAATTTTTGAGCCTACTAAGTCTGTATTTTTCAAAAAAAATTCCAACACCAAGTATTAGCAAAGCCAACACACTGGCGAAGCTAATAATTTTCACACTCACTTTTGCAACTAGCAAAGTAACGAACAACATAATCACTATAAACGCAATGCTCCCCAAATCTTTCTGAAGAAACAGCAAAAAGGTTATGCAAGCTACGAAACCTAAAAATAACATATACCTTAGGTTAATGTAATTTGAAGGGACTAATTTGAAAAACTCAGAAAGAAAGAAAATCCACAAAACTTTCACTAACTCAGCTGGCTGCAGATTGAAAACTCCCAAGTTGACCCAGCGTCTCGCCCCGAAACGCTCATCGCCTATAAACAAAGGTAGCACCAAAAATGCAATAATTATGAAAGCCAGCGGTAGCTGTTTGAAAACAAGCTCTTTAAATTTGGTTTTTGCCAGAGAAAGCCCCAGTAGAAACCCTGCAGATCCGCTTAAAAATTGTTTCAAGACCAAGTTAATCGAGTTTTTATTTCCTTCCGTAAAATAGGTTACTGAAAAAATCGCTGATAAACCAATCGCAATAAGCAGGGTCCAACAAAAAAAGATAATGTAAGATGCTATTGTGACAGATTTTGGCTCGGCCATTTAGTTTAGCTTATAGGTGTCCCGTACTATTTCTTTAAAAAAAGCACCCCTCTCCTCGTAATCGCAAAACTCATCAAAGCTTTCCGCGCCCGGTGAGAACAGCGTATTGTGCTTTAAAAAGGCCTTGTCTAGGTTTGAAAGTTTTTCTACCAAAACCGTTTTTATGCCTGCCGACTCCGCAATGAGGCTAAATTGTTTTCGAGACTCGCCAAAGCAGATACAAAGCTGAATGCAATCTTGCAAATCGATAAAAAGTTTGCGCAAAAGCTCCAAATCTTCACCTTCTTTTAATCTACCACCGCAAATTAGATTAAAGTTTTTGACTAAGCTTGAAAGTTTTCTAGCTGAAAAAACTAAACTTGTTAAAGAAGTACTTTTTGAGTCGTTTATAATAAGAGGATCTACGCTAATAGTTTCAAATCGATGAGGAAGCGGTTTGTACAACCTAATTTTCTCCAAAGCGGTTTTTAGATCTAAGCCCATTTTCACAGCTACCGGTAAGGCCAGTGCGAGTTGAGTCTTGGAATTGGGATCCAGCTGATCTAACTCATTAAAGTTTACGCTTGTAGCTAAAAAATTGAGTTGAATGCTGCTGGAACCTGAAAAAACATCTGCATTAGGATCTTGCTGAGACACAGTTACTACTTCTACATCTTTTTTTTTCGCACAATCGAGGAACAAGTCGAACTCCTGAAAATCTTTTCGGCATACAAGAAATCCGCGCCCCTTAATATGCCTGACTAGATTTAATTTTGCTTGTAAGTAATTCTCGAGGGTCTTATGCCGCTTCAAATGGTTAGGGAAAATACTTGTGATCACTCCGCAATCAAAAAACGAGTACTTGTGATATTCGAGCTGGTAGCTGCTAGCTTCGACTATCAAACAGCTAATTTCTGAGCTGTTTGGAATGTCTAAAAACGAATTACCAAAATTTCCACCAACGAAGGATCTCTCTAATAAATGACCAAGCAAATTGCAGGTCGTAGACTTTCCGGCAGATCCCGTTACACCAATCTTAAAAAAACCTTCAGTTAACAAAAGTTCTAAATCAAGCGTGCCCACTAAAACGCTGTATGGGAGGTGGCTAATTTTATCAGGAGCTACTCCTGGCGAGACGATCAACACATCAGCAACAGGATTTTGCTTAAACCAATCCTCAGAGCTTCCATCTGCATCATCCACTAAAAAAGAATTAATATCGTAAAGTTTTAAGTATTTATGTATGGCCTTGCCACTTCTACCTTTTCCATAAATCACAATTTTTTTATTTAAACGTAAAAGATCTAACAACACCTCATCTAATTTTGAGAGTTGCAAAAGCTAAAGCAGCGCATAAGATCGAGACTATCCAAAATCTGATGATGATCTTAGACTCTGGCCAGCCAAGCAGCTCAAAATGATGATGCAAAGGAGCCATTTTAAACAGCCTCTTTCCGCCTGTGGCCTTAAAGTAAAGTCTTTGGAAGATGACCGATAAAGCTTCTAAAATGAGAACCATGCTAGCAATGGCATAGGGAATTTCTTGCTTGCAAACTAACGCGAAGTAGCCCAAACTAGCACCTATTCCTAAAGCTCCTGTATCACCCAAGAATATGCTGGCAGGATAGCAGTTGTACCACAAAAAAGCTATCGATGCGCCAATTATCGCCGCAATCACTACGCATAGTTCCGCCGCACCTGAAACATAAAAAATTCCCAAGTATTCAGCCGCAGGTTTTGTACCAGATAGGTAGCAAAAAACCCCCAAGGTGATGCAGATAAGAACTACATTGCCGACTGCGAGTCCATCCAAGCCATCGGTTAAATTAAGGGCGTTACTGCTCCCAACTATTACAAGCGCTGCGAAAGGAATAAAAAGCAAACCAAGAGAGAGACTCAACTCTTTTGTAAATGGAATATGAAGGTCAGTTGGCAAATCCAAAAGCGCAAAAAAAATGATTGGAACCAAAGAAAAACCGAATTGAAACAGAAGCTTTCTTTTTTCTGATAAACCCCTGGAGTTTTGAAAAACGATTTTATTGTAATCATCAATAAAGCCTATTGACGAAAAAAGAAAAAATGTAAGCAGAAAGCCCCAAATCCAAGGGTTGTCAAATCTTGCGAACAAAAAAGTTGCTATTAAAATGACAAAAGCAAGCACAAACCCTCCCATAGTGGGTGTGCCAGCTTTCTGCAAATGACTTTGTGGGCCATCATCCCTTATGGGTTGAAAAAAACTTAACCTTCTAATTCTTTTTTCAAACAACGGTATTAGCATAAAACTAAGTGTAAAAGCGAAGAAAAATGCACAAATGCTTCTGAAGGTGATGTAGTTAAAGAGATTCAGAAAGCTAAAATTTGCTACCAAAAATTTGCTAAGGAGGTAGAGCACTACAGTATTTTATTTTTTCTGAGCTAGTTTTTGGTATGCCTTTCTTATTTCCTCTCTGTCATCAAATTCAATTTTTCGATCTTTAAGTATTTGATAGCTTTCGTGCCCTTTGCCCGCAACAACGGCGCAAAAATCACTCTCTGCAACAAGCTTTACTGCATAATGTATCGCTTCACTTCTATCCGGCATAACAACATGATTTTTTTTTCGCATACCTGCTAAAATATCTTTTAAAATTTCCACGGGATCTTCGAACCGAGGATTATCACTTGTTAGAATTACCAAGTCCGCTAAATCTTCGGCTACTTTCCCCATAATGGGCCTTTTCTCCTTGTCTCTATTTCCGCCGCAACCAAAAACTACTGCTAAGGGTTTTCCGGAGAGCTTTTTAAGTGAAGAAATTAGATATTCAAGACTCTCGGGAGTATGAGCGTAATCTACAAAAATGTTGGGAACGACTTCCTGAAATCTGCCTTCTGGAAGAGCTAAGCCTGCAGTATCCAGCAAGCTCAAATTGCTAGCGCCTAAAAAGTCTGCTATCCTCAGAGCTGAAGCAACAGACTTCATCGCCTCTGTCGAGAAGAAATTAACTTGAAAAACTTTGCCATCAAACTCAAAACTAGACATTGAAAAAGACTGCTGAACGTTCCTTAGCGAGTCTAATGTTATGGTTTGAATTTCAAAAAAATTTTTATACTTAGTTATTAGCTTTTCAGCCCAACTGTCAAGGAAGTTAACAATTGCAAGTTTTTTTTGTTTGCTAGACTGCCTTAATAAATCGAATAGAATTGCTTTAGCTTGGAAGTAGTTATCTAAACTTTTGTGAAAATCCAAATGGTCCTTCCCAAAACTAGTAAACACGATAGCGTCAAAATGCGTACCATCAAGCCTTCCAAGATAAAGACCATGGCTAGAGCATTCTATAACAACCGCACTATAACCGCTGTCGATTAGAAAAGAAAATATTTTTTGTACAGCAAAAGCTGAAGGGGTTGTGTTTTTAAGAGGATATCGCGTGCTGTCTAAAATTAGGCCTAAAGTGCCTATGAAAGCTGTCTTGAAGCCCAACTTGTTAAGAACTTGATAGATTATGAAGCCCGTGGTTGTTTTACCTTTGGTTCCTGTAACTCCTATAACTTTTAAGCGCTTGGAGGGTTGATCAAAATTCTGGCTAGCGATTTCACCTAATATGGACTTTGGGAGCTCTTTGAAATTTCTTTCGATCTTTGGGTTATTGTGAACGAACTCAAAACCTTCTTTCTCTAATTTAGAAATTTCATCTTTAGGCGCGTTTAAAAATATCCCGAAGCTATCTTTGTTGAAAAACCAAGTATGACAGCATATAAACCGTGCCGGAATTGATCTTCCTATTAAGTTTGAGATTGCATCCCTGTTACAGACTTTTAAAGTATAATCAAATTCATCAGTTAAAATTTCGTCTATCATTTAAAGCCAGAGTCTTCGAGTTTAACTTCTGATATAATTTTGTTTCAACTAAATCTGATACGATCTCCTTAAAGATTGGAGCGGCTGCGGCTCCCCCGGTATACACTTTTTTATTAGGTTCATCTACTGACACAATTATTACCAAAGGTAAGCCATTCGGCATATAAGCAAAGCCTACGAAAGATGACAAATACTTTCCACCAAGGTAACCTTTGCCCCCTGGCGCTATTTTTTTTGCGGTTCCTGTTTTGCCACCAACGACCAAACCATCAACCTTAGCGGCCTTGCCAGTTCCATACTCGCTCTCTACAGCAAACACTAAAAGCTCTTTTAAAACTTTAGAAATGCTAGAATCCAAAACCCTTCTAGTTTTAACAGGAGAGTCGGCGAAAATCCTAGGTGAAATCATAACTCCATCATTCAAAAAAGTAGTAAAAGCTTGAGCTAACTGAATTTGGGTTACTGCCAAACCATACCCATACGAAGCTACAATCTGATCAATAGGTTTTATATTTGTTTGAAACATTATGCCTTTGCTTTCTTCAGTCCAGCTCCAAACTTTACTGCCAAACCCCAAGTTTTTAAAGAAGTTGAAAAACTCGCCTTTGTCCACTGACAACGATAATTTAGCGGTCCCTATGTTTGAAGATTTGGCGAAAACATCTTTAACAGTTAAATAATAAGATTTCGAAATGTCTTTGATTAAATGCACGCCGTATTTCCAAGTTCCCCCCTCGCAGTTTACGATTGAGTTTAAATGATACTTTTTAGTGGCCAAAATAGCGGCGAAAGAAAAAGTTTTAAATATGGAGCCGGGTTCAAAAACGTGCTCAACAAATTTAAGCGATGGCGCAGAGGAGATAGGTAAATTTAAGTTCTCTCTGCCTGTTTGTGCGACAGCCAACATTTCTCCGGTGAAACCATCCATAACGACGCCAAAAATCGCCCTCGCCCCCGTCCGGAGGAGATGTTTGTCGAAAACAGCTTCAACTAACCTTTGAACTTCAATGTCAATCGTCAATCTCAAATCTCTTAGCTTGTCTTTGTTGCTATTTTTGATCATCAAGTCCAGTTGTCTCTCTATACCAAATAAGCCTATGTTATCCCTACCTACTTTTCCGATTAAATAGCTTGCTGCCTCATTGAAAGGATACACCCTAGTTGCTTTGGGAGTGAAATCCAAGATCAGGGGATCTCTTACTTGATTGTATGCTTTTTTCGCCAGTGAAACAGGAACATTCTGTGCCAAATAAACAAACGACTTGCTTTTGTCTAGCTTCGCTTCAAGCTCCTCTGAGGGGATTAGAAGAAGCTGACTAACAGAGTTAACGAACTCCGCTAAGTTTGCAATTCTTTTGGGATGAGCGTAAACATCTGCTCTTAATACTGAAACCGCCAATGTAGTACCGTTTCTGTCTAAAATTTTAGGCCTCCATGCTCCAGAAAACCTTCTTGACTCACCTGAGTGACCTTTAAAATTAACCAGAACGCTTGATAGATTATTTTTAACAGAGATAAATCTCCACAAAACTATGCCTAAGAACATCAAGGCTGAAACTGCAACCGCTAAAAAAACTTTTTTGCAAAGCGAAAACTTACAAGAGGTATTAATTTGCGCTGGCACGCTCTATTTCACACCAAGAGAGTTATAATTTATGAAATTGCGAGCATGCGCAAACTTCCTTAATTTAGGCTCGCTTACAATGCTGGAGTACTCCGCTGATACAGAGTTTAGAGCAATTTGAAGTTGTTCGTATTGTTTTGTCTCATTCAGAATCTCCTCTCTGAGTTTTTCCTTATAATTACTAAGAAAGGCTTCTATAATGATAAAAACGCTTAGAAGGCTTGAAAATAAAATAATCTTCCATCTATTCATTTTTTAAGCAGCACGAAATTCAAAGCTTCTCAATAAGGCCGAACGACTAGATGGATTAGTTTTTACCTCAAGTTCCGAAGGTTTAATGGCCGCCTTAGTCAGTAGCAAGCCTAGTTTTTCCCTTGCCCAACGTCTGAAAGTGGCAGTTACCAATTTATCTTCAAGCGAGTGGAAGCTTATAATGACTAACCGAGAGCCATTTTTTGCTTTCTTTTCGAGTTGACTTAGGAATCGCTCTATTTCTTCTACCTCTTTGTTAATGAACATTCTTAATGCTTGCAACACAACAGCCCTAGGATCTGATTTAAAGCGAACCTGAAGCTTTCTAGGAATCGCTCTAAGTACAATATCGCCAAGTTCTTTAGAACTTTTGATAGGGCGATTTGAAAGAATGCTATTAACGACAAATGAGAGCTCAAAACCTACGCCTCCTTTTTTAAAACAATCGACTAATTCTTTCTTAGTTGCGCGATTTAAAAAGGCTTCGCCAGAAATCAGTTTTTCTGCAGGATTAATTCTGCAATCTAAACTTAGATCATCAAAAAAAGAGAAGCCCCTTCCTCTAGCGAAAAGTTGACCTTGATTTAATCCCAAGTCAAGCAGAAAACCATCGCACTCTTCTAGAGGATATACTCTAAAAGCCTGCGAAAATCTGCAAACCACAAAATAAAATCTTTCGGGGTAATTTTTTTTTAACTTTTCAGCAAATTCCTCGGAAGAAGGATCTCGATCAACCGAGTAAACTATGTTTCGAACGTTCGCCTTTAAAATTCCTTCGGCGTGACCACCTTGGCCAAATGTTCCATCAAAGAAAACACCTCCCTCGGAGGCTTTTAAGTAAAATAAAGCCTCAGTCTTAAGAACAGGAATGTGTTTTCTCATAAATCTGCCTCTTCGAAAATTGAAGGATCTGTTGCAAGTTCTTTCTCGGTATTCTCGATTACCAACTCCCAAACTCTCCTATCCCAGATCCTGAACCCCCACAAACTGCTCGTAAGCGAAACCTCTTTTGTTAAACCTGCATAGGATCTGAGATAGGAGGGGATTAAAATTCGTCCATAACAATCCACTTCACACTCGCTAGCTCGGCTTAAGTAAAAATTCTCTAGTTTTTGAATTTTTGGATTAAATTTGCTCTTCGATTTAAGCTTCTCCTCGAACTTTACCCAATCTTGTAATGAAAAACCTTCAATACATTTATAACCATCACTGATGTAATTAGTTAACACTAACTTAGAGCAATTCAGTTCTAACAAAACTTTTTTTAGTGAAGAGGGCAAAAGGATTCTTCCTTTCTCATCTATAGTTAAACAATGATGCCCTCTAAAAAGCATTTTCCACAATTTACCATTTTTTACCACTTTTAAACAAGAAAATTTTAATTAAACAGTTTTTATATTGTATAAAACATGCGATTAAAAAAGCGGCCTTGATTCAGATTAGTAGTAATTATTTTAGTTTTACAAACTCAACAAACCTGAAACTTTAAAGCTTTTAGCCTTACTACGGGCATTTAGTGTCTTGAAATGTATTAGCCTGCATATGGTTTAGCCTTGCTTTTTAAGGCACTCTGGATAGTTATAAGCTATGGTCTATTTTAAAGTCCAAAAAGCTTATCAACTAATCCTAATTTTACGCAACAAAAATCTAGCAACAATATCTGCAACCTTGAAATCTTCCTTAAGGCTCAAAACCACCGCTGATAATATATAACCTGTTGGCGTAATCTAAAACTTCCAGCAACCTAGGTAAATTTTCGATGATTAAAACCTAACTTTACAAACCTTTGCGGTGGTTCAAATCTAAAACTCAGAGAACTGTCATTTTTTAGCCGCTAAAAAATTTGGTTCTTGCCTGTATTGGTTAATTTGTTTAGATGCTCACCCCTATTGTATCTCCTTATTGTGCCGTCTACCTTATCTTTCCTGTTTTAACTCGTTTAGGCGCTTTTGAGGAAAGCCAAAGTGCACGAGAAAATCTTGAAAACTAGGCTGTTGCTTTAGCCCCTCCCTTAGAACAGAGTCAAAGTCTTGTGCCTCCCCAACACTAGCTAAGAACTTTTTTGTTAAAATCAAACATTTAGGTAACTCTAAATCATCAAGAGAATCTAAAATTTTTCTTGCGCTTGATTCGCTGAATAATCTTTGTAACTCTAAAATTACTCTTAAACTTCGGGTTGAGAACAGGATGTCACCTAGTATTGCCTCCTTAAACAGTCGTGCAGTTTGCTCTTCAACATTAAAGTTTAATTTAACCTTATATCTGATTAACCTAATCATCCGAGAAGGATCTTCTTTGAAAGCTTGAGGTTTAATTAACCTCAAAAGCCTCTTTTCTAAATCATCAACCCCACCGACCAGATCCACCGGTATACAAAATCCTGCAACCACCTCCGACAGCTTTATCATAATTGCGTTAACTGTAAAGTCTCTTCTTTTAGAGTCCTCCTCTATAGATGCCGGCTCACAATATGTAGGTGAGCCCGGCTTCAAGTAAAACTCTTTTCGAGCTCGAACAATATCGACTATTGTGCCATTTAAAACAACCTTACTCGAGAGCATCTTATGATAAACACTATGTTCTAACTGCTTTTCTTTAAGTTTTGAGGAGAAACACTCAAAATCGGTTAAAGTTACAATATCTAAATCTTTAACCACTGGTCCACGGCCAAGCAAACTGTCTCTAACAAACCCCCCTATCAAAAAAGAGTTTTGAAAATCTATTACTCCCTCCAATTTATTGACTGACTGTTTAAGCGGCTCATCAACTACAAAAGACAAAACTAGCTCCTCAGGACACAATTAACACAATGCCTACACAACAAGCTAGAAGGCCGAGTATTTTAGACAGGGAGAAGGGTTCCAAGAACAAAAAATAGCTGCAAATTGCAACCAAAACTATCGAACCTGCTGTGGCCACAGGATGAACCACATTTAAAGGCAACTTGCCGAGACAATAAGCAAATAATATAAAACTTAAACAATAAAAGGATACGCCTAAAAAATAGTACCAGTTAAAAATCAAGCTCCAAATGCTTACAGTGTTCTGACCTTGGAGGTTACTGGATCCTATTTTAACGAAAACACCTGCTAGTGTGTTTACTACAACCAAGAGCGCTAGAAAAAAATAAACCATTAAGCGTAGAGATTTATGAAAATTTTTTTACCATCTAAAATGCGAGAATGCCCTATTTGCTTCGGCCATCTTGTGCGTTTCTTCTTTCTTTTTGATTGCGTTACCTCGTAGGTTAAAGGCGTCCCAAAGCTCTGCGGATAATTTTTCAGCAAACCCTCTTTCAGCTGTTCTAGATCTTGCGCCCAGTTTAAGCCACCTAAGAGCTAAGCTCAATCCTCTTTTGGGGCTAACCTCAACCGGCACTTGATAATTTGCTCCCCCTACCCTCCTGCTTCTAAGCTCAACCTGCGGCTTAACGTTATCAACGCATACCTGAAAAGCTTCCAAAGGAGGGAGCTTTGTTTTTTCTGATAAACTTTGAAGAGCCTTATATAAAAATTTTTCTGCTAATCTCTTTTTACCGTTTAACATTATGACATTTATAAACTTGCTAACTAAAGTGCTGTTGTATAGTGGATCAGGTCTTATGTCTCTTTCTACGCTTCGCTTACGTCGCGGCATTTGCTCTCAACTTCTGTTAATATAACCTAGTAGCGACTAATTTATCAAATCTATCCGAGAATCTAAGCCTGTTATTTTTGCTTGACCGCATTTATTTTTAGCCAATTTTTTTCAAATTTTCAAAAATAAACTCCATAAAACTAAGTCTGATTTCTTACAACGTTTAAAGTTCGCTTTTTGGGTTCTGAGCTGCAGGTTTTTCTTTAAAAGAGCTCCTTTCAACCTCTATCTCAATCTCGCCTCCTATGCCCACCTGATTTCCCATTTCGCTAGTTTGACTTGTGCTCTCCTGTACTTTGATATCGTCCTGAGAACTTCTTTTTACAATTACGGGGGAACTTATCGTTAAAACTGTACATTCTCCTTGTCTTTTATACTCTATATCGAAACCTCCAACGTCTATCACAAAATACTTTTCAAGCACAACAAGCAGCTCTTTTTTGAACTGTTCCAGCTCTTTACTAGTCAGACCTGCCCTATCTTGAACAAGAACTACGGTTAAACGATTTTTTGCAATAACAGAACTAGGTCTTCTATCTGCCAGTTCGTTCTTAAACAACGATTTAAACAACGATCTTAAAAAATTTAACATGCCTGCTTCAGCCTCCTAAGCCTATTTTTCTAACTAGTCTAGACCAAATAGGCTCTTTATCAAACCCTTCAATTTCAACCTGCTCACCTAGCAACCTTGCTGCCATTTTCATAAAGCTTTCCCCTGCTTTAGATTTAGGATTGTAAATAACAGGTTCGCCGTAATTTGCCGAGACTATTACCGACTCATCTCTTAAAACAACACCCAACAATGGAATCCCCAGTATTTCTTGAATGTCTCTTATTGAAAGCATATCACCCCTTCGCATCAAATCCAGATCTAGCCGATTTATAACCAACTTACCATCTAGCTTTTTACTGGCTAGCAAGCCAATTACTTTATCAACATCTCTGATTGCGGGAATCTCGGGAGTAGTTACGAGAATTGCCTCATCTGCCGCGTTAACGGCGCTTTTAAACCCATGCTCAATTCCAGCTGGACAATCTATCAAGATAAAATCGAACTCTTTCCTGAAACTGTCTACAACACTTTTAAACTCTTCTTGGCTTACAGACTCTTTCTCATCTGACTGAGAAGCCGGAAGAAGGTAAAGATTAGCGCTTTTTTTGCTCCTGACTAATGCTTGCGATGGCTTGCACTCGCCCCTGATTACATCCACCAAGTTAAACACAACCCTGTTCTCAAGCCCTAATACAACATCAAGATTCCTAAGCCCTATATCAGCATCTATCACAAGAGTTCGTTTTCCCCTAAGAGCCAAGGCTGCTCCTAGGTTCGCTGTGGTTGTTGTTTTGCCTACTCCCCCTTTTCCTGATGTAACCACATAAACTTTTGCGTTCCCAACGTTACCGTCCACAGCCATATGTTAAACCATTTTTAAAATTAAGCAAAATATTCAGCCTGTTGAGACTTGACCTTTTGCCACACACGATTTTTAACTTGAAAACGTGCAGTTAGTGTAAAACCTACTTATCTCGAGGAGCTAATTAGAGTTAACACTTGAAAATTTTTTTGACTCAAAAAAGTAAAACCTTAAGTCGAAAAAGCAAAATGCTCCCATATGATTTAAGACATCAAATAAAAACGGTAGTTAGTAAGCTTGGAGAGAATTACACCGCTTAATTGGCTAAAACTTCAGGAGGAGCTTCTATCCGCACTGAAGAACGTGCCGATTTTAAGCTGTATTTCCATAACAATTCAGGTTTTGATTTTTGAATGGTAAGTAAATTAACTTTTAAACAAAACGACTCTAAAGCACTTGAAACCGAAAAGCTTTTAATTTTTAGAACTTAAAAGTCTTAAATTTTTTAGGATCAAAAGATTCTACTATTATCTGTCCATCCTGCAAAAAAGCTATCTCTGGTTCTTTCTGAACTGAAACAAAACTCGGCTCACCCCTACTAATTACTGAGCCAATTCGAAGCTGTATTGGAGTTAGCTGAAGAGCTATTATAACTCTACCACCTCCATCTTCATCGAAAGCTCCTGCGTGAGCAACTCCTTTAAGCGAACCTAAAACTATAACATCTCCTCCTGAAATTATTTCTGAGCCTTGATTAGCGTCGCCCACCAAAATTATTGAGTGAGGTGCTTCTATCTTTTGTCCGGATCTCAGAGTACCAAAAACCAACCTAGCATTTGCGTCGTCAATAGTACCGAACTTTAGACCTGTGTCTCTAAGCTCCTCTTTTAAGTTTGAGTCAACATCCTCCAACTTGAATCTCTCGACTTCAGGCTCATTTAAGGTTGGGTCGCTGAAGTTAGCGCCGAGATTACGCAGACACTCCTCTACAGCCTTACAAAAACTTGAGGGAGGAATTTCACCTTCCCAAACAATTTCTACATTAGAATTTCTTAGAAAATCTTGTCTATCAAACAGATAACCCTGCAAATAATCAAGATCTCCCTCATTAGGATATTTAATTTTCAACTTCAAGCCATCTTTACCTCCAGTCAACACAAACCACTTTTCCCGAGGATAGCTATGTGTCATTTCTCTACGATCTTTAGCTTACTGTTGAATGTTATTGGATTATACTATTTGAAACAGCTTTTACCAAATTCAGCTAAAAATGGAGGTAGTCTTTTTTCATTCCAGCAAGGGGCCCCAAGTAGGAATAAAACTTGAAGAATCAGACAACAAACTCACACTTAACATACCAAAACAAGAAAAGGATGGAGACTTTGTAGATGGGGAAACAACCCAGTTGACTTTAAATAAAAACCGCGTATTTTTTAGGCTAAACCTTAATCAAGCTGACTGGAGCCAAAGCTTTAAGTTGGCTAATGAACTAGATCTCGAGGAGATCTGGGAAGTAGTTCAGACTTTCGGCGAAATTTTTGATCTTCGCGCGCTGGCTGAAATAATTTTCCCTAAGGCATCTGAGTCGCAGCTGTTGGCAACAGCCTTAGCAATCTTTTTGAATCCCATTTATTTCGAAATTTCGGGCTCTCAGATTATCCCAAAGAACAGAGAATCTGTTCGCCAAGCAAAACTCAAAATAGCTCGGCAAAAAGAGCAGCAAGCGTTAGCTCAAAAAATTTTTTCATGGCTTTCTGGTGAGACAGAAGACTTGCCTCAGCCGATTATAAAAAGCTTGATAAATTACGCTTTAAGCGACTCGTTTTCAGATGAAATTACCACTTGTTTAGTTCAGCAATCCAACATGAAGCCAGAGTCACTGAAACTTAAAATCCTTTCGGCTCTGAGAACAAAAGGGCTACTAACTGAAAAAACAAATATTCCTCTCCTAAAATCCGACATACCTCTCGATTATCCGAAAGTAAGTTGTTTGCCGGCAAAAGCCCCTGAAACTTACGTCGCGAAGTTTTTTACAGTAGACGAACTTAAAACTAAAGATTTTGACGATGCTTTGCATTTTGAGGCTACGGATAAAGGTTTTATTTTAGAAGTGGCGATCTCCAGCTTAGCTTCTACGGTAGACTATACTAAGGAATTAGAAGAGTCTTTAGTTTTACGCCCTAGCAGCATTTATATGCCCGATCAAACTATTCATATGCTTCCTCCGGAGCTTGCCGAATCTAGACTCTCGCTAGTTGCCTCCGAAGTTAGAGATTGTATGATCGTTCGCGCCATCTTTTCTCAAGATTATGCCTTGCAGGATTTCTCCATAAAATTTGAAAGAATTAAAGTTGCTGAAAATATCACCTATCAGCAATTTCTAGATCTTCTCAAATCTGCTGAATTAGCTCCGTTGGTGGAGTTAGTGCGCCATTTGAAGCACAGAAGACTTAAAGCAGGCGCTATCGACATTAACCAAGAAGAGAGCGATTGTTTTGTAGATTCAGATGGACGGATTAGATTCGTAAGTTACAAGAAAACCCTCGCTCACTCTGCGGTCGAGGAGCTTATGATTTTAGCAAATGAACTTTCAGCTACTTTTGCGGTAAAAAACGAGCTGCCTTTTATCTTTAAAACCCAGTTTATAACTGACCCGAAACTTAAAGAAGAGATACTTCAACTGGAAAACCAATACTTACGAAACTTTAAACTGCGATCAGTACTAGCAAAAGCTGAAACTAGTATTGTGCCCGCCGCTCATGCAAGTCTAGGGCTTCCTTTATACTCTCAAGTAACAAGTCCTATTAGGAGATTTTTTGACTTTGTTCTTCAGAAGCAAATTTTTCATTATATGACAGAAAACAGGATCTTCTTTGATCCCAAAAAACTTTCGGACTTAATAACACGCGCCTCTGTTAATCTGGAGGCAGCTCAAGCCGTCCAAAAAGAGGCAAAAAAATTTTACATTTTGAAGTATTTAATTCAAGAGAACATTAAAGTTTCCGACTGCATCATTCTCAATAAAGTTAAAAACAGATACTTATGCCAATTATTGCCATATCAAGTGTTTAGCTCATTTGAGTCTTCCAAAGATTTTATCCCGGGCCAAATTCTGCAAGTCACCGTACTGGATGTAGACCCCCTTAAAGGGTCGATTAAACTTAACCCGCGATAAAGCCTCACTCCAACACCACCCCTCAAAAGGTTAAGATACCCTTTGAAGTAATTCAAAGCCCGTAACTAAAACTTTTTCGTAAAATTCAACTTTAGAGTATAATGTTAGTTAGGAAGGATTAGTGAAAAGTGTAATTTTCCCGGTAATATTGTTTGTTCTAATTTTAGTTTTATTTTTTACCCCTGAGATTTCTCAGTTCATCTCAAAAATGCAAGTTACAAATCTTCCCACTATGGAGGAAGTCCGCACCTTCTCATCAAGGAATAAAGATTTCGACGTTTCGAGAGCCAGCATTAAAAAACAAGATTTAGCTTTAGAAGATACGCACAGCAAGTTACTTGAAAGCGTTTTTTCGAAGCAATCTAGTTTAGACATTGTATCAAGCCCAGAGTTTAAAGCTGCTCTAAGAATGACGCGGTCTCAAATCTCGGAAATTTTGAAAAAACTCCCCAAGGAAAATTTGAGTTTAGAAGCTTATTTAAAAGGGTATGATCATCTTTTGAGCAAAGTTTTATCTTTCAAAACTTTAAATCCTCAGATAGCTTCAAAATTGCTTGAAGAGATTAACAAGTACGATCTTACTGTTTCCCAGCTTCTTTTAACCTCAGGAGTCGATGCTAATATTTCGAGGGAGTGGTTTAAACTAAGCCTAGCTCCTTGGATTAGTTCTAGCGTCTCTCTGAGAGAGAGTCTAAAAAGCTCCACTGTTTTTGCTCCAGCAGTTCGGTTGGAGTCTCTCAAAGTGAAGCTTCCTCCAGCTAAATCAATTAAAGCAGCTTACGAAGCGGGGTCTAAATTGTTTCCCTCGGTGGATTTATCCTTCTCGGCGGAGGGATCAGATATTGAAAGGTACGAGTTTTATGTAAGAGGGATACTATTGGATAAAGGTAAACTTCGTTCTAAGTCAGAAACTAAAAAAATAAAAATTAGATATAAGGCTCCTCTTGGAAGAAGTTGCCTAGTGCTATACAACAGTTCTGGTGAGTCAAATTTACGGTGTTATGATTTGCTTAACTCTTTAAATTATTACTCCCCTGAAAACCACTCGCTAAATCTTACCAATTTCGTCGTCCATCCTAAATCCAAGTCTTTGCTCACTTTGGATAGGGCTTTCGCTGTCTCTTCAACTACTTCTAGGATAATCTCTGGTCTTCAAACATTCTGAGTTTTAACAAATTTTAGATTAAGCTTTCTTAACCACTGAGGCTTAAAAACGCAGAGAAATAAACTTCTAGTGCCGGAAGTAGAAAACTAGCTTAAACTGCAAATCTGAACGAACTCCACAGACTTTAATCAGAGTGATCTTTCTCGGAGTTTAGGCCTCAGAAACACCGTTGGATTCACTCGGGTCGTTAGCAAAAAATCTTAAAAACTAATACGGCGAATAGTCTACTGCCTGAAGTGGCAATCCTCTAGCAGCTCCAACTAAAAACTCCGGGTCTTGAAGTTTTAAGAAGGCATCTATAACAGCTTTAACAACATTATGAGGATTTGTGCTTCCAATTATCTTGGCTCGAATGTTTTTGATACCTGCAAGTTCAACAAGAGTTCTAACACTAGAAGCTGCTATAATACCTGTCCCTGGAGGCGCAGGTTTCAAGATAACCTTAGTTGCGCAGTAATTACCCTCAACATCAAAAGGAATAGTGTCTTGCTTAATCGGCACCCTGAAAACCCTCTTCTTGGCTTTAGAACTAGCCTTTTTCAAAGCGTCCGGCACTTCGGAAGCTTTTGCAGAAGCAACCCCCAAATGCCCTTTTTTATCCCCTACGGCAACGAGAGCTGAGAATCTGAATCTTCTTCCTCCTGCTACTACTTTGGCTGTTCTATTTACATAGATTAATTTCTCCTCAAAATCCTGAGTTGGAAGGTTTAGCAAAATTCTGGAGTGTAAATCCCGCTTCTTAGCCATTTTGACTATTATATTAAAACTGGTCGAATTTACAAAGTAAGACTAGATTAACTCCTAACCTTTACAGCCAATTTTTGCTTGATGATTTTTTTATTCTCTTCATCAGTCTCAAACTCTAAAGACCTTTCTAAAATTTTTCTGTCGTTGCTTAACTTGGGGTCTAGTTTTATCAAACATAATCTCCTAGCTCTCGAGTCGGGATGCGAGCACAATTTGATTTTACTCTCCGTAGTTAGATTAAATTCACGAGCCAGCAAAAAAGATATGGCCATTTGGGTAAAAACATCTTTGGATCCGTCTAAATCTCGCGCTAAAACCAACTCCAAAACTAAATTTGGGTTTGGCTTCAAATTAAACCAAGCAGTTACAAACTGTTTAGCAGGCTGAGTCCCAGCTAAAATTAAGCTCCCGAGAGAGACTAGTTGTTCTCTTCTCATCAGGTCTTTAAATCTAAAAATTACAGGAAAGCTTTTCTTGCAGGAGTCCTCGACACACATAGTTTCAACTCTATTGAAGGACTCATGGCTAAGTTCGGAAAGAGGGAATTTAATCAAATCAAGATAATAGTCTGCAGGCAACTCTGGCAAAGTGCCAGCAACTATTTTGAGCTTGTAAAGAGAGTTTAGCTGTTTCCAATCTACTAAGCTAGACTCATTAAACCAATCTATTAACGCTTTAAAACTTAACTCCAAGTTTTGCAAAAGCGATTCCGCACATTTAACATTTATTAGCTCATTATCGATTAACACCCTCAATAAAACTATCGTGAATACAGGCTCTAGAGAAGAAATTTCGTTTTTGAAATCTGAGCAAAAATCTAAAAAAACTTTTGTGACTAGTCTGAAAGCTGAGTGCGCAGGATTTGTAACTCCGTTATCTATCAAGAATTTAACTACCCTGGCTAAGCGTTCATCAGAAACAGTCAAATTTCTAAGGTTTAACTTTGCCAACCCTAAGTCATCTTGCGTACTAATTGCAGACAAAACTAGTACTCCGGCTTCGCCTAATTTTGTCAGATCGGGAGCACGGATTAAGTTAGGGCTAATGACTTTGTAAAAAATTAAGTTCGAAAGTATCATAACATCAGCCTCCGTAAAATTTGAGGCAACTTTAAGATCGGACAACCTTTTTGCAAGCTCAACATTTAAAAAATCTGATTTTTCTAAGCTTTTGAAAAAGCTCAAAACATACAGAAAAAAAGCTCTATCTCCAGACAACACTAAATAATCCCCCACAACCTTGAGAACCCCCATATCACCAGCCTCAATAGCTTTCTTTAGCTCAGCTTGGGAAATAGAGGGTTTCTCAATCACATGTCCGTCATTGGATTTATTTGACAGAAAGTAAAAACCAACAAAAAGACCCAATGAAAGTAGAATTAGCGTAATTATTAAACCCGCGCTGTTTCGCCTAACAGGATTTTCCGCCGGGGAAGCAAGCTCGAAATTTAAAACGCTCGCAGGCCTTTTAGCGGGATCTGTGTTTAAGCACTGCATTACCCAAAAAGAAACGTTAGGAGGCAGGTTTGGAAATTTCGAGACAAATTTTCCCAAAGAATAAAAATCACCCTTAAAGCTTAAGCCACCCTCAGGGCAAAGATACTCGCTTTGATACCATGGGATGAGAGCAGATACGCAAGGATCAAGAAATATAATTTGATCCTCTAAAATCGCTATGTTAGAGGGAGTAAGATGACCGTGGAGCAATCCTACTTTTTGATAACGTTGAAAGGCAGCGACAACCTTCTCAAAAGCTAAGCTGCCGGAATCTGCTAGAGTTTGAAAAAACCTTCTTTTAAGAAATTTTTTGTCGCCTGAAAAATCCCAGCTTAACTCGAGCTCTGTTTGGTGGATCGCCCACTTTTTTAAGAAATACTCTAATTTCGCAAGATGCTCAGGGCGAAAAGTAAAAATATCGTCCAGAAACCTTATTAAATAAGTTTTACCCTCAAGCAAGTAAACTATTCTTGGGTAATCAGCCCCTTCTTCAAAATATGCTCCGAGAATAGAAGCTGAGCTGATGCCTCCATCGCTTGCTAGTTTCAATAACTGCTCTTTTTGAAGGGGATCAAGAAAGTTTAAGTCTTTAAAGGGCATTATTTATAAGTGTGTTATAATTTAGTGGGAACCTAGTAATGAGAATACCAGATGAGGTTACTTACGAGCAAATACATCAGATAATCCAAGGAGTTACAGAAAATTATGATGTCCCGGTGCCCATAGGAGGACGGTGTGAAAGTTATGTTTATTATAGACTTGAAAACCTTCAGGAAGATGAGATAGCAATGTGTGCTAAGTATGTGCTGCAAAGGCTAGAAAATGCGCTCGAGATAAATGATATTGGTTTGTTTTTAAAATTGAAAGGAGCAATAACTTCTTTCGCCGAGTGCCTCTATGCGCTTTTTTGCGAAATATACAACTTAGAGCCAAAATTTGAGTTGTACAGCGAAAACCTTTTTTTAAATGGCAAAGCCGACATTTTACGAAATAAGACAGCAATCTTAATCTCTGATGTTATAACTACTGCAAAAAGCAGCTTAGAAGCTCACTCCCAAGCCACCTTAAGAGGAATCAAGATAGCTGCGTGGATCGCTTTAATAGATCGTACCTTTGGACCGGGTCCTGTGCCAGTTATAGCCGCTTACACGGGAGCTCCTGTTTCAGTTTTAACTAAGGTAGGGTAAATTTAGCCAGCTTTCTTGATTTCTAGGCTTTTTAGTTTTTGTTGGAGATCATAAGTCCATTCCTCCCAACCAGGCACCTTTGAGCGCCTGTCTAGTAGCATTTTCAAAGTATCAATCGTATCCCCTTGATGATCTTTTAAAACTGCTCTTAAAGAGTCTTCTAAAAATTTCAGCGCTTTAGATACAGACTCTAGCTTTTCTTGATTTACCGTTCTGTTACTAAATGGCCTGTTTCTCTCCACTTGCGCGTCAAAAACTCTCCTAAGAAGTGTAATAAAGTGTAAAAGCTCTTCTAACTCAACCTTTGTTAAAGGCTGACTTAAACAGGCGGGGTCTAAAAATGGCAAGAAAAATTTAAAAATATCCACCCCGAATAAGTGCTTATTCTCTATACTAACTAATCTCACCAAGAAATCAATAGTTTTTTTCTAATTGACTGCGTAGAAAAGCTACTTTATGTTTTTGTTAAAATGTTCAATATAAATTTTGACTTTTTAGTTTATAGCTTCTGGAGCATTCCCCTACTTATATCCGTAATTTCTCTTTTATCTCACAGCAAAGAATTATTCCAACAAGACAGAAGGATGATTAAATTGGCTTTTCAAAATTTAATTTTCTCAACTGTGGCTTTGGGCATCTGTTTTGTTGTTGATCTTTACTTAACACCTGTTCTAAGAGATCAGTTAGGGTTAGAACTTTCGGTTGTTACATTTATAAGGTTTCTTTATGTAATAGCGGCATTTTATTTAATTAGCTGGGTTTTCAATTTCATCAGCTCATGGCTCTAATTTGCGGAATAGATGAAGCGGGAAGAGGAAGCTTAGCTGGGCCAGTAGCTGTAGCTGGATGCGTTGTGCCTGAAGATTTTAGACTGGAGGGTTTGCAAGACAGCAAAAAACTATCTGCTTCAGCGCGATTAAAGTTATATCACTTGATAAAAGAAAATGTTAACGCTTTTTTTGTAGTCTTTATTGGGCCGCGAAGGATAGAAAAATTCAACATTTTGCAAGCAGTTATGAGAGGCGTTGAAAAAGTGGTAAGCAGATTACAAGCTGATTTTTACATAATAGATGGCAACCACAAACCTGATAGTCTTAAAAACAGGTATGATGTAGAGTGTTTGGTGGACGCTGATGAAAAATTGGCTGCTGTTTCAGCCGCAAGCGTTTTAGCTAAAGTCAGTCGGGATTGCCTTATGGCGTGGATAGAAAAAAAATATCCTTCCTACAGATTCTCATTGCATAAGGGCTATGGCACTGCAAAACATTTTGAAGAAATTCAAAGATTTGGCATTTCCATAATTCACAGAAGCACATTCTCCCCATGCGCAAAACTGGAACAAAAGCTTCTGCTTATCGATTATTAAGTTGAGGAGCAAGTGAGACAAAACCAACTTTATAAACAAGCTTTGGGATTACTGGGGGAATTTTTAATTTATGTTGCATTAATTTTGAGAGGCTATAAAGTTCTCGCCAGAAGATTTAGATTTAAAAGACGAGAGATCGATATTTTGGCTGAGAAACAGGGCCTACTTCATATTTTTGAAGTTAAAACTATCACGCAGCTTACAGATCCTTTTAACTTAATAAAAAGAAGGCAGAAAGTTAGTCTTTTTAAAGCAACTAGAGCTTTCTGCTTAGAAAACTTAATCTTTCCCGATTACGCCGTCTTTAATGCTGCAATTGTTCATTTTAAAGCAGGGATCCCTAGAATACTATGGCTGGAGAACCTGGATCGGATAAGTTTATTCCACGGCTAGCCTCTTATAAAGCAGTCAAAATAAGAATACCGCGAGATCCTTTTAGGTTGTTTAGGCACTTGTTTAAAAACGCCTTAAAAAGCGAGTTTGAAGCCAATGCTGCCGTATTAGCCACTAATTTAAATGCGCGTTATGTTTTAGTTAAAAAAATCTCCCAAAGTGGTTTTATTTTCTTTACATCCAAGTACTCTTTTAAATACAAGGAAATTTCTAAAGATTCCCGCGTTATTTTACTTTTTTACTGGCCAACTCTGGGAGTGCAGGTGCGTTTAAAAGGTAGAGCTAAAGAAGTCTCCCGAGATTTAGCGGAAGAATACTTCTTAAGTCGTCCTTTCGAGAGTCAGGTGGCTACTTTAATCTCGAAACAAAGTAGGTTTTTAAAAGATAGAAAAAACTTTGAAAACTTTTACTCTAAAACTCTTTCTAAATTACAAGGCTTGAAAATATCAGTCCCGAAGCATTGGAGTGGGTTTAGCATAGTACCTCAGAGTTATGAGTTTTTATTCTTAAGTCAAACCAGATTGCATAGAAGAGTGCTTTATAAAAAAACCCATCACAGTTGGGTGATCAGAGAACTTTATCCTTAACAGCTAAGGAAAATTAAAAAATGCTAAGCCCAAGTAAAAACCTGATTTTGGGCAACGAACCTTTATACAGCGTTAGAGGCTGGTTTTTAAGCCGCATAAGTTTAAACAGAAATTTCTGGTTACTTGATCGAACGGAAAACTCTGTTGCAGACCTTTTAACAAGTTAATTTTTTGAAATAATTGCCTTTTTCATAGGTAAATTTCTAAAACTAACTAGCTTTATAACGCAAAAGTCGATCAAAAAGGCTGCCAAACTAAACGCAGAGAGAAATAAAGCTTCTCTTCAGTTATGCGGCAAATCTAGTTTTTATTTTTAACATTTGAAACACTTGCAGAAGTGCGCACAAGAAGCCTTTTTTAAGCAGCTTAACCTGCCACAGTGTTGTAGGTAAGCTTGAGTAAGCTTTTATAAAGAGCGGAGCTTTACATTTTGTTGCTTTGCCTTCCTTGAACATGAACAGCAACTAGTAGTGTTTTAAAAGCACTTTTGTCCGGAACAATAAGAGAACAACGACTCCCTCTTGATTTCTAAACTGGGATTCAAGCTTAGCAACGCTACTTAAGTAAACTGATCGTTATAAGTAAACTAATAGTTAAAAGTCACGATTTTATAATAATTAGTTGGCTGATCAAATTTTAAAAACGCAGATAGATATTAAGTATCGAGTTTCTAGATTTTACGGAATTTTCTTGAGATCCTCTCCCGACTGAAGCCATTTGCTTGCGGCTTTCTTTCCTGCCTCCACCCCGGGCTGATCGTAGGCGTTTATGCCAAAGTAATGCGCGTAGAAACCTACCACTCTTTCAAACAACGCTATCAAAGCGCCTAAGTTAAACTCATCAACTTTAGGAACTATTATACTAAACCACTCACGTTTTTTGTCACTTAAAGCCTCACGGGTTCCTAAGTAGAAAGCGTCCAAGTAAGAGTCAGCAGTAAAGGGTTTTAAAGCCGTGTCATCTAAGGTTATGTCTGGATGTAGTCTTCGGATGAAGCAAACCGTAAAATCATCTCTTCCTTCTTGCAGCTGTTGAATAAAGGAGTGCTGGTCTGTAGTTCCTTTGTTTCCGTAAACAGTTATACCATGATTTTCAACGACGCCATTTTTTCTTACTTCTTTACCTAAAGACTCCATGAAAAGTTGTTGCAAGTATTTGCTGAACAGCTCAAGACGATCGGAGTAAGGAAGAACGACTAAGTTATGCTTATTTCTTTTAGTTGCATCAATCAAACAGCAAGCGATAATTCCGGCTGGGTTACTTTGAATGTCGTTTTCTCGGGTGATGTTATCCATCCAACTAGCCCCCCTGAGGAAGGCGTCCGTATCTAGGTTTAAGAAGTGAGTTACTACTAGCCCAACAGCGCTGGTTATACTCATTCTCCCTCTAACCCAATCCCAAATCTTAAAGCGCTCAGCCCAGTTTTTGGCCTCTTCCCAAAGTTTGGATCCTTCCATAGTAACAGCAACTGCATGCATGTTGAAGGGTAAGCCTTGGCTTAAATAAAGGTGTTGTAAAATTTTTGCAACTACTGCGGTTTCAGTTGTCGAGCCAGATTTTGATGCCACACAAACTAAGCTACTAGCTAAATTAATTCCGCAGAGTTTGATTGCAAGTCCTTCTACATCCACGTTATCTAGAACAACCACTTTTTTGTTTCTTTGGGCCTTAAAACACTCTGCAATCAACATTGGGCCTAAGGATGAGCCGCCTATTCCTGCGTAGATTAAACTTTCAAAAGAATTAGTTTCGAAAAAGTTGCGCAGTTTTACCCACTCTTTTTTTATGTCCTCAGCTATTTGAGGGCTGGCAACTGAGGGGTTCCTAAGCCAGTAAGTGCCAACTTGTGTATTTTCCGTGGGGTTAACTATAGCACCCTCTTCTAACTGCACCATAAATTTCAAAGCGTCTCGAAACCAAGATTGATAACTTGAGAGGTTAACACTAACTCCCTCATAATTAAGCCAAAAGCCTTCAGCCAAATTTATTAGTTTCATGTTGGAACCATTAACAAGTATACTTAGTAGTAGTAGGTACAAAAAGTTTTTTTGATTCAAGCTAGTTTTTTGTTAGATAATTTTAAAGCGATCACTTAGCGTTTTAGGCTTATGAGTAAAAAGAAAGCTCAAGCATCTGTGGTGAAACAAACAATTGATGAAACTAAAGTGTTCCTTCTTGGTGCTTTAAAAAAACCCGTTGAGGCTGGCACAATTTTGCCAACGTCAAAATGGGCAGCTGAAGCGATGCTGAAGCCATTAAGGCAATTTTTAGCGGCATTTCCCGAAGAAAAGCCTGACGTTTTAGAGATAGGCCCAGGAGCTGGCTCAATTTCTAAGAAGCTTTTTGAAATCAGGGAAAAGTTAGGCAGGTTTGTTTTAGTAGAGTGTAACGATTTTTACTCTAGATACTTAAAAGAGCTTGCTAAAAAGTATAACTGTGAAGTTGAGATTATCAACTCTTACATTCAGGATGTTGATTTAGACTTTCGTCCCAAGTTTATAATCTGTTCGGTGCCTTTTTTAGCGATGAATCTACAAGCTGCTGTCGAAGTTTTTGCAAAGATTCGTTACTTAAGCGGAGAGGATACAATTTTAACTTTTTTTGAGCATGTTGTGGTTCGCAAGGTGAAAACTCTCTTTAACGAAAAGAAAAAATTTTTCTATGAAATACTAGAGGAGGGAGTCATAGGCAAAGAGCTGATTGTAAGAAACTATTTTCCTATTAGAGTCTTTACGGTCAAGCCATCTTTAATAAGGATCAATATGGCCAAAGCCTTGGTGCAAGTCTAGAAAGTTTGTGGAGTCAGAATGTTTAAATTCAAACACTATAAGCGGCCGTTATTGAAGTTTGTGGTTTTAATAGCTAAAAAAAGGTAACAAGATAGAAAAACAAGTTTATGTGCCTCAGTTAACAAATATAACCATCTGGTCGGAGCCTCTTAAGTCTATAACGAGATTACTACATACGCCAAATAGTATTACATTAAACACTAACTATGTTTAAATCAAAGCAGTTAGAAAAGTTTACCTGACGCTAGTTTTGGCACGATAAGAGCCCCCGCTAACTATCAACTGCTTAAACACACCTTAACCCACAACAATCATTAAATGCAAATCTATAAAATCATGAAATGCAAATCTATTATCGGGATAAATCCATGCAAAAAAAATACCGCTATTTCAATCCAGCTTTACAGAAAACATGAAAAAAGAAAACCAGAAAGCCCGGCGTTACGCAAAGTTTTTTAAAACTATTTACCATGAACTCTTAAAATGTTTTACTCCCAGCTATGCCTATTAAACTAGCTACACCGCAAAATGAAAATACCTGGTAAACAAAAACAGAATTTCGTTTTGAAAAAAACTTAATAAATCTTTCGTCTCTAATGCAAAGTTGCTTCTTTCATGCTTTCGTGGCTTGAAAACCTTCCTAGTATCATTTTTAGCTAGATTAGCAAAAAAATCAAAACGTTACTCCATCCCTTTCTCCGCCTTCTTCCCCTTTCACACGTACCCACAATTTCCAACTCTTCTTCTGACTTGTTTTTAACCTCTTGACTTCTGTCCTGCTAGCAAAACTCTGTAAATAGCTACCTTCTAAAACCCTTCCTGCTTATTTAATCTTCTAACACCCGCTGCCAAAGTTAAATAGTACTTCTAACAAATCTGCATCATCCACACTAAAGTCACCATTTATGTCTTCCCTAGTATAACTCTGCTCACCAAACTTAAATAACACGCTTAACAAATCACTATCATCCACACATCCACTGCAGTCAACATCCGCTCCACACGTGTCAAGCCTTTGCGCTTTAAAACCTACAACCCCTAAATTCGGTCTAGCATCACGAGCCTCATCAAACGGACTTACTATACCTAACTCTCTATGAATACTTAAGCAATGGCACACATGCGCGTGACGGCTACGATACCTGGTATTCGGCCAGTAGTACTCTGGATCTCCACACGAGTAATTGTAACCTGGAATTCTACGATCTGAAATATTTACCGAACCTAGCGCACTTAGCAGTATCTCCCTTGCAGTTGCATTTTGATTACATGGTATAAATGGTCCAGCCGAGTTAGGAGCTGGTATCACTATTGCTTCTGTTTGAACTTCATACCAAATCACCTCGTCATCCTTAAACGGAACATTAGCAACCGCTACAACATACCTCTTGTTCGGATTTAAAACCAACTGCCCCCTCTCCGGAAATACAAAATCATGATAATACATCCCAACCCTTGCCGGCGCATTCCTCCAGTCTTTAAACTTCAAATTCAGATACTGATAACTTATCCCTGCTAACGCTTCATCCTTTGTAGCCCTGAAATGGTAATTATAAAGCAACGGACTACGCTCATTAGGCCACTCATTTGGTCCCAACTCATACACAAACACAACCGGCGAACCACTTTTCGGGTGATTTATGTCCCAGTTAAATAAATGAATAGGATATGGATTATTGAAATAACCGTTCCACCTACAAACTTGCCTAGTTCCACCATCAGGCAGTGTGTACCTTGAAATACTGGTATCACAATACCCAAAAGTTGAGAAAAACTCTAACCCAGTTAACTTCACTGGATAATTAACTCCTAGCAAAGCAGGATCCCAATAAACGCCCGTCCTGCCTCCGTACGAGCTATTCGTAGTGCGTGGAGGATATATGCCATTCCAGGCTTCCCAACTAAATGGTAATGCAATAGGAGGAGTAGGGCTATTTACATCACCAAACGCCACTATGCCAGCCTTTGCTTGCTGCCAAGTGTAGGGCAAAACTATTTCCTGACTAACAACTAGCCCACATAGTAGGCACCCAATGGTTTTGGCTGCTTTACTAACTAAATCCTCTAACATAACTTGTAGTTTTAGATTAGCATCTTTTTTTTAGTAAGGCAACTCTTTGAGAGATTTTAAGGTTTGTATCAAACTTGCAAAATCTTATCCAAAGCCTAGTTCAACCAACACGGGTAAATGTTAAAGCTCGATCAAATAGGTTAAGATTTTACCTTTTTTTTAAGTAGAGTATCCTAAAGAGGGAGAAATTGGTTTAAATTCTGTTTCTGTGTTGAACGTTGATTACCTCAAAATTTCATATACTAGATTATTGCTACAACTTTAAGCTCAGTGTAACATTTGTTGTCTGCTTTTCAAACAAGGAAATGGTCAATTAATAACTAAGTTTCTATTGATCGGAATAGCCTCTTGATATCTTTTCAAAAGCACGATCCAAGCTGTCTTGCATTGAATTGCTCATTTCCTCGTAAGCTACACCTAATCCTGCTAGAGCGATTGAGACAATAACCAAAACCCCCGCTACCAAAACCGCATATTCAGAAAAACTTACACCCCGCTTCACTTGGCTTATCAAATTACCCAGTAATCAATCGGCAGTTTGAATATTTTTGTTAAGTTTTTGAAAATTTTTTAGTTTTGGTAAAAAGATAGGGTCTTTTAAAGGCCCGTTTTAATAGGTCTGGCCTTGACAGGCTGAAACTGAGGAGATTAACCTCTTAACAGGTTTTGCTGGGAGAGTCCCTGGTTAAGCCACTAAAATACTGCATTTAGCAGGCTGAGTAGCGTGGATCGCCTAATTAAGTCTAATTTTAAGTACTTCTCCTTTTAAGCAATTCTAAAATTTACCGGTGCTTTCAACTGAGTTTGGTTTTCCTTACGCTTGAGTGGGGTTGATTTTCTAATGCCAGAGTGTAGTCTAAAGGGGAAAGGCTAAGCCCGGATAGGCAATCTGCATCCACACTTTGTATACTCAACTGAAACGCTTATTATGGAAGCTTTAACCTTTGCCTTCAATTTTACAGCTTTAAGCGAACTTTTATTTTGATTTCTTTAAGTTATAGATTACTACTAATTTAAAACACTTACGATGCTATAGCCCCTATAGCTAAAGCGAAAATCTTTCAGTCTAAATAGTATGATCATTTTTAAAAAAGGTTAAGTCTAAAAAAAAGCTTGAATACTACACTGTTAGCTCATACTGCAAAGCAAAAACAGGCTTTTAGAAGTCGCAACAACACAAACCAGTTAATGATTTTAGGTTAACCTTAGGCATTCAATTTAAGTAGCTCTTTTGTGCCTGTATATTTCGGCGTTTTATTTTGATAAAGCTTCGATAAAAGAGGAACTCGACCAATCAGGAACTATTGATTGGCCACTGGGTTTAGCCTTGTACGCATATTTGTTCGCAAAAGAGAAACCTTCAAATTATTGCCATATTTTTTTGGCCGGTTCACTAAGAAAAAACCTGTTTTATTTAAATAATAACAATACACCAATTTAAAGAGGCTGCGACCAATGGTTGGTTGGTTACTTCTAATTTTAAACAAGTCTAAAATTTACAGGTGCTTTTAACTGAGTTTGGTTTTCCTTACGCTTGAGTAGGGTTGATTTTCCAATGCCAGATTGTAGTCTAAAAGCCCGGATAGGCAATCTGAATCTACACTTTTTACATTCAACGAAATTGCTTATTAAGGAAGCTTTAACCTTTGCCTTCAATTTTACAGCTTTAAAGCTAACTTATAATTTTGATTTTTTTAAGTTGTAGATTACTGCTAAATTAAAACACTTACGATGAAATAGCCTTTTAAGCTAAAGCGAAAATTTTTCAGTCTAAATCGTATGATCGTTTTTAAAAAAGGTTCGGTCTACAAAAAGCTTGAACGCAGCACTGTTGACTCATGCTGCAAAGAAGAAACAGGCTTTTAGGAGTCGCAACAACACAAGCCACTTAGTGATTTTAGGTTGAACTTCGGCAGTCAATTTAAGTAGCTCTTTTGTGCTTCTATATTGCGGCGTTTTATTTTGATGAAGCTGCGATCAATGAGGACCTCGACCAATTAGGAACTATTAATTGGCTATTGGGTTTAGCCCTGTGCGCATATTTATTCGCAATAGAAAAACCTCTAAATTATTGCCATACTCCATGTCCGGTTTACTAAGCAAAAACTTGTTTTAGTTAAATAATAACAACACACCAATCTAAAGAGGCTGCGACCAGTGGATTCCAACTGTTAGAAGAGGCTGCGACCAATGGTGGTGACAATCTAGAGAGGTTGCGACCAGTAGTGGTGGTGGCTTATTTTGATGAAGCTGTGATCAGTCCTTATCCTATTTATTGAGCAAAAACGTGTTTTAGTTAAATAGTAACATTACACTAATTCGAAGAGGCTGCGACCAGAGGATTCCTAAAAAATTAAATTTTAGACATTAAGTCTTAAAAAAGTGCTAAAGTTTTTGGTTGCGCGTGCCGATAATTAATACGTAAAATGATTATGGAGGGAAATATGAAGAAAGAAAAATTATTTAAAAATAAAAAAAGAGGGCAAGGGTTTGCTGAGTATGCGCTTTTAGCAGGGGGAATGATTATTATAATCGGGTTAGCTTTAGTTGCGCTACGGCAGGCTAATATATTTAACAATGTGGGAACGTACATTAGATGTCTTCTGAGGGTAGCGACGGCTGAAGTGGGGCAAACAACAGTAGGCTTCAGCGGTTGTAACGCTTGTTTATCAGGTGGCTCCCACGAAGTTAACGGCGTTAACTATTGTAACTAAATCAGCCTAAGCTCGGCTCAATACAGTACTCCGTATTGGTGAGTTTGTATCCTTAAAAAGGGTACAATACCACAAGGCTTAATTTTACAAGAAATATCCCCTCGCAAGGGCACGGGTGGTGAAAATGTTTATTTGATGCGAGTTTAATCCATCAAATAAACAGGATTCAACCACCCGACCAGCCTGCAAGCTCTTGCTTGTTTCGGGCAAGGCTTCAAGGCCCTTGTTTACTTGGTATTGGTCTTGCAACAGTATTGTAAGTGACAAATTTTTCCGCTAGGATTTTAGGATCGGCTTTATCAGCCTTAAAAGCGCAGCAGGCTAAACTGGCTGTTGCTTCAAACAACATAGCCAACGCACAAACGCCCGGCTACTCGCGCCGGGTGGTAAACCTAGCGGAAAAATCTTCCCTTGACTCTTCAAACTTCCGCGGCCTGGGCTACGGTGTTGAGATTCAGTCTGTAAGAAGAGTTACAGACTCGCTGCTCCACAGAAACTTGTTGATCGAAACAAGCCAGCTTAATTTTCACTCCTCACAAAAAAGCCTTCTTGAAAAACTAGATTCACTCTTTGGAATAAACGGCGTAGGAGGAGCTTTGCAAGCTAAAATCGATGAATTTTTTCAATCACTCGAAAATGCTGCCCAAAACCCTTCCTCAAGCGCTTACAGACAAGCTGTTATCCAAAAAGGATCTCTTCTGGCCGATACTATCAGGCTAACCTTTAGCTCCTTAGCTGCAGCTCAGCGCGAAGCAAACTCGCTTCTTTTAGACCACGTCGAAAAAGTAAACCAGCTCACCTCACAAATTGCAGCCCTAAACCAACAAATCGCTGGCTTTGAAGCTCAAAACGGACATGAATCCGCTCTAGACCTCCGAGATCAACGGGATGCCCTACTCCAACAACTAGCCCAATACGTAAACTTCGATACAGTTGAAACCTCAAACGGCCAAGTTTCAGTATTCCTTAAAAACGGAATTGCCCTAGTTAATGGATCTAACACCCTAGAACTTAAAGCCCTAACTAACCCAAGTTTCGTTTCAACACCACTTCCTGCGCTAGACGGAGGCGCGCTTCACTATGTTGTTGCTGAACTCTCGCCCGGAGCGCACATAGACTTGAGCGAAGTGCTTAAAGACTCCGGCGGCTCAATCGGAGGCTTACTTAAATTCAGAGGAACTGCAACCACAGCCACATCCGCACTTGATGTAGAAGGTTCTGTTGTTTCAGTTGCGCGAAAAATTGAAAGCTTGGCTAGATTTTTTCTTACAACTGTAAATCAAATATACAGAGGCTGGGACCCAAACCTGCCTAGCAATGGTGATGAAAACCCGGGAACTCCCGGAGTTTTCGACGCTTCAAGCGTAGATCTATACGGAAACTCGCCCGGTGTGTATGGCTTGTTTGGAACTTCAGGAATTACTCTAACCGATACAAATGGTGACGGCCTTCCAAACGATCTTCCAAATAACACGACACTTGCAGATAAACTAAAATTTCTTGTTTCAGACCCCAACTCTTTAGCGTTTGCAAGAGACTTAGACCCTACCCCAGGAAGCGTTACCTTTGCACCCGGAGACGGGACCATCGCAGCAAATCTAGCTGCGCTTCGCTACCAAAACCACCTGTTTTCCGCCCCAAACTTTAGTTACAACGGAAAAATTAGCGATGTAGTTAATTTGACTAACTCGCAAGTAGGAGCGCTTGTCTCAAGTAACAGCCAAAACACCGCCTACTCAAGCGCAAGAGTTGAGTTTTTCAGGCAAAAACTCGAGGAAGTAAGAGGAGTGGACACAGATGAAGAGCTGGCCAAAATTATTGAGGCTCAGCGCTACTACGAAATGGCATCTAAACTTATAAGGATTAGTGACAACCTGCTCGAGACAATCCTTCAAATAATATGACAAGAGTACCAGATAGCATACGATTCGGAACCCTTCTTTCAGGAATCTATAATCATAAAAGAGAGTTTGATAGGGCAGCTAAAGAGGTCTCTTCAGGGAAACGGGTTTTCGCTCCTTCAGATAGCGTAAATTATCCTCAAATTGTAGCCCACGAGGCGAAACTTCGGGACATCAGCTCTTTTAAATCAAGAATAGAAAGCCTCAGAGGATATTTTGCGTTTGTTGAAGAAAATTTAGCACAGGCTAACAATGTTCTGGTTAGAGCAAAAGAAATAGCAGTTCAGGCAGCCAATGAAACTCTTGATCCAGCAGCTAGAGAGAGGTTAAGCCATGAAGTATTTGCACTACGAGACCACCTTGTTAGGCTTGCTAACTCAACCTACCAAGGGCAATATATTTGGGGGGGTGCAGACTCGGACGATCCACCTTTCGATGCGCTAACCTACACAGTTCCAGCTTCAGGACCTGCATCGCAACGGTATGTTTTTGATGCCGAGCCAGGTACAAATGTTTTTAATAAGGTTAAGGTTTCATACGACTTTGAGGTTACTGTAGGCGCGCACGGAGGAGACACCTTCTCGCGCGCCATTGGGGCATTAGAGCGACTTGGAAGAGCGCTTGCCGGCTACTCAACTAACCCTCCAACAGGGCTTCCAAACGGAACGGGCTCAGCTTACAGCTTCCCAGCCGACTACCCTTTACAAACCCAAGCAATCAGGCAAGCAATAGATTTGCTTGAAGAAGCGCGGGCTAACGATATCGGAAACCAGCGAACTATCGTAGGTTCCAAAATGACTAGGCTAGATATTGCAGAAAAACTTATCACGATGGATAAAGATGCTAGTCTTGAGTTTTTAGCCAAAGAAAGAGACTCTGATATCGCCGAAGCCGCCACAAGACTAACCCGAAGCGACCAACTTCTACAAGCCTCCTACCAAGTCCTTGCCCGAATCAGCCGGTTAAGCTTAATTGATTTTATTTAAAACTCTAACTCACCCTATAGGTTGCCAATCCAAAGCCCTAGCAGGCAGTACTGTTAACCTAAAACGGATCTAAAAATTGGTCGCAGATCCAAAAATTGGTCCCAGCCTCGTAAAAAGTAGCTATAATGTAACCCATAAGACATACTAAAAATTAAATAGATATTAAGTTGAATCCAAGCCGCAGTCTCTAAAGTGCTCTCTATCTATTCTCTATGTTCCGGTCGCATTCTCATCAGAATTAAACATTATTTTATTATTGTTAAGAGGATTTGACTCTAAGACAAACTTCTTACCAAGTTGTAGGCATCTTTTTTGAGTCGTAGCCCCTAGCTAAACTTTGGTGGCAGCCTCTTTGAGATAGAACAACATATACTGTGAACTAAAACTTAAACCGAGTAAAAAGGCTGCGACCAGGTTTAGGCTTGCCCTGCCATTACTACACTATCTTGCTTGTCGCCTTTCAAAATAGGATGCCACCATTTTGTCAACCAGGAATCAGGAGCATTGTGATTGGTATAAATGCTATAAAAAAGCTCGTTATTAAAAATGTCCATGATCCTAAAGTCAAGCCAAAACAAGAAGAGGATGCCACCATTTTTAAGCAACAAGATATCAGAAATAATATCTGTCAAATAAGTAATTGATAAAAGCTAATATTTAAGCAGGCTGCAACCAGATTGGTTCAACTTTACCAGCAATTTACTTAACTTCAGGAGTAATTGAAACTTGGTCAGAAGTTTTTCAAGTTGGGGTGCTTTCAGAGTCAACTTTGCCTTTGCCCTCGCCAGGTTCAGCTTCAAAATACTATAGCAAACCCCTCGCTTTTCATTTTGATAAACTTTCTTAAAAGGCAGTATTGGTTTACAAGTGTAATGGTGGTTCGAGCTTGGAGTTACTAGAGCTTAAAAGACCCAATGGCTGGTAAGTTGTTGGCTGTATCAACATGGCAGATTTTGATTTACCAGTATTTTGAGGAACTAAATTGCTTTTATTGAAACAAAAAGTTATCAGCTTTGAACAAATTTCTACCCAAGTTGAAGTTATAAAGTATCAGGAACTAATTAGTAACATAAGATCTACCGGTTTTATCGAAGGAATTATGAGTTTAAGCAGTTACATCTCGGGAATCTACTTACCTTACACAGCTTTTGCCAATCTTTTGGGTGAGGATAGAGTAGTTATTTTCACCAAGAAGGGAAATTTTGACCTGGGGGCGTATTTAGGGAGATTCTTTTGATGCAAAAACGCCTAAATTACTGTATCTGTTAAAAAAATTAGCTTAGAAACAGGCGCTCAAGTCCCCCAAGTTAGCATGATATAGATTTAAGGCGAGCTGGTTATTGCAACTAAAAAATTCACCTTAAGTTGGAACATTTAGTAGAATTACAGGAATATTACGTAAGTTTTTTTTTGAAATTCATTTACGATCAAAAAAAATGTTAGAAAAGCTTCTAATTTTGTTATACAATATACAATAAGTAGTAGTTTTTATTAAGTCACATATTTTGACGAAGTTAGCATAATCATTTTATCGGTTAATGATTTATTTTTCGGGTAGATATGAGAGACAACCAGGTACAGATTCGTGTTTTATAAAGGCGGGCTCTGATGGCATAGCTGCAAGAGTTGAAGAATTCATAAATCACCTTCAAAAGAACGGGGTTTGTACAGTCGGGGTATGGACAGGAGAGATTATTGCAGTTTTAGTTACACAAGTCAGTAACAAAGATATGCCTTATGTAGTTAGGGTTATCTTGCCCGACGAAAAATATTGCATTGAACTCAGCAAACTCACAATTGAAGGTTACCAAACTTGGATAACGTTCGGAGACTCCTTTGATTTTTACATAAATCAGGCATGGTTTGAGTCAAGCGAAAATGAACGAAAAGATAGTCCATCGGAGGAAATAAGAGATTTCTGTGCTGTTAGGTTAGAAATACCGTGTTTATCGATAGAGAGACTCGTTAAATTGTGGTTTGACGAAGGTTTGACCTTGGAAGAATTGCGAAACTGCCCGGTATATTTAAGCAGGTTATGTGAGGAAATTAGGAGCTTGATTACCTTAGAAGTTTATGAGCGCGAAGTTCTAGGTTTGCTAAATTTGGAAAAGCACGGACAGGAACATCCAACGTTTGTTGCCTTCACTCAATCAGGAGGAAAAATGCTTACGCAAAGATAGAATTCTAAGAGTTCCCCCAGGGGTTGAAATGGCTTGACTTAAGGTTTTTAAAATATTTTGAAATAATTATAAATTTAACAGGATAAAAGAATAATAGAATTATTTAGTTTTTTTGACATAGCTAAAAATGACTGAAACTTGATTATCAACAGATTCTTGTTCACCAAACATCGATTTTGACCGTTACGCCTAGCCATCTTGTGTTCTTGAAAACACTGTACTAAATTTTTGTACACACAATGGCCCTAACATTCCGCCCACCATCGATCCTGTTAATGTTTCCCTTGGCGTTGTTAATGGTTGTTTAATTATAGACTTTGAATCTCCCCGGCGAGAAAAAGTTTTAACTAGCGGCTTGCCGGTAAATTTAACTAACGGCTTTAAAGTTTTATGAGTTTGGAAGCACCCAAAACTGGTCGCAGCCTGCTTGTAAATAAACCTTGTTTTATTTGTACGCAAATCAGTTTTGGCTGTGTGGCTGTTACTTGTCGCAGCCGCCTTGCCAGGCAGCCTCTTTAAAAGTATCCTTAATCAATAGGCTAGAGGGCTCAATTTCATTTTAAAGACTGTGCCTAAGCTAGAGTCTCTTGCCACTAAGTTTAAAATTGCACCTCTTTCTCTGCTCCTAAAAATCTTTACGTCGCGTCATCCGCTTGCCATCCCCTGGTACCACCTGGGCTCAGCATTGGAGTGTTGAAGACGCCCCTGACGTTAGAACCTCCCGCCGCAAAGTTAAGCATTATCCTTCCTTAATTGCTTGAACAAAGCCCTGTACAGGAACATCCGTTAGTCATCAGCATACTGCCACTAAGAAGCACTTTAGCATTTTCGGATTTAAGCATCTGATGACAACCCCCAACGAAATTATCTTCGATAAAAGGGGGACAAATTAAAAGGAATTCTCACAGCACAGATGACTAAATTTTTAGGCGCTTTTAAAAATTTAGGCTTGAAATCTTATCAATTTTCAACCTCATTGCGTGCTCAAAACAAACCAATCGCTTTGTCCGTTTATAGAAAACTCACATACTGCCCTTAAAGTAGCTTTAAAGTTGTATTTAACACAGTTAATAAAAGGCAATCTGTTATGATGACACAAGAGTACTAAGCATTTAAACTCAATCTCTATTCCTTATCCGCGAACGCTTTTCTTACCAATCACTCAGATTTCTCTGTTTTTCTTTTCATTCGCCAAGTCACTAAATTTCTGACTGCTTGCACAAACTTATTTGCACGGCTAAGCCTTTTATGTTCCAGTTCCTCTAAGGTAGAATCAATTCTAGCTAGTAACCCCACTGGCTTCTGGGGAAGCTGTTCCAGAATTTTTTTTAAAGCTAGTAAAACTTTGCAATACTCCATCACCAAAACCGACAGAGGCGAATCCAGCTTCTTCTTGGGGATCATTTCTAGGTTTTGCTATATCATCTCAAGCCTTGTTTTTTGATAAGTTAAGTCCTGTTCTAACTCTCCCCAATATAGTTGATTGGCTGAGAGTCCAAACACTCCTGCATCAGCTGCCAGTATCTGCTCATTTATTTTTGGTAATATAAAACTTTCAAGCCACACTCTCACAGTCCTACTCGAGCTTTCCAAATATCTAAAGTTCTCGCGAGCCTCTTCGATGTACAAGTTATTTACAAGACTTGCAAATGACTCATGCAAATTATCATCATAATGTCCTAGAGTAATACAAAAATTTATGTTCCTGCGAACTTTAGAAACTCGAGCGGTTTTGGGCGCTAGATACTCCCAAGTGAACATCAACAACAAAAGTCGATTAGGTCTATTTAACTTATCCCAGGCACTCTCAAGATGGGAACCTTGAATCTCCAATTCATAATGACAAAAAAGCAGATGTGCTAACTCATGATTTAGAGTTAGTTGTTCTTCGTGCTTTATCTCGGTAGATTCAGCTAAAACGCGTGCAAGGCTTTTGCTTAACATAATTGTCTTGCCATTGTTTGAGGCAGCCTCAGCACAGTCTCTTTCAGGTATGATTACTTCCTAAACTAGCTTCAGGCCAGAATCTAACTCTAAAACTCTTGACGCCTCATTAATTTTTCTCGCAATTGTTTGAAGTTCTTCACTGCTGCAACCTAAATTTTTATAATGACCCACTCGCAAGTTGCCACGTTTCGTCACAGCGAAATCTTGTAAGGGGGGTCTGGAAATTCTAACTCAAGCACCTTCAATGCCTCGCTCTGTGCGGAATAAATTGAGCCATACGGAGTTATGCTAATCTTAACTATAGACCCAAAACGCCTAACAAAAACCACAGAGCCATCTTCAAAACGTGCTCGACTCAGCGGACTTAATCCTCAACTCAATTGCGCGAACTGGGCAACTACGTCAATTAAACTTAGGCTCACTCTTTACCATGGGCTCTCAAAAGCCATGACTAAATCCTCCAGGCTCCTTATTTCCACAGTGACCCCACTCTGGCCGCTGTACCATGACTTTCTCAAGAAATGGAGGAGCTCTGGTTAAAAAGATTGTCCCTAAAAATCACCACAAAGAGTCTAGCAGCCTTTTTATTAAATCCTAAGCGTATTAGCAAATCGACAGCCAAAAGTTTTACGGCATCATCATCACAAATTCTCTTGCTAAAGATTTTAAGCTGGTCAAGGCTGCGGTTCAGGGCTTGACTCATCTCATTTTCCTCATCTGCTACCACTTCTTGGTACAAAACCTCTCCGTTCAGCGCGGAGACATATTCAACAATAACATGTTTTTCAACTCCACCAATTCGGATTTTAAACGCCGGTTTGCCTAATTTTTCAGTAACCTCTTCAATATCAGGCTTGATCAAACCCCAGTTTTTTTAGATCAAATACCGGCTTCGCTGACTTCGAAGGAAACTTTGCCGCTTCCGGATCAAGTAAACTAATCACCAGTTATACCCAAAAATCTCCGCGCTAAGTCTGTTTATATACTCTGCTACGTCTCTGAAGCTTGGCTCTATCAAGCCATTTCAACTATTATCAAGCAATACTATCTGAAAAACAAAATATCTGTTTCACTAATTCAAATCTAATCTCAATCTGCTTTTTTCTCGCGTTCAATAAATAGTTCTTTTGAGTTTTCATTTCAAAAGACGGTTTACAAACCTATTTTTGGGGCAACAAAGCGTTGTTTTTGCCTTAAGCTCAGTTTTAAACCATTTACTTAAACAAAAAAACTCGTTTTAACTTCAATGATAATTAAAGAAGTTTTTACAAAAAAACTAGCCCGCAGATAGTTAATAATTTCACACAATCTAACAAATAAAATTTACAATCTAGGGGATCAAAATGGCATAATTCTAGACTGACTCAACTGCCAGTGTAACACCTGTACAACTTTGAGTTATTTTTAACAAAGTCGAGTAAACTCAATCAAAACAGCCATTTTCAATTAATTAAAAAATTATTAATTAATTCTTCTTCGATCATTCCAAAGCCTTTCAAAATCTTGTTGCAGTCGCGATAATAATCTTTGTTTCCTATCTTCTGGCAGATTTTGAAATTTGTCGCTAGAGAGCCCAGAAAACTGATACCTAAAATACAAGTCCTCTCGTATTGCTCCAAAAAGATGCTTTCTTGCAAATCTGAACTCCTTTTCATCATGAAACCCCCAAAGCCGCATTAACTCAGTGTCGTTATATTGTCTCCCGTTAGAGTCATAAAGCCCATGTCTTACTAATCCGAGCCATGCTTTTGCTACAGCCGGATTTAAAGCTTTAACTTTTTCATTTTCGCCTGCTCTAATGCGATCTCTAATCTGTTGATCGAAATTTAAAACCCTAATAATTCTGCTTCTTTCTCTAACCTCTGAGATTTCGAGAAAATTTCTCGTTGATTCCCTAATATTGAGCCCCTCTACTTCCATCATTTCCTTCAAAGATTGGTACAAATGAGCGCGAGCGATACCCGGACCATAACCCACATCAAGAGCTTGAATACCTCTCCGATGGGCTTCAACAAAATACTGCTGCTCCAATGTTGTAACTTTAAAATCCGGAGATGGAGGGGGCTGCAATAACCACCTATAATAGCGGATCTGATCTTCCAGGGCTTTGCGATACTCTGCTACAACATCGAAAAATTCTTTAAAATCTCCACTAGCCTCTCCTCTATCGTAAGCCTCACTGGCTCTCTTGTAAAACCTTTCCACCCACGGGTCATATGATCTGCCCGTTCCCATTTTTGCAAGAATGGACCTTCTCCAAATTTTCATTTGCTCAACTTCTCGCTCACTTAGTAACCCTTGCTGATAGCGTTCGTAAAGAGCTTCGTACCTTTCTATGGCGCTTTGTTGATCATCAAGCCGGTTTTGATAAGTTCGTATCGACTCTTCCAGGGAAGGGTACGGTTTGTAAACTTTTTCAATCAGCGCCTCTTTCTCTCTCTTTTGAGCTTGAAACTCCTCCCTAATGTGAGCTGGCCAGTAATACTCTGGTATTAAAGCTCCAGCCGGGAGTTCTACTTTTTTGCTTAAAAACCGCATAGCTTGATTTTCGTCTAACTGCCGTTGCGGAAGGTTACTAATCTTTAGCTCTTGATCCATTTTTATTGATAAATCTCTCGAAGCTTAAAATTGCTTCAGAAAAAATAAGAAGGGCACAAGTGCTAAGAGACCACTAAGCTTGGATAGGAGTACCATATTTTTAAGCCAAATTTCTCATGGTGATTGGTAACAGAACCACAGATACTTGAGATGGCTATATTTTCCTTTCTAATCCAAGCAAGAGACCAATCATATGGTGACCTCAGAAGAAAAAGAGAGCAGTTGTCTTAAAGTTTGGACCCAGCTTTTAACACTCCGGTTACAAATTGGCTTTGCCCTCGGTATATCGAGATTAATATTGTAAGTCTTGCAATTAAAAGCCGCATTTTAGCCCGGCCACCGTTCCACGAGAAAAATTTCACAAGACTGTGAGGTAAAACAGTAAAGCGTTTAACTTGGGAAACCACACTCAAAGAAAATTTCCTCAAATGAGCATATTCTTGCTTTCGATTTCTCTGGCTCGAACCAACTATATTGCCTCAGCGCTCTCATGCCAATGTTCAAGGAAAAAGTTTTATCTGCAAACTATTGCAAAACGGCAAATTTGGCCGAAAATCTTTTTTAAAAATATGTATTTCACATAAGGATGCTGAGAGTTCAGCTTCACGAAATGTTCCTTAGTTTGTCTTGAGGCTAACCATTTTGTGATAAGCCACTGTGCAAATTTGCAAAAAACAGAAATGGTGAAAACTTGGATTTCCAAAAGTGCAGTTTTACTCGAATTAAACCTAGACAAATCTGGGCACTATTGAATTAACAAAATTTGAAGCCCTAAAAAACAACTGGTTATGGTTGCTTAAAATCCCTTTTATTTTAAAATTAAACTCGTGGCGGAATTTAGTGAACGATACAATCGCGAAAATTCGCCTTCAGATAAATTTGGTCTGCAGCCCCTTGAAGAGGAAATTAATAGGTTAGGCGATCTCGTACAACGGATAAGAGAGAATCCGGGCACACTGACTCCCGATTCAGCCTTGGAGCTTTTAAATGCTATTTCCCAAGTTAATGAGCAGTTAAATTTTGAGGCCAATGAGGCAGAGATTTTAATGCAATCGGACCCTCAAAAGATCGCAAAGCTAACACAAGTCTTCCAGCAGATTAAAAACGATGCTTCTGCTTTAATTTTGGAGGAGCTGCCAAGGCTGCTTGAGCAAACAAGTAAAGCAGGAGCTGAAAGGGGGTTTGGCGAAGCTTATGAGTTATTTAGTGACGTTCGTGACCAACTAGAAAGTGATTTAGAGCGAAAAGATCAAATCATTAGGTCACTTCAGGTTGCCATGGAAACGCTAGAACAGCAAATGAGTTCTCAAAATCCTTTAGGCTTAAATTCTTTGCAAAAGAGGCACAACAAAATTGTCTCCGAGTATAAAGCAACATCCACCGAACTAAAAAAGGTCCAGCAAACAGTAGATCGTCTGCGTAATTGGAGTTATTTTTGTTCCACTATGGCGATTATAACAGTTTTTGATTTATTCTTTCGAAGCACATCGCTTTGAAACAGTGGTTTCCAGTGCTGAACTCTGATTACTTTCCTTTTTTAGTCTCAGGGGGTTGATTTTAACAGTTTTTCTTTTGAACTGGAGAGTATTAGATGATGAAAAAAATTAGAAAATTTAAAGTCAGAACAATCCAAATTACTTGGGAAGAAAGAGCTTCTTGAAGAATGGTTCCCACCTCTCAAAGATGGAAGTGCACACAATGACGAAAATGCGAACTACTGATTAGAGAAAAAAAATTGAAGGGTGTACCTCGCCACAAAGCAGAGGTATTTTCGACAGAAATCAAAAGCCAGTTAAGACTTTAAGGATGCTACTTCTCTGTTATGTTCTTAGCTAGAACACATAAAACTACTAAATAATTCATAGGTAAAAGGGAAAAAATGTTCAAAGACTTAAAGTTCCATAATTAGTCTTTTTACAGTCTGAAATCCTTTAAGCATCTGAGATAATTTTATGCTTTCACTGGCAGCGTGAATATTATCTTCCTGTAAGCCGAATCTTATTATCAGTGGAACAATATTGAACTCCCCAAAAACCTTGGCCAAAGGTAGTGATCCTCCTGACCAAAAGTATGTAACCTCATTCCTTGTCACTTGTGAAATAATTTGAGCTGCGTGCTGAACAAAACTATTTTTGTCATCAATCAAGATCGGATCACTTGAAGCTCCTTCAGATGGAAACGAAATCTGATAACCTTGCTGTAGATGAGCTTGGAAAAATTGTTTTAATAAGGCTAAAACTTAAGCAGTCTTTTGATCGTAGGCCGTGCGAATTAATATTTTAAGCAAGACTGCTGTAGGCAACGAGTATTTCAACCCCTCCTGCAAATAGCCTCCTTTTAACCCGATGATATCCACGGCCGGATAAAATCCAGGAAGCCATGGGTGACATTTGGGCTTAAAATCTCCGGATATTCAGATATCTCTAGCGTATGATTCCTAAAAATCTTTATACTTTGTTACAAGTGTCAAAATGTCCTCTGAAAGAGGGTCTTGCCAACCTGAAAAGAAATCTGAAATGTTGCTAAAATTCTCCTTACTGGCAAGTTAAAAAAGCCTAGCAGCCTCATGGGCTAGATTTGGGGTTAATCTTCCATGAACCCCTTGGTGAAGCTCAAAGGATGAGACTAAAATTTCAACCTCTAGCCAGCCGACTCCCCTTAACGCTAAACATATACTTTCTATGTTTTCAGAGACTGCTAAGTTCCTAGCAGAGAAAATTAATTAAACTGCTCACAGCCTACTAAAAAAATTACATTTTATAAGCGGAAGTAGCGCAAATGGCTGTTGTATAAGATGCGGGTTTGCTGACTGCGTGTCTTGTTGCAACACGCCTAGTTCAGATCCGAGAAGCTGCATACTGGGATGCACACGTATAACTGCAGAAAATGAAAACGGTGGATTGAACTGATACTAGCTGATCAGGAAGTTAACTGATTGAAAGTTAAGAAAGAAGATTAGACAGGCAAACAAGTTTAAAAAACGGTCGAATCGAACGTCACGGAGTAACTGTGTTCGGCAACAAAGGCACCTCCTATCAGTGCTCTTTCATTCAGTAATTATGTGATGCTAGGGATGATTTTGTTGTTTGTTTTATCAGGCGCCTTGAACCAGAAATAAGTCGAGATAACCCCTCCCCTACGTTCCTCTTAAACCATATTCATCTAATTGCATCCTCTTTAAGCATAAGAGAAACACTGCATAGATTAGGCCAAATGGCTTAGTATAACAGTTCCCAGGATTGATTGCTTCAGCCTAGGAGCTTTAAGTACGCTTTTTGAAAAAGTGGTAGTTTTTATACTCATTACTTTTAAATTACCGCCTGCGATCAGCCGGAGATAGAAAATGAAAATAAAGCAGCAAAAAGATGTCTGGGTCGGGACTAAATTTAATTCGGTAAGGCTGAATCCTGTCCCGATGGTGCTCAGCAATGACAGCCAACTTGCGCGAATTGAGGGCGAGTTAATAGTTGCAGCGGCTGTACTAGTTGTTTACAGGGAAATAACGGAAGTGTTAGTGATTGTAAAGCATGTTGCTTAATGTGTTGTCAAGAGGAACATGGGCAAAGGCTTAGATGCCAGGGTAACTGTGTTATCAGACCTACCGAAGCGATGCCCGTGCCGGTTGATCCCGCGCATGAACAGCTAGAATGCATTAAATAAAAACTAGCAAAGGCGCCACAAGAGGTTGAAGGCAAGCGATAAGAACAGATAAAGCGCGGATTACAAACTAGCCTGAGATAGGCCTTTCTAATTGAGTCATCTTAGAGACTGCTGTAAGCAGTTGAAGGTGTATTTTCATTTGACTGCAAATTAGAAGCATATGTTTGAACCATATGAATAATTTACCAAACCATCGAGGAAAAAATCCTTGCAGTAATTGGCACAGAACTTGGGCTAAATTTTCCTTTTGGAGTTTCACCCAGAAATTCGACTGCATTTATATCGCTGAGATGCTTTTTAAAAGAGAGCCGCAACAAGTAATCTGTTTAGAACAAATCTGCTTAGCTTATTGAAGCAATTACTCAAAGGTACTCTAAAAGTTAAGGAGCTACTAAAGATAGGATTTTTTGATAAAAACTTTTGGTGCGAATTTAAACTCGATAAAACCTTTGCAATCGTCTGGAAAACTACTTTATGTAATCGCATTATTCTAACAAAGCGCTAACATTTGGTCTTCCGAAGAAAATGCGAAAAACCGAGTTAATACTCTGTCTACTTTTGCCCTCCTTTTTCTAGAGCTAAGCTTTAACAACCATCTCAGTAAGCTCTAGAAAGAACAAAACCACTTCCAAAAGGCAGCCCGATATCCTGGAAGACAAAGCAGCAAAAGCTCTAAAACCGTAGCAGATACCTACGCGCCATCGATACCCTCTTCGTATTGGGCCTAGATGTACGGTTCAACTAAACGTTTGGTACTACCATCTTGGTAATCTCACCACCCTGAAGCTGTACCCTCCTTCAGAATACAAGGTTAAAAAAACTATAGCTCGCTCGCCATTTTTTTTGTCCTCTATTTCACACCATCTAGAGTCGCTACCTTCAGTTACTTGCCCTTCTCCCTTGTTGAGAACCCAAAATTCACCTCTGATTTTTTTTCAATTTGACCGAAAATCTCCTCGCTGGGCACACCTTCTTCCCGAGCTTTTTTAATCAGCTCATGACCTTGCTCATTAAGAGAGTCAAATTTAGTAAACTCCTCTATCTTAATTTCATAAAGCCCTGCTGTGGTAGAATTATTGGTTAAACTACTAGGCTTCTCTAATTCTCCTGGCGACAAATCAGGGGAATTATGCCTTTGCACTAGTGTTACAACTATCCCATTTTGTCCAACCGCTCCTAAAGGCAAAAATTCATCCGATGTTCCCAGAGATAACACAGCACTGCCTTCTTTACTTCCTGGCGCAGTGTTTTTGTGCGTGAGCTTCACCTGTAACACGCTACCACATGATTCATGTCGCCGGGCCTCCATTCGCATGCTAATATTTCCACCGAAGCCGATCGTAAAAGGAGTAAAAGGAGGAGACTCGTTTTGTTTTTGCAAGTTGTACAGTTCTCGAAGGAACTCCTCGCGTGTTAACAGCCTTACCTCTAACCCAACAGTTGGGTTACTTAGGCTAGGTACTTTAGCTTTAACATATCTATCGCCATCATCATGATCCGACTCACTGTTATTCGGAAGCTGCCTACCCCAAACTGTTAAGCTGCCATCATCATTAGAGCTTACCCCTTCTACAGAAAATGGAAGATTAACACGATTAGCATCTCCTGTTTCAGAGTCTAAAATTATAATCCGATTAGGAGACCCTAACCCCAAAGCTTCTTCCCCAAAAGGCCCTAATACCTTTCGTATCGCCCATGTAGTGGCAGGGTTTAAAACTATCTTATTTGTTCCCTTCACAAACATAGCTGACCAAGATCCCGGTACTGCAAATCGTCTGACTTTATCACCCTTTACAAGCACTACTTCCGTATATCCCGATGAGCCCCCACTCCATGCGTAACCAGCGACTACAAAGGCTCCTTTCCGGCTTTTTTCATCCCAGCTGTATTCATATTCAGCATTTGCCGGCAAGTTAACGGATTGCTCGTGAATGTTAAACACGCCATTTTTATCAAACCCAATTGAAACAACAGTGATTTTAACTGAATAATCTGATGATCGCTGAAATAACAGCAAGGTATTACTACTCAATACAAAAACTTTCTCAGCCTCATACTGCTTGATGCACTCAATTTTGCCAGCAAAAATTCTATCGCCAACTCTTATTTTAAATTCTGCGAACTTTTTGGCATCATTTGGATTTAGAACGACAAACTGATGATTAGTTTCCCTTTCCTGCGCTTGGTTGGTTCTTCCTGGGATAGATTGCACAGAGTACCCCCTCATAACGTTTGCAACACCTGGCATAACCAACAAAGCTGAAAGTAAAGCTGCATATGCTTTCAACAAAACACTTCTTGGCTCTTTTTTAATTCCACAAACTCTTTCTTGACAGAACATAAAGTATAAAACGTATATCTGAACTTATCTTATACGCCCAAACCTGTTACTTATCAAGCTCAATCACTTGTCAAACGAGGAAGGCGACTATGGCTGCAAACCCCCTTTTTTTGGAGTATGATTTCCAAAATTTAGTCTAAGTCGAGTTTAAAGCTAGTTTATTTTTTAAGTTAAGAAATAAAACCAACAACAGAGAAATATGCACCAATTCAAAGGCGTGCTCAAGTTCCTAGCAGAGAAAATTAATTAAAAACTGGTCGCAGCCTCCTGAAAAAATTCCATCTTACCTCATTCCTATAAAAGGGATTCCCCCAGATATACTTACTGAAATAAAACCGGGATCAGAGCGCGAAGACACGTAAAGAGTCTGGGTTATTGATGCGTCCGATACATTGCACAGAGGGTCTGACTCAAGAAGAGCCCTACAGATCCGTGGGGCTGCGGCAATAACACTGTAATTGTCAATCTTTGGAGAAGCGATGTGTATTCTCACCGAAGTTAGAGGTCCATCACAACCGGCGCTGCGAAGTGCTCGAAGTACTGAAATTATATCTTTACAGCTCAGAGTACCCATCACCGCATCCCCTCCTCGATCTAATAATCGCGCTCTTTCACGAGAAAAGCTTTCTCTAATTTCGTCGGGAATTGCTGGATCGGCTATACCTAATTGAAGGCTGTCAAAATGCGCGCCAATGGCAGCTTGAGCGCCCCCTTCATAATTTATTATCAGAATAATGCCCGTAGTCCAAACGAGCGGACACACTATTAATTCTTTACACGCTGACTTTGGAGTAATAATACCGATACCTCCGCCGAAAACTTCAACCTTATAGTCTCCATTTAATATTTGGTCTCGTGTAATTTTTGGATTACCTTGTAGCAAGTAATAGGCAGCTAATCTGCTATCATGCCAAAGATTACTAAGCCCAAGGGGATTTCTACTTAAAAAAGTCAAAACGGTTTCACTTGCTTCTTGCCTCAAAGCTGGGTCTTCCGGCAAATAACCAAACAAAAACCTAATCGCCGCTGTCATCTGTCTTTCATCAAAGAGTTTTTCAAGTCGGTTAAGATCTTTCCTCTCCTCTGGGGGAAGCTTTAGAATGAAACTACACAGAGCCATAGCTTCCACTTCCTAGTGTGTGTAGTAGAGAGGAATTCCTGCCTCTTCCTCCAGCGTGTAGTAAGAAGGAATTTTTCCCGCTGACTCTCGTAAAACATCTTTTAGGAAGCCCGTACGATTACCTAAGCCTACAGCTTTTAGTCGGTGAGTTAGAGTCTTTGAAAAATCTCTAAGTTCAGAGTTAATATTTCTGCCAAGTCTAATTTTTGTGAGGATGTTCCAATCCATACTAAGATGTCATTTTAATTTTTCTCTAAAATGTTCCCAAATTATTTACTACTTATTTACTACTACTAACCCAATATTTTCGTTACAGTTGGCTAAGCAAACCCGCATTTAGCTAAGAACAGCTGAAAGCGCCCATAGTGAAAAACTCAACAGCAGAGAAAATTAATTAAAAACTGGTCGCAGCCTACTTATATAATTTTACTTTTTGTCAGGTAGTTTTTGTAAACATTCAAGAGGCTAAGTTACAGGCTGTTTCAACGTTATATTGTTTAAAACTACAAAACCTGATTTGGCTAAATTGTAATGCATTAGTGAAAAACCTAAAAGCCTGTCGCAGTAAGCCAAATATAATTTGACGTTTTATAAAGTCTAAAAGATTTCTAAATTGGATTGCGAACGGAATTTATTCTGTAAGGTGCACTAAAAAAAGTTTCTTAAATCCGTTAAACTTTTCTCACTATTTTTTTACTCTCGCTACACGCTCCTGCAAGAAAATTATGAAACTATCTGGCAATTTTCGTTGAAATTTTGTTTTTCAGTCGCGGTCCGTTAAGTCAAATCACGAAGATTTGGCTTACTAAAGCCATAGGCACACCTGCTCTTAGCTTTCTACCGCAGAGATTTAGCTAAAGGTTAGCCAAACCCTAGTTTCTGCCAAACTAAGTTTCAATTACAAAGAGCCTGATCGAATTTATAAAATTTATTTAATTACACTGGCTTTTTGAAGATAAAGACCAAAAAAGTGATAGGGAAAAATTAAAATTTTTGTCATTTAGTAATTATCTTAAGTAGCCAAGTTAGAATTTTCTAGATTGATAATTTATAAATTATTTTAGACTGCTAATAAGCTAAGCAAATTAAGTTGCAACGTAAATGTGCTTGTTCTTCGATTTAAAAAGCAAGCAAAATGACCATCTTTGGCTGATAAAGCTCAGTCAAAAAAATAGCAATTGAGGTGGCTGAGCTTTAAAATTGTACCCCATATTGTTTGCTCTTAATTGCTCTCTTGTTTTGGCTCTGTTTTGGTTAAGTTTTTGATCCTCTGCGTTCGATCGCAAAAAATCATTTGAGAAACTGTAACCTAATGTAAAAGGGCGAGCTAATTAAAATCAACAAACTAATTAATCTTTATGAAAGACTTAATAACCCGGAACTAGCTTTGCTTTAGCTGCAGTTTGAATGCTTGTTAATGCTTCTAAGTAAACCTCCAAAAACCGATCGTGTGGAAAATTTTCCTTGAGAGAGCCAATGTTTTCTAAGCCTTGTGAGGCGAGTGATAGAGCTAATAAGGGGTCAATATCTATTAGGACTTGAGCTGCAGCAGCATAGAAAATTGGAAGCATAACACGAGATATGGGAGAATTAGCTTCCTTCTGAACGTTTTGCACCTGATTTTCTAGAACTGTTAAACAATTGTTTAACCTGACATCAGCAGCCTTTTCACTACCATCTACTAGCGTTACCTCAAGTGCTAGGGTGCACCAATCGAGTATTATTTGCTCATAACTTACTCCCTCTGAACTTCCATTTGTAATTGCATCACGCAAGGAATGTTCTGCCAGGCTACCCCAATCTCGGTCGCCTTGTCCTAGTACGTACGCAACGGCCATTCGACATACTTGCCTTCCGATAAACGTTGGACGTGAGTTAGCAAGATCCTCAGCTCGGCTTAAAAGGTGTACCGAATCTTCGTTGGTGAGGTTAAAGTTTATGGGTAAATTAACTTTACCTACAGCAGCTAAAGCATAGAGAACCGCTAGTTTAAAGGGTTCATTTTTGCTGATCGTGTCTAAATCTATGGCCTCTCCGAGAGAGCTCAATTTCTTCTCAGCCCACTCTTGAGCTCCTTTTACCAACTCAACTGCTTTTCGAGCTAAGCTACTTCTGACAACAGGGTCGTTAGGCACAAGAATTAAGGCCATAGTTGGTTTATATAGTACCATCTACAGCCGTCAAAAAAAATAGCCAACTTACCATGGTTAAAGCTTGGAATGAAAACCTTAGTAGCTCAGTTATAGCCTCAAAGTAGGTGAAAATTTTTCTTAAAGTCATCCACGGGTTAGTCTCGGCTGAGTTGGCAACTCATTTAGTTCTTGCAAGCGTTCCAAGCTAAAGCGGCTTTTTCACCCACTTTCTTTTAGTCAATCGTGCTATCTAAAAATTGATCGCAGCCTACAAAAAAATTACATCTTACTTAATTTACATAAGACGAATTCCCTTAGGTATACTTACTGAAATCGAACCGGAACTAAAGGTCGAAAACTCGTAAAGAGTCTGAGTTATTGATTTGTCCGATGCATGGCGCAGAGGGTCTAACTCAAGAAGGGCGGTACAGATCCGCCGAGCTGCGGCAATGTCACTGGCAATCTTTGGAGAAGCGATGTGTGCTCTCACTGAAGTTAGAGGTCCATCACAGCCGGCGCTGCGAAGTGCTCGAAGCACTGAAATTATATTTTCACAGCTCAGAGTACCCGTCCAAAAATCCCATCTTTGATTTAACATTCCCGACCTTACACGAGAACAGCTTTTTCTAAGTTCGTCGGAAGCTTCTGGGTCGGCTATAACTAAATCAAGGCTGTCAAAATGCCCGCCAATAACAGCTTTAGCGCCCCCTTCATAATTTAGTATCAGAATGATGCCCGTAGACCCAGCGAGCGGACACACTAACAATTCTTTACAAGCTGACTTTGGAGTAATAACACCGATACCTCTCGGTAAAACTGCAACATTAGAGACTCCATTTAAAATTTGGGCTCCTGTGGTTTTTGGATTACGTTGTAGCAAGCAATAGGCAGCTAATCTGCTATCATGCCAAAGATTATTAAGCCCGAGGGGATTTATACTTAAAAAAGTCAAAACGGTTTCACTTGCTTCTTGCCTCGAGACTACGTCTGGCGGCAAATCACCAAACAACAACCTAATCGCTCCTGTCATCTGTCTTTCATCAAAGAGTTTTTCAAGTAGTTCAAGATCTTTCCTCTCCTCTGGAGGAAGCTTAAGAATGAAACTACACAGAGCCATAGCCTCCACTTGCTGCTGCGTGTAGTAAAAAGGAATTTCTCCCGCTGACTCTCGTAAAACATCTTCTATCAAGCCCGTACAATTACCTAAGCCAACAGTCTCTAGTCGGTGAGGTAGGGTTTCTAAAAAATCTCTAAGTTCATTGTTAATAATATCTCTGTCCTCTCTTATATTGTCTATAGGGTTGTTTAGATGCATACTGAGATGTTATTTTAATTTTTTTCTAAAGTGTTCCGAAATTATTTACTACTTATTTACTACCACTAGCCCCTGCTTTTTGTTATAGTTGGCTAAGCAAACCCGCATTTACCTAGGAATCGCCCAAAGCGTCCGCTTTCGAAACATCGCTACTAGAGTGGACCACTCCCACTAACAGTCTACCATTAAGAGGTGGAAATTTTCAGCATCCTCATTTCGCGGCGATGATATTTTAAAACTTAAGCAATACTTTTGATTTTTGAAAGTTAAAGTGGCACTCAGGAAATCATATTCAGTGGGCAACTCTTCTGCCAGTCCTTTAGCTATAAGTTCAGGAGCATCCAACAAAGCAACCAAGACTCTTTTACAATCAATTACAAATCAGCCAGGTTCAACGTAATGAGAATAAATTTCTGCTCCCAAACAAAGTCTACAAAGTTTGCTTGATAGCATCAAACGCTAACCCTATTAATTTGACAGACTTGAGCTTTACAGTCTAAAACTGTGCGAGATATCTCGAGATCTTAAACACTCTACAAGTATTTCCCCTGAGTCTTAAAAAATAGCGCTAGGCGAAATTAGTATGAAACCAAAGTAAATCGCAAAAGCGTTCAGATGATCATATTGAGAATCTTCTACAAGACCTTGCAAGGCTAATCTAAAAGCCTGCTCAATGTACTCCACTAAATACCCTCTTGAAGAAGCTGAAGGTATATTTGCTCTTTGCCTAGCTATTGATCTAGAGGAGATTTGCCTTTTTTTTAACCACTGCTTAAGTTGCTTCGATACTACCCTGCTCTTAGCTGCCAATCAAGCTTAAACTTTGAACTGCCCCATTGCTTTGATTCTTTCAAAAAGCTAGAAAAATAACCTGTTAAGAAAAAACACTGCAGAATTAGACTCTATTCAACTGTATTCAGATTTCTACATCTAAAATGGTAAACTACAACCGTGCTTCTTCTTTTTAGGAAAGTTGGAGAAACAGTTTACGTAGACACGCCAGATGGCTCGGAGATTAAAATAGTTGTCATTGCCCTTTATCAAAACGGTGTAAAATTAGGAATTAAAGCGCCAGAGAATTTTAATATCTATCGGGCGGAGCTTTTACAAGAGTTAGAACAAGCCCGCGAGCAAGCTAAGGGTGATTTCCCCGAAATAGAGTACAAAATGCCAACAGTAAGTCCTATAATAAGAAAACTGGCCGCCAAGCTGAAGCAGAAAGAACAAAAAAACCAATCTATTGAGGAAGGAGAAGAGCAATGAGCTTGCAGGATTCCGATAAAAAGATATCAGAACCCATTCTCTTAATCAAAACCTCTAGGTTTGGCAACATCGAAGTAGGCGCTTCCAAAATTATTCAATTTCCAAGCGGGCTTGTTGGATACGAAAAACCTCAAATATTTGCACTTTTTGATTATCACTCCCCTTTCCATTGGTTACAAAGCATAGATGATCCCGAGCTGGGTTTTGTTGTGTTAGACGGTTTAGCAATTTCAAAAGAATTTGAAATGCAGCCCCCGTACGGAGATCCAGATACAGATTTACAAGAAGGAGATGAGTATGCTGTAATCTTAATAGTCAATCTAAAAGAGCCCGTCACTAAATCCACAGTTAATCTTGCAGCTCCTCTGTTTGTGAATATGAAAAACAGACGAGGAGTTCAGGTGGTGTATGACGATCCAAAGCTGTCAATCCAACATCCCCTTTTCCCTCCTGAAGTAATCGAAGCAGCAAAGTCAAGCAGCCAGGAACAGAACGAAGAGAAAAAACAAGAATAACTGCAGTATTTCCATATCAGAAACAAGGCTCCTTAAAACCATCTTACACTAGTTGGATTACGTTTTTACGCGTCGTTTAAGTCCTCTAAAAACAGTCTGGTCACTTTAAACGTTCTAAGCCTCAAGCTAAATAAAACAAAGACCAGCAACGCCTAGAGATCCGGTGTAGAAGAAAGCCTATGCATTTAAACCTACTAAAAAATTTGCTTGATGGCGGATTAAACAGAACTTATCGCAAGTTACGCCTTTTGAAATGAAACAGTTACCTAAAAAGAGCTAATTTTAAAAAGACCGCGATCAAAGGTGGGTGATAAGAGGCTGCGACCAAAGGTAGGTGATCACATGATTGGGCAAAGAGGATGCCACCATTTTTACGGGATTAAATCAGTTTGTTGGCAGTCTTTGCAGAAACAAAAACAGGATGCCACCAGTTGGTCAAGACTGAATTAGCTTTTATTACTTGTTTTAGAGCTAATAAAACAAACTCAATCTTATTAGCTATTGTTAAAAGGTAATTTTTAAAGAGGCTGCGACCAGTTTGGAGCTACGAAGAATTTCGAGCTATGGGGCAACTTCCCTACTCAAGAGCGAAACAACAAGCTGATTATTGTTTTGGCGCACTTGAGTAGTATCGTTGTTTACGAGCCTTAAGCTTTCAATCTTACTGAAATTTTTAATATCTTGAGTAAACGGTTCCAAAATCTTTTTCTCTTCATCACTACACAATACCAACATTTCTGTAAACGGGGACCTCTCTCCCTTGACTACTTGAGTTTTTGCAACTCTAAACTCCCGAACCACCCGAAGAGTTAAAACACCACCGAGCTCTAACATGTTTTTCGCTAAACTTATCCCAGGAACCTCACTCGGCCACGGGGTAAGATGTATACTGGGCCTTTGCTCGAACTTAAAAAAATAACCCTTATCATGGCTCGACAGCAACTTGCCTTCACAGCTTTCATCAACCTCACAGTGATACATTTCCTCACTTATATGGGGCAAAAACGGAGCTATCATCTTCAGAATCGACAAATAAGCATGATACAAAGCATACTGTGCCGAGTGTCTTGACTGCGCTTGACTGTACACTCTACCCTTAACTAGCTCTAAATAATTGTCGCAGAAGTCTCTCCAAAAAAATTCTTCAAAAATTTGCCTTGCTTTACCGTACTCGTAAGCTTCCAACTGTTCAGCCATTCTCGCAGCAGTCTCTGAGGTTTTAAAAAGAATCCATTGGTCTAAAGCTTCTAGCTGGCTACTTGGCCTAACCTGCGGATCAAAATCTCTTAAGTTTTGCAAAACAAACCTTCCTGCATTAAAAATTTTAACCACCAACTTTCTTCCTCTCTGCAGATCCTCTTCATCAAAATAAACGTCTTTTCCTAAACCTGCTCCAAAAAACACAAATCTTAAAGCATCTGCTGAATACTCCTCTGCCAACTCAAGAGGACTCAACTTTCCACCTCCTGATTTTTTACTAATTTTCTCTCCTTTCTTAGCTAGAACATGGCCCGAGATCATAAGGTCCCTCCAAGGCACTTCGTTACGCAAGAACAAGCCCATTAAGATCGTGTAAGTAGACCAAGTCCTAATAATATCATGGGCATGAGGCCTCATACTCATGGGATACATCTTATTAAAATACCTGCCATTTAAAGGGTGCTGATCATTTATCTGAGGCGTTAAAGCTGAAGTAAACCAAGTGTCTAAAACACTAGCCTCTGGATCAACCCCAAAGTCGCAACCAAACTCGGCTTTACACTTCTCACAGCTTCGCGGTGTTTTATCTAGTCGAGGATCAATCGGAAGCTCGTTTTCCTGGGGAAGTACTAGCCCCTTACAATTTCGGCAATAAAAAACAGGGATCGGAATTCCAAAAAATCTGCCTCGCGATATGCACCAATCCCAGCTAAGGCCCTGAATCCAGTCAAGATACCTTTTTTTCATATGCGAGGGATACCAATTAATCTTGTCAGCAGCCTCAATCAACTGATCTTTAAAATCTAAGATTCTTACAAACCACTGCTCTGTTGGAATTATCTCAACAGGCGTACCACACCTTTCATGCACTCCTACCTCGTGGGCAATTGGTTTTTCCGAAACTAAAGCACCAGACTTTTTAAGGAGATCTACAAGTATCTTTCTTCCCTCTTCCACAGATTTGCCGCGCATTTCAAGCGGAACATCTGTACTTTCAGCAAAAACTCCTCTTTCGCTCAAAATGATATTTTCCTGCAACCCATAAACTTTAACCCAATAAACATCTGTAACATCGCCGTAAGTACAGCACATTACAACCCCTGTGCCCTTCTCCGGCAAAACTCTTTCATCTGCGAACACTTGCACCCTCTTCCCTAGAGGTGTCTCAAGTTGTTTACTTATCAACCCTTTGTACCTAGCGTCAGACGGATTCACAAAAACAGCAACACATGCAGGTAAAAGCTCAGGCCTTGTAGTAGCTATTAAAACATTTTGACCTTCTTGAGTTTTGAAAACCAAATCGTAAAAAACTCCTTGCAGCTCTTTGTGATCAACCTCTGCCTGAGCTACAGAGGTCCTACAGACTGGGCAGAATAAAATAGGAGATTTTTTACGATAAATTTTTCCTTCATTTAAAAGCTTTAAAAACACACTTTGCGATAGCCTTTGAACTTCTGGAGAGATCGTAGAGTACTCCAAGTTTAAATCCCATCTGAAGCCTAAACGCTCAAAAAATCTTCTGTACTGTTCAGCAAATTTTTCAATAACACTGAAACAAGCCTGCTGAAACGAAGCTAGCTCTGTTTGAGAAGCATCTAAGCCTTCTTCCTTTTCAGTTAATTTTTCGGTTGGAAGGCCATTGTTATCTAAACCAAAAGGATAGCGCACGTTATGCCCTTTCATCCTGAAATAGCTAGCAACAGCTTCAGCTTGCGAATAAGAAAACGCATGCCCTAAGTGAAGATTTCCAGAGATAGTTGGAGGTGGTGTGTCTATTGAATACAACGAACCGGGATGATTTGGGTCAAATCGAAAAATACCTTCTTTTTTCCACCAAGCCTGCCAGTAAGGCTCACGTGTTTTGTGATCGTATTTTTCAGCAGTGCCTGCCACTTTTAAAAATTCGGTCTTTAAACAAATTAAATTATACAAGGCTAAAGTCTTTTGGCCAATGGCTAGGCGCTTGTGTTAAAAATATAGGCTGACCTATTTAAGCTTTATTTCCTTTTAGTGAACAAATTTTAAGTAGTCAAGAAAATTGAAGCTCAAGCTTCACACAACAAGCTTGCAAAGATTTCGAGACCCTCCGGTTAATATTGAAAAGTAAAAACTACTAAAGGTTTTTTGCTTACTTTAAAACTACCTTGTTTGGGAGCTAGTAAAAGGTCTAAAAGCTTTAAATTATTTGTCGAAGTTTTGTTACCAAGATTTAACTTTCAAAATATCTGTCAAAAAAGTCTATTGCTTAGGTTCACTACTTTCACTGATAGTTCGGCTAAAGTGTCAGGCCTTCAAATTATGAAAGCTGCACTTTGAAATGATTTTAGAGGAAGCTTTTTTCTAGAAATTTAAAAAATTAATCGAGCTATGTAAGCTTGCAGCATGATTTTGCACTTAGACTATAAAACTTAAAAATGCAAAACTGTTTAGAATGAGCTTTCAAATTTTTAGTTTAGCTTCCAGTAGATTGAAGATTAGTTTTTAACTATAAGGAAATTTTAATTTTAAAAAATTTGCTAACTATCATTTATAGAGTCCGACTTAGCTTAAATTAGATAACTGTGTCCGCTAACATTCAAAAAGTAGATTAGGAGATTAAGAAACCGTAATTTTGGATTT